>Ga0194128_10006136_pt1 | contig 16359 bp, 9 predicted proteins | sample TA2KigCa65mmetaG_FD_148650 | JGI IMG/M metagenome (GOLD analysis project Ga0194128, IMG submission 148650) | Freshwater microbial communities from Lake Tanganyika, Tanzania - TA2015037 Kigoma Deep Cast 65m | ecosystem: Environmental > Aquatic > Freshwater > Lake | place: Tanzania: Lake...
TTGGCTGAAATCAGCAGGCATTGGAATTCCTGGTAGCTCTTTGCATCCGACCCCGTCAGCCAGCGAATCGACACCGGATGAAACAGCAGCATCCAATCGAGTCCCGCCGCACCGAGAGCATCGCGAGCAAGTGATCGGCGGGAGGCGAATTCGTCGGCAGAGAAATCGTGTTTGGACATGAATCATTCCCTGGAGGATGAGCACTCTTTCCCATCCGCATTTTCAAGTGCTAGGTCGAGAAAGAACTGCTACGACTCACCGGACGGGTGATCCGACGCAGGCAGGCCAGCTTCCGGCGGCTTGATCCAGAACCAAAGAAGTCCGCCAAGTCCAGCGACAATGCAGGCGACAGTGATCGCTCCAGACAAGCCCAATGACTCGGCGATTTTTGGTGTGAGCCTTGGCGAGATCGCTCCACCGATGTTGCCCCCAGTATTCAAGAACGCTCCCGTAGAACCGCGCGATTTGCCGCCAATGTCGGTGGCGGTTGTCCAAAACACTCCTTCGCACATTCCCAATGTCGCCATCGAAATCGCCAGGCAAATCGCCACGTTCCGAGTCCCCTCCACATTCATGCTCAGCAAACCGAACAGCGTCCCCAGTCCCATGCCAGTCATCGCGATGGCTCGCCGCCCGCGGGTCCGGCCGAACCAGTGACACATGACATCAGTGCTTAGGCCGCCGATCGCCATGCCAGCCCCCTGGGCCAGCGTGATGTAAAACGAAATTTCACGTGATTCGAGTTTGGGAACATGCAACACTTTTTGAAAATAGAAGTTCATCCAATAGAAAAAGAGGTACTGGAAATAGCTGTAGGCCGCGTAGCTGAGCGTCAAAAGCCAGAGGTTGCGATCCCACGCGAGCGACCAGTTCGCCTTGGAGTTGTTTTGAACAATTCCCACGGAGACCGACGTTTGCGGGCTCGGGACCAGCGGCGACGCCAGCAATTTCCACAGCAACCCATAGGCCATCAAGATGGCACCGCTCACGACAAACGCCCATGGCCAATCGAACCGGTCGATCATCCATCCAAATATGGGATAACAACAGGCGATTCCGATCAATGCCCCGGCAGTCACCATCCCATTTGCCGTGGCGCGTCGTTGAGGGGACATCACTCCTGACACAACATGCGCGGCACCCGGATGCAGCGGGGCACTGCAGGCACCGGCCAACCCACGAATCACGAGCAACCCCAGTAGCAATCCGTCCGGTGTGTTCGTGACCCAACCCAACGCGCCGGTCAACATGACGAAAGTGCCCATCGTCAGCCCCAACAGCGTCAGCGCCTTCACCGCACCGATGCGATCAATCAGCCAACCGCCCGGAAGCATGAAAGACAGGTAGACAATCAGAAACGTCGTGTAGACCCAGCCCATATCCCCTTCAGAGATGCTGAGCTGCTCGATGAAGATTTCACCACCGGCGACTGAAATCCCGACACGGTTGAAGTGTCCCAGCGCCGCAAAACCCATCAGCAGTAGCACGATCCGCCAGCGTGCCGATGCCGACAGAGAACTCGCAGAGGAAGCAGTTGTCATGGAAAGTTGATTCCTTGGGCTACGACACTCGGTACTTCGCAGCCAAATGTTCTGGGAACTGATAACCAATTCCGGGGGCCTCAGGAAACTCGATCACGCCGTTCTTCACGGGGAATCCGGCGTCTTGAAGCTCCCGTCGCAGCGGCGAATCCAACACTTCGGCCGGAGCAAACTCCACGAACGGCGTGACTGGCGAGTACGCCGCCAAATGCACTGACGCCGCGCCGAGAATCTGTGTGGACCAGTTGCCGGGGCAGACCAGGGCTCCGCGCGGTACGGCGAGATCGACGATCCGTTTCGCTTCGGTCAAACCGCCGCAGGTTGTCATGTAAGGCTGCATGACCGAGACTTTGCCGCGATCCATCATGTCGAGAAACTCCCAACGAGTGACGCCGTGCTCCCCCATCGCCAGCGGGATCGACGTCAACTCGGCCAGTCGGGCATACGGCTCCGGCGAGTCGACTGGGAACGGTGTCTCGAAAAAGAAGATGTCGAACTCCTCCAGCTCGCGACAGATCCGAGCGACGGTCGGCACGTCGTTGAACAAGTAACCGACATCGACCATTAGCGTCGGTTCCGGGCCGAGCACTTGTCGGGCTCGGCGAGCCATCTCGACCACATCTCTTGGCGAAGACATCATCGGCTCGACTTTGAACGCCCGGTATCCGAGATCCCGCAGCTTCGCGGCTCGCTCAACCTGTTGGACGATCATCGCCTCGCCACCCCACACGTCGGAGACCAGCGTGCAATACGGCACGACTCGCTTTGATCGCGTTTCGCAGTGCGTTTGAAACGGCCCGCGCTGCGCTCCGCCGAGCAACCGCCACACCGGCTGGCCGAGCGACTGCCCGTAGATGTCCCAGAGTGCAACGTCCAGCGCGCCGAGAATGATGATCTCCCAGCCGCGACGATTCGTGTGGATCAATGAGTCCCAGACATGCTGCCACAGCCGCTCGGGATGCGTGATCTCTTGTCCGATCAACAGCCGACCAAAGTGCGTCTCCGGCCCGCCAACCGTCGCCTGTACAACTCCGGGAGGAACGCGGAAGACCTCAGAGAAACCCGTCAGCCCGTCATCGGTTCGCACTTGCAAGCACGCCAGCGGCTCAATGCCTCCCTTGTCGGGATCGATCTCCGGACCATCGCCGATGACGAACGTTTCCAGCCGAACAATTTTCAACATCTCAAACACGCTCCCCACCGTGCTTCGACCACTGTAATTTGTCACGCCTAGAAACCCGAAGCGTCAGCGAGAGGGAACGCTCCAGGTCGTTCCAATTCGCGACTCGCAATACGCAGGCCTTCGATCACCATGACTCACACCGCACGCTATCGAATCGAGGGAATGCACTGCGCCGCCTGCGTCTCGCGCGTCGAGTCTGCCATCGGCAAGCTGCCCGGCGTCTTGTCTGTGGCCGTGAATCTAGCCACGAACGAGGCTCGCGTAAAACACGACGCCGACCCACCGCCAGACGTAGCTCACGCTGTCGAAGCCGTCGGCTATCGTGCCCGTGAGTGGCTGACGACTGACGATGACACGCCGGTGCCGATTGCCGATTTTCAAATTCATGAAGTTGTCCGTCCCGCTGTGCCGGCATTGGCTGTTGTGTTGCTGGCCTACTTCGTCGAATCGATTCCGTTCGCTCCCATTTGGATGCTGCTGCTGGCAACGCTGGCACTGTTCACGAGCGGTCGCGAGTTTTTTATCAACGCCGCCCGGTCACTGAGTCACGCTACGTTCGACATGGACGTGCTGGTCGCTCTCGGCAGTGGGGCCGCGTATCTCGCCGGAGCTTGGTCGTTTTGGGAATTCCCGAAGCTCGGCTTGAATCACGTCGGTCATTCCGTCGCGAGCGGACAATGCGGTTCGGACTTTACGGCTGCCGTATTGATCGTCGTCTTCGTGCGGTTCGGCCGAACGCTCGAACTGCGAGCACGTCGTAAAGCGTCCGATGCGATCGGTCGTCTGTTGAGCCTGCAATCGCCAACGGCGCATGTCCTGCGATCAACAGGCGACCTGCTGGCTCAGGAACGCGAAGTCGAACTGCCGGTCGATCAAGTGTTGGTCGGTGACGTTGTTTTGGTTCGAGCTGGCGAGCGGGTTCCCGTCGACGGCATCGTCCTGGCCGGCGTCACCGAGATCGATGAAAGCAGCTTCACCGGCGAACCGTTGCCGGTTCGCAAACAACCGGAAGATCGAGTGCTCGGCGGATCGATCAACCAATCGGGCAGCTTTCGGTTTCGCGCCGAGCGAGTCGGCGACGAAATGACGCTGCGTCGCATCGCCACGCTGGTTCGAGATGCTCAAGGGAGCAAAGCTCCCATCGCGCGTCTGGCGGATCGCGTCGCCGGCATCTTCGTGCCGATCGTGTTGGCGATTGCTGCCGTGACGTTGATCTGGTGGCTGAAACACGCCGACGTTCACGCGGCCATCTCGCGAGCGGTCGCGGTGTTGGTCGTCGCGTGCCCATGCGCTCTGGGCTTGGCGACTCCGACCGCCGTGATGGTGGCGATGGGAAAAGGGGCAGAATTCGGAGTACTCTTCAAAGACGGAGCGGCACTCGAACAAACGGCGTCCTTGCAGATCGCACTGTTTGACAAGACCGGAACGTTGACCGAAGGCCAGCCGGAGATCGTCGAAGTGCTGCCGTCGGAGGGGATCTCTCGAAGCGAACTGCTGCGCCTCGCAGGGACGATCGCCTCTGGTTCGAATCACCCGCTCGCGCGAGCTGTCGTGACCATTGCAAAGCAAGAGAATGTGCCGCTCGAACCGACGCCAGCCCAAGTCCATTCCGAACCCGGTCTTGGATTGAGCGCTGAGCTGGGTGGCGAGACTGTGCGACTTGGGAGTTGGCGGTGGTTGAAGCGTGCCGAGATCGGAAGTCCGCCGGCAGCACGAATCGAGTCCCTCGGCCGTACCGCATTGTTTGTGGCACGTGGCGCACAAACTCTCGGCATGTTTTCCGTGGAAGACCGAGTCCGGTCGACTGCATCGGAAGCGATGCTCGCTTTGCGACATCTGCATGTCACAACCGGCCTCGTGAGCGGTGACCGATTGCCGGTCGCGCAAAGTGTCGCACACAAGCTGGGTATTACTTTGATTGAGGCCGAACGTCTGCCGACGGAGAAGGCCGATGTCGTCCGCTCACTGCAAGCGACCGGCCTTCGAGTCGGCATGATTGGTGATGGAGTCAATGACGCCCCCGCGCTGGCTGTTGCCGATGTCGGCTTCGCGATCGGTGCCGGGGCCGATGTCGCCATCGAGGCTGCCGATGTGACGCTGGTCGGCAGTGACCCACGAGCTGTGCCGCACGCCATCGAGCTGGCTTGGCGAACGCTGAGCATCATCCGTCAGAACTTGTTCTTCGCGTTCGGGTACAACGTCGTCTCGATCCCGCTGGCGACCGGGTTGCTTTCGGAGTTCGGCGCGATCATCCTGCCCGCCGGCTTGGCCGCCGCCGCAATGTCCGCCAGCAGCGTGCTGGTCGTGACCAACAGCCTGCGATTGCGTCGGTTCAAACCAATGTCATAGGCCAAACTTTCCCGCAAACAAGAGAGTTGATCATGAGATTGTGGACGATCGGTTGTCTCTGCGGACTCGTTGTCGTCGCTGCGTGTGTCAAGGCAGACAAACCTGCGGCCGACGGTTCTGCGGCAACGCAGGACAGCTCTGCGAAGAAAGAGTCAGCGAAGGCGGTCGTTCCCAAGAAGGATGTCGACGCGAAGGCCGCCGCCGCAAAGCGGCCTCCCAATCCGGCGCTTTCGGCAGATGAGATTGCTGACGGTTGGGTTCAGCTCTTCGATGGCGAGACGCTCTTCGGTTGGAAGCCGAACAGCGACGTGAATTGGTCGGTGGCCGACGGCGTCATCACCGCGGACAAAGGGACGAAGCCGGGACTGCTGCTGACTTCAGTGCCGTTCGCGGACTACGAACTGCGGTGCGACTTCTGGATGGCCAAGGGAGGGAACAGCGGTGTGTTCTTGCGTACGCCGACAGTGCCGACGGATCCGGGAGTTGATTGCTATGAACTCAACATCTGTGACACGCACCCGCAAGGTTTCAACACGGCCAGTTTCGTGAAGCGGCAGAAGCCGACGAAGGAAGTCTCAGGCGAAGAGGCTTGGAAGACGTTTCACGTCCGAGCCGAAGGTTCGCGCGTCGTCGTGAAGCTCGATGGCGAAGAGGTGCTCGACTTTACGGATAAGACCGACAAGCCGTTGACCTCCGGGTTCATTGGGCTGCAAATGAACTCGGGACTTGTGAAGTTCCGCAACGTGTTCGTGAAACCGCTCGGATTGAAAAACCTGTTTAACGCCAAGGACCTGACCGGCTGGCGCGAAGTGCCTGGCTCGAAGAGCAAGTTTGAAGTCGTCGACGGCGCGATTCACGTCACCAACGGCCAAGGCTATTGGGAGTCTGAGGCGACGTTCGCGAACTTCGTGTTGCAAGCTCAGGTGAAGACGAACGGCGACGCGCTCAACAGCGGCATCTTCTTCCGAGGACTGCCGGGCAAAGAGGGAGCCTATCCCGGCTACGAATTCCAAATTCAAAACGGCATCAAGAACGGCGATCGGACTCAACCGGCCGACTTCGGCACCGGCGCGATCTTCCGCCGCCAAGCCGCGCGGTTTGTGGTTTCCAACGATCGCGAATGGACGACGCTGACACTCGTCGCCAGCGGTCCGACGTTCGCGACGTGGGTCAACGGCATTCCGATCACCGTCTGGACCGACGAACGCAAGCCGCATCCAACGGGCAATGCCCGCGAAGGTCTGCGGCTCGAAGCAGGACACCTCAGCCTGCAAGGGCACGATCCGACGACAAACCTCGACTTCCGCAACTTGCGTGCAGTCGAACTGCCGTGAGCCTGTGCGTCAGTTCGCGCCTTGGGATTTCTTTAATCGCGAGTCGTCCAAATCCAGGCGGTACAGGATTTGGTTGTAGTCGTAGCGTGGCGTCTGGTCGGTGTTGCCGGAGAACGTGTGCGTGTACGTTCCCTCGAAGAACAGGAACCGGCCCGCCGAGAAATACGGATGCTGTTTCGGGTTGTAGAAGCTGTATTTGTCGTGCGTGACGATCTTCGACGCCGTCCGCCACGGGCCTTCGGGAGCATCCGCTTCCGAGTACCAAATCTCGCCGAGCAAGGATGAGCCGAAGTGTTGCGAGAAGATGCTGACCCAGCGACGGCGATGATCGTTCCATGTCACCGAACCGGCATGAGCGATCACCGGCTTGCCGTTGTCTGCATCGGTAATCTTCAGCCACGCTTCGTCCGGCTTGAGCTGTCCATTCTTCAGCAGCTTCTCCTGCAACGACCAGCGAATCGGAGCCGTGTCCCGCTTCCAGCCCCAAACGACTTTGCCCGCTGCATCGCGTTCGACCTGCGGTGACTGCTCGCGTCCGCCGGAGACAAGACAACTGAAGCCTTCGTATTGGCTGAGATCGCGGAACGCTTCGATCGTCGCGCGGACGCGCATGAGTGCCGCCGCCTCGCTGAAGTAAACGTATTCGATTCCATCCACCGTGTGCCGCAGCGGATGTCCGTCGGGATAAAGCGGCACGTCTTTGTCAAAGCGTTGCTGCTGCACGAACTCTTGTCGCTCGTCGTCGAACTCAGCGATGCCCCGCTCGTAAATTTCCAGAAAGTTGCGGACTTTCATGTAGCCGCAGAGGAGCCGCTCGCGACCGTCGCTCGGCTTCAACGCGGTCAGACCGAAGATCCAAGTCGGCCCGTCGCCAGGCATCTTGCACGTCGCCTTCGCGAAACCCTCTTCGCCGACAAAGTAGTCGAGGTTCACACCGACCGCCGGATCGAGCCCCCCATCACTCGGCAGGCGCGAGGTCGCTCCGGGGACATGAAACAACCCCAACGGATATTTTGGCCGATTCGTGTCACCCCAAAACCAGTGCAGCTTGCCACGATAAATCGCCGTGACGACGCTGTCCGACCCGCTGACTTGAGCATTCAGCAACGGCTGCGCAATCGGCGGCTTTTCGCCAAGCAATACGCTGTCGGCGTAGATGCCTGCGCCGGTGACGCGATACAGCCGCTCGGCGATGTTGAGCCGTTTGATCTTCAAACTCGCCTCGCCACCTGGTTCAACCTTGAGCTGCTTGCCGCGAAACCCGAACCCGTCTTTCGGAAACTCATAGCCGTGGCTGCTGACGAAGAAAAAAGCCGTCTGCCCAAACAACTCCGGCTCACGAATCGCCGCCACGCCGGCGGAGTCCGTGACGAACCGCTGATTCGTCACGGTCTTCAACTCGACCAGCGGCACGCCTCGACCAGTCTGCGCGTCGAGGACTTGAATCTTGAAGAAGGCGGATCGTTCCGCTGCGTGACCGATGACGATCCAAGACGACGAGAGCAGAACAGCCAGCATCCACGATTTCATGGCTCGCTCACTTCCCTAACTCGATGTAGAGCGGCAAGTGCCGGTAATAAACTTCGAGCATCAGCAGGTTCAAGCAAGTGACGTAATGCCGGCCGCCGGCCACGCCCCATTTTTCCGGAGTGGGACGATCAGGATTCCAGCTTCCGTTCGGATCGCCGTCTTTGAGTTGCGTGCGGACCAGCGTGTCGCGCAGGCGTCCGTTCCATTCGTCCCAGTGAGCGCCCTGCATGTGGAACATCACCTGGGTCGCGTAATACCAGTAATACGCATCTCGATCGGCGAGGTCGGGCAGTCGCGTCCGCAGATAATCGGCACCAGCCTGCAATCGAACGTCGGTGCGGACGGCTCCGAGGTATTGCCGCATCAGCAACCCCTCGGCGGTCATTGCGAGACTTTCCGGTTTGCTGGGGTGATAGCTGAACTGACCTTTTGCCGTTTTATTTTCGACGGAATCGAGCCACTTAGCGACGCCGGCGTAGACCTCTTTCTTCACGGACAAGCCGGCCATCTCGCCGCTCTTGAGCGCCATCAATTGCCAGCCGGAGACCGACGTGTCGGATTCAAACTTGGGTCGATATCGCCAGCCTCCGAACTGCGGATGCTGTGAAGTCACAATGAAGTCCAGCGCCTTCTGAGCTGGCTCGCGCAGCGTTGGATCACGCGTCAGGCCGTATGCTTCACACAGCGCGATCGAGGCCATGCCGTGGCTGTAGAACCACACGAACTCGCTTTCGTCGGCGAAGAGATCGCCGTCCGGCTTTTGATGCTGCACGAGCCACTTCAGGCCGCGATCGACGATCGCTTGATGCTCGCCAGTCTGATGCGTGTAGCCCGCTCCGAGAAACGCGAGCAGAGCGAGTCCGGTCGCGGCCGAGTTCGATTGGAAGCTGCCATGCCCCGTGCATTGATGGTCTCTGCAGTGCAGTTCGTGGATCCCCCAATGTCCATCGTCCGCTTGATGCCTGACCAGCCAGAGCAGTCCGCGTTCGACGGCCTTCTCGGATTCTTCCGAACCGCCGAGCGATTCAATCGCCTCGCGGCGGGACTCGGTCTTGCGCATCGAAAAGCCGGCTGCGATCTTCGCTTCGGGAGATGCTCCAATGCCCGGAGCCGCACGTTTGATCAGTCCTGCGACCTGCGCTTCGGTTGCCAGCTTCGGACCATCGCCGCCGATGCCAGTTCGCGCGGAGCCACCGGCGATGCGCGTCGGCTGCGTGGAGTTTGATCCGGTCGGCGCGGACGTCGTCCCCGGTCCACCACCGCTGCCAGGCAATCCCGCTGAACGACGCGGAACAGATGCCGTCGATTGCGGTCCCGCCAATTTTCCGCCGGCGGACGGCTGAGCTTGTGGTCCCGCAAAGACGAGCGTGCCGCTCTGTTCGGCGGCGCTCGTGCCGGAATTCAACGTCGCGGCAGCCGCCGTGCGCGACGTTGATAATCCGGTCCCGCTGCCCTTCGCGAAACCAGCATTGGCATCAAGCTGCACGCTCGGTTCGGACGATTTTGCGGCAAGACCGCTGCCACCAGACGATCGCACCGCGGCCGGTTGACTCGAGGTTGATGCCGGACCTGAATCAGCCGTACCGCTCGCTGATCGCGCGGGGACCCCCGTGGTTTGTCGGCCGACGGATGTCCCCGCGGGGCCGTTGCCGACCACACCGGACTTTCCAGATGAACTTCCCGCCGCGCTGGCGACGTTCACTTCACTCGCTTGCGTGCCGACCGCATTGGCTTGGCGGCCAGTTCCGGCGCTGCCCAGTTGCGAGCCCTCGGCTTGTCCGAGTTGCGGTTGACCGGAGCCTGTCGATTGCCGAGCGAGATTCCCCGTGTTGCCTCGCGACGGCGCACCGGATTGTGGAGTGCTCAGCGCGGCGCTGCTGCCCGCGCCCGCATTGCCGATCGGCACGGTCGCCGCTGAACCGCGAGTCGCCGCTGTCGCGCCGGACGATTCGGAAACTCGCGCCGCACTCGCACTGCCGGCGGAGGCGACGTTGACGGATTGAGCCGTCGCGTTCGCGGCTCCGCCCGGTTGTCCGCTGTTGGTGCTGCTGCGCGCGAGTTGTGTCGAACCGCCGCTGGACGGAGTCGCGTTGCCGGTTGCACTTGCGTTGGCGGAACGCTCCGCACGAACGCTGCCGACGCTGGCCGCGCCAGATTGCGACGGAGCATTGCTCGTCGGTTTCTGTAAAGTCGACACGCTCGCCTGCGATTGACGAGCGGTCTCGACCGATCGTTCTTGAACGCTCGCCTGATTGGCGGCGGCGGTTGCCACCTGGACCGATTCCTTCGCCGGCACAGCGGCAGCTTTCGCAGCCGAGGCTGGCCGCTCTTTGAATGCGACTTGTTGCTCGGTCATCGTCGTTTTCGGGTCCACGCGATTCGCCTTCAATCGCGCGGCGGCGATGCGCGGATCCGTTGAGTCCAGTTCCGTTTGCTCGCGTTCAGACTTGGCCAGCTCCGTGGCTTGTTTCGCTTGCTCGGCGCGCGATTGCAGTTCCGCTTGCGCGGCCTTCGATGTCTCAATCTTCGGTTCTGCGACGGCTTGCGGAGTCGACGATGGCTGCTCACGCATTTGCCGTTCGATGTCCGTCTTGGCTTCTTTCTGCAACGCGACTTGTTCTTGCCGTTGTAACTCTTCGAGCTTGGCGACTTCCATCTGTCGCTGGACATCGAGCGCTGGCGGCTGATTCGGCCGCCGCATTTCGGACTTCTGCCGTTCCAAATCCATCTGAGCTTCGGGCGTGTTCGAATCCGTTGGCTTCTGCCATTCGGCTTCGGTGTTCGGAGCTTCCATGCCGCCGTAGTTCGGTAGCGTGAGTTCCTCATGCGAATCCCGGGAATCGTTCGCTTGTGCGACCTGCGCGGACGGCACGCCGAAACGCATGACTTGGAGCGATAAACACAGCAACAAATGCAACAGCAAGCTGATCGCGACGGCCCACTGCAAGCGCCGCATCAGGACGCCGCGGACCATCCACGCCGCGACGATCATCGACACGCCCAACGTCGCCGACCAGGCGAGTTGCCCCCAGAAGTGATTCATCCCCGGCAACGGCGTGGCTTGTTCCGGCGGGAACCGAGCCATCATGCCCAGCAGCGCGAGCACTGCGCTGCCGATCGCCAAACCGGCTGCGATCCACGCGCGCACGGCCCGTCGAGCGGACAGTTGCGCAAGTTGTTCTTCGGAGATTCGGAGCAAGTCTTTCATGGCTCATCTGTAGCCGAAGTCCTGAGACCTCGGTTGTTCAACACCGCCGAGATCTCGCGATTTCGGCGACGAGGTTCTCATGGCTGTCCGTCCGGCATGCGTTCCCCGTCAGGTACCACGGCGACGCGATAGTCGCTGATCTTCGCTTGATTGCACAGGCTCATAACCCGCGCGATGTGTTTCCAATCGGCCTGTTCGTCTCCGCGGATCACGACGGTCTGGTTTCCGGGATTATCGACGACTGACCGCCGCAACCGCTCGGCCAATTGAGCTTCCGAATGCTTGTCGCCTCCGACGTAAAACTCGCCGCGCGCGTTGATGTTGATGATCATTTCGCGCGGCCGCATCACCATCGGCATGGCCGCGACCGCTTCCGGCAAGACGGCACCAAGCGTCCCTTCGTCGCTCTTGAGAGCTTCTTCATCGAAGTGGCTGGAGACCATGAAAAACAGCAGCAACTGAAAAACGCAGTCGATCATGGGCGTCATGTCCATCGACCGTTTGTTGCTGCTGCTTTTTCGTCGGAATCGCATGGCGGGATCACTTGGGAGTGCGGCGACCCAAATTGTCGCTGTTCAAAAGGGTTTGGCGAATCGTTTGTCTTGGGTCTTCAGGAGATATTTAAAAGGTGGTGAGTTGTGTCACCCCGGTCTAAATTACGATGGCTCGCCGGTCGCTTCTCCTTTGGCTCCCATGACGCTCCACAGTCCCTTGCCTTTGGGAGCGGGAGATTCGGCGACAGCGGGAGGTTTGACAGCGGCGGCAGGCTTGGCCGGAGCCGTTATCGGTTTGGCGGTCGTGCCTTTGACCATGACCCCTTCGCCATCGACCGTGCGACGGATGCGGAGTTTGCCCTCGAAGCGTTCAAAGTGTGGCAGGATTTCCAGAAAGACGTCCTCCATATCGCGGAGCAGGCGATCAATGCGGCTCTCCAACCTGCTTGCGACCAGCACGGCGGGGATCGCGATGCACAGGCCGCCGAAGGTCGTGACCAGAGCGGTGTAGATGCCTTGAGCCAACTCTTGAGCCTTCGCCGCTCCAGTGGCGGTCGTGGTGCTGGTGACCATGAAGGCCATAATCATGCCTTGCACCGTGCCCAGCAGTCCGATTAGCGGAGCGACGCTGACCGAAACATTGATCGGCCGGATGTTGTCCGACATCTCGTCCGCCTCACGGCCGACGGCGTCTTGCACGGCTTGCTCTAATTCGGAGTGCGGCCGGCCAATCTTCAAGATCGCCGCGCGAATGACGTTGGCCAACGGCGACGGATGCTGCTGACAGACTTGATAGGCTTGCCGCGGATCAATGCCGCTGTCGTCCGTATTTAACTGCTGAATCGCGATCAGCAGTTTCGGCGGCAGGATCTTTTTGCCGCGCAGGCCGAAGAAGCGTTCGATCGTGTAGGCCACGACGATGATCGAATTTATGAACAGCGGGATCATGAAGATGCCGCCCTGCACGGTCAGATCCCAAATGGACGGCATCCGCGATTTGGTTTCAGGAGCGGCCTGCGGTTCGGCGGCCGGCGCGGCCTGTTCGGCGGGTTGCGCGGCCTGTTCGGCGGGTTGCGTCTGTTCGGCGGCGTCTTGAGCGTGGACGATTAACGGCAACACCGCCAGCCACAGTCCCAGCAGGACGATCAGGAATCGCCACCGTCGTCGCGAAGTCTGCGGTGCGAAAGATGAAACACGCATGAATCGAATTCTTCGAGTTTGAAACTTGAAACATTGAATCAAGTTTCTTGAAACGACCTGGGGACAATGATCTGCTCTGATTCACGCTGATCCAAGCAGTTCGTTGAAATGAATTAACGAGAATTTGTGCCGTTCAGTGTTTCCAATTTTGTTGTTGTGTTAGTTCTCATAGTTCCACTGGTCATGACGCCCCCAATTCCAGGAGCCGTTTCCTGGCGGCGGCGGCTTTTGGGTGTTGCGGATATTTGTCGATCAACTGCTGATACGAATTCTTCGCCTGCGGGACGTCCTTGAGCACCTCGAAACAGCGAGCCGCCTCAAAGAACGACATCGCCGACCATTCCTTGTGGCCGTAGGCGAACGCAGCTTTGAGGAAGTGCTTCGACGCTTCCTTGTGCTCCTTCCGAGCGAAGTAGCACTCGCCGATCATGAACCGCGCCTTGGCGGCGGTTTCGGTGTCGGTTTCCTCGGTGACTTGTTCGTACTGCTTGATCGCGGCGTCGAGCTTGTCTTGCTGTTGCAAGGCCCAGCCCACACCGTAGCGGGACTCGGGACGCAACTCAAAATCGGGGAACTGGTCGAGCACCTGCTGATGAAACTTGAGGCTCGCGTCCCATTGTTCCAAGACCGCCGTGCATTCGCCGGAGCGATGCAGGGCGAGAGCTTGATAGTTCGCATTCTTCGCGGCGATGACTTGCGCATAGCGGTCGAGCGCACCCTTCCAGTCTTTCTGCTTGAACTGGCATTCGCCCAGCAAGAAACCCGCGTGACCGGCGAGCGGGCCGGTCGGGAACGACTTCAACTGCGCGGCGAACGCTTCGCTGGCCTCTTTCATCTTGTCCGATTTCAGATAGCTCCAGCCGAGTTTGTGAGCGGCCTTCTCGCCGAGTTCACCGTTGCCGGCTTTCTGCTGAGCATCGGCGTAGGCTTTGATCGCGTTGGCGAATTCGCCGGCGTCGTAGAACGACTCGCCGACGCGGAAGAGGCTCTCGGCGGCGAGCGGGCTGTTGGGATAATCGGTCGCCAAGCGACGAAACGCGGCGGCTGCTTCCGGCCGGCGTCCGAGTTCGACGTAGGCCCAGCCGAGTTCATAAGCGACTTTGTCCGCGCCGGCGTACTTTGGGTCGGAGTTCAAGATGGCCGAGTACGTCTTCGCCGCCTCATCGAACTTCTGCTGTCCCGCGAGAGCCAGACCCAGCAGGTATTGAGCGTCGAGCGCGTCGGTCTTTGGCGGTTTGCTTTGCAAGAACGCCGTCGCATCTTCGGCGGATGATTCTAATTGACCGAGTTGAAACTGAGCCATCGCGCGGACATACAGCCCTTTCGGCGCGACTTCCGACTTGGCGTACTTGCTGACGAGCGCCGTCATTGTGTCTACCGCCTTCTGGAATTCAGTCCGTTTAAAGTGCGTCCAACCGAGTCCGTATTGTGCGTGTGGCGCGAAGATTCCCTCCGGCCAGCTCTTCGTCACGTTCGAGTAATGCGCGAACGCCTGATCGAAAGCGTCTTGAGCATACGCCGCCTCACCCAGTCGAAACGTCGCCTCTTCGACGCGCTTGCTCGTCGGGAACTGCTTGATGAGTTGTTGCAGCTTGGCCGACGAATCCGATTGCCGATTCAACTTACGGTACGCATCGGCGAGAGCCAGCAGCGTCTCGTCGGTCTGCTCGCGGTCCGGCTTCGCCTTCAACGAATTCTCAAACGCGAGCGCAGCCTTCTCGAACTGCTGCTGAGCGGCCCAAGTGCGGCCGATCAAGGCTTGTGCTTCGCTCTGCAACGCCGGGTCTTTGAGTTCCTTGTTCGCCGCTTCGAGCGCCGCGATCGCGTCCGAGTTGCGTCCCGCCAAATGCAACGCGAGGCCGCGGCGGACTCGCGCTTGCGGGGCATTCGCGTGCTTCGGAGCCTTGTCCAAGAATTCACGGTACTGTTGCTCGGCTTCCGGGTACTCGCGCAACAGCAGCCGCGATTCGGCGGCAATGAAGAACACGTCGGACACCAGCTTGTCGTTCGGGAACTGCGTGAGGAACGTCGCGGCGTGGGCCTTTGCCGCCGCATGGTTGTCCGTGTCGAGCGCCGTCAGCGCGGCCATGTACTGCGCCTGCGGGGCGAGTTCATGCTGCGGGTTCTTTTGTGCGAAGTCGGCGTAGAGCGGCACGGTCTCGCGACGGCGATTTGGCAATTCGTACAGCGTATCAAGACGAGCCAGTTCCAAGAGCGGCATGGCCACGCTGCCTGCGTGCTGCTTGATCGCGTCGTCGAGCACTTGCAGCGCTTTGGCTGGGTTCTGTTCCTTGAGGTACGCGCGGGCGATCCACTGTTTGGCCTCGACCGCTTCCGGCGTGTCCCGCTGGGCAACGAGTTCCAGGCCGTTGCGTGCGGCCGCGTACTTGCCGATCAGAAAGTAACATTTCGCTCCGGCGACGACGGCCGTGTCGTAGTGTTTTGTTTTCGGGAACTGCCGCGGCACGTCCCAGTAAATTGTGCCGGCCTCTTCGTGCTTGCCAAGTTCATACAAGCACCGTGCCTGCCGCAGCAGTGCGGTGTCAGCCAGCGCGAATTCTTTGGCCGCTCCGACCTGAGCGAACAAGCCTTGAGCCGCGCCGTAATCGCGTTTCGCGAAGAGCAACTCGGCCTGCCGCATTCGGACTTCGGTGGCCAGCGCGTGCTTTGGGAACTTGTCATGGAACTGCGCGAACGTGGCCTGCGCCGCGTCGGTCTGCTTCAGAGCTTCTTGTGTCACGCCCAGCGCGTACGAGGCGTCGGCGACCAGTTCATCCTGTGGGAACGTGCGGATCAGCGTCGCGTAGCTCTTGGCCGCGTCGTCCCACTTGTTCTGCTGATAGAGGCTCTCGCCGCGATAGAACATCGCGCGGGCGGCCAGAGGACTCTTCGGAAATTGCTCGATCAATTGGCTCAAGACCTTTTCCGCTTTGGCGTAGTCGTCCGCTTTCTTGGACTGCTGAGCCTGGCTGTACCAGGCGGTCCCCAAGTTTTGCAGCGTCTGATCAAGCAGCTCAAATTTGGGAAACTGCCTGGTGACCTTCTCGAATGCGGCGATCGCGGCGGGGTATTGCTTGGCCTGCAAGTGGCAAGTGCCGAGATAGTGATGCGCCTTATCGAGCCGCGAGTCCTGGGGAAATTTTTGGATGAACGTCGCCCACTCGTCGGCTGCTTGCTCGTAGAGTTTCTGATTTTGAAACCCAACGGCGACCGCAAATTGCCGCGTGCCCGCCTCGGAGTCCGCCGCAGTCGCTTGCTGCACCAGCAGCGTGCAGCTCACCAGAAGAACCAACAGGCCCAGCCAAACTCGCCGCAGCATCGCGCATCTCCCCAGGAACCGGAACGCTTCTTCGCGGTCAGGATACGCTGCGGACTGAGGGTTGTTAAGCGCAAAAGAACAGGCCTGTGACATCGCGAGCGACGTCACAGGCCAGGATTGCGAACCATTGAATTCAGGTGGCGACTACTTCTTCTTGGGCGTGTCGGCGGCGGAAGGCGACAACTCGGCCGGCGGGGTCGG
>Ga0194128_10006138_pt1 | contig 16354 bp, 17 predicted proteins | sample TA2KigCa65mmetaG_FD_148650 | JGI IMG/M metagenome (GOLD analysis project Ga0194128, IMG submission 148650) | Freshwater microbial communities from Lake Tanganyika, Tanzania - TA2015037 Kigoma Deep Cast 65m | ecosystem: Environmental > Aquatic > Freshwater > Lake | place: Tanzania: Lake...
ACTCTCGCCCGTTCTTGAGACGCGCTCACAGATCTCTGACAGTTTTGTCTTGGCCTCGAACAGTCCGATGGACTTCATGGATCAATCATACTAGTTGTCTAGTTTGACGTCAACGTTCCTCCGTCCGCAGGCGCCGTGGGGGAGGGCCCCGGCGGACAACGAGCCAAACAGGTCATGTGAGTATCGCTTCCCAGGCGCTCTACGAAGAACGGGTCCGCAGCGCGCGACTTTACACCGTGTTCCGCTGCTGGGTGGTGGGCAGCGTGACCGCCCTGCGTCTCCTCCTCGTGTACGGGGCGGGCAGCGTCGTATCGCGCATGGGGCTGTCCTGGGTGGTGACGTACTTCCTGGTGAGCCTGGGGATATTGTGGGCGGCGCGGCGCTCCGAGCAGGCCGCGCTGGCCTCCATGTACGCGGTGCCCATCCTCGACATGCCGTTCATTTTTTTCATCAGCGGGCTGATGATGCACACCAAAGCGGCGCCGGACGTGCCCACCCTCGTCGTGTCATTGTTTGTCACCCTGATCTGCGCGGCGGCCCTCTCACTGCACCCGCGCCTGGTGATTTTGTCCGCCTGCGTGGCGTGCGTGATGGAAAGCCTCGTTCTGGCGCGCGCGGGCAGCCCTCCGGAATTGTTGTTTTTCGTGGTGCTGATCCTGGTCATGGCCGGACTGCTGGCCACCTTTTCCACCATGCGCACCCTGCGACTGGTGGCCGCCGCCTCCGACGAGCGCGCCCGGCGCGAGCGGCTCAACCGCTATTTTTCTCCGGAAGTGGCCCGCGTGCTGGAGAGCGCCGGCGGAGACGGCGCGCCCGGCGAGCGCCGCGAAGTGACCGTGCTGTTCGTCGACATCCGCGGATTTACCGCGATGAGCGAGGGGATGAGCGGCGAGCAGGCGGTCGGCACCCTCAACGAGTGCTTCGGGCGGCTCGTGCCGAAGATATTCGAGCACGGCGGCACCCTGGACAAATATATCGGCGACGGATTGATGGCCTATTTCGGCGCGCCCATCGCCCAGGAAGATCACGCCCTGCGCGCCGTGCAGGCGGCCCTGGCCATGCTCGACGAAAACCGCCACCTCAACGAGGAGCGCGCCGCGCGCGGCGAACCGCCCTTGCGGATCGGAGTGGGCATTCACACCGGGCCGGCCGTGGTGGGAGATATGGGCGCCGAATCGCGGCGCGATTACACGGCCATCGGCGATACCGTCAATCTCGCGTCGCGGCTGGAGTCATTGACCAAGGAGACGGGGACCTCGATCCTGGTGTCCGGCTCCACCCGGGCGCTGGCGGGAGACGGAATTGCCTTTCGCGAGATGCCGCCGCAGGCGGTGCGGGGGAAGCAGGCGCCGGTCGAAGTGTTCTCGCTCGACCCACCTCGATAGCGCGGGCGCAATGGCACCATGCCCACTCTCATGGGTTTCCGGACTCCGACCTTGGACAGGAATTTTCGACGACATTCGGCCGTGGACGCTCGACCGCCACCGACGCTACACTGTTGACACAGGCACCGGGAGAGTAAGGAACGCCATGTCATGCACACAAGCCGATGGGTGTTGCTTATCGTCTTCTTGCTGCTCGCCGCATGGGGGGGCGGCGCCGCGCCGGGAGGCACGGAATGCCCGGCCGGATACACGGTCACCTTCACCAGAGCCACCGAATTCGGAGTGGACGTATCGATCCGCAACCAGGCCAGCCAGCCGGTCAAGCGATGGCGGCTGGAATTCGACTACGCCGCGGCCATCACCAGCATCTGGAACGCCCGCGTGGTCTCGCGCCGCGGGATGCGCTACACCGTCGAGGGCGAATCCTGGAATTGTGAACTGCCCGGCAACGGCGGCGTGTCCTTCGGCTTCAACTGCGCGCCGCCGCGCCGCTCAACCGGCGGACTGGTGGACAGCCACCTCCTCGGTGACCTGCGAGCGGATCGGCGGCCGCACCGTACAGCCCGCGAGGCGCCTGGGGAATAATGGCCGAACTTCGCGCTAAATCCGCCCCCGCGCCAGGGCCGCGTCCGCCACGCGCAGGCGCTCGCTCAAGACGCGAATGACCTCCAGGAGGATCCTGGGATGGCGCGTCCCCACCCGCAGGAACGGCTCGCGCGCCAGCGCCAGCAGGATGGTGTCCTTCACCGCCGTCGCGGTGGCCGAGCGTGGCGCGCCGTCGAACAGGGCCATCTCGCCAAAGTACTGGCGAGGTCCGAGGGTGGCGATGCGCAGCACCTTACCCTCATCGTCCGCCTGATCGATGCCCACCTCGCCGTCCACCAGGACGTAAAGCGCATCCCCCTTTTCGCCCTGCAAGAAGAAGGTTTCCCCCGCCTTGTACTGCTGGAGGATCAGGTCGTCGGCCAACTGCCCCAGTTCCTCCAGGGCCACCCCCTGGAAGGTCGCGATAGAGCGCAGGAACATCAACTTCTCCACCGCGCTCACCTCGCCGGCTTCAACCACCGGCGAAGGCGGCGCGCCGGGCAGGGGCAGCACGACCTCCATGGCCGGGAGCCGGTCCACCTCGTGGCCCCCGTGCACCTTCAGCCACTCGGCGCGGGCCTCGTCCAGGCGCCGCTCCAGCCCGATGGACATCACCGCGGTCACCAGGAGCGCGCCCAGGATGATCCCCAGCGAGATCTCGGTGGGCAGTTTGTAAAAGGGGGCCGCCAGCATCTTCAAGCCCACGAAGGACAGAATAAAACACAGGCCCTGCTTCATGAAGTGGAAGCGCAGGACCGCGTCCGCCAGCACGAAGTACAGCGCACGCAGGCCCAGAATGGCGAACACGTTGGAGGTGTAAACCACGAAGGGATCCGTCGTGATGGCCAGCACCGCCGGGATGGAGTCCACCGCGAAGATCACGTCCGTGGTCTCCACCACGATGAGCACCATCATCAACGGCGTCGCCATCAGGGTCCCGCCCACCCGGGTGAGGAACTTCTGGCCGTCGTACTCCTTCGTGAAGCGCAACTGGCGCTGCGCGAAGCGCACCACCGCGTTGTTGCCGGGCTCGTCGTCCTCGTCCTCCGGACGGAGCAACTTGATGCCCGTCCACACCAGGAAGGCGCCCATCACGTAGGTCACCCAGTGGAAGTGATTGATCAACTCCACACCCACGCCGATGAAAACGCCGCGCGTGATCAGCGCCCCCAGGATTCCCCAGAACAGCACCCGATGCTGGTAGGCCGCCGGTACCCGGAAATACGTGAAGATGACCGAGATAACAAAAAGATTATCCACCGAGAGCGACTTCTCAAGGATGAAGCCGGTCAGGAACTGGGTGGCCGGCTCTTTCCCCTGCATGTAGTACACCCACGCGTTGAAAAGCAGCGCAAGCGCGATCCAGAAAATGCTCCAGCGCACCGCCTCGCGCATGGTGATGACATGGGCGCGGCGATGAAACACGCCCAGGTCGAGCACCAGCAGGGAAACCACGACCACGGCAAAGACCAGCCAGCCGGTGGTGATTGGAATCTGATCCTCCCTCTCGAAGTCCCGCCTTCCTCGAGTTAGGCGCGGGGGGAAGGGATCCTGCGTGCCAGGGGCGCACTTGTGGCCCGCAATGCCTGCCGAACTCGCGGACTGGGTGCGGGACGCGCGCCGCCGCACGATTGAACTGATCGACGACCTGCACCGCGAGCGCCTGCTGGGGCCGCGCATTCCCATCGTGAATCCCCGCCTGTGGGAGATCGGGCACCTGGGCTGGTTCCAGGAAAAGTGGGTGCTGCGCCACGCCGCCGGGCAACCTCCCCTGCGCGAGGGCGTCGACGCCCTCTACGACTCCGACGCCGTGGCCCACCCGACGCGCTGGGACCTGCCCCTCATTCCCCGCGCCGACGTTCTCCGCTGGATGGAGGAGATCCAGGCGCGCGTCCTGGAACGCCTGGAGGGCTGGGCCGAGGACGCGCCCGAGCTTTATTTCGTGCGCCTCGCCGTATTGCACGAGGACATGCACGGGGAAGCCCTCTGCTACACCCGCCAGACGCTGGGCGACCCGCCCGCCGGCGGGCTTCCTGACTTGACCGACGCACTCGGGGGCGACCTCTCCTACCCCGGGGGCACCTTCGACATGGGCGGTCGGAGCGACGAGACCTTCGTGTTCGACAACGAGCAGTGGGCGCACCCGGTCACCGTGGCGCCATTTCGAATGGCCCGCGGCCCGGTCACCGAAGGCCAGTTCGCGGACTTCGTGGACGACGGCGGATACGCGCGCCGGGAACTCTGGTCCGGGGAAGGCTGGCGCTGGCGCGCGCGGGTCAGCCATCCCCTCTACTGGCGCAGGGAAGGCGCCGAGTGGATCACCCGCGTCTTCAACCAGGAGCGCTCGCTGCGCCCCCAGGTCGCCATGCTCCACGTCAACTGGCACGAAGCCGAGGCGTGGTGCCGCTGGGCCGGCCGCCGCCTGCCCGCCGAGGCCGAGTGGGAATTCGCCGCGCGCCACGGCCTCGACCGCGGCGCGGTGTGGGAGTGGACCGCCGACCGCTTCGAGCCCTACCCGGGGTTCTCGCCCGGCCCGTACGCCACCTACTCCGCGCCCTACTTCGGCACCCACCGCGTGCTGCGCGGCGGATGCTGGGCCACCCGCGAACGCATCGCCCGCCCCACCTACCGCAACTTCTACATGCCCGACCGACGCGACGTCTTCGCCGGCTTCCGCACGTGCGCATAGCCCTCGTGACCCCCGCGCCGCCCGTCGGCGCGCGCGGAGGAAACCGCACCACCGCCCTGCGCTGGGCCCGCCTGCTGCGCTCCCTGGGGCACCGCGTCACGATTTCCAACCGCTGGGACGGCCGCCCGGCGGACGTGCTGATCGCGCTGCACGCCCTGAAATCGCGCGCCTGTGTGCTGGCCTTCCAGGACGCCCACCCCGAGCGGCCGGTCGTGGTCGCGCTGACCGGCACCGACCTCTACGGGTCCCTCGGGGAATCGGACGAGGCGCGCGACACCGTGCGCCGCGCGACCCGCCTGATCGTGCTGCAACCCCGCGCCGTCGATGCGCTGCCCGTTGAGGCGCGGGCCAGGACCCGCGTCATCTGCCAGTCGGCCAGCGCGCCTGAGGAAATCGCCGCGCGCGAGGGATTTGTGGTCTGCGTCGTCTCCGCCTTGCGTGACGTGAAAGATCCGCTGCTCTGCGGGCGCGCAGCGCGGATGCTGCCCGCCTCGTCACAGATCCACGTGGAACATTTCGGCGCCCCACTCGAGCCCGCCCTGGTGGAGGCCGCCCACCGCGAGGCACGCGAAAATCCCCGCTACCGATGGCTCGGGGACAGGCCGCGCCGCTCTGTGATGCGCGCTCTTGCCGGCAGCCGAATCCTGGTGCTCTCCTCACGCCTGGAGGGCGGCGCCAACGTGATCTCCGAAGCGCTGGCCGCGGACGTGCCGCTGCTCTCCACCCGAATTCCAGGCTCGGTCGGGCTGCTGGGCGAAGACTACCGGGGATATTTCCCGGTTGGCGACGCCGCCGCCCTGAGCGTGCTGCTGTTGCGGGCGGAGCAAGATGCCCAATTTTACTCCTCATTAAAGGAGCAATGCCGCGCGCGCCGCCCCATGGTGGATCCGGCCCGCGAGCGGGCCTCGCTGGCGCGGCTCCTGGAGGAGTTGTAGATGGACGGGAGCGGCCCGCGGGCGGACGATTTTGCGAGGGCTTCTCGCCCGCTCAATTCCATGCTGCTGGTTCTACGACGAGGAAGGCTCGCGATTATTGCCGGAATATTATCTGACGCGCTGCCACGCGGCTGGAGCGACACCGTTCACATAGCCGGCACGGGAGGAGTGAAAAAATCCTCCCTGGAAGATTTTTCTCGATGCGAAGAGGGCTGTGGGTCGCACCACCAGCGCGCAAGGCTCTGGCTGCAGGGCAGCCCCCACCTGGACGTGGGCCGCAATATCCGCAAGTATTTCGCCGAGAAAACCATCACGTTTGACAACGCCATCAATACCATCAAGACCCTGCGCGACATCGGCCTGCGATATCTGGCGGCCGAAGGCGGAGTGAACGCCACCGCCCTCAACGCGTGGTGGGCGGCGGGGGGAAGCCTGCTGCCGGACGGGACCGATCCTGGTCAGCCGACGTTTTGATTATCGCCGGTTTGTCAACAGGCTAATCGCCCAGGCGCACCGTCGCGGCCGCGTGGGCCGTGCGGCGGACGGCGTCGTAGTCCGCGTCGGTGACCGCCGCGAAGCGCTCGATGGGCCAACCGTCACAGCTCAAAGTAAACAACGCCTGCTGGATTTCCTCGAACAAATAATTGACCCGAGCCAGCACCGCCGGAGGCGCCGGCGACGGACCCAGCGAGGCTACGACGCGCAGATCCGACAGGCTCAGCGCGCTCTCGAAGGCGAGCACCGTGCAGTCCACCGCGGCGCACTGCGCCTCGCCGTCGCGCACCAGGCGCAGCGAGTCCAGGTGGGCGCCGGAAAATATCACCTCGCGGAAGAATCCCCGAAAATTCCCCTGCAGCGCGAGGTGCTGGCGCAGCAGGTTGTAGCCGGAATTGGAATCCGTGCTGTTACAAGTGAACACCGTGCCCCGCAGGTCGTCGAGCGTGCGGTAGGGACTGTCCGCGCGGACCACCACGTCCGCGAAATACTCCGGGCGGGAATTGCCCCGCGGAAAGCGCAGCACCGGCGCGGCGAGCTGATCGTAGCGCGGTTGGGGGGCGTCGGCCTGGAGCACGTAGGCCAGGGCCGGGATGAAGCCGAGATCCACCTCAAAAGGCTGCGGTGGGTTCACGAAATCGATGGTCAGGCCGGTCGACGCCGCCACGTGCTTGAGCGCCACGGCCAGAAAGCCGTTGGCGTTGTCGGCCAGGAGCGAGGCGGCGCGCACGTCCGACAGGTTCCACTCGGACGCGCCGGGCGCCTGCCAGGGCGAGCGTCGACGGTATTGGGAAGAATATCCCAAAACGCACACCAGGAGCCTGGAAATTCATGGAGTACTCTCCACGACTCTGACTCTAGCGCGACTTTACTGGAATCGTCCTGTTTCTGAGAGAGGTGACGGGCTGGGACCGGCTTGGCAGCTGAGTTTTGAGCGCCTCATCGTCCCGGCAATCATGTATACACAAACAGATGTTCGCGTTTAGTCAAGTATTGACAAAGATTAAAGACTAGTGTATACGCAAATGGATGGCGAGCTTGCAGAAGCACCAGGTCAAGGGGCGCACATACTGGCGTATCGTTGAATCGCGCCGCGTCAACGGAAAGCCGCGTCCGGTTCCGGTGATGTACCTCGGCAGTGCCGAAGACCTCCTCCGACGCCTGTCAGGTGAGCCGCACGGGGCCCTGATGGTCCGGTCCTATCAACACGGGGATGTCGCAGTTCTCAGGTCGATGATCGATCGCCTCGATGTCGTCGCCACGATTGATCGCCACGTCCCTCGGTCATGTCGTTCGATGTCGGTTGGGACGACCCTGGCTCTGGCGGCAATCAATCGAGCTGTCCGGCCTCGCTCAAAGGCCGGTTGGGCAGACTGGGCCGTTGAGACATCCGTGCCCATATTATTCGACATCGATCATCCTGAAAAGGTGACAAGCCAGCACTTCTGGGACCAGATGAATCTTGTTTCTGAAGAAGCCCTGAAGGCCATTGAAGGTGAATTGACGCGACGTATCGTCGAGGAGTTCCGGTTACCGCTTGACACGCTTTTGTATGATGCAACCAACTATTTCACGTACATCGCTAGCGACAATGACCGGCCCAAACTGCCGCAACGCGGCCACTCCAAGCAGAAGCGGTCAGATCTGCGGATCTTCTCAGTCGCAGTGCTTGCAACACGCGACGGGCAAATTCCACTTTTAGCGCAGGTCTATGAGGGGAACAAGGTTGACTCGAAGCAGTTCCCCGACTCGCTCACGGAAATTCAAACAAGGCTGCAATCACTGCTGGGCAAGGAAATCAGCGACGTAACCCTCGTGTTCGACAAAGGCAACAACTCTCGCGACAACTTCGCACGTGTCGATGCCGGTCCGATCCATTATGTGGCTTCGCTTCCGCTAAATCAACACAAGGATCTGGCCGCAATCGCGATGGATAAGTACGTTCCGCTACCAAAGAGCTCAGCTCTTGCCGGGCTTCCAGTGCACCGCTGTCAGAAGACAATCTGGGGTAAGGAACGCACCGTTGTGCTGGTCATTAGCCCCACACTACGTGAGGGTCAAAGCCGAGGGCTCGACCAGCACCTTAAGAAGCGACTTCGCGCCCTCGATAAATGGAAGCTGGTGTTGCAGAAACCGGGCAGCGGACCACGTACCGCAGCCGCGGGGCGCACGAGGGCGCAGGCCCTTTGCTCAGGGCAATATGTTAAGGACGTGCTTCGAGTTGAATATGATCATCGCAAGAAGGGTGCTCATCGCCTTTCCTGGTTCATCGACGCGGCAGAACGCGCACGCCTGGAGGCCGATGTCTTCGGAAAGATGATCTTGATCACCGACAGGCACGCGTGGTCGACCGAGGATATCGTGAAGGCCTATCGCGGGCAAAGCCACGTCGAGAGAGTCTTTCGGCAAACCAAGGATCCAGAACACCTGGCGGTCAGGCCTCAGTACCATTGGACCGACCAGAAGATCCGCGTGCACGCATTCATCTGCTTTCTGGCGTACACTCTCTCCCGCCTCATTCAGCGAGAGGCTGAGCAACAAGCGAAGTGGAAGGGAAGCCTGTCCACCTTGCTCAAAGACCTCGGAAAGATTCGTCTGGCAATGGTGGCCCACATCCACAAGGACGGAGGGAAGCCTCAATGCCAATGGGTGCTGGAGCAGAGGGACCCGTCGCTGCTCAAACTCTATCGGGGCCTCGTCCCAGACAGGCCTCCGTTTGTGTATACGCCGTCAGCACCATGAAACCCGCATGGCTACTGCATTCCGGGGCAATCCAGTCTCAAATTTCCGGAAAGTCGCGCTAGGAGAAGAACGTCATGGCTACCGAAACCGTCGTCCTCGCGCCCGGCGCATTCTGCTGGGTGGACCTGGGCACCACCGACCCCGCCGCCGCGCGGAAATTCTTCGGGGAACTGTTCGGCTGGACCGCCACCGAGCACCCCATGCCCGGCGGACAGACCTACGCAATGATGGAAAAGGACGGCCGCAAAGTCGCCGGCATCATGCTGCTGCCCGAACAGGCCAGACAGATGGGCGCCCCGCCCCACTGGCTGTCGCACGTCTACGTCAAGAGCGCCCAGGAAACCGCGCGCAAGGTCAGGGAACTGGGCGGCAAGGTGCTGCTGGAGCCCATGGACTGCATGGGGGCGGGCACCATGGCCGTGCTGCAAGACCCGCAGGGCGCGGTGTTCGGCGCGTGGCAGCCGGCCACGGAGCTGGATACGAACACGGCGTACAACCAGCCCGGCGCGCTCTGCTGGAACGAGCTTTGGACGTCCGACACGGGCGCCGCGACGGGATTCTACACCGGTCTCTTCGGGTGGAAGCCCGACCCGCAAGACTTCGGCGGGATGAAGTACACCGTCGTCAAGAACGGCGAGCGACCCAACGGCGGCATCATGGCCTCGCCCGGGGAAGGCGTTCCGCCCAACTGGGTCGTCTACTTCGCCGTCGCCAACTGCGACGCCACCGTGTCGAAGGCCACCGGCCTGGGCGCGAAGGTGCTGGCGCCGGCCATGGGAATCCCCACCGTGGGACGCTTCGCCGTGCTGGCCGACCCCCAGGGGGCGGCGTTCGCGGTGATCCAGCCGGAAAAACAGGGATAGCCCCAGCCCCGCTCGGCGCCCAACGGGCTGTCCGGGCGGGGCATTTTTGTTATAATTGAAGCGCATGTGGGCTGGACGCGCGCGCGGCGTGGCGATGGCCGCCGCGCTGGTGCTGATTTCTTTCCTGATGGTCATGGGAATGGCCCAACTTGCCGTCGTCCAGCAGGACCAGAGCTTCGCCACCATGCAGCAGATGAGTGCCCAGGTGTACTACATGGCACTGTCCGGGATCGAGTACCAGAGGATGTTCCCGGAGAAGTTTCCGGTCGGCGTGACCCGGCGGATCATGCTGCCCAACGGAGAGCGCGCCCAGTACGCCGATATCCGCGTGGACGCAGACGGCACGATAACCTCGACCGGAATCCTGGTGGATTCCTATGACTACGAGCTCGCGCGGCGCGCGCTGATCGTGCCGGTGGGGGATTTACAGCGGATTTACGAGCCGCCCGTGCAGCTTACCGACACCGCCTCGCAGAGGCACGATCGCGTGAATCGGCCGCGCTTCAACCGAAATGTGTCCCAGATTCCATAGGGCGCTCCGCGGATTCACGCTGCTCGAGGTGTGCATCACCATCGGGCTCCTCATGCTGTTTCTGATCATGCTGGGCGACTGCATGGCGGCCGCTTACCGGGCCACCAACAAGTCCACGCAGAGCGTGAGCAACTACCGGCTGGCCGTCACCGCGCTCGACGCCCTGGGGCGCGAACTGCGCGCCTGCACGACGGTTTATTCGCCCAATCCGGCCACCCTGAATCCGGGCGTGGTCATCACGCCGAACCGCGCGAAGCCGCTGATTTTCCGCTACAACGACGCCGGAGTAAGCACCGTGGCCATGTGGTGGTTCGAGGAGGAGCCGCAAAAACTATATCGGGTGCGCTACCAGATGACCTACGAGTACGGCAAGCCCTCGACGTACAAACTGCAGGGCGGCGACCCGGCGGCCGGCCGCGTGATGCTGCGCATGGTGACCGCCGTGGTGCTGGAGAAACTGGATCCGACCAGCACCAATGACGTGAACATGCTGCGCGTGCGCGCCACCATGGCGGGGATGGACTCGCTGCTCACGGTGGAAGCTTCGGTGCTCGGCCTGTGAGGCCGCGCGGACTGTCCTTGATCGAGATGGTGTGCGCCGTGTTCATTGTCCTGCTGGCCGTCACCTACGTGATGGGGATGTTCCTCGGCGGCAGCCATACCCACGCCCGCGCCCAGGACGTGTCCCGAATGAACACGCTCGCGCAATCGCGCATGGACATCCTCATGGGCACCGATTTCAAGCGCCTGGCCAGCGCCAGCGGGACGTTTTCCGGAGCCGACGAGAAATTTTCCTGGAAAGCGACCGTCGAGCCGTACAAGACCGACATGAAAAAAATCACCCTCACCGTGACCTCGCCGATCGGCCGCACCGAGTCCCTCGTCGGGCTGCGCTGCCCGAATCTTGAAGACGAAGGAATGCGGCTCTATCGGGAATATGGATGCGCCTCCTGCCACGCAATCACCAAATTCGACTGGGCGCGCGGAGTTGGTGGCCCGACCCACGACGGCATCGCGCGCACCGCGTCCACGCGGATCAGCGGGATGTCGGCCGGCGAATACCTCGAGCAGTCGGTGCGGGATCCCAGCGCGTACCTGGTGCCCGGCTTCGAGCCAGGGATGGCCGCCATCAGCGAGACGGATATGTCCAACGCGCAACTCAAGGCGATCACCAAATTCATGATGACCCTTCGTTAGCGCATGCTGAGGCGGCCCGGCCAACTCCAGCGCGGATGGTCGCGGGGAATTCCGGAGGCCTCGTGCCACGATCCGCCGCAGCAGATCACGTAGGTCTCACGCTCGACGTCCACCCGGTACGCATAGCTATCCCCCTTTGCCGAGGGACACACCGGAAGGCGCGCCATGGATTTTGACTTCACCAGCAAGTTGAGTGATTTCGGATAGGCGTGGTCGTGCGCGCGATAATAATTGTGCAGCGCGATTTTCAGCATCGCAAGGTTGCGGGCGCAGGCGCGGGCCTTCTCCTGGGCGGCGCGGGGACCGCTTAGCTTCACCGCGGGCAGGGTGCGCAGCGAATCAGGCTCCTCTTCATAAAGAAGCGCCACGGTGGGGGCCTTGCGCTGGCTCAGCACGGCGTGCTTCGGGGCCGGCCTGTGGAGCGCGAGCGAAACCCGCTTGACGATCCAGGCGCGGACGCCGGGCGCGGCGGCGAGGCCGGCGGTGAGAAAAATGATCAAGAGCACGATGGGGTGGGCCGGGATCCTGGGAAGCCAGGGACGGCGCGGGGCGGCGACGCGCAGAGGGGCGGCGACGGGCGGCAGGGGCGCCGTTTTGCCGATCAGTTCCATTCGCGTACCTGGCATTCCGTGGATTGCCAAGAGCCCCGCCGACCAACCTCGTTGCCTTCATTATGGGGCCCCGGAGTCAGGCGGATCCGTGATGCTGGTCACAGATCGAGATCCGCCTCCGGTAGTAGATCGGCGCGCGGCCCTCGAAGCGGGCGCCGATGAAGTACTTGCTCCTGCTCTTGTTGCTGGCCATCGGGTCGTCCGGGCTGACACGCGCGGACGGAACGGGGATCGTGTATTACCTGGATCGGCCCGCCCGGGCAAACTATCCCCTGGCGATGATCTTGCAGGGGTCGGAGTGCCTGCGCGTGGCTGATAAATACGCGTCCATGATCGCGCAACTCAACGCGGCGGGAATTGGCGTGCTGCGCATCGAGAAACCCGGGCTGTCGGCGGACACGCCGATCGGGGAGTGTCCTGAGGAATATCTGCGCACCAACACGCTGGAACGGCGTGTCCTCGACGTGATGGCGGTGGTGGCCACCCTGCGCCGCGCGCCCGACGGGTGGAACGGCGTCCTGGGGATTGCCGGCGGATCCGAGGGCGGGCTCGTCGCGGCGGCGGCCGCGCCGCTCATCCCCGAGACGGGGGCGGTGCTGCTGATTTCCAGCGCCGGTGGCATGACCTTCGGCGAGGAATTGCTGCTGCTGGTGGAAGCGGAGATGCGGGCGGCCGGCGCACCCGCGGAGGCGATTCGCAAGCGCCTCGACGAAATGCGCGCACAGTATATCGTCATGCGGGATAATCCGGTCCCCGACAAAGAGTGGATGTCGGATGGAAAACTGGCCCGCAACACCTATCTGTGGTGGGCCGACGCGCTGCCGGTGGCCGCCGTGCGGCCGCTCCTGGAAACCTCCGCGCCGATTCTCGTGCTACACGGGGAGGCGGATCGCCAGACGCCGGTGGACAGCGCGCAGTGCATGCTGGATGCGTTCCAGGCGCGCGGGAAGAAGAATCTCGAATTGCGCAGGTATCCCGGGATGGGGCACAGTCCGACGCCGCGGGCAATTTCCGAGGGGATGTCGTGGCTTATCGAGAGGCTGACTCAGCCGAAATAGCGCCCGAGGCGCCCGCTGGCGCTGCTGGAAATGCGCGTGACACTGGCCACGCTGTACAAGAGTTTCCAGGTTACGGACGCCTTAGAGGTCGATTACCAGCCCCCACTCGGGACTCTGGTCCGGATCCGAGCACACGCGCTCGCCCACTGGGCGGGCGCCGAAACGGCCGTACAACCGATGGGCGGCCTCGAAGCGCTTGTCGCTCCAGATCTCCATGCGCTTGCGGCCGCGGCGGCGGGCCTCGTCGACGACTTCCCGCATGAGCGCCGTTCCTGCCCCGCCACGCGCGTCGGGGATCACGTAGAGACGCTCCAACGAGCAGTCGGTGCCGCCGATGCGGGTGATTCCACCGTGCTCCGTAGGGAGTCCGGGCGCGCCCGCAATCGGGGGGAAGATTTCCAGCGCCGCAGTGCCGATGACCCCGCGGCCGGGGATCTCCGCCACCCAGAATCCGTGACCGGCATCAAGGTAACTTCCCGCAAGATCGTGCAGGTCGGCGTGATAATCGTCCGGATCCCAGGTGAATCCGAATTCCTCGTAGACCAGACGGACGACTTCCGCGGCGGCAAGGCTGTCCTCTGGCGTGGCCGGGCGTGTGAACATTTGTTGCCTGTTGGACGGCGCGGGCGGATTTGCCTGCCGATGTGATATTGCGCACGCGGCCGCCTGTCCGCGCCCCTGGCCAATGGGCATGAATATTCGTGAAATGAATAATCGTGGCATCATGTGGTGGGGAATCGTGGGCGCACTCGCCCATCTCTCGTGCATTTGCACTTTTCCGCTGTGGGCGGAGAAAACCGCGCTTGGCCCGTGCGGGTCGGCGTTGCTGCTGCTCCTGGCCGCCGTGGCCCGAGCGCCGTTCCCCAGGGTGGCCGGCCCTTACCGCTGGGTGCGCCACCCAATCTACGCATCCTACATGCTGGCGTGGCTCGCCGGCGCCGCTGCCAGCGGGCAATTCTGGCTGCTGATCCACGCGGCGTACATGTACGCTCTGTACGCGGAGGCGGCGCGCCTGGAGGAAGTCAGGCTGTTACGAAGCCCACACGGTCTGGAGTACGTGGCCTACCGCCAGCGCACCGGGGCATTCTTCCCCCTAGTGATGGGCCTCTGCTGATTCGGTCAGCGGGGTCGGCCAGAACCAATAGGTGCCGAGCCGATCGAGCGCCTTGTCCCAGCCGCTCTGCTGGCTGAACCCGAGGTCGCGATACTCGCGGTTGGGGCTGAAGAAATAATTCCCCAGCTCGATGGTCAGGCCGTGCGCGCCAGGGTAACTCGGCGAGTGGCGCTCCGCGATGACCGCATTGGACACCGCCGCGGTCACGCTGTTGGCCGCCTGCTTGAGATTCGCGTCGGCAATTTTGGGATTGTTGGCCACGCGCTGCGCGAAATCGGTGAGATCCTTGTAGTCGTAAAACGACTGAGTGCCGCGGGCTGCCTTGCGCATCTGGCCGGTGCGCGCCGGCGTGGCGACGATGGCATCGGCAAATCCCTTGACCGCGGTGGTCAGCGCGGGCACCTGCGCGCTGTCGATGGCGGAAATCGTGGGGATGACCTTCGGCGTGCTCGCCGCGGCATTCACGCAGTAAATCGCGAACTCGCGGGCGTCCAGGTTGTTGCGGGTGGCCAGCTGCGCCTGCAATCCGGAGAGCAGGTTTTCCGAGAGGACGCGGGTGTAAGGCCATCCCTCCCCGCCTTCGACCTCCTGGGACACCACGAGATATTTCGCCTCGTCCTTCAGCTGGTGGGCCACTTCCGCGGAGGCCATCAAGCAGGCATCGAAACCCAGCACGTCGAGCGGTTTTCCGGTGGCGGTGCGCGCCTTCTTCAGGCCTTCCTCGATGTCCTCAAGCTTCATCCAGGTGCCGTGGCCGGCGTCCTCCACGGCGCCGCGCCAGCCATTTCCGTGATCGGAGATGATGACCATGGTGTGCTCGGCCGGGTAATTCTTCATCCCCCACTGCACGAATTCGGAAAGCGTGTCCGGTGAGGCCATGTCAACGTCCCCGAGTTGCTCGACCTGCTGCGAGTGCAGGCCGGGCTGATTGTCCTTCTGGATGAACAGGCGCTCGGCGCCCGCGCTGCCACCGTGATCCAACTGCGAAACCACGGCCACGCTGTCGGTGGAGCCGACCTTTTCCGCGTCGTCTAAGTTGGTGACCAGGAAATCGTGCAGGTTGTTGTCGCCGGCGCTGTAGACGAGAATCGTCCACTTGCGCTGGGTCTGCGGGGCTGCGGGCGTGATGGACATGAGAGCACTCTCCTTTAGCGTGTCCATCTTAACAGTTCGACAGGCGGCGAAGGTTGCCAAAGTGTTACCGGTCCGCTCAAGCGCGCCTGACGCGCAGCCCGACGGCGATGGCGAAATTGGCCGCCAGCATGAGCAGCGGCCCGTACGCGCGGTAGTACCAGAGGCCGAGGCGCGACGCTTCGGCGGCGGCCTCGCCCTCCAGCGACCAGTGCACCAGGAATATCCCGAAAATCACCAGGGCGGCTCCCGGACACATGCGGTCACCCAACGCGCGCGACAGGGCCGGGATCACGAGAAACAGCATCATTACCTTGTGGTGGCCCCAGGAGAACGCCGCACCCAACATGGCGGCCAGCACGAAGCACGCGAATTCCAGCGTGACCTCCTGCGGGTCGCGGGCCGGCACGCGGGCGTGCAGCACCGCCAGGAAGCCGAGCAGGCCGGCCGTGAGCGCGGCGTGCACGATTTTCACCTGAGCAAGCGTGAGCGCGCCGTGAATGTGCATGACAAACCAGCCCATGAGCGACTGGTTGAGCAGCAACACGTAATAGCTGGCGCCCTTGCTGTGCTGCAGGTAGGCGTGAAAATTCGGCAATCCCCAGAGGGTCAGCGCGGCCAGCGTGAACACAGCGGCGGCGGCCGCAACGCCGATGAAGACGCGCCAGCGGCGCTCCAGCGCGAAATAGACCAGCAGATACCAGGGAAATCCCTTCATCAGAATTGCCACGCCCAGGCATGCGCCAGCCGCGAATTCGTGACCGCGCAACGCGGCAATCAGCACGCAACTCAAGAGAAAAAACGCAGCAAAATCGACCTGACCGTAAAAGAGGTTGTCCATCCCGATGCCGGCCAGCAACGTGCCCAGGACGAGCAACGGGACCGCCCAGCGCGCGTCACTTCCGAGCAGCAGGCGGCCCAGCATCCACAGACCGCAAAAATACAGCAGCGTGGTGAGCGTGTTGTGAACCCAGAAGCCGGCCTCGAACGAAAATGCCGATTGAGGTAGAAACAACA
>Ga0194128_10006148_pt1 | contig 16329 bp, 13 predicted proteins | sample TA2KigCa65mmetaG_FD_148650 | JGI IMG/M metagenome (GOLD analysis project Ga0194128, IMG submission 148650) | Freshwater microbial communities from Lake Tanganyika, Tanzania - TA2015037 Kigoma Deep Cast 65m | ecosystem: Environmental > Aquatic > Freshwater > Lake | place: Tanzania: Lake...
CGGCATGCGTCGCCGGGGCCGCGCGCACGACCTCGGCGGCCCGCTCGCGCGCCCGCGCGAACTGCCCCGGCCCCGACATGCTCGCGGAGACGTCGACGAGCACCACCGTGGCCTCGCCCGACGCGGCCGCCGCACCCGCCAGGTACGGCCGCGCGAACGCAAGCGCCAGCAGGACGAGCGCGGTCACGCGCAGCGCCAGGAGCAGCAGCTCGCGCAGACGACGGCGCCGCGACTGTTCGACCGGGGTCTGGCGGAGGTACCGCATCGCCGCGAACTCGATCACGGGCTCGGTCCTGCGATAGAAAAGGTGGATCGCGATCGGGATCGCCGCGGCGACCGCGCCGACGAGAAAGAGCGGGGAGAGGAACGAGAACCCCAGCATCACCGCCTCTTGACCCGCGTGGACAGGTACGCCATCAGGGCGAACTCCAGCGCCGCCGACGTGTCGACGAGCTGATAGTCGATGCCGCCCGACCCGAGCTCGCGCCTGTAGCCGTCGACGGCGCGCTGCAGGGCGTCCAGGTACTCCTGCCGCACGATCGACGGCACGGCCATCAGCTCGTCGCCGAGCTCGACGTCGCGGAACCGGGCGGCGCGCTCGAACGGGAACGTCCGCTCGGCCGGGTCGATCAGATGGAACACGATGACCTCGCTGCCGCGGAACCGGAAGTGGCGCAGCCCCTCGACGACCTGCGCCGGGTCGTCCAGGAGGTCGGAGATCAGGATGACGATCCCGCGCTTGTCGATCGCGTCCGCCATGAGGTGCAGCGGCTTCGAGACGTTCGTGCGCTGGCCCAGCGCGATGCGATCGAGCGTCACCAGTATCGACCGCAGGTGGCTCGCCCGGGCGCTCGCCGGCAGCATCGTGACGATCGCCTCGTCGAACGTCGTGAGCGCCACGGCGTCGCGCTGCCGGTTCATCAGGTACGCCAGCGCCGCCGCGAGCATCGACCCGTAGCGGAGCTTGGTCACGCCGCGCGAGCCGTACCCCATCGAGGCGCTGATGTCGAGCAGGAGATGACAGTCGACGTTGGTCTCCTCCTCGAACTTCTTCACGTAGTAGCGGTCGCTGCGCGCGTAGACCTTCCAGTCGATCGTGGACAGATCATCGCCCGGCAGGTACTGGCGGTACTCGGCGAACTCGACGCTGAACCCCTTGAAGGGGCTGCGATGCAGGCCGGAGAGGAACCCTTCGACGACCGTGCGCGCCTTCAGCTCGAGCGACCCGAGCCGCGCCAGGATCGCCGGATCGAGGAACCGGAGATCTGGTGGCTTCCGGCCCAAGCCGGAAGCCGCGGAGCCGGAAGCTCCAGAGCCGAAAGCCACATCAGCCGTCATACCGTGAGACCGCTCGCCGGCACGGGCACGTGCTCGAGCAGCCGCGCCACGACGGCCTCGGCGTTGATGTTCTCCGACTCGGCGTAGAAGTTGGTCACGATCCGGTGGCGCAGGATCGGGGGGGCGAGCGCCTGGATGTCCTTGATGGAGACGTGGTGGCGGCCGCGCATGAGCGCCCGCGCCTTGCCGCCGAGGATCATCGCCTGCGAGGCCCGGAGCCCGGCACCCCACTTCACGTACTTGTCGACGAATTCGGGCGTGCCGCTCTGTCCCGGACGCGACGCCGCCGAGAGACGCACCGCGTAGCGCGCGATCTCCTCGCCGACCACCACCTGGCGCACCACGCGCTGGAACTCGAGGATGGCCGGGCCCCCGAGCACCCGCTCCACTTCGGGGACGTCCGTGCCGGTGGTCTCCGTGACGACGCGCACCTCGGCGTCCTCCGGCAGGTACGTCATCACGATGTTGAACATGAAGCGGTCGAGCTGCGCCTCGGGGAGCGGGTAGGTGCCTTCGAGCTCGATCGGGTTCTGCGTCGCCAGCACGAAGAAGGGGCGCTCGAGCGGATAGGTCCGGCCCGCGGCGGTGACGTGGTACTCCTGCATCGCCTCGAGCAGCGCGGCCTGCGTCTTCGGCGGCGTCCGGTTGATCTCGTCCGCCAGGATGATCTGCGCGAAGATCGGCCCGTGCACGAAGCGGAGCGTCCGGACGCCGTGGTGCTCTTCGAGGATCTCGGTTCCGGTAATGTCGGCCGGCATCAGGTCCGGCGTGAACTGGATCCGTTTGAACCGCAGATCCAGGATCTCCGCGAGCGTCTTGATGAGCAGCGTCTTTGCGAGCCCCGGGACGCCGGTGATGAGACAGTGGCCGCCCGTGAAGAGCGCAATGAGCACCTGATCGACGACCTCGTCCTGGCCGACGATGACGCGGCGCAGCTGCTCGAGAATCCGGTCGCGCCCCTGCTGCACGCGCTCGGCGAAGTTCGGAACGGCGGTGGGCATCGACATGAGATTTGCGAATTTATGAATTTACGGATTGACGGATTGACGGATTTACGAATCTGCCATCCGTCGATTCGTAACTTCGTCAATTCATCAATCCTCCTAGTGGGTCAGGCTGTAGATGATCTCGTTGATGAACATGCGGTAGGCATCGGCCGTGTACTTGATGTAGCCGGGATACTCCTCCGCATTGGACCACTCCACCCCGTCGCCCATGTCGGTGTTCCAGTTGGCCAGCACCATGGGGCGCCCGCGGTCGTCGAGAATGGCGCGCAAGCGCGCCACGAACCCGCCCTTCTCCCAGGTGCGCCCTGCAAAGAACGACCCAAGTCCGGCGATCTGGGGATAGCGGTCGAGCGTGTAGAAGCACGAGAAGATCGGATGCGGGGGCTCCAGGTCCACGATCTCGCGATCCGGGAAGACCCGCCGCATCTCCTTCGCGAAGTTGTCCCACTCGTACGGACCGTGAAAATCGTCGAAGGTCGCCGTGCCGCCGCGCAGCAGGAACTCGCGCAGGATCGGAACCTCCTCCTCTTTGAGCCGCAGGTTGCCCGGCTCGACGAAGTAGAGCCAGGCGTAGTCCCACAGCTTCGGATCCTCGAGCGTGAGGACGACCGGATCGTTCACTTCAATGGCGGTGGCCGTGCGCAGCCGGCGCGAGAGGTTCTGTTCTGCGGCCGGGCCGTCGATCGCCCACGGTTCGCCCCAGTAGTCCAGGCGGTAGCGGTTGTCCACCGTGAAGGCGCTGTACCGGATCCGCACGAAGGTCCACTGCAGCCCCGCGAAGCGCTGGTCCTGGAGCTGCGGCACCTGCGCGATCGCCTCCGAGAGCCGCATCGGCTCGAGGAGCAGCACGGCGGCCAGGACGGCGGCGAGGTGCAGCGCCGGCGTCGCGAGGCCGACGCCGCGGCGAAGGCGGACCGAACGCCTCCCGAGGCGGCCGCGCGGCGTCACCGCGCCCCTCCGTCGGCCGGCGGCTGCGCGCTGATGATCTTGAGCAGCAGATCCTGCGCGCGCTCGAACGCCGGCGCGATCTCGAGCGCCGCAAGGGCCTCCCGCTTCGCGTCGCCGAACTGCCCCGCGAGCAGGTGCGCCTCGGCCAGATCCGTGTGCGCGACCGCCCGGTCGGACGGACCCGCGGCCACCGCGGCCTTCAACGCACGCACGGCACGGCCGGCGTCCTTCCGCTGCAGGGCCTGCCGGCCGACGAAGGACTGCGCCTGCACGTCGAACGGATCGAGCTCGGCGACGCGCTCGTAGGCGGCGGCCGCGCGCGCGCCGTCGCCCTGCTTCTCGAGCAGCCCCCCGAGCTGACGCGCCGACTCGATGTCGTTGGGATCGACCCTGACCACGGCCTCGAGCGCCGCAATCGCCCGAACGATGTTCCCCTGCTTGGTGGCGATGGCCGCAATCGCGGTATTCGGGTTCTGATCGCCGGTCGCCGCCGGCAGGAGCTTCGCGGCGCGCTCGAGCGCCCCCATCGCGCCCCCGACGTCGCCCGCCTCGTTGAGCGCGCCCGCCAGCGCCATCTGCACGGCGAAACTGTCGGGGTTGGCCGCCGCCAGCGTCTTCAGCTGCTCGACGCCGGCCTTGGGCGGAATCTGCGGCGCCCTGAGCGCGCGGCGAACGGCGGCGTACTGCTTCTCCAGCCGCGCGTCGAAGCTCGACTGCACCTCGTCGAGCGCGACGCCGAAGGCCTCCTTGAAAGCGGCGTCGGTTTCGAGCCCCTTCCCGTACGCCCGCAGGAGCCGCCAGAACGCCGGCCCGCCGTAGGTGTCGATGAGATGCTCGACGACGAGCGACGACTGGTGGTAGACGAGCGCGATCATCCGCGGGTCGCTGAACCCTTCCTGGATGTCGCGCAGCTTCAACAGTTTGCCCGCATCGAGCGCCTGCGCGAACGGCACCTCCATCTCGCGCCCCCAGTCGGGCCGCGCCTGGCGCTCCTCGTAGACCGACATCCCTTCCGAAATCCACCTGGGCACCCGGTTGTTCGACATCTGGAGGCTGATGACGTGGGCCATCTCGTGCCAGAGCGTCGCCGCCCAGCTGAACTCGCCCGGCTGCCGCGCCCGCGGCGAGTCGAGCGTGACAACCCGGCCGAAGCAGGCGCCGAGCGCGCCGATGAAGCCGGGCAGGCCAATCGTCCGCACCGCGAAGTCGTCGTGTTTGGGGAACATCTCGATGAGGATGGGCCCCATGGGCCGGAACTGATACCGCTTCGAGAGCGCCTCGAGCGCCTGCCGCGCGAGCGGCACGACGTGCTCGCGCATCACGCCGGCTTCCTCCGGATGGAGGCGGACGACCAGGTCGCCGTCGCGAAACGTCTCGAACTTGTCGACCGTGTCGAGCATCGCGAGCTGGTTGTAGACGACGACGTCGTAGGGGTCCGCCTTGAAGGCGGTCTCGAGGGCCTGCCGCGCGCCCCGTTCGTCGCCCGTCCGCAGCAGGTGGCTGCCCAGATCGCCGTACGCTTTCGTATTGGTCGTGTCGACGGCCAGCGCGCGGCGCGTCAGATCGACGGCCTCGTCGAACCGGTAATTGCGTCCGAGCTGCTCGCCGGCGACCCGGTAGACGTCGCCGTAGGCCGGGTTCAGCCGAAGCACGGCGTCGGCGAGGGTCTGGAATTCGGCGGTCCGGCCTTCGAGGAGCGCGACCGCAGCCTCGAGCGACCGCGCTTCGAGGCTGTTGGGGTTCACGTCGAGTGCCCGCTTGATCGAGGCGCGCGCTTCGGCGCGTTCGCGGTTCCAGCCGCCCAGGACCGCGGAGTCGAGCGCCAGCCCGGCGACGAGCAGATGCGCCGGCACGTAATTCGGGTTGATCTTCAGGAGCGCTTCGACCGATGAGCGCGCCGCGGGCGGATTCTCGTCGAGAAGCGCCTGCGCCACCCCCAGCAGGGCGGGCACGTACTCCGGCGACGCCTTGACGGCGGCCTGAAACGACTTCAGGGCGTCGGCGCGGTTGTACTTCTCCAGAAACAGCTCCCCCCACGCCGTATTGATGACCGGGTCGTCCGGCGCACGCGAGTTCGCGCTCCGGAGAAAGCTGTTGGCGTCCTGAAAACGGCCGAGCGCGTGCGCCGCGAGGCCGAGGCGAAGCAGGTCGAGCGGCGTGGTCTCGGGGCCGCGCGTCAGCACCACTTGGAGCGTGCGGGTGCCCTCCGGCCGCCGGCCGAGGTAGAGCTGGAGCAGCCCGAGCTCGAGGGCCGCATCGCCGCCGCCATTGGCCGCGGCCCTGGGGCCCAGCAGCTTCTCGGCGTCCCCGTAGCGCCCGCGCGCGATATGCGCCCGCGCGCGCAGCACGACGGCCCGCTCGTCGGTCGACGAGGCGAGCAGGCGCTCGATCTCGTCGTACTGGCCCGCGTTGAGCGCACGGACCGCCGCGGCCGCCGGCGAGCTGTCGCCGGCCGGGGTCTGCCCCGATGACGAGGTCGCGAGAGCTATGGCGAGGACGGCACAGACGGCCCCAAACTGCTGCCGCGTGAGTACGGCAGCCGCTGGCCTCCGCCCGTCGTGCCCGTCTGTCATCTCAAGGTCTCAGTTGTGCCGTAAGTATAGTGCACGTCTTCGGCACTACTGAGCCGTTCCGCGTCGTTGCTCTGGAGCAAGGGCGGTGCCCAACGCCCGGTTTTCGACGACGATTCGCCGACGGATGAGCAGGCCGAACAGCACGACCGCGAGCGGCCCGGTGACGCGCGCCCCGACCAGGAACGCCATGCCGATGAGCTCACCGACCACCGCGACGTAGTTGGGATGGCGCGCGAACGCGTAGGGGCCGCGCGTGACGAGCGGTGCGCCCGACACGACGAGCACGCGAAACGTCCAGCGGGCTCCCAGCGCGGCAATTGCCCAGCCTTTGAGCAGCTTCGACGCCACCAGCACGGCAAGACCCGCCACCGCGGCCGCTCCGGGCGCCGGGGCGATCGCCGCGCCCTCGATCGCCATCAGCACGAACGCGCAGGGGTACGTCCACCGCATCGTCCAGTACACGTCGTCGGGCGGCTCCCACGCGCCCTGGGCGCGGAGGCGCGCTTCGTTGCGGCGCGAGAGCAGCAGCTCCGCGGCCATCACCAGCAGGACCAGCAGCAGCGCCGCCGATGCGACGAGAACCCGACTCGTCATGACGGTCGGGCGACACCGACGTCGCCGGCGATGCCGATCAGCCGGCGAAAGGGAGCGGGCCACCGGGCCGCGAGGCCCGCGGCGAGCTCGACGCCGCGCGGCGAGGCGACCAGGGTTCGCAGCGCGCGGTTGAACCGCCGCTTCGCGGCGAACTCGCGAGCGCGCCTCGCGCGCAGGTGCGCGTAGGCGGGCCGGCCGTTCGCCAGCTCCGCGAGCGCGGCGTGGGCCGCCAGCTCGCCGCCGCGAAGCGCGAATCGCAGGCCGTCGCCCGTCATCGGATCGATGAAGCCCGCCGCGTCGCCCGCCAGCAGCAGGCCCGGACATCCGGCTGCCGCGGCATCGACGGCGAGCGGTCCGAGCACGACGGCCGACGAGACGCGGCGCGCGCGCGCGAACCGCCCGCGCAACGCGGGATCGCCGCCGATCGCCGCCGCGATCGTGGCCGCTCCCTCTCCGCGTGGCGCGGACCGAACGACGCAGACGTTGGTCAACCCGTCGCCGAGCGGCGCGATCCCCACGTAGCCATCGGGGCGCACGTGCATCTCGCCGCGCGCCGTGAGGCCGTCGACATCGGTGAAGTACGCGCCGAACGCCCAGCGCTTCGGGGAGCGCGCGAACCGCGTCAGCCCGAGCGCGGCTCCCAGGCGCGACCCGCGTCCGTCAGCCGCGATGACGAACCGCGCGCGCCAGATCGACTCGGCGGCGGCGGTGCGACCGCGGACGCCGGCCACGCGTCCGTCCGGGTCGCGCACAGGCGCCAGCACGCGCACGCCGGGCGTGAAGTCCACGCCGGCGTCGACGGCGGCCTCGAGCAGCAGCAGGTCAAAGACGCGGCGCTCGATGGCGGCGCCGGCCAGGCCATCCGGGTAATCCGCGGCCACGGCGGCGCCGGGACCGGTGACGAGCATGCCCGGCACCGGCCGCGCCCGCCTGCGAACGGCAGCGCCGACGCCCAGACGGTCGACGATCGCGAGCGCGCCCGGATTGACGGTGTCGCCGCACAGCTTCGCGCGCGGAAACGGCGCGCGATCGACCAGCCGGACCCGCGCGCCGGACCGCGCCAGCACGAGCGCGGCGGCGGCGCCTGCGGGGCCGGCCCCGACGACCAGCACGTCGGGGGAGATCACGGTCGCCACGTGCGGAGGGAACAGTCGAACGTGGAAGCGCTCCGCTCGCGGTGCCCATGTCTCGAGTCAGCCTGCCGCACGTTGAACCACTGACTTGCCACGTAGCACCTTTCACGTACAGCGAGAGAGAACCAGGACGCTGTTCTTCGAGCCGAACCCGAGACAGTTGCACAGCGCCGCCTCCACCTCGGCCGGCCGCGCCGCTCCGGCGATGAAGTCCATGTCGCAGGCGGGATCCTGGTCGTCCAGGTTGATGGTGGGCGGCAGCAGCGCGCGCGTGAGCGCCAGCGCGGTGGCGACGACGCCCGCCGCCCCGCTGGCGCCCTGCGGGTGGCCGATCATCGACTTGGTCGACGAGCCCGGCACGCGGTCGGCGGCGTACCCGAAGACGCGCCGCACGCAGCGCGACTCGACCGCGTCGTTCAGCAGCGTCGACGTGCCGTGGTAGTTGATGTAGCCGATCTCCTGGGGCGCGCGGTGCGCGCGGGCCAGCGCGGTCTCGATGCAGCGGACAATCTCGGTGCCGTCGGGATCCATCTGCACGCGGTGGTAGGCGTCGCACGTGGACGCATACCCGTCGACGCGCGCGTACGGCGTGGCGCCGCGGGCGCGCGCGCGGTCCTCCCGCTCGAGCACCACCATCCACGCGCCTTCGCCGAGCACGAAGCCATCCCGCCCGCGATCGAAGGGGCGCGATGCCTCGGCGGGCCGATCGTTGTAATGGGTCGAGACGACGCGCATGCGGCAGAAGCCGAAGATCATTCCCGGCAGCACGCACCCCTCGGTCCCTCCGGAGAGCATCACGTCGTACTCGCCCGACCGAATGAGCGAGGCGGCGTAGCCGATGGCGTCGGTCGAGCTGGTGCAGCCGCAGGAGAGCACGTGGCTCTGGCCGCGGAGCCGGAGCGCGATCGAGATCTCGCTGGAGACCATCCCGCAGATGCCGACCGCGATCGCGTACGGCGTGACGTGGCGGCCGCCGCTGGTGAAGAAGTCCTCGTACTGCCGCTCGCCGACGTCGATGCCCCCGCCGCCGCTGCCGATGATCACGCCGGCGCCCGGCTCGCCGGCGCGCAGGCCCGCGTCGCGCCACGCCTCGCGCGCGGCCACCACCCCGAAGAGCGCGGCGCGGGAGTAGCGCTTCGGATCGGCGCGCCCCTCGCCGTCTTCCCCCTCCAGCACGGGCGCGTCCTCGATCGACACCGGGGGCACCCAGGCCGCCACCCGGCACGGGTAGGAGGACACGTCGAACTGGGTGATTGCCTTCGAGCCGCTGCATCCGCGGCTCACGTGATCCCAGAAGCGCTCGCGGCCCACCCCGAACGGCGAGACGACGCCGATGCCCGTGATGACCACGCCGGGCTGGCCGCTGGGAGTCATGGGCATGATGCGTCGGTCGGAAGGTTCGGGACGTTCGATCCGAGCCTTTCGAACGATCATAATATCCGCCGTGCCAGCGCTCCTCAGACCGGCTCTCGCCTGGACCGGCGCGACGCTCTTCGTCGTCTCGCTCGCCTACTTCCTGATCGTCTACCTGACCCGGTTCGGCACCGCCGTCTCCGACCGCGGGACGGCAGCCGCGGTCATCTGGAACGTCACGCTCTTTTCGGCGTTCGCGCTGCATCACAGCGTGTTCGCCCGCCTGCCCATGCGCGAATGGGTGGCGCGTCGGGTCCCGGCCGAGCTCGAACGCTCCGTCTATGTCTGGATCGCGAGCCTGCTGTTCCTGGCCGTGTGCGCCGCCTGGCGACCCGTTCCGGGCACGGCGTGGCAGGCAGAGGGCCTCGCGCTCTGGCTGCTGCGCGCGGCGCAGGCGGCGGCCCTCGGGCTGATCGCCCGCAGCACAGCGGTCCTGGACGTGTGGGACCTGGCAGGCCTCAGGCCTCAGGCCACAGGCCCACGACGAAGCCCGCAGGCGGAGTTCCAGCCTCGCGGTCCGTATGGATGGGTCCGCCACCCGATCTATGCCGGCTGGTTCCTCTTCGTCTTCGCCGCCTCGCCGATGACGATGACGCGGCTCGTGTTCGCGATCGTCAGCGGGGCGTATCTCCTGATCGCGATTCCATTCGAGGAGCGGACGCTGCGCGCCGCCTCGGCCGGCGCGTACGACCGCTACCGGGCGGCCGTCCGGTGGCGGCTGGTGCCGGGGGTGTATTGACGCTACTCCTCCTCGTCATCCTGCGGCAGCCCTTCGAGCTCCTCGAGAAAGATCAGTCCGCGATGCGACGGAATCTCGAAGCGCTTGCCGCACACCTTGCAGGCAACGTCGTCGTCAACCGGGACGAGGTGGTCCTTGACCTTGGCGAAGAGCGCGCGTCGGCGCCCGGCGGAATCTGCGCCTTCCTGGTGCGCCGCATCCAGCGCATCGCGTAGTCGCTGGTACGGCGGCAGCGCGGACACTCCAGCCGGGCGGGACGCTGCTCGGGCTTGTCCGTGAAGAACTGGCGTTCGTCCATGGCTGCGGGCGTCGGGCTCGGGGCGTCGGGTTCTGGGGCTGCCGGCCCGTGCCCCCCACGGCCCGACGCCCACAGCCTAAGCCTACAGCCCGAAGTCGAAAGCCTGAAGCCTGCTGATAAACTGGCCGGGAGCTTATGGCCGACGCGCCGCCGACTCTCCCCACCGAGCTTCCGGTTCTGCCCCTTCGCCGCACGGTCGCCTTTCCCCTCACGCTCCAGCCGCTTGCCGTGAACCGCCCGGTCTCGGTCGAATCGGTCAACCGCGCCCTGGGCGCCGACCGGCTGGTGCTGCTGCTGCTCCAGCAGACCGACAGCGACGACCCGACGCCGAACGACCTCGTGCGGGTCGGCACCGTCGGGGTCATCCGGCAGATGGCGAAGAGCGGCGGCGGCCTGAACATCATCATCGAAGGGGTGGCGCGCGTTCGGGCCGAGGTGGTGGCCCGGACCGGCACGTCGATGCGCGCCCAGATCGCGTCGCTGCCCGAGACGGTCGAACGGACGATCGAAATCGAGGCGCACGTCCGGCGCCTGCAGGAGCTCATCGAGAAGGCGCTGTCGCTGGCGACGGGCCTGTCCGAAGAGCTGCGCACGGTCGTGCTCAACATCGACGACCCGCTTCGGCTCGTCTACGTGCTCGGCACGCTGCTCGATCTCAAGGCCACCGACAAGCAGACGCTGCTCGAGGAAAACAACCTGCTGAAGAAGCTCGAGTTGATCTCCGGGGCGCTCACGCGCGAAGTCTCGCTGCTGGAGCTGAAGGGGAAGATCGAGTCGCAGGCGCAGCAGGAAATGAGCGACGCCCAGCGGCAGTACTACCTGCGGCAGCAGCTCAAGGCGATCCAGCAGGAGCTCGGCGAAGGCGAAGGGAACGAGCTGGCCGAGCTGCGGAAGCGGATCGAGGACGCGGGGCTCCCCGAGGGGGTCAACGCCGCTGCGATGCGCGAGGTCGACCGACTCGGACGGATGGGCGCCGCGTCGCCCGAGTACCAGATGCTCCGCACCTACATCGACTGGCTCCTCGACGTGCCGTGGGCCGTCACCACGACCGACCGCATCGACCCGGTCGAGGCGCGCAAGGTGCTCGACGAGGACCACTACGACCTCGACAAGGTGAAGGAGCGGATCGTCGAGTATCTGGCGGTCCGCAAGCTCAAGGGGGACATGAAGGGGCCGATCCTCTGCTTCGTCGGGCCGCCGGGCGTCGGCAAGACGTCGCTCGGCCAGTCGATCGCGCGCGCGATGGTACGCAAGTTCGTGCGCATCTCGCTCGGCGGCGTGCGCGACGAGGCGGAGATCCGCGGGCATCGCCGCACCTACATCGGCTCCATCCCCGGCCGGATCGTCCAGGCGCTGAAGCAGGCCGGGTCGATGAACCCGGTCTTCATGCTCGACGAGATCGACAAGGTGTCGGTCGGCTTTCAGGGCGATCCCGCGGCGGCGCTGCTGGAGGTGCTCGACCCCGCCCAGAACCACACCTTCCGTGACCATTACCTGGAGGTGCCGGTCGATCTCTCGCGGGTGCTGTTCATCGCCACGTCGAACCAGCTCGGCACCATCCATCCGGCGCTCCTCGACCGGATGGAGATCATCCAGCTCTCCGGCTACACCGAAGACGAGAAGGTGCACATCGCGCAGAAGTACCTGCTGCCGCGGCAGCGGAGCGAGCATGGGCTGACGGAGGCGGCGATCGATCTGACGGAAGCCGCGCTGCGCCTGGTGATTGCGGAGTACACGCGGGAGGCGGGCGTCCGCAACCTGGAGCGGCAGCTCGGGACGATCTGCCGCAAGGTGGCGGCGCGGGTGGCGACGCGGCCCGCCGACGCGCCGGCGGCGGGGACGGCGGTGGTCGACCGCGCGGACGTCGACGGCTACCTCGGGCCGGCGCGCTTCAAGAAGGAAATGGCCTTCCGAACCTCGCGGCCGGGCGTGGCGACCGGCGTCGCCTGGACCGAAACCGGCGGCGACGTGCTCTTCATCGAAGCCACCTTGCTTCCAGGCGGAAACCAGAACATTATTCTCACGGGTCAGCTCGGCAACGTGATGCAGGAGTCGGCGCGGGCGGCGCTCAGCCACCTGCGGGCGCGTGCCGGTGAGCTGGGCATTCCGCCGGAATTCCTGGCCAAGCACGATCTGCACGTGCACGTCCCCGCCGGGGCGATCCCGAAGGACGGTCCATCGGCGGGGGTGACGATGGCGACGGCGATCCTGTCGGCGGCGCGCAGCCGGCCCGTGCGGCGGGATGTGGCGATGACCGGGGAAATCACGCTCAGCGGGCTGGTCCTGCCCGTCGGCGGGATTCGCGAGAAGGCGCTGGCGGCGCGGCGGTTCGGGATCCGGACGCTCGTCCTGCCGGCGCTCAACGAGCCCGACCTGGAGGAGCTGCCGCCCGATATCCGGCGCGAAATGACCTTCGTGCCTGTGGAGACGCTCGATCAGGTGATCAAGGTGGCGATGCCGGACGGTGGAACCGTGAACGACCTCGACACGCAGGAAGTCACAACCGAGGCGCACTCGGACCGATAGTGGCAGCGGCGATCGTCTTCTACGTCTCCGGCCACGGGTTCGGCCACGCCTCGCGGGTCATCGAGGTCATCAACGCCGTGCTCGCGCGGCGTCCCGACGCCCGGATCGGCGTCCGCACGGCGGCACCGCGCTGGCTGTTCGATCTGACCGTCAAGGGGAAGGTCGCCTTCAGCACGCTCGAGTGCGACACGGGCGTGGTGCAGTCGGACGCGCTGACGCTCGACGAGGCCGACAGCATTCGACGCGCGGCCGCCTTCCACAGCGACCTCGTCACGCGGGCGGCCAGCGAGACGCGCGCGCTCCGCGAGCTGGGCGCCGGGCTCATCGTCGGCGACATTCCCCCGCTGGCCTTCGCCGTCGGGGGCGCGGCGGGCGTGCCGTCGATTGCGCTCGGCAACTTCACCTGGGACTGGATTTACAGCGAGTATCCGCGCGTCCGCCTGGCGCCGTCGCTGCTGCCGGCGATCCGCGGGGCGTACGCCAAGGCGTCGATGGCGCTCCGGCTCCCGATGTCCGCCGGGTTCGAGAGCTTCTCGAACGTCAGGGACATTCCGTTCATCGCCCGTCACGCGACCCGCACGCGTGAGGAGGTCTGCAAGATCCTGAAGCTGCCCACCGACAAGCCGCTCGTGCTACTGTCGTTCGGCGGCTACGGGATTTCGAGCCTCGACACCGAGGCGCTCGCGAGGCTCAAGAAGTACACCGTCGTCAACGCCACGAGCCGGCAGGTCGCGCGCGCGCGGAAGGAGGCGCCGCTCGTCGAGCGGCAGGGCTCGCTCGTCACGGTGAACGAGGAGGCCATGTACGACGCCGGCGTCCGCTACGAGGACCTCGTGCGGGCGTCCGAGGCGGTGGTCACCAAGCCGGGCTACGGGATCATCGCCGAGGCCATTGCCAACGAGACCGCGGTGCTCTACACGTCGCGCGGCCACTTCCCGGAGTACGACGTGCTGGTCGAGGAGATGCCGAAATACCTGCGGGCGGCGTTCATCGGCCAGGAAGACCTCTTCGCCGGCCGGTGGGATCCGCATCTCGACAAGCTGCTCGCGCTGGGCCGGCCGAAGCACGCGAAGAAACCCGAGACCAACGGCGCCGACGTCGCCGCCGACCTGCTGCTGAAGACGCTCGACAAGCCGCCGCGCAAGGCGCGGGGGCGGCCGAAGGTGAAGACCTAACGGCGCTCGGATCGCTCGGGCGCTCGGACCGTTCAACCCCGCACGCAGACCGCGAGGCTCCAGATCGGCGGCCAGTTCACCCCGCGGCGCTCCACCAGCCGCAGGCCCGCCGCCGCCAGCAGCGCGCGCAGATCGAGATCCGATCGGAAGCCGGCGGCGAGCGTCACGGGCGCGAGCGCGCGCTCCACGGTCGCGAGCAGCCCGTTGGCGCTCAGAAAGTGATTGACGATCACGATCCGGCCGGCAGGACGGCAGACACGACGCATCTCGCGGAGGACCGCCACCGGATCCGGCGCCACGCTGATCAGGTAGGGCGCGCAGACGGCGTCGAACGACGCGTCGGGGAAGGTCAGCCGGGCGGCGTCCGCGGCGAGCAGGCGGACGTGCCGCAGGCCGGCGCGGGCGATCCGGGCGCGCGCCCGCCGCAGCATCGGGGCGGAGCGATCGACCGCCGTCACGTGGCAGTGTTCCGGGTACAGATGCGCGGTCAGCGCCGTGCCGGTGCCGACTTCGAGCACGCGATCGCCGGGCCGGATGCCGAGCGCGGCCACGGCCGCCTTGCGGCCGGGCTGGAGCGGCGCGCCGAAGAGCAGATCGTAGACGGGAGACAGCGCCGCGTAGACGCGATCGACGACGGCGTTCTCGATGGGGCGCGGGAGCGGCCGCGCGCCGAACGGCGGGACGGAACGGCCGTGCTCGCGAAGGGAGAGCGCCATGGACCCTCACCTTGGCAACGGGCGTGCCGGAGCGGCTTCAGTCTTTCTTACAGATGACGAGCGACCACAGCCGCGGGACGCTGACCTTCTCGATCGACACGGGCTGCAGGTTGGTCTGCGCCAGGAAGCCCGGCAGGTCGAGATCCGACTTGAACCCGATGTGGACCGTGAGCGGCGAGAGCGCGCGGTCGAGGCGCGAGAGGACGGGATTCGGGCTGCGGAAGTGATTCAGGAAGACCATCCTGCCGCCCGGCCGGCAGACGCGCTGCATCTCGCTGACGACCTTGACCGGATCGGGAACGCAGTTGATCAGGTACGGCGCGTAGACGATGTCGAACGACTCGTCGGCGAACTGGAGCGCCGCGGCGTCCATCTGCATGAGCCGGACGTGCAGGAGACCCTTGCGGCGAATGCGCACCCGCGCCTTCTCGAGCATCGAGGCCGAGAGGTCGATGCCGGTGACGTGGCAGTATCGGGGATAGAGCGAGGCGTTGATGCCGGTACCCACGCCGACCTCGAGCACGCGATCGCCGGGGTGGATGCCGATGCGCTCGAACGCCACGAGCCGGCCAGGGTGCAGCAGGGGCCCGAAGATCAGGTCGTAGACCGACGACAGCTTGTGATAGACGCCCTCCACGAAGTCGTTCTCGATCGCGATGACCGAGAGCGCCTGGCTGCCGACGTCGGGCCGGAACTTGTCGTGTTCGTGATCGAAGAGCGATATCACTGGTCTCTCCGCCGCAAGGCGCCCATCGCGCGGGCGCGATGGGACCTCGCCACGCCCTGTAATGGGAATCTGCTTGAGATCGGGGCCCCGGGGGACCGTCCTCGGACCGTCCGGCACTATACAACGAGCCGGCCCAAAGCCCAAGCGTCGCGGGCGGGGGGCGGCCGTCTCCGGGCTGGGACCCAGCGCGCGCCGTCCGCGTGCGCCAGCCCCGCTACCGGAAGCCGGCGATGACGTCGAGGGCCGCGCCAATCCGGCCCGAGGGGGCCGAGACGTGCGCCCCCTGCACCATGCCCTTCAGCGCCCGCCCGATCTCGCGGGCGATCGCCACGCCTTCCGCCGCCGCGGCGTCGGGGCCGTCGGTACGGCGCATCCGTTCGAGCACCTCCTCGGGCACCTGCACGCCCGGCACTTCGTTCGCCATGAACTCCGCGTTCAGGACGCTCTCGAACGGCCAGAGGCCGACGAGGATCGGGACGCGCGCCCCCGCGATACGGCGGTAGAAGCGCTCGAACGCGGCCGCGTCGAACACCGGCTTGGTCACCGCGAACTCGGCGCCGGCCTCGACCTTGTACTCGAAGCGGCGGATCTCCGCCTCGAGATCCTCGGCGCCGGGGTTCACCTGCACGCCGACATGAAACGCGGTCGGCCCGCCGATCGGCTGCCCGCCGATGTCGAGGCCGTGGTTGAGCCGCGCCACGACGTTGGCGAGCCCGATCGAATCGACGTCGAAGACCACCGTGGCGTCGGGGTAGTCGCCCACGGAGCGCGCGTCGCCGGTCACGATCAGCACGTTCCGCACGCCCATCGCGTGCGCGCCAAGCAGATCCGACTGCACGCCGAGGAGATTGCGGTCGCGGCAGGAGTACTGCAGCACCGCCTCGATGCCCGCCTGCTGATGCACCAGCACCGCCAGCGACAGGGCGCTCATGCGGGATCCCCGCAGGCCGTCGGGCACGAGCACGACGTCGACGCCGTCCCGCTTCAGGGCGCAGGCGTCGGCGATCGCGCCGTCGCTGGAGAACCCCTTGGGCGGCGTCAGCTGCACGCTCACGACGAACCGTCCCTCGGCCAGCGCGCGCGCCAGCTGCGATCGCTCCGCGCGGGGGACCACGGCGGCCGGCGGCTCACTGACGACCCGC
>Ga0194128_10006160_pt1 | contig 16301 bp, 16 predicted proteins | sample TA2KigCa65mmetaG_FD_148650 | JGI IMG/M metagenome (GOLD analysis project Ga0194128, IMG submission 148650) | Freshwater microbial communities from Lake Tanganyika, Tanzania - TA2015037 Kigoma Deep Cast 65m | ecosystem: Environmental > Aquatic > Freshwater > Lake | place: Tanzania: Lake...
CCGGCTCTGGGGCGCCTGTTCGGCCAGAATCGCGCGCATCAGATCGCGGCGAAGGCTCGCGCCAATCGACATGAGTGCCGGCGTCGGCTTGTCGGTCCGGCTCGCCGCCTTGACCAGCAGCTCAACCAGACGATCGGCGCTGTCGAGCCGGCCCCACATCAGATCGTGCTCGCGTGCGTCGCGCTTGAGAAAGCCCATGAAGGCGCCGAGGGCGCGGCTCTTCAGCCGGTGCGGATTCGGCGAAAGGGTGGTGGAATCGGCGGGAGAGAGGCGCATCACCTCGACCGTGATGAGGTCTTCCAGCCCGGCAGACTCCATCAGCGGAAAGGCAATCAGATCGACGAAGGGAAAGGCCAGCGCGGCGCGCAGAAGCTCCCCGCGCATCGTCGCATCGAGTCGGGCCGAAGCCCGTGCGAGCGCGCTCTCGACCTCCCGATCGAGGGCTTCGATGCGCGCGGCATAGTTCGCGCTCAAGGTCTGATAGAGGCTGCGGATCTGGTTGTCGTATCTAGTGACGATCGGGGAAGGATTGTTCTTGATCAGGGTGATCGCGGCATTGATCGCATCGGTCTTGATGCCGCCGAAGGCCGCGATGATGTGATCGCGCACCTGGCCCGTGGTCTCGAAAAGCGCGGCGACGCTCTCGGCCACCGTGGCGAGCGACGCCTTGAGCGCGTCGAGCTCAACCCGTGCTTCAATCGAGGCATTCGCGTACTGGCGGTTCACCACCTGAACCACGTGGCGCAGGCGGCGCTGGCGAAATGGCAGGTCAAACGCGTTGAGGAGCGCGCCGCGCGCCGGCGTTACGTCGAACGATCCGGCGGAGCGCGTGGGATCAAAGACCGCTCCCTCGCGGACCAGCCACTCGAAGCTGAGCCGGCGAACGAAATAGGCGTGGGCGGATGGGTAGGGAAAGTCGAGCGCGCTACAAAGGAGTGCTGCAAGCACGCGCGAGGCGCGATCAAGCCTGAGCGCTACATAGGCCGGATAGCCGGACGGCGATTGGTGCGCCAAGAATTCGTCGATCGCACTCCGCCAGTCCTTGAGCTGTGCCGCATCCGGGCTTTGTCCGGCCAGAAGGCTCGCCAGCGATGTCTGTTTCAGCGCGGCCGAAGCATAGCGGTCGGCATTGGGCGCATCGGCCATGATCGCGGCCTGGATGCGCCTGACCTGCGCGTTGCGCTCACGCAGGTCGTTCAGATCGTCGAAAATCGGCTCGTGGCGCAGCAGGCCATACATGCCGCCGATGACATCGAGCGGCGCCGGTGGGCCTTTCGGCACGGGCGCGTGTTCGCGTGCGCTGGATTCGGCCGAGCCGGTTTCCGCGCCGATCTCGGGGTCGGGCTCGAGATACATCAGCACGCGCTTGACCTGCCGATCCGCGGGCTTCGATTCGATCGCGCGCGCAAGCTGCGTGAAGGGCTTGTTGTCGAGAACGCCACCATCGATCATCCAGGCATGTTTCGGCTCGAACTTCGTGAGCTTGTGCTCGCCGAGATGGCGCACGGCAAAGGCGTCGAGATCAACGCCTGGCGCGGTTGGTTGCGCGGCGGTGAAACTTTTCAGGATGTCATCGACGGAGCAGGGCGCGAACGCGCCGGGGAAACCGGCGGTGGTCCGCGCTGCATAGGTCAGCGCGAAGTCGCCCAGCGTGTCACCCGGCTTGGCGTGGAAGTGCATGACGTGGGCATGCGTCCGCTCCTGCAGCGAATCCGGATGATAGGATTCGCTCACCGGCAGGTGGCGAGGCCAACCGAAGAAATCCGTGCGCGTGAGGAATAGGTCGCGTCGCGCCGCGCTCGGCAGCAGGCTGCCCGTGTTTTCGAGCCGGCCGAGCGCGGCCGCAATGCGCTCGGCGAAATAATCGCCATCGAGTGGCGTGCAGCGACCATTGCGCCGATTCTTGTAGAGGCTCCACGCCTGGTCGCGCACCCAAGGCCACTCGAGCCCGAGGCTCGCCAATTTCCGGCGAAGGGTGCGCAGAGGCGAAAGCGGGGTGAGCAGCCAGAGCAAGGCACGAAGATAGAAGGGAGTTCGCGCATAGGGCTTGGTGCCGAGCTTCGCGATATCGGCTTCATTGAGCCAGATGTCGTTCAGCACAGTCGCATCGCCGCCCTCGACGATCGCCTTGCCCAGCACCGCGCCGTTGACGCCGCCGGCCGAGGTGCCCGCGATCGCGTCGACCACGACGCGGAGCCCGACGGAGTCTTCGCCCTTGCCAAGCTGGTCCAGAAACCGCCCATAGAGTTGGGCGGTGCCGTTCAGGCTATCCGCGGTGTTGTTTGCGAGCGCCTTGGAGGCGCGCAGGAGTTGCCACAGCTCGGTGACGATGCCGTTCATGTAGACGGCGAGAGAAACGCCGCCATAGAGCACAAGCCCGATGCGAAGCTCTCTCATGCGACCTTCGCTGGCTGAAATTCGTTCCTGCTATCAAAGATAGCGGACACGCCGTGGAGTGAACAGCGATGCCTGATGGCCAGACGGCCGATCACCGCCTGTTTGGGTCCTTGGGCGGCTCCCAGACGAACAGCTTGGCCGAGACGTCGACGTTCACCTCGAGGTCCTTGAGCGCGACCGTGGTGATGTAGCCTTGCGCGTCCGTGACACGCCATTGGGCGAGCTGGGTCGGGTTGCTGGTGAAGTCGAGCGTGAGGGAGCCCTCACCCGGGTCGGCGCGGCGCACTAAAGTGACGCTCACGCGCCCCTCACGGCGCACCACCTCGGTCACCGCGAGGTCCTTGCCGAAGCCCACGTCATCCCGGCTCAACGAGCCGATCGGCGTGTCGAAGATCGGCCATTCATTGACCTGGCCGAGCTCCTTGTCCTGGTAGTGCAGCAGGAAGCCGTCACCCACGATGAGGATCGGCACCGGCGGGTCATATTCGAAGCGCAGGCGGCCGGGGCGCCGCAAATAGAAGCTGCCTTCGGCCAGGCTGCCGTCCGGCGCGATCTGGATGAAGCGCGACCTCAGCGACTTCACGCCATTGAGGTAGGTCTCGACCACCTTGAGCGCTTGCCACTGCCCGTCATCGAGGGCGGCATCCATCACCTCCTCGGCGTGGGCGGGAGCAGGGGGCAAGGCGGTCGCGATGAAACCGGCGGCCAGGAGGGCCAAGGCAACACGGCGGGTCAGGGACAAGTCAGGACTCCGGGCAATCGAGCCGCCGCCCGTCCGGGATGGCCGGGCGACGCGGGGCAACCACCGAGGAGAGATAGGTTGTCCGCGCCGCCACGTCCACGGGCCCGTCGGGGGGAGTGGGGGGACGGGCCCTATTTCACGTCCTGCGCCAGCAGCTCGAGCTTGGCGGCGGCGCCATGGAGCTTCGAGGGGTCGAAGTCCACCGTCTCCGGCGGCACCACGCTCGGCCACGCCGGCTCCAGCGCCTCGATTTCCTCATGCGCCTCGTGCACGGCTTGGCCAGCCTCGCCGCCTTCACCCCCTTCGCCGCCGAGCGAGTCAACCATTTGGTCGGCAATGCGCGTGAAGCCCAGTGCGTCCTGATATTCGTGCGCCTCGACCACCTTGCGGTCCTTGACGCCGATGGCGTACTCGTCGGCCGCGACGCGGACGAGGCTTGCAGCGACAAGCAGCGTCGTCCTGGCATTGGGCTTCAAATCGCCCCGACTGGCCTGAATGGCCGCGGTCAGGTCCCGGTGCGCGGCTTCAACCTCGGCAACAGGCTTGCCACCCTCGACCGCGGCGGCCAAGGCCGCGAGCTTGTCCTCGAAGCCCGGCACCTTGCGCGCCTCGAAAGCCGGCTCGAGCGCCTCGTAGAGCTCGTCGCCCGGGTGCTTCATGTGGGTCTTGGCGGCGGCCTTGTCGCCCGCGCGATAGAGCTCGGTGCCGACCCAGAGGTGCCCCTCGATCAGGCCGAGCTGGGTCAGATAGGCCACGTCATCGGCCTTGAGATCCGCGCCCTCGCTGTGGCCGGCCTCGCCGCCCTCACCACCTTCGCCACCCTCGCCACCCTCGCCACCCTCGCCGCCGGCGGCGTGGGCGACACGCCACATCGCCGCATCCGAAAGGTCGAGCACCCCACCGGCCATGAGCGGTGCGGTCTGGGCCAGGGCGAAGGCGCCGAGCCCCAACAGAATCGTCTGCTTTTTCACGGTCGCTTGCTCCGATGTCGCGGCCGGGGTCGCAAACGGCGGTAAGTCCGCCCGCCGGTCGCCCCCGCCGACAATAACCCCACATCAATTATGCCAGGATAATGCGACTTATTCGCAATTGCAAGTCATATGTGTGGTGTCCGCCGGGGCAAGGCGAGAATCGACGGGGCAGGGTGAGTTCGGTGCGGCTCGGCGACCTAGTCGCGGCCCGAATGGTCGCCGACCAGCACCTCGCGCTTGCCGACATGGTTGGCGCGGCTGACCACGCCCTCGGCCTCCATGCGCTCGATGATGCGCGCGGCGCGGTTGTAGCCGATCTGCAGATGGCGCTGGATGAAGCTGGTCGAGGCCTTGCGCTCGCGCGCGACGATCGCGAGCGCCTGATCATAGAGCGGGTCGTCGCCCATCGACTCGGTGGTGCCCATGTCAGGCCCCTCGGGGTCTTCGAGCACTTCCTCGATGTAGGCGGGCTTGCCCTTGGCGCGCAGCGCCTCGGCCACGCGCTCGACCTCGGCGTCGCTCACATAGGGCCCGTGCACGCGCATGATTCGCCCGCCGCCCTCCATGTAGAGCATGTCGCCCTGGCCCAAGAGCTGTTCGGCGCCCTGCTCGCCGAGCACGGTGCGGCTGTCGATCTTCGAGGTCACCTGGAAGCTGATGCGGGTCGGGAAGTTCGCCTTGATCGTGCCGGTGATGACGTCCACCGAGGGCCGCTGCGTCGCCATGATGAGGTGGAGGCCGGCGGCGCGCGCCATCTGAGCGAGGCGCTGCACCGCGCCCTCGATGTCCTTGCCCGCGACCAGCATAAGGTCGGCCATCTCGTCGACCACGATGACGATGTAGGGGAGCGGATCGAGGCCGAGCTCCTGCTCGATGAAGATCGGCTCGCCCGATTCCTGGTCGACCCCGGTCTGCACCCGGCGCGTCAGCTTCTCGCCGGATTTGCGCGCCTCTTCGAGCCGCTTGTTGTAGCCCGCGACATTGCGCACGCCGAGCCGCGACATCGCCTGATAGCGCGTCTCCATCTCGCGCACGGCCCATTTGAGCGCGACCACCGCCTTGCCCGGCTCGGTCACGACCGGCGCGATCAGATGCGGAATGTCGTCATAGACCGAGAGCTCCAGCATTTTCGGGTCGATCATGATCAGCTTGCACTGGTCGGGCGGCAGCCGGTAGAGCAGCGACAGGATCATCGAGTTGATCGCGACCGACTTGCCCGAGCCCGTGGTGCCGGCGACCAGCAAATGCGGCATGCGCGCGAGGTCGGCGATGATCGGGTTGCCGGCGATATCCTTGCCGAGCGCGAGCGTGAGCCGCGCGGCGGTGTTCTCATAGGCCTCGCTCGAAAGCAGCTCGCGCAGGAAAACGGTCTCGCGCTGCTGGTTCGGCAGCTCGATGCCGATCACGTTGCGCCCCGGCACCGTGGCGACGCGCACCGAGACCGCACTCATCGAGCGCGCGATGTCATCGGCGAGGCCGATGACACGCGAGGTGCGCGTGCCGGGCTCGGGCACAAGTTCATAGAGTGTGACCACCGGCCCCGGCCGCACCTTCACGACCTGGCCGTTGACGCCGAAATCCTGCAGCACGGATTCGAGGAGCCGCGCGTTCTGTTCGAGCGCCGCCTCGTCGAGCGCAGCAGATTTCCTGGTTGCCGGCGCCTCGGTGAGCAGAGTCAGCGAAGGCAGCTCATATTCAGCGCCGGCCTCAAGCTCGAGCGTGCCCTGCCGCTCGCTCTGGGCGCGCTTGCTGGTCTTCACCTTGCTCGTGTTGATCTGCACGCGGTCGGAGCCTGCGCTAGGGCCGGCGCGCTCGACCAGCTTGCCGAGGTTCTGCGGCACCTCCTCGGCCTCGGGCTCGCCCCCGATCTCGATGTTGACGAGCTTGTCGAACAGGCCGGACGCCGGCGCCGGCTCGCGTGGCGCCACGGGCACGGCCGCGCGCCGGCGCCGCGCCAGCTTCAGCAGATAGACGCTCGGCCGGATCACGCCATGGAGCGTCGCAAACCGGCTGCCGCGATAGAGCGCGCGCCACTCCTTGCCCGAGAGCCCGAGCGAGATGACGAGGGGGAGCGCGGCGAGCGGCAGCGCACCCAACGCGACCACGATGCCGGGCACGCCGGCGCTCGCGATCGATTTGGCGATCGCCCCGCCGGTGAGATCGCCGATCGCGCCGCCAAGCCCGATCTCGAGCGGCCAGCTCGCCGGCGGCAGGAGCGCGCCGAAGCCGATCGCACCGAGCAAAAGCGCGGCCGGCGCGGTGCCGAGCCGCACCCATTTGCGCGCGAGGCCGCGGTGGATCACGAGGCCCCAGCCCCAGGCGAGCGCAATCAGCACGAGGAGCCCAGCCGAAAGGCCGAGCGCGTGCAGCAGCAGGTCGGACACATAGGAGCCGGTGAGGCCGAGCAGATTGGCCGGCTTCGCGCCGGTCGCCACGCTGAACGAGGGGTCGCGCGCATCGAAGCTCGCGAGCGAGAGCAAGAGGAACGCCGCGAGCGCGATCAGCCCGGCGCCGATCAGCTCGGAAAAACGCCGGCGGAAAAAATTTCTCACGCTCTCGGGGAGCGCGGGCAGTCTCGAGTCTTGCGTAACGCTGCGTGCCATGACCGGCCTGTTGGCCTCCACCCCGAATCCTGACGGCCGGGCCTTGGCGCACGCTTAACGTCCGCCCCGCCCGGCCGGAACAATTCGCGAATCGAGCGAGCTTTCTAGCACGATTCCGCCGAGTCGCGGGAGGGGTGGGTCTTACGCAACCCGGGTACGCCGGCGACCCATTGCGCCCTTCGACAGGCTCAGGGCGAGGATGCTCACTAAGGAGCACGCCCAAATTGGCCTCATCCTGAGCTTGTCGGAGGATGAGGCCCCCCCGGTCGGCGCATCTACCCGAGCGCCGCCTCGATCGCCTTGCCGATGCGCAGGAGCCGCTCGTCCCAGCCGGGCGCGCCCATGATCATGAGCCCGACCGGGATGCCGTTGCGGTCGCGCCCGCACGGCACGGTGAGGGCCGAGAGCCCCAGGAAATTGCCGAGTCGCGTGTTGCGCAGGCCCTTGGCGTTGGTGCGCGTGTAGCGCTCGACGTCATCCGCGAGGCCCTCGATCACCGGCGGGCTCAGCGCCATGGTGGGCGAGACGATCACGCCCTCGGCCTTGATGCGCGCGGAAATGCGCGCGCCCAGCGCGCCGAGCGCCTGTCTCTGGCCCTCGACCGCCGTGGCCGAGAACGTGGCGCCCATGCGGATTCGCTCGAGGATCAGGCGATAGACCAAATTGGGGCGCGCCTCGACCGTGTCCTTCCAGATCGCATAGGCCTCGGCCGCGTGAAACGGCCCGCCCTGGACCAGCACGCCATCGGCCTCATCGAGCTCGGGCGCTTCGCCGTCGGTAATCCTGGCGCCGGCCCTCGCGAGCTTTGAGAGCGCCGCCTCGACCACCTCGCCAATGCCGTCCTCGAGGTCGCGCCAGAGCACGCTCTTCGAAGGCTTCAGGAGACTGAGCTCGGCGAGCGAGGCGCCGCTCAAGTCCACCGGCTGCTTGCTGCCCGCGCCGAAGCGCCCGTCCATCAGCGAGAAGAGCGCCGCGGCGTCGGCCACGTCACGCGCCATCGGCCCCGCGGTGTCGAGCGAAGGGGCCAGCGCCAGCGCGCCGTCGAGCGGCAGGCGGCCATAGGTCGTCTTGAGGCCGACGAGCCCGTTCCAGGCCGAGGGCGAGCGCACCGAGCCCCCCGTGTCCGAGCCGATCGCGCCGGCCGCAAGCCCGCGCGCAACGGAGACGGCGGCGCCCGAGGAAGAGCCGCCGGGCACGCGCGGCGCCTTGGCGTCGAACGCGTTGGCGGGCGTGCCGAGTGTCGGGTTGAGGCCGAGGATCGAATAGGCGAACTCGGTCTGGTTGGTCTTGCCGAGGCACACCGTGCCGGCGCGCGTCAGGCGCTCGACCAGAAGCGCGTCGGACCTCGCGATGTTCTCCTTCAAGGTAAGCGAGCCGTGCGACGTCGCGTCGCCCGCGGTGTCGAACAGGTCCTTCCACGAGATCGGCACGCCATCGAGCGCGGAGAGGCGCATGCCCGTCTTGGCGCGCTGGCGCGCCGCCAACGCTTCGGCCCGGGCGCGCGCGGGCGTCGTGCGCAGATAAACCGTGTGGTCCCCGTCCACGGCCGCGATACGGGCGAGGAAGTGCTCGGTCAGCGCCACCGGGTCGAGCGCGCCCTTGCCGATCGCCCCGCCGAGTGAAAGTGCGGTCTCCTCATGCCATGCGCGGCTCATCGTCTCACCCGTTTCCGGTTGTTGGCCCGGTGCTCAAGGCCGGCGATACTAGGCCGATGAGAGAAGCAGCGCAAAGTGGCGCGGCGCGGCGCGCCGATGTGGTGATCGCGGGCGGTGGCCTGGTCGGCCTCTCGCTCGGCATCGCGCTTGCCAAAGCGGGTCTCGATGTCGTGGTCGCGGACACGGAGAAGCCCGAGACCCGCCGCGCCCAGGCCTTTGACGGCCGGGTCTCCTCGATCGCGCAAGGCTCGAAGCGCGTGCTCGAAGGCATCGGACTGTGGCCCGGCATGGCACCGGAGGCGGAGCCGATCCTCGAGATCCGCGTGTCGGACGGCGACGCGCCGCTGTTCCTGCACTATGACCACAAGCAGGTCGGCACCGAGCCGCTCGGCTACATCGTCGAGAACCGCGTCACGCGAAACGCCCAGCTCGACCTGATCGCGCGTCTGCCGACGCTCGAGCATCGCGCGCCCTGCAAGGTCACGGCACTGACGCCTGAGCCCGGCGGCGTGGTCGCAACGCTCTCGGATGGCGGCGCGGTGCGCGCCTCGCTCGCCGTGATCGCGGAGGGGCGCGAGTCACCGTTGCGCGAGGCGGCCGGCATTGGCGTCACGCGCTGGCGCTACGAGCAGTCCGGCATCGTCTGCACGGTCGCCCATGAGCGGCCGCATCGCGGCATCGCGCATGAGCGCTTTCTGCCGGCGGGCCCGTTCGCGATCCTGCCCATGACGGGCAATCGCTCGTCGATCGTGTGGACCGAGCGGGAAGTCCTCGTGCCCGGGCTGCTTGCGCTGCCGGAGGGGAGATTCCTCGTCGAGCTCAAGCGTCGCTTCGGCGATTTCCTGGGCGCGCTCGAGGTCGTGGGGTCGCGCCGGAGCTACCCGATCGCGCTGTGCCATGCGCGCCGCTATGTCGCCGAGCGCATCGCGCTGGTGGGCGATTCGGCCCATGGCATTCATCCGATCGCGGGGCAGGGCCTCAACCTCGGCATCCGCGACGTCGCGGCACTGGCCGAGATCATCGTCGATCACCGCCGCCTCGGGCTCGATGTCGGCGGGCGCGACGTGCTCGCGCGCTATGAGCGCTGGCGGCGCTTCGATTCGACCGTGATGATCGCCGTCACAGACAGCCTCAATCGGCTGTTCTCGAACGACCTCGCCCCCGTTCAGCTGGCGCGTGACCTCGGTCTGGCCGCGGTCAATCGCGTACCGCGCCTGAAGAGGCTGTTCATGCGCCACGCCATGGGCACGGTCGGTGATCTGCCGCGCCTAGCGCGGGGGGAGAAGCTGTAGCTCGACCGGTCAATTTGACCAAAATGATCATTTTGTCTATTTTATCATCTGAAGAGGTGAGCTATGCGCCATGTTTCCGCGACCGAGGCAAAGCAGCGCTTTTCCGCCCTGTTGGATGCCGCTCAGCGTGAGCCGGTGGTCATTCGCAAGCAGAAGCGCGATGTCGCGGTGCTCCTGTCCGCTGCCGACTATGAGCGGTTGCGCGCGCGCAATATCGGAGAGTTCCAGCGCTATGCCGACCGCATTGGCGCACGCGCGGCCGAACGCGGCCTGACGCCAGAGAAGCTCGACGAGCTGCTGCGTGATGGCGATTCGTGAGCGGATCGTCGTCGACGCCAATGCGCTCATCAGTCGACTTTTGCTTCCAAGCTCCGTTCCGGGCCAGGCAGTCCGCATGGCGACGCACGAAGGTCAGCTTCTGGCTTCCGATGCTACGCTCGAAGAGCTGGCCGACGTGCTCTCGCGCCCCAAATTCGATTCCTATGTGACGCTCGAGGAACGCCAAGCCTTCATGCTGCTGTTCGGGCGCATCGTCGAGCACGTGCCGATCACGCGTCGTGTCCGCCTATGCCGCGACCCGAAGGACGATGCGGTTCTGGAGCTGGCGCTGAACGGCGGCGCAGATCTCATCATCACCGGCGATCGCGATCTGCTTGCCCTCGGCGCATTCGAGAACACGCGCATACTCACGCCCGCGGCATACCTTGCGCGCCGCGCTCCCACATAGGACTCGCTCCGATGCCTGCGCATCACCATGTTTATGTGTAGTCGCTTGATGATGTGACCGATGACTCGAAGCCAAATCGGTTGGCTCAGCCCTGCGTGCGCGATCTCCGTGCCGCTGCTGGCGCTGTTGCTGTCCGCCTGCGCCGGGAGCCTGCACTGGGAACACCCGGTGACCGGCCAGCAGAATCTCGCGGCGGATCGCGAGGAGTGTCGTCGGCTCGCCGATGACGAGGCCTGGCGCTATTACCGTCCGCTCTCGTTGTTCGGCCCGTTCACGCCGTTCCATCATCGATTCGGGCATCGGCGCTTTTGGTATTCCGACCCGTTCTACGACCATGACCGCTTCTTCCGCGCCGCTGAGCTGCGCGACTTCTGCATGAAGAGCCGGGGCTATCGGCTCGTGCCCGACGCGCCGGAGAAATAGCTATTCCGCGGCCGCCTTCGCGGCCTTTGCCGGGCGCGTGTAGAGGAAGTAGCTCTTGCGCACGGTCTCGACGATCTCCCAGGTCAGCGTCTCGCCGGCGGCGACGAAGAAACTATCGCCCGGCCCGAGAGAGGATTTGCGCCCCGATTCATCGGTGATGACGAGCCGGCCCTTCAGCAGCGTCGCGATCTCATCCATCGGATAGGTGATGCGAAAGCGCCCCTTGGTGCATTCCCACACGCCGGCGGAAAAGCGGCCATCGGGCGAGGCGAAGTCCTCGCGGCCGGATTGCTTCGGGTTGCCGTCCAGCACTTCGAGACCGGGAAAGCTCGTCTCCAGCGCCTCGTCATAGGTGACGACGCCCTTCTCACGGCCGCCGGGTCGATAGACGTGCATGCTCGCCTCCCCTAAGGATCGCGACGGAACCCTTTCGAGTCGAGCGCGTCGAGATAGTCGCCCCAGATCGCCTCGCGGTTCTCGCCCAGGTAGCGCAGGTAGTTCCAGCTATAGATACCGGTGTTGTGCCGGTCGTCGAAATGGAGCCGCACGGCATAATTGCCGACCGGCTCGATCTCGGTGATCGCGACATGGCGCCGTCCGGGCACGATGGTCTTGCCTTCGCCGTGGCCCATCACCTCGGCCGAGGGGCTCTCGACCCGCAGGAGCTCGGCCGGCAGCGCAAAGGACTTGCCGTCGGAGAAGTCGACCTCGAGCACGCGCTCGGCGCGACGATAGCGTATCTCGGTCGGCCAGGAGGCGGCGCTATCCATCAGCCGGGCCCGCCCTCGGGCGCATCGAGTGAGCGTGCCTCCTCGACCAGCATAATCGGGATGCCGTCGCGAATCGGGTAGGCGAGGCGCGCCTTGTCGCTGATCAGCTCCTGCCGCGCCGCGTCATAGCGCAGCGACTCCTTGGTCAGCGGACACACCAGGATCTCGAGCAAACGGGGGTCGACACTTGGCCGGGAATCGGGCATCGGGACGCCGCGATTATTGGCGCAGCCGCGTCGGCTTGCGGCTACCGCGCCCTTCGTGAAGCGCCATCTCAATCAGCGTGATCATGGTGTCGGCGCGCGCGGTCGTGGTCGGGCACTCGAGCAACGCCTGCTTCTCGTTCGGCTTGAACGGGCAGATCATCGCGAGGCAGGTGATCAGGTGATGATCGGGCGTGCGCTCGATCGTCTCCCAATCGGCGGTCAGGCCGTGCAATGTGAAATAGCCCTTGAGCGCCGGTGTTAGGCGCGCGCGATCAAGCCCGGGCTCATTTGGTTCTGACAGGTCATCGGCGAAGCGCCCGTAACTCACCTCGACGCGACGATGGAGCTTCTCCCCTATCGGCAGCTCGCGCACGATGTCGAAGCGGCTGACACCGGAGAGCGTGATCAGATAGCGGCCGTCTTCGGTTTCGGCGAAGCTCGTGATGCGCCCGGCGCAACCGGTTTGGTAAACCTCGGGGTGATCGGGCGCCGCCTTCGGGTTCTTGGGCTGCACCATGCCGATCAGGCGATGCGAGGCGATGGCGTCCTGCACCATCTCGAGGTAGCGCGGCTCGAAGACATTGAGCGGCAACTTACCCCGCGGCAGCAACAGAACGTTCGGCAACGGAAAGATCGGAATGGTGGTGGGCAGCTCCTCGATGCGGCGGGGGTTGGCTGACGTGCTCATGGACCCGGCCGCGCCCATCAGGAGAAGAGCACCGAAGAGAGCTTGCGACGCCCCGCCACCGTGGCGGGATTGGTGGGCCCGAGCGCCTCGAACAGCTTGAGCAGCTGCAGGCGCGCCGCATCGTCGTTCCATTTACGGTCGCGCCGGATGATCTCGACCAGCGCGTCAATCGCCTCGTCATTGCGGCCGGCGCCGTAGAACGCCATCGCGAGATCGAGGCGCGCCTGATGATCGGTCGGCGCGCCTTTGACCTTGGCTTCAAGCTCGGCCAGCTTGTCGCTGCCGCCGGCCGCGCCGCCGCTCTGCTCGGCCAACGCGACCGCCGCCTTGGCGCCCTTGATCGCCGGGTTCTCGGCGTTCTGCGGGTCGACCGTGGCGAGCAGATCCTTGGCTTCCTTGGTCTTGCCGAGCGCCACGAAACAGCGCGCCAGCCCGCCGATCGCCTGCACATCGCCCGGCGCGTGTTTCAGGATCTGCGAATAGAGGTTCCCCGCGGCCTGGAAATCGCCGGCATCGAGCGCCGCCTTCGCCTGAGTCAGCGCCTGCTCGACCGGCGTCGGCCCAACTGGGCCGGCCAGCCGCTCGATGAACGACTTGACCTGGCTTTCGGGCAGCGCGCCGACGAACCCGTCCACCGGCTGGCCGCGATGAAACGCGATCACCGCCGGGATCGATTGAATATGCAGCTCCTGCGCCACCTCGGGGTTGGTGTCGATGTTGAGCTTGACCAGCTTGACCTTGCCATTAGCCGCCTTGACGACCTTCTCAAGAATCGGTTGCAGCTGCTTGCACGGGCCACACCATGGCGCCCAGAAATCCACGATCACGGGCGTATCCATCGAGCCTTGCAGCACGTCGGCCGCGAAGGCGCGCGTGGACGTGTCCTTGATCACGTTAGCCGCAGCAGCGCCTGCGCCACCGCTCTGCCCGATGAGCGAATCCATCCGGTTAAGCCCCAAGCCGTTTTTGTGTCTTTGTCCGTTACAAATGGCAGGTCGCTCGGGCGCTGACAAGGGCGGGCCCGGCGGAGCGCCGAATGCTCTCAGGGAAGCTCGAGCTCGGTTGGTTGATGGGCGGTCGAGACGATGAAGCGGCGCAGATCGGTCGGCCGAATTGCGGTCGTCGCCGTGTTGGTGAGCGGGTGGTAGTTGAGCAGGTCGAGCCGCATCATGCCGGCGTCGAGCACGACCGTTACACGTACCTCCCGGTCATTGACCAGGGCGAACGGGGTCACCGAGCCCGGGGTCACGCCCAAGACCTCCATGAGGAGCTCCGGCTTGCCGAACGAGAGGCGGGCAGCGCCGATCAGCTTGGCGATCGCATTGAGCTCGATCGCACGCTCATCGAGTGCCACAAGCAGATAGAGACGGTCTTTTTTGTCTTTTAGAAACAAACTCTTGCAGTGCCCGCCCGGCAGGTGGGCGCAATGCGCCCGGGCCTCCTCGACCGTGAACACGGGCGGGTGGTGATGGGTGGTCGTCGTGATGTCGAGGGTTCTCAGCGCGGCGAACAGCTCGTCAGGCGTGGCGGGCACGGTGCGCAGGCTCCTTAAGCTTCGGGTGAGGTTGGTACACTAGGCTTGCGCCTAGGTCGGCATTCGCTAATATCCGACGCTCTTTCGTGGACGCGGGCGTAGCTCAGGGGTAGAGCACAACCTTGCCAAGGTTGGGGTCGTGGGTTCAATTCCCATCGCCCGCTCCAGAAACAGCCTTGTCCAGTCCGGAGACATAGGTAACGGAACGTACCTAAGACATGGGTGACAGCCCAGGGCCGAAGGGGTTGTCGGTTGGTTGCAAGGTTCTCTGTTCCAAGTCGATATAGCCGAGATCGTAGTGCATGAAGGAGACGAGCCAGATTCCCTCGTCGACTTCCTTGATTCCGAGCCTTTGCCCCGCCAGCACGGTCGAGATGTTGATCTTCTTGCGGTGCAGGCACAGGCGCCCGCAGGCGGTGACGAGCACAACCCGGTCGTGGAAGGGATAGGCGAGGTCGGGCAAGCCCTGATAGGGGCGCGGCGAAGGCGTATAGAGCTCAGCCGGACACTTCATGGCGAGGGCTTGGTGAGGCCTCTCGAGATTGAACTCCTGAACGAAGTCATCGAAGCGGGCCTGCTGCTGGAGGCTGTTGAGGCCGGGCGGGCGCGTGGCTTCTTTCTTCAAGGTGAGGTGCATGCGCTCGTGCCTGCCGTTCTGCTGCGGCTTGCCGGGCTTGATGCGCTCGATCTCGATGCCGAGCCTGAGCCACCAGACCGAGAGCTTGGAGAGGTTGAAGAGCGCGTTGGGGCTGGCGAAGGGGACACCATTGTCGCTGCGGATGGCGCGGGGCAGGCCGCGTTCCCTGAACAGGCGCTCGAAGGCGGTGAAGGCCAGCTCTTCCCGGGTGGATTCCAACGCCTCGCACAGCAGCAGGTAGCGCGAGGCGTGATCGGTGGCGGTCAAGGGATAGCAGTAGGCCTTGTTGCCGAGCTGGAACTCGCCCTTGTAGTCGGCGCACCATAGGTCATTCGGCGCCGAGCCGGCGGAGAGCGGCGTTCCGCTGGCCCGCCGGCGCCGCTTGTTCATCCGCTTGACCAGAGCGTGGCGATCGAGGACGGCATGAATGGTGCTGATCGCCGGCACCCGCACATCGCCGGCCAGGCGGCGGAGCAGGAGTTCGCGGAGCTTGCGCGCCCCCCAGTGCGGCTTGTCGCGCTTCAGGCTGACGATCAGGCCCTCTACCTGGCCCGGCAGCTGATTGGCATAGCGCACCGGGCGCCTTGAGCGGTCGGTGAGCGCCTCGAGCCCGTGCTCCTTGTAACGATCGAAGACCTTGTAGCCGGTCTTGCGCGAGATGCCGAACTCCCGGCACAGCGGGCTCATCTGCTCACCTTCCAGGAGGCGAGCCACGAAACGCAGGCGATCGTCCATGACCGAACTCTCTTTCCACGGCATCCTCACCTCCCCCAGGCAATTGCCTGGGCGAGGTGTTACCCATGTGTCCGGAACAAAACGTCACCTATGTCTCAGAACGCTCACAACATGTCCAACCACACCCCCGCGCACTGCTCCCCATGTGAGAACGCGATGCCGTGGCGGGAGCCGGCGATCACCTGAAGCCGGGCGCCGGGAATCGCGCGCAGGCGCTCGACATTTGATTCAACCGAGACGAACGGGCTGTCATCCGGCGCGATGATCAGGGTGGGCGTGGTGATCTCGCCCAAGCGTGACGTGAGGTCCACCTTGACCAGCATGTCGAGCAGGTCGAGGCAGGCATGGGGCGTCGCGCGGCGCTGCACGTCGTGAAACCAGCGCCACATCGGCTCCGGCAGCGCGCCCGGGTGGAAGCGCTGGGCCATCAGCGCCTCCGACCAGCGCTCCATGCCAAGCCGCGTCACGTCGTCCCGCAGCTGCCGCGCCCGCGCGATCGAGCCGCCGCGGTGCGCCGCCGAGACGGTGGTGAGCGAGGCGAGCGCCTCCGTCTGGTGCACGGCCAGCCAGAGCCCGACCGTACCGCCGGTTGACTCACCGACGAAGTGCACCTTCTCCGCGCCGACCGCCGCCATCACCGCGCGCACATCGCCCGCGATCGCCTCCATCGACCACGGCGCGCCGGCCGGCGGCACGAAGGAGCGGCCGAAGCCGCGCAGATCGACCCGCACGATGCGGTAGTGCGGCGCCAGGGTCGGCAGCCAGGGCAGCCAGATGTCGGAATCGATCGCGAGCCCGTGCAGGAACAGGACGGTCTCGCGCGGCTCCGCCCAGGGCGGCGCGATGTCGGTCACGTCATAAAAGAGCCGGCCCTCGGGGCGCTCAAGGAAGGGCATTTCAGGTTTCCCTTTTTTCCGTCGG
>Ga0194128_10006166_pt1 | contig 16287 bp, 10 predicted proteins | sample TA2KigCa65mmetaG_FD_148650 | JGI IMG/M metagenome (GOLD analysis project Ga0194128, IMG submission 148650) | Freshwater microbial communities from Lake Tanganyika, Tanzania - TA2015037 Kigoma Deep Cast 65m | ecosystem: Environmental > Aquatic > Freshwater > Lake | place: Tanzania: Lake...
GAGTGCGCTTTGAAAGCTTATCGCTTTCCGTGGTGCCGGCCTTCTCATCCCATCTCTGTAGGGTTGTCGGCGTAAATGGGATGGTTCGGGTTGGGGAGGAGGCGGCGACTTTCGTCGTTTTGAGCGGCCTGCGGCGGGCCATTGGGGCTCCCTCGCGGTCGCGGCTCTGTGGGGTTGTCGGCGTAAATGGGGCGTTTGGGGGTGGGGAGGAGGTGGCGACTTTCATCGGATTGGGGCTCCCGCGCGGTAGGCTGAAATTATGTTCCGACTCGCAGCGGCCTTGCTCGCTGTCACAGCCTTGTCTGCGCAGACCTTCAACGCCCGCATCACCGGCACAATTTTCGATAGTTCGCAGGCCGCCGCACCGGGCGCGTTGATCACGGCCGTTCGCGTCGACACACAGACGAAGAAGGCGGCGAATTCCGCCGCTACCGGTGAGTATTCGATTCCGCTATTGTTGCCCGGCGTTTATGAGGTCACGGTCGAAGCGCCGGGTTTTCAGACGCAGACGCGGCGGGACGTGCGGCTGGAGATCAACCAGACCGCGACACTTGACTTCACGCTCAGCCCGGCGACGACGGCCACATCGGTCGATGTCACGGCGCAGATACCGCTGTTGCAATCGGAGAGCTCGGGCGTCGGCGCGACATTGGAAGCCAAGATCATCGAACAGTACCCGCTCATTGAGCGCAATGTCATGGGCATGCTGCGCAGCCTGCCTGGCGTTGTCGCGGCGGCGGGTGTAGGCGCGTCCCGTTCGGGGCGGAATGTGTTCGACGCCAATTTTTCCGTGGGCGGCGGGCGCACGTCGACCAATGAAGTGTTGCTCGATGGCGCGCCGAATACGATCGGCGATTTCAACGGCGTGGTGATTGTGCCGGCGATCGACTCGGTGCAGGAGTTCCGGCTTGAAACGAATTCCTACTCAGCCGAATTCGGGCGCTCGGGCGGCGGCGCGGTGAACATCGTGACGCGCTCGGGAACCAACAACTTTCACGGCACTTCCTATTACTTCCACCAGAATACGGAGTTCAACGCGAACAGCTACACGTCGAATCGCGTGGGCAATCCGCGGCCGATCGTGAAGCGCCATCAATATGGGTTCACGTTCGGCGGCCCGGTCTTGATTCCGAAGCTGTACAACGGCAAGAACAAGACCTTCTACTTCTTCAGCTTTGAAGGGCGGCGCGAGCGCGATCCGATTCAGGGCCTGTTCACGATTCCGACCGAGATCGAACGGCGCGGCGATTTTTCCCAAACGCTGCGGCTTGCCGGCAACACGCCGCAACTGGTGCGCGTGTTCGATCCGTCGACGGCGCAGTTGGTGAATGGCCGCTACAACCGGATGCCGTTTCCGAACAACGTCGTGCCGCAGAGCCGGCACAACGCGATCGCGCTGAATGTACTCAAGGAATACCCCACCCCGAACCGGCCCGGCGTGCCGGTGACGAACCTGCAGAATTACTTCTTCCGGGACCAACAGAAGTTCCGCCGCGACCTTTACAGCGGCCGCGTCGATCACTTCTTCAACGAGAAGCACCGGTTGTTCGGGCGGCTCAACACGCAGGAAAACCTGCAGGACAATCCGGGCCGCATCGTGCAGTTCGCCGAAGCCACGTCGGTGAGAGACACGTTCGGCAATATCGGCATCGACGACACTTACCAGATCACGCCAACGCTGTCGAACGTGTTCCGCTATAGCTACACCCGCTTCCGCGCGAATCAGTTTCCGTCGGCGACGTTGGGCTTCGACCCGACCACGCTCGGCCTGCCTTCCTACATTCGCGACAACGCGAACATCCTGTTCTACCCGAATTTCTCGTTCGGATTCACGGCTGCCGGCGGAAGGGCGTTCAACAATCAGCCGCGGGACACGCAGGGTTTGCAAGCGCAGATCGTCTGGACGCGCGCGAAGCACAACGTCCGCGCGGGCGGCGAGTACCGGCTCTATCGCTTCTATCCGTTCCAGGTTTTCAACCCGGTTGGCAGCTATGCGTTTGGCGCGAACTTCACGCAGCAGGATCATCTGGCGGCGGCGAATCCCACACAGGGTTATGGTCTGGCGAGCTTTCTGCTGGGAACCGGGAATTTTTCGTACGAGCACGTCGAAGCGTTGACGTCCTATCACCACTATGTGGGCGCGTATGTCCAGGACGATTGGCGCATCTTTAAGAACCTGACTCTGAATCTGGGCTTGCGATGGGATGTCGAAACCGGCACGGGTGAATCGCACAACCGGCTGACTTACTTCGACCCCGCGAAACAGGGCGGTTCGCTGCTATTTACGGGCGATGGCAATCCTACGACAATCCGCGCGGCGAACCGGTCGAACTTCGGGCCGCGTGTTGGATTCGCGTATCGAGGACCGAAACAGATCGTCGCGCGCGGCGGCTACGGGATCTTTTATTTGCCGCTTGGACTGGAGCCGGGTCTGGTGACGACTCCGTTCAACTACTCGATCAACGCCGATGTGACCAACGCGGATTACACGCCGCGGACCACGCTGAGCAATCCGTTTCCGGGCGGACTTGCGGCGCCGGCGGGAGCGGCGCGCGTGACCGATGGATCGTACCGCAAGGGCTTGTTCGCGAACATCGTACTGCGCGATCAGCCGGCGGGGTATCAACAACAGTGGAACTTTGCGTTGGCGCGGCAGTTCGGCAAGAGCACGGTGATCGACGCGACCTATTTCGGGAGCCGCGGCGTACATCTGGCGATTCCGTCGATGGAACTGAATCAGATACACCCCGATCATCTCGCACGCGGCGGCGCTTTCCTGAACGAACAGGTTCCGAATCCGTTTTTCGGCCAATATTCGAGCGGGCTGCTGTCACAGCGAACCGTTCCGCGCATGCAACTGTTGAAGCCGTTTCCCCGGTTCGCGGCGGCAGCGACGGCGAACGCGTATGGCGGCAGCTTGAACTATCTGCGCCCGCCGGTCGGCGATTCGATCTATCACGCGGTGACGTTTAAGCTGGAGCGGCGCTACTCGAAAGGCCTGAGTTTAAACGCGCACTATACGATTTCGAAATTGATCGACATCGGCGGCGTCGGCAACGGTAACGCGTTCAACGATAATTCGGCGCTGCGCGATATTTACAACGCGCGGCTGGAGCGGTCGGTGTCGGCCTGGGACATTCCTCAGCGGCTGGTCATCAACTACGCCTACGATCTGCCGTTCGGGAAGAACCGTTTTATCGGCGGCTGGACCATTTTCAGCGTGCACACGTTGGAACGAGGGAGGGCGATCGCGGTGGGCGGCGGACAGCAGTCGCGGTTGGCCGGCGCTGAACCGGCGCGGGCGAATGTGGTTGCGGGCGTGAAGGCGAAGATGCCGCGAGCCGAGTCGATCGCCAACGCGAGGAACTTCGATCCGCGCTGCGCTTGTACGCAACCGTGGTTCAATACGGCGGCGTTTGCGGTCGCGCCGGAGTTCACGATTCCGAACGGACCGCGGTTTCTGCCCGATGTGCGATCGGACCTGGTGAAGAACTGGGATCTATCGATCACCAAGAAAGTTGCGCTCACCGAGCGCGTGAACTTTGTGCTCTCCGGCGATGCGTTCAACGTGCTCAATATGGTTTACTTTGGCGCACCGAACGGGAATCCGACTTCGAACACGTTCGGCTCGACAGCGGGCGTGAGCGCGGCGCCGCGGCGGTTACAGGTGGGGGCGAAGATTACCTTTTAAGGCTCGGGCTCTACTGGGCCTTGGCCAGCGAGACCACGATCTCGTACTGAAAGCGCACATAATCGTGGAGCTCCGATTCGAGCACGCGTTCCTGGTCGCTATGCGCGCCGAAGCCGAGCGGGCCATCTTCGACGTCGAGGGCGGGACCGATGCCGTAACAGGCCTGACCCTTTGCACGGAGATTGGCCATGTCGGTCGCGCCGGTCATCATCGTCGGAATCGCGGGGACGCCGGGATAGACCTTTCGGCTGGCGGCTTCGATGGCGCGGTAGGCTTCGTTATCCAGCGCCGACGGGGGGCTTGCCGGGCGGATGTCCTGGATCAGGCGGGTGACTTCGACGCTGGGATCGCCGATGACCTTGCGCAACTCTTCGAAAAACGCAGGGCCATTGTCGCCGGGCGCCAGGCGCACGTCGAGCGTCGCCTGCGCTTCCGATGGAATGACGTTGGATCGATAGCCGGCTTGCAGGATCGTCGGCGAAACGGTTGTGCGAAGCAGCGCGTAGTTGGCGGGGTCGTTGACCTGCATCCAGTCCTGTATCGACTCGGTTTTGGCGGCGTCGAGCAGGCCGTTAAAGCGGGCGGCGTCTTCGGGCGAAGAAATGGTCGCGATCTTTTCGAAGTAAGCGCGCGTGGTGTCGTTCATCCGCAACGGCGGGCGATACTCCGAGACCTTTGTGACAGCGCGTGAGAGGCGCAGCAGCGCGTTGGTCGTCAGCGGTTTCGAACCGTGACCGGCGGGACCGCGCGCGATCAACTGCGCGCGATAGGGGGTCTTTTCGGTCGTCGCGATGGCGACGTAGCGCAGCTTGCCGCCTTCGCGCACCGCGCCCCAACCTTCGCCGAGACAATACTCAGCATCGATTTCGGAGTAGTGCGCGCCCACCATGTACTGAATGCCAACGCGGGTGTGTCCCTCTTCGCCGCTCTCGGCGAGGAAAATTACGTCGCGATCGAGCGCCACGTTGAGACGCTTGAGCATGAGCATGGTCATCAGGCTGCCGACGACGTTGTCCTTGTCGTCGATGGCGCCTCGGCCATAAACATAACCGCCTTCCCGGACGGCACCGAAGGCGGGGTGCTTCCACTTCTTGGCATCGACGGCGACGACGTCGGTGTGGCCGATGACCAGAATCGGCCGCTTCTTGCCGGAGCCCTTCAAGCGGGCGACGATGTTCGGCCGGCCCTTGGCGACGGTGAATGTTTTGGTCGCGATGCCTTCGGCTTCGAGCACCTGCTTGACGTAGTCGGCGGCTTCCTGTTCGCGGCCGGGCGGGTCGGAGGTATCGAAGCGGATCAACGCCTGAAAATGCCTGATTGTCTCGGCTTCAATGGCCTTCCAGTCTTGCGCCGCCAGTGGGACAAGACCGATTGCGATGAGCAAGCGAATCATCTATTGCTTCCGAGTAGCGGGAGCGGACTGTTTCCGCACCTCTTCAAAATACTGTTGCACGAACTGCTGATGGTGGAGCGGCACTTCGTCGCGGTGGATCTCGCCGCCGCTTTCGGAGTGTTGCGCGTCCCCCTTGCCATACTGCGTGCGCAACTGCTGCTTACCGCCGTTGACTTCGACCATCACTTCGCCGGCGATCTCCTTGGCGCGTTTGCCGAGAATTTCGCTGATCTTTCCCATCGCCTGCAACTGCTCGGCTTCTTTGATGCTCTTGTCGCCATCGGCTTTGCCGACGCCGCTCTTGGCATCGGGCGGGGCCTGCATGCTGGCGGATTTATCGCCGCCTTGGCCTTGGGCGTTGGCTTGTTTTTCGGCGGCTTCGGAGGCGTCGCCGGGCTGCTCGGCGCCATTAGGCGCGTTTTCGCCTTTGCCGGGTTGCTTGCCGCCTTGTTTGCCGCCCTTCTGATCGCCGCTTTTTTCGCCGCCCTTCTGGTTCGATGCCTGCTGCTGGCCTTCGTCCTGATTGGGCTGCTTGAGCTTGTTCATCATGTTGGCGAAGGCGTCCTTCATTTTGTCCATCATGCTGGGGCTCTGATTTTGCTGCTGCGCGCCGTCGCCGCCTTTTTGGCCCTGCTTGGCGTTCTTGGCGTTTTTGTCGTCGGGGCGCTGCTTCTGATCGGGATCGGCCTTGCCGTCTTCCGATTCCTTGTCGCCCTCGCCGCCGGTACCTTCGCCTTCGCCAGGGTTCTGGCCTTTGCCTTCGGTGGAGGCCTTGCCTTTCTCGCCGCGAGCGGTGTCGGAGATGTCGTTGACGTCGGGGATATCGGACGTCGTGATCTCGCCTTCCTTGGCCATCTCAATCTTGGTGAGTTCGTCTTTCACCGATTCGTCGATGGTGATGCCCATCTTCTTTAGTTCTTCGGTGAGGTCTTCGACGCGTTTGCCGGCGGCCTTTTTCTTTGTCTCGTCGGGCCAGAAGCGGAAGACGTCGATCATGGCTTCGGAAACCGGGGCGGAGAGATCGAGCGTATTCAAGATGCCGTAGCGAATACCAATTAGAGTGAACGACGCCAGCGCGAGCGCGGCGACGGCGTATGTGGTACGGCGGGGCCAGATCATCGGCACGGCGGCATCGGGCGCGAGTGTGGCGGCGAGGCGGCCGGCTTGCACACGCTGCGTTTCGATAAGCGGGCTGGATGCGCTCATGAAATGCAGGGCGGTGGAAAGCGAGTCGGACAGTTCGAGACGGTGATCGACGATTTGCGCCATGCGGTATTCGTCGGGCAGGTTCTTGCGGAACTGCCAGACGCCGATGGCGAAGGCGCCGATAAACAGGAGCGCGGGCCAATACCAGTCGAAGATCTGCGTGCCCGCAACCAGCAGCAACACGAGGCCGGCGAAGCCGAACAGCAGCGCCGTCATGCCGTTGCGGGCCAACTCGGTTGTGACGTAGCGGCGGCGCACGTTTCCCAGGAATGCAAGTAGGGTCTGTGTCTCCGGCAAAGTAGGGCGGCCTCCTGGGGGTCAGTACCATTCTAGCGGCATTGTCGGCGTGATACGATGAAGCGCTTTTCTCCCATGGCACACATCGACCCAAGTCCGATCATCCAAACCGCATTTGCATTCTGGTCGTCCAAGGTCCTTCTCACCGCTGTCGAATTTGGCGTGTTTACGACGCTCGGCGCCGGTCGAATGACCGGGGCCGAAATGGGCGCCGCGCTTGGCCTGCATCCGCCCGGTATCGCGGATTTCTTCGACTCATTGGTGGCGATGGGGGTGTTGGAGCGGGAAGGAGACGGAGCGACGGCGGCGTATTTCAATACACCGGCCGGCGCGCTCTATTTGGACAGTACGCAGCCCCGTTACATCGGCGGCATCATGGTGATGCTGAACGCGCGGCTCTTCAAATACTGGAACGACCTACCGGAAGCGCTGCGGACCGGCCAGGCGCAGAACGAGACCAAGCACGGCCAGAAAGGAGTGTTCGAAGAACTGTACGCGGAGTTGCCGAAACTGGAGCAGTTTCTCGGCGCGATGACGGGGCTGTCGCGATTCAACTTCGAGGCGCTGGCGGCGAAGTTCGACTTTTCGCGCTATGGAACGATTTGTGACGTCGGCGGAGCGACCGGGCTGCTCTGTATCGAAGCGGCCCACGTGCATCCCTCGCTGCGGTGCATTTCGTTCGATCTGCCGCCGGTTGAGCCTGTCAAGCAAAAGTACATAGCGGCGGCAGGGTTGAGCGACCGCGTCATGACGGCTAAGGGCGACTTCTTTCGCGATCCTCTTCCCAAGGCCGACGTCATCACTATGGCCATGATTCTCCACGATTGGAATCTGGAGAAGAAGATGCACCTGATTCGCGCGGCCTATGATGCGCTTCCGGACGGCGGCGCATTCATCGCAATCGAAGCGCTGATCGACGATGAGCGGCGGCGGAATCTGCAGGGACTGCTGATGTCGCTGAACATGCTGATCGAGTTCGGCGATGCGTTCGATTATTCGGGCGCGGACTTTAGGGGACGGTGTTGCGAAGTTGGGTTCAAGCGATTCGAAGTGATTCCGCTGGTTGAGCCATCGAGCGCGGCGGTGGCGTATAAATAGCGGCTATTTCTTCGACAGCCGATTGATTGCGTCCCAGCCTCCGGCCCATTGAATTCCGGGCGCAGGGAAGACGCGTTGCCAGTCGGCGTCGCTGCCGGTGAACCCGCTGACTTCTCCCGCGATTTTGGGAGGAGCGGGCGACATCGCAGCGGCGACGCGGACCCATACGGCGGCATCACCGAGGCCGAGCAGAGTAGGTTTGTCGTTTTCCAGCCACCTGAGCACGGTCAACAGATCCTGCGCCTGGTTGGACGCTTCCGAACGCTGGAACGTGTGGTAATAGCGGGCTTTGTCGGGTACGGCGCGGCGGAAGGGTTCGATCAGATAGACGGCATTGCCGGCGCTTGCCAGTTTGACGATGACGGGGTTTTTCGCGGCGGCTTCGATGCCGGCTGGATCGATGACGATAACCGCCGCGTTTTTGCCACCGATGCGCCGGACTGCGACGCGATCGCGACCCCGGCTGAGGACGAAGTTGGCGCCGTTTTGCATGGCTTCGACTTGCGTGGGCCATTCGACGTGCAGGGCGGTCCGGAGTCTCTCGCGCGAGGGCGGCACGGCTTTCGCGGCGGCCTGATGTTGCGCGAGAAGCGCGGCGGCGTCGAGCGCGCCAGCGGGTAATCCACTGGGCGCGGCGAGCATGCTGGATTCGCTAAAGCGCGGCACGTTCGATTCTTTCGGCCCGGCTGAATGGCCCAAAATTCGCCGCGCGAAGAAGTCGTAGACGGCTTCGCGGCTGGCTTGGTTGTAGTTGTGCGGGGCGTTGAATTGCACGCTTTCGACTTCCGGAGCCTTGTCGTAGAAGGCGTAAATTTTCTTCATGGCGGGGAACTCGTCGCGGGGCGTGTTTTTAGTCCAGTCGCCGGTGGCCGCGACCACTAGCAGCGGGCGCGGCGCGATCAACGCGGCGATCTCGACATTGAAGGTATCGATGCGAAGACCTGGCGCGTTTTCACATGGAGAGCCACCCTGCATGATTCCCGAGATCATATTCACCGGTGCGGCCCAGCGGATGCGATCGTCGACCGCGGCGAGCAGAAAGACCTGTGTTCCGCCGCCGGAAGCGCCGGTGGCGCCGATCTTCGACGCATCGACATCGGGCAGCGACGACAAATAGTCCACAACGCGAATCGAGTTCCAGAGTTGCAAACCGAGCGGCCCCCAGTTCCAAAGCTCGTTTCCGAATGCGTGCGGCGTTTGTTTCGTGTCGTTGTAGCCAACCATGTCGTAATTGAAAACGACCATGCCCATGCGCGCCATCATCGCTCCGCGCGCCGGAATATTGCCGGTCTCGGTTTGCTCCAGCCGACCGGCTTTCCAGTGGCCGTGGGGACTGACGATTGCTGGACGTTTGCCGCTTGCGTTCACCGGTCGGAAGAGGTTGCCACCAAGCCAATGGTCGGGCTTGGTCTCCAGCAGCACGTTTTCTACGGTGAAGCCGTCGAAAGATTGCTTAGCGGAAATAATCGCCCTTGGCGCCGTGCGTTTGGCCGGAAGCGGATCGAGGCCGGCGGCGACCAAAATCTGCTTCTGTAAGCCGGCGCGGCGTTTTTCCCACTTGGTGCGGGTTAAATCGCCTGGCCAATTTTTGAAGTCGCTGTCGAAGAAAATCGTATTCGTATCGATTAACTTATGTTTGCGTTCGTCCGCATCCGGGACGGCAGCTAAGGAAATACTGAGTCCGAGTAGAGTGAAAAGCAATAGAGCGCGCATCTTGCGCCTATTGTAAGATGATTGAGGGTGCGCTTGGTCCGTACGGGACCGACTAAGAGTACCAGGAACACGACTTGAGTCCGACCAACCACATTTCCGACTTTGTCCGGGAGCTTGACTCCGAGGCGATCCTGACGCAGTTCAATCGGCTAATGAATGATCTGCTAAAAGGGAAGTTGGTTCGTAATACATTTCGGCCCTGGGAGATAGAAATTCTCCTGGACATTGAGACCTGCGAGTTGCGCGACGGTCAGAAGCGGGAAACGCTGCGGCGGTATCAGAAGGCGGTACAACGGCAAATGGAGAAGGGTTCCGCCGTGCCGATGAAGCTTTCGGATTATTTGGAAGCGAACCGTGTCCGGCGTGAGGCGCTGGTCGCCAAGCCTTAGTAACCGATCGCTTTTCCGCCGCGACGTCCGTCGGACCAGCCTAGGCGCATCCGCGTGCCAGGCTCGACCGCAACCGCATGCACATCACCCTGCGAGCGCAGGGCAGGATGCAGTTTGTGACCCATCGCCTTCAACTTTTCGGCGACGTCGGCCACCAGGGCCGCCGGTTCGGCCTCGATGCGGTCGGGCAGGTTTTGGTGGTGAATGCGCGGGTATTCGATGGCATCGCGAAGCGACATCTTGAAGTCGATCATGTTGGTGATCACTTGCAGGACCGTGTTCGGGATCGTCTGCGACCCCGGCGAGCCGAGCGCCACCCATGGCGAGTTGTCCTTGTTCAGCACGATGACCGGGCTCATCGACGAGACGGGGCGCTTGCTCGCGGCGATGGCGTTGCGGCCCAGCGTGCCGAAGCCGCTCATGATGTCGTTCAGCAGCACTCCGGTGCCCTTGGCGATGACCTGCGAACCGTAGAAACCGTTCAGAGTGTAGGTATTCGACACGATATTGCCGGCGGCGTCGATCACGGAGAAATGCGTTGTCTCGCCGGATTCGTTGGCTTCGCCGGCAGCAGCGCGTTCGCTGGGACTGGCGGCGGCCATGGACACGGTGCCAGAAAGCGCTTTTGCGTGGTCTTTCGAAACGAGCCGCGCGGTTGGGATGTCGAAGAAAGCGGGGTCGCCGGAGAACTCGGCGCGATCGCGGAAGGCGCGGCGCGCGGCCTCGACATGCAGGTGGCGCGCTCGCGACGAGCCCTCTTCGCCGGTCATAATCGCGAAATTTTCGAGGATGTTCAGCATCTGCAAGACCGCAGTACCGCCGGAACTGGAAGGGCCCATGGCTAAGATTGGATGACCGCGGTAGTCGCCGCGAATCGGTTCGCGCTCGATGGCTTTGTAGGCTTTCAAGTCTTCGAGCGAGATTGTTCCGCCGTTGGCTTTCATGTCGGCGGCGATCAGTTCAGCCGTGCGGCCTTCGTAGAATTCGCGCGCGCCTTGCTTTTGGATGCGGGTGATCGTCGCGGCGAGTTCCGGCTGGACGACGAGTTCGCCCTGTTTCAACGGCGTTGCGCCGCCATGCAGGAAGATCTTCGCCGTCTCGGGGAACTGTTTCATCACGGGCACTTGAAGAGCGAGGATGATCTCCATTCTCTGCGACGCGGGAAAGCCCTTGGCGGCCAGACGGCGGGCAGGTTCGAGCACTTGCGCCCAGGGCAGTTTGCCGAACTTCTTGTGCGCCATTTCCATGCCGGCGACGGTGCCGGGCACGGCCGACGCTTTGTAACCCACTCGCGATTCGCTTTCGTTGGCGTACATCGTGGGCGAGGCGGAGCCCGGCGCCATCTCTTTGTAGTCGATGGCGGTGGCGCTGCCGTCGGCCATGCGGACGAGCATGTAGCCACCGCCGCCGATATTGCCCGCTTCCGGGTGCACGACGGCGAGCGCGAAGGCGACTGCGACAGCGGCGTCGACGGCGTTGCCGCCACGTTTCATCACGTCGACGCCGACCTGGCTGGCGATTTCGTGAACGCTGGCGACCATGCCGGACTTGGCGCGTTCGGCTTGGGCGACGAGGGGGCGCTCGGCCTTGAGCAGGAGGCCGCTTTGCGAGACCTCTTGCGCGGCCGCCGCACTGACGAGGAGGAGTAGCGTTCGCATGGAACGATTATCGCGTGACGGCGGGCGGCAAGAGGGCCTTGTTGACGAGGTGCGTATGGACGATACTCGTCAAACGAACAAATCCGAGACTTCCCGGAAGTTGACGACCTTGGTGCCGGCGGCGGGATCGACATAGAGAAAATCGCGACCCGATGGCGTCTTGGTGATGCGCTTGGACCAATCGATGCCGAGCACGGAGTAGATCGTCGCGCACGCCGGCGCCGGCGAAGACCGCGAACATCGTATCGGGGTAGTGTTCGCGGCCCGCGACCGGCGTCAGACCGCCGGGCGTGCGGCCCAACTCGCCCATGGCGATAACGAGGGTGCGGTCGAGTAGTTTCAAGCGCTCGAGATCGCCGAGCAGCGCGGCGAAGGCGGCGTCGAAAGATCAGTCCGCCGTCAGCGGCGAACGCGCTCGCGGAAAAACAGATGAATTGGATTGCGGAACGCGGCAGCACCTGCCGGCGTTCTTTCAGGACGGCTGGCGCTGACACAAGGGCACTTGCAAAATAGTCCGGCAGTGTGTCAGCCTAATACGTTTTCCCCTCCACCATGCCGCGCAAACGCGTTCGAGTGCTATATCACGATCACTGTTTCGACGGTGCGGCGTCGGCTGCCTTCTTCAGCCAGTTCTATCAGGACCGCATCGACGCCTCCGCCACCTTCGCCTACACCGGGATGGCACACACCGCCGATCAACTGTTCCAGGACTCGTTGTTCGATGGCGACGAAAACGCGATTGTCGACTTTAAGTACTCACCGAGTCCGTCCCTCACCTGGTGGTTCGACCATCACCAAAGCGCCTTTCTTTCACCCGCCGACGCCGAACACTTCCGCACGCAACGCAACGGTCACTACTTCTTCGATCCCACCTACAAGTCCTGCACCCTGTTCATCGCCAACATCGCCCGCGAAAAGTTCGATTACATCAACCCGGCTCTTGACGACCTCGTTAAATGGGCCGACATCATCGACGGCGCTCAGTACGCGAGCGCCGAGGAAGCGGTTGCTCTCGGCGCGGCCGCGATGAAGTTAGTGCTGGTCATCGAGTCCGCGAAGGGTTCGGAAATCGTTCAGCGCATAATTGGCCACATGCGTTCGAAGTCGCTCGACGAAATCATCGCCCTGCGTGAGATCGACGAAATCTATCAACCGCTTTACACGCGCCATCGCGGCCTCATCGACCTCATCGGCCGGCGTTCTCATGCCGACGGCCGGGTCGTATTCTTCGACCTCATCGAAGACGGCATCGAGGGCTACAACAAATTCATTCCGTATTATCTGTTCCCTTCGAACATCTACACCGTGTCGGTGAGTACTTCGATGTATCGGACCAAGGTCAGCGTCGGTTCGAACCCCTGGCAGGCCGACCGCGTCACACACAACCTCGCCAGTATCTGCGAACGTTACGGAGGCGGCGGGCATCCCAAGGTAGGCGCGATTAGCTTTCCCATCGGCGCCGTCGACGACGCTCGCCGCGCGGCGCGCGAGATCGTTGAAGAGTTACAAACGCCTTAGGCGCTCCAAGTTCCGCATCCTTGCGATAAACTGGCTCTCGATGCGCGGCTTCTCCGTCACTCTTGTTCTCGCCTGTACCGCGTCCGCAGCGCCCGATTTCGTCCGCGACCTCTGGCCGCACCTCGAACGCGCCCAGTGCGCAATGTGCCACCAGGACAACGGCGTCGGCGCGACCACTCGTCTCCGTTTTCCTCGCGCGGGCGCAACGCCGGATGAGGTGAGGGCGTTTAGTCTCCAGCTTCGTGCGCTTGTCGATGCCGCCAGACCCGCCAACTCGCCGCTCTTCCAAAAGCCCACAAATCGGACTCCGCACGCCGGAGGAGAACGGATCAAACAAAACACCGCGGCGGAAAAAGCGCTGCGCGAGTGGGTCGATTATCTCGCCACGCAGCCCGCAACGGCGGCGATCGCAAGCACGAAACTGGGTCCTTCGAAACCTGTGCTCCGGCGCCTCACTCACTCGCAGTACAACAGCACCGTGCGAGACCTCGCCGGCGAAGAATCACGGCCCGCCGACGCGTTTCCGAAGGAAGACTTCGTCAACGGATTTACCAATCAGGCCGAAGGCCAGTCGCTGTCGCCCGTACTCGCCGCCGCATACGGGGCCGCCGCCGAACGGATCGCGCGCAATGCGTTCCGGGGCGGCGACGCGCGTGGCCTTGTCGAATGCAAGCCATCGGCGGAGTGCCGCGATCGATTCATTCGACGCTTCGGCGCTCGCGCCTTTCGGCGGCCGCTAAACGGCGAAGAAGTCGCTCGCTACACCAAGCTGCACGCTTCGGAGAAGGAGTTCTACGCCGGAACGCAACTCGTCGTCGAGGCGATGCTGCAATCGCCCCAGTTTCTCTTCCACCTCGAGCCGGAGCCCTACGCCACCGCCAACCGCCTGTCGTATTTTCTCTGGGACACGATGCCCGACGACGTGCTCTTGGACGCCGCGCGCTCGGGCGAGTTGAACACCGCGGCCGGCATCGAAAAACAGACGCGACGCCTCCTGCGCGATCCCCGCGCGCGCGCCGCGATGGACGTTTTCCTCGCGCAATGGCTGCGCTTCGACCGCCTTCGCAACACCATCCGCGAGCGCCGCACCTATCCCGAGTTCACCAACGAACTCGTCAACGCGATGCTTGAGGAATCGACGCGCGTGTTCCGCTCGCTGGTCTGGGACAATCGCGATTTCCGTGAGTTCTACTCCGGTACGGAAACGTTTCTCGGTCCCGAACTCGCGCGTATCTACGATCTCCCCGCGCCGACCACACCGTGGGATCGCGTTACTCACAACAAAGACAGCGGACGCGCTGGAATACTCGGTCAAGCGTTCTTTCTGGCCGTGACATCGAAGCCCGCCGAGACATCGCCCACCGAACGCGGTCTCTTCGTGCGCGAACATTTTCTGTGCCAGCAAGTGCCGCCGCCACCAGCCGGCGTCAACGCCACGCTGCCTCCGGTGACAGACGAGAAACCGCTCGGCGCGCGCGAACGGCTCTCCGAACACCTGTCGAATCCGGTCTGCGCGACGTGCCACACCCTCGTCGACCCGATCGGATTCGGCATGGAGAAGTTCGACGCTATCGGCCGGTATCGCGGCGTCGAAAAACTCATCGTCTACCCGACCTTCGACGAAACCAAAACCCGCCGCAAGACCAAACCCAGCGCTTACGAAATCGCAATCGACGCACGCGGCGAAGTGCGAGGGCTCTCCAATTCCGCGTTCACTTCACCGCGAGAACTCGGAGAGCGCCTGGCCAACGAACCCGCCTGCCATCGCTGTATCGTGAAGCAACTCTTCCGTTTCGCCAACGGACGGATGGAAGCGGCTGAGGATCAGGCCGTGATCGATCGCGCCCTGGAGCGATTCGCCGCCTCCCGTTTCCGTTTTCAAGAGCTTATAATTGCGTTAGCGACTTCGGAGACCTTCCGGGGTGGAGCTTCTCAATGAACCAGATTGGCCGTCGAAGTTTCTTGCGTGGCGCGGGCATGGCCGGCGCGGTGCGTCTCGGTCTTCCGCCGCTGGCGGCGATGTTCAACTCCAACGGCACGGCCTACGCCAATGGGAGAACGATTGAATCGCGATTCGTTTTTTGGTTCAACGGCAACGGCATCCCGGAGAAGTATTGGATTCCGCGCCAAACCGGCGCGGACTTCGAGATCACACCCTGCCTCCATCCGCTCGCGCCGTATCGCAACGACATTCACGTCGTCACCGGTCTCGACAGTCCGGCGGCGCGGCTTCCCGGTCCGGGCAACAGCCACTATCCGTCGATGAGCGCGCTGCTGAGCGGCCACGCCTACACCGGCCGCGGCGCGGGCGGCGCGTCTTTCGATCAACTGATCGCGCGCAAGACTTCGGATCAATATCGATTCCGCTCGCTGCAAGTCGGCGTCTCGCAGGAATCCTTCGGCGAAGCGATTCAACAAAACATGAGCTGGGCCGACCGCGACCGCCCGCTCCCGCCCGAGATGCTGCCGCATCAGCTCTTCGATCGCCTGTTCGGCAAGAACGAGCCCGATTGGACGCGCCGCAAGAAGAGCATTCTCGATGCGATCGGCGACGACGCCCGTGCTGTCCGCTCGCAACTTGGCAAGGCCGATCAAACCCGTCTTGACGAGTATCTATCGTCGGTCCGCGAACTCGAACGCGCCGTCGCCAGCCTTCCGCCCGAGTACCGGACAATGGTCAATCGCCCCGAGGAAACAGGCGACATGCGTGACTGGCCACGCATCGCTAAGCTGCAGAGCGACCTTATCGCTCACGCCTTCGCCAGCGGCCAGACGCGCATCGCGTCCTATATGCTGACCAAATGTCAGGGCCTCACGCGATTCCCGTGGCTCGGCCACACCGCACAGCGGCACCACGAGTACACACACGGCGGCGTCGAGACGCCGCGCGGCATGCGCATACTCCGCGACATTTGCCGCTGGCACGTCGAGGAGTTCGCCTATCTGGTCGGCCGCCTGAAGGCGACGCCCGAAGGCGCCGGCAACGTACTCGACAATACGCTGTTGCTGTTCGTCCACGAACACGCCGAGGCGAATGCTCACAAAAACAACAATCTCGCCGTGCTTCTTGCCGGCCACGCCGGCGGACTTAAAACAGGCCTCCACACGCGCACCACCGGCACTCTTGGCGATCTCTACTTGACCCTCTCCGACGAAGTACTGAAAGCGGGCCTTGGATCGTTCCCGACGGCGGATACGAAGCTGACGGGAATCGTTTAGCCCGAAGTTCCCCCGCCGATAAGCAGTAGTTTTCACCGCAAGGTTCTCAGACAGCGTGGGTTGCGCGTTTTTTTGCCTTGTTCTGTATACCCATGTAAATACTCG
>Ga0194128_10006174_pt1 | contig 16276 bp, 10 predicted proteins | sample TA2KigCa65mmetaG_FD_148650 | JGI IMG/M metagenome (GOLD analysis project Ga0194128, IMG submission 148650) | Freshwater microbial communities from Lake Tanganyika, Tanzania - TA2015037 Kigoma Deep Cast 65m | ecosystem: Environmental > Aquatic > Freshwater > Lake | place: Tanzania: Lake...
AGCACACTAAGCGCTGGTCTGGTCACAAGGAGGTTGCTTACCAGAGCCCGCCCACGGTGCGAAGCGAAAACGGAATTACCGGCGTAGTTCTTGGGTACGAGACGCAGGCGCAACGCCCGATTTTTACCAAAAGGAAGCAGGGTGCTGGTTTCCGCAAGAGAGCAGCTATTTGCTAGCACAACGGCCGAATATTGCGTGGCGCCACCGGCCTGCTTGCAAACTTGCCAGCCGCGCCAACTCGCCGTAACAAACCCGGGTGTCAGAGCCTCAGCCATTCGACGTCACCCGGACAAATCCGCCGGCTGAATCCCTAGCCGGCGAGGGCGAACATTGGAAGTGGTGCCCACGTTGCGGACATGAGCTAGAAAATCAGAAGTGCAAATTCCGTTGCCCGCGTTGTCATTACTTCATGAGTTGCTCAGACTTCGATTGAGTGTGGAGCATCGTCCGCCCCGGCGTTTAACATTGGTGCCCGCAGCGGGTTGAAGATCGCCGCTGGCCTTAAGCGAACGGGTTCAGGACAGAATGGTTCCTGGCGCGGATGCTGCCGCCGATGGCACGGGTGATAAAGTCTTTGGCGAGTTGGACGGCGCCGGCTAGTTCTTGACCAAGGGCGAGGTGGGCCGCGATGGCGGCGGAGTAGGTGCAGCCCGTGCCGTGTGTAGAGACGCCACGCACGAAGGGCGCGGAAAGGAGTAGCTCGGTTTCTCCGTCAAAGAAAACGTCTACCGCCTCGCGCACGCCGCGCAGGTGTCCGCCCTTCACCAGCACGGCACAGCCAAAGTCCGCATGGATGGCCTGCGCTGCGGCCCGCAATTCCTCAACTGACTTCAGCTTCGTGCCGATGAGGATTTCCGCTTCATCTAAGTTCGGGGTTAAGAGCGTGGCAAGTGGCAGCAACTCGACTTGCATGGCGCGCAGTGCGGCAGGCCTGAGTAGCCGCGCGCCGCTGGTGGCGACCATTACGGGGTCAACGATGAGCGGCGGTTTCGGAACCTTCAGCGAACGGAAGAAGCCCGCGACTTCACGGATGATGGCGCTATTGAACAGCATTCCGGTCTTCACGGCGGCGGGACGTAGCTCGGTGAAGACCGCTTGGATCTGTGCGCGGACCAACGCTGGCCGCGCGGCTTGGATGGCGGAGACACCCCGCGGATTCTGTGCAGTCAGGCAGGTAATAGCGCAGGTGCCGTGCACATCGAGCGCAGCAAAGGTCTTAAGATCCGCCTGCACGCCCGCCCCGCCGCCGCTGTCGGAGCCGGCGATGGTCAGCGCGATGGGTAGCTGTTTGCTTCGGGTTGGCATGTGCTGCGTGTTGCGTGTTAGTCACGTCCGGCGTCGGCATTCGCACTCAGCGCGGGACACACAACACGCCGCAGACTACTTGTATTTTTCCGCCAGAATCTCCACGCCCGCCTCCTTCTTGACCTTCTCGAGATATGTGGGCAATTGCTTGTCAGCCTCCTCCTGCTGGAGGTTTTCACGGAGCCGGTCTTTAACCTTGTCGAACTCGAGGGTCTTGGCTGAATTGCGCTCCAGCAGCTTGATGATATGGAATCCGTATTTGGTTACGACCAAGTCGCTGATCTGGTTTGGGCGCATCCCAAAAGCGGCGGTCTCGAATTCCAGCGCCATCTGCCCGCGGGCGAAGACATACTCGCCGCCGCGCTCCTTCGACCCGGGATCCTGCGAGAACTCTTTTGCCAATTTGCCAAAGTCTTCTCCAGCGCGGGCGCGTTTGAGTAAAGCCTCGGCGAGGTCGCGCTGGGCTTTTTGTTTATCCGGCGGCAGCTCCGTGTTGGTGGCGGGGTCTCGGGTAGCCAACAGAATGTGTGCAGCGCGGACGTTCTCTGGTTGTTCGAAACGCTTGGGGTTCTCGTCATAAAACTTCCGTACCTGCTCTGGCGTTACTGGAATCGTGTCGCGTACCTCACGGTTAACAACCTCTTCAACAATGGCGCGCTCAATAAACTGTGCGGTGAATCCCTCGGGGGTCATGCCTAACGCGGCTATCTGGCGCTTAAAGCCTTCTTCCGAGCCGGCCTGCTTGCGAAAGTCGGCGAGCATCTTGTCGGCCGTGGCCTGGCCCTTGGCCTTGTCCGTTGCCGAGGCCTTGCGCGACAGCACTTGCACCACAATGAGCCGATCCAACAGCTTCTTTTCAGTTTCCAGCCGCTTGTCATCGGGCACGGGCGGCTGGCCGCGCGAGGCAGCGGCGGTGCGAAAATTCAAGAACGCCTCGTCGAGCTGTTTGCTGTTCACCTCGAAACCTTTGCCCTTTGCCAGCACGGTGGGCGGGAATAGGTCGTCGGTTTTGACCGTGGCTTTGGGCAAAGGCGACGCGGTGACGACACCAGGGTTGGGAGTTTTCTGATCGGCAGCGAACATTTGCGTTGCAAGCAGAGCGGCGGCAAGCAGCAGGAGTGGAGCGAAGGTTTTCATAGAGCGAAGGTGGCAGACAAATTTATAGTTTGACCACGCGAACATTGCTAAATACGGGGTCACGTCGCAGTTCTGTGAGCAGCTCGACGGGTGGCTCGGTGTCAACGTGGAAGACGGATAGGGCATGTCCGCCGGCGTGGTCGCGGCTCAGGCTAAGGTTGGCGATGTTGACGCCGTGCTTGCCCAACAGCGTGCCGACGTAACCAACAATACCCGCCCGGTCTTGGTTGTTAAACATCAGAAACGTGCCCTGCAGTGGCATCTCCAGCGGGTTGCTGAAGAGCCGGACGATGCGCGGGTTGTTCGGTGAGCCGAAGAACGTGCCGCCGGCTGATCCGACCTTCTCGTTGCCCTTGAAAAGCTGCACGTGCAACCATTCATTAAAAGTAACCGACTCGTTGGAGCGTTTCTCCTCCACGGCGATGCCGAGCGTGCCGGCAATGCCGCGCACGTTGATGGGGTTTAAGTCCTTCACTGCCGCGCGCGCGAGGAAACCCATGAGCACGGCACGCGTAATGGGGTCAATGTTCGGCAACTCCTGAGCCTTGCCACCGTAGGTGATGTGAGCGCGGTCAATCTGCTGGGGCACCACTTGCGCGAGTAGCTTGCCCAGCGCTTCACCCAGCGCCATGTAGGGCTTTACCTGCTCGTAGGTCTTCGCGTCGAGGTAGGGCAGGTTCACCGCGTTACGCACCTCGCCGGTGAGCAAGTAGGCCGTGATGACTTCCGCCACCTCGATGCCACATTTCTCCTGCGCCTCCTCGGAACTCGCGCCCAAGTGCGGTGTGAGAATGACCGATGCGTGTTTGCGGAACGGGTGCTCCGCTGGCAGTGGCTCGACGCAGAACACGTCCAACCCGGCAGCGGCAACTTTCTTCGAGTCGAGCGCAGCCAGCAAGTCGTTCTCCGTGATGATTTCACCACGTGCGCAGTTAACGATGCGCACGCCGGGTTTCATCTTTGCGAAGGCGGCGGCGTTCAACATCCCGCGCGTTTGCTCAGTCACAGGCAGGTGGACCGTGATGAAGTCTGCGTGCTCGTAAATAGCGTCCACATCCGCCGCCAGCTCGAAGCCCAGCGACTTGGCGCGGCCTTCGGTGAGGAACGGGTCGTAGGCGAGCACCCTCATGCCGAAAGCCAGCGCGCGCTTGCCCACCTCGGTGCCGATGCGGCCCGCGCCGAGCACGCCAAGTGTCTTGCCGTGCAGCTCGACGCCCATGAACAGCTTACGGTCCCACTTTCCGGCGGCCATGGAGCCGTGGGCCTGTGGCACTTTGCGGGCCAGATTAAGGATCATTGCGAAGCTTAGCTCCGCCGTAGTGAGCGTGTTGCCGGCGGGCGTGTTCATCACTACCACGCCGCGCTGGGTGGCGGCCTCGACATCCACGTTGTCTACGCCCACGCCGGCGCGCCCCACGACGCGCAATTTGGTGGCGGCCTCGAGAACTTTCTTCGTCACTTTTGTCTCCGAGCGCACCACCATAGCCTCCACGTCGGCGACTATTGGGAGCAGTTCCGCCTCGGAGAGCCGTTTATCGAGCACCGTGACCTTGAACTCAGGCCGTTGCCGGAACAGTTCGCAGCCCTTCGGCGAAATTGGGTCGCAAATCAAAACCTTCATAAACAGGGGTCAAGTCTAGGAGAGGGTTGGGAGGCGGTCAAATGTTCATCCGCCGCTAAGCAGTTAGCGGACGACTTCACTCTCTATCTTTTGAACAAAAGATCACCTTGAAAGCGCATTCAGCTCGCCTCCGGGACGCAGACCCCGCATCTTTATGTCGGTAATCATGAATGTTCGAGTCGCCCTTTGCCTACTCGCCACAGTCACGGCCGTCATCGCTCAGCCGTTGGATCCGGCGAAGCTCGACACCATGATCGAGGTTCTTACTCGGCTCGGCCCCGAGGCGGTGAATGCCAATCCCAAATTGAAGGAAGTGCTCGGCAAGGTGCTCGTCGGCACGCGTGGCACGCCTCAGTTCGTACAACTTGTCGAGCAGTTCAAGGTCGCCGACCAGAACGCCGGCCTGCTCGAAGTCGCCGCTAAGCATCCTGTTGATGAGGCCGGTGTCACCGCGCTTCGGCTCGTACTCGCCAGTGGCGACAACGCGACACTCTCTGCTGCGCTTGTGGGCAAGGACGTGCCTGCCGCCACGAAGCTGGCCGAGGCCCTTGGCAACACCGGCGCGAAACAACTGCCCACGCTCTTACTCCCGCTGGTGCCTGATGCCTCGCGCGACGTGAACCTGCGTAAACAAGCGCTCCGCGCGCTCGCCCGCACACAGGACGGCGCAGCGGCGCTGCTCAAACTTGCGCGCGAGGACAAGTTGCCCGCCGATCTTCGATTCACCGCGACCGCCGAACTAAATGCCGTTCGCTGGCCGGAACTCAAGGTCGAGGCTGCAAAACTGTTGCCCTTGCCGCCGGGTCAGGGAGACCAAGCGCTGCCGCCCGTCGCCGATTTACTCGCGATGAAGGGCGACTCCAAGCGTGGCGCGGAAATCTTTTCCCGTGAGACCGTCGGCTGCGCGAAGTGCCACGTCGTGAATGGTCAGGGCGTGGATTTCGGGCCTGCGCTCTCAGAGATTGGCAGCAAGCTGCCCAAAGTCGCGCTGCTCGAGTCTATTCTCGACCCTAGTGCTGGCATTTCCTTTGGCTTTGAGGCGTGGTCTGTCGAGACCAAGGCCGGCGAGGAATTCTTTGGCCTGATCGTTAGCGAGACGGGTGAGGACTTGTCCGTGAAGACCGTTGGCGGTGCGGTTACGAAGGTAAAAAAGGCCGATCTTGCGCGCCGCCAACAGAGCAAGCTCTCTATTATGCCCGCCGGCCTTCAGCAAACCATGACCGTGCAGGAGTTGGCCGACTTGCTCGAATACCTCGCTGCGCTAAGGAAGAAGTGACCTAGCCGCTACTAACAAACTTGCGCCCGCGCGGTTTACTCGTCGCATGACCACAGTTTGTCGATTCTTGTTCGGCTGGCTTGCCTGCGTTCTCGCCGGCATCATTGATGCCTCCGCTGCCGCCCCGTTTATCGAGAAGGTAGACTTATTTGAGGCGCAAAAGGACGGCTACGCGCTCTATCGCATCCCAGGCATCGTCACGACGAAGCGCGGCACCGTGCTGGCGTATTGCGAGGCCCGCAAATCCGACCGGGGCGATTGGGGCACGATTGACCTGCTGCTGCGCCGCTCGACTGACGGTGGGAAAACTTGGGGCGCGCGCACGAACTTCGTCGCCGTGTCCGGGCCGAAGGAGAAGAACCCCGTCGCTCTCGCCCAGAAACTCGCGACGCCTGGCGAGGTCACCTACAATAACCCGGTTGCCATCCCCGATGCGAACGGCGCGGTTCACTTCCTCTTCTGCCTCGAATACGCCCGCTGCTTCTACCTGCGCACGGATGACGACGGCCTCACCTTCAGCAAGCCGGTGGAGATCACGGCGGCGTTTGACAAGTTCCGCCCCGAATACGACTGGAAGGTCCTCGCCACCGGCCCCGGTCACGGTATCCAGTTGAAGACCGGCCGGTTCGTCGTCCCCGTTTGGCTGTCGCTTGGCACTGGTGGCCACGCACACCGCCCCTCGGTCACGTCCGTGATTTATAGCGACGATCTCGGGCGCACTTGGTCGCGTGGGGAAATCGCCGGACCAAATGAAGGTGAGTGGAACATCCCGAACGAGACCTGTGCCGTGCAACTTGCTGACGGCCGCGTGCTGCTGAACATGCGCAGCGAGTCCAAGGCGAATCGCCGCCTGCTCACTACCAGCCGCGACGGCGCGACTGGCTGGAGCCGGCCGCAGTTCCACGACCAACTCCTGGAACCGATCTGCATGGCCAGCATGGTGCGCCTCAGCGAAGCACCCGCGAGGAACCGCCTGCTCTTTTCCAACCCGCACAACCTCGCCCGCACCGACGGCAAGGAAGCCCCGGGCAAAAGCCGCGACCGCAAAAAAGTCTCCGTGAAACTCAGCTACGACGAAGCTGCGACCTGGCCGGTGAGCAAAACCATCGAGCCGGATTTTAGCGGCTACAGCGACTTAGCTGTGGCCAGCGACGGAACGATTCTCCTCTTCTACGAACGCGGCAGCACGGACGGGAAGGATATCTACCGCACCGGCTTATTGACTGTTGCGCGCTTCAACCTGGAATGGCTCACCGATGGAAAGGATGCATTGAAATGAAAGCCGCACGCCGCCTAACCCGAGCGGTTTGTGGAATGGCTGGACGCACGGGAACGCTCGCCACGAAACAAAAACGGCTAACGGATTTGCCGAGTAGTGTCGGAAGGAATCCGAGCGAGCGCGGAACGGGGTTGGCTCCAGCCTGCTGGGCGACCGCGTTTGCTTTTTAGGAAAATCGGGATTCGGCTTCAACCGAGGTAGCCGCGCAGCGGCAGAAACCCATGCCGCTCCAGTGTCGCGCCGGTCTGGCGGATCACTTCGACGGGCAACTGGCTTCCCGCGTGAAGCCGCGGCGGGGTCACGTCGGCTGCGCCCGGCCCGTGCGCGAAGAAGTGGTCCATCGCCTTGTTAGCGTTGGCGAACGCGTTGCCATCGGACAGGCCGGCGACCAGGGCAAAGACTTCCTTCACTACCATGGACAGCCGGTTGGAGAGGCGCTGGGCCTCATCACGACGACCGGACTTGAGCAACTCGATGACCTGATGCAGTTCGCGTCCGAAACAGTTCGCCGTGCTAAGGAGAAAGCCATCGTAAGGTCCGCCGCCGGACTTGAGCCAATTCGCATAGCTACCCTCCGCGCCGCGCACGAGAAAGACGCCGCCCAGGTTCTGTCCTGAATTTGCCACCCGGTCCACGCCACTGGTGTCTTTGAAAAGGATGAAGTTCGGAAATTGAGCGGCAAGGTCGGCCAGCGTCTCCGGCAAAATCTCGTTCTGCGTGACCTGCGGGAGTTGATAGAGCGCGGTGGGCAATCCAAGGGAGAGGATGTCGGCCAAGGCCGTGCGGATGGTTGCCTGCGGCACGTCCGCGCCCTTGGGTGGGCAGAGGGTGAAGGCAGATTGCCCGAAGCGGGCGGCGGTTTCTTGGACGACGCGCTTTGCGGTGCTGGCGTCGGTCTTAAGCACACCGATGAGCAAGTGCACTCCAAGCCGCTTCATCTCCGGTGCGATGAAGTCCAGCAGTTCGCGGATTTCCTCGTCCGCCATTTCCCAGCCGTCGCCGGTCGAGCCGGGGATGAGGAAACCCTTCACGTGCGGCGCGAGGTGGCGCAAGTGCGCGGTGATGCGATCGCGGTCAAGCGAACCATCATCGCGGTAATGCGTGAGCAGCGGGCACCAAAGCGGCGGGATGCCGTGTGGGAAAAGGCGCGCGTGCCATTCAGCGCGGGTGGAAGACGAGGGTGCGCTCATGCAGCGTCCGCCGCCTTACATATCGGCGGCTACGAGGTCAGTGCTTCTCTTCCGCCGGCGGCTCGGGTAGCAGGAAGCCAATGGCGAAGCTCACGACAGCGATGGTCGTGGCCACGATGCCAGCGGCTTTAGCCACGTGCACGGGCGTCAGCGGGCCGGTGCCGGCCAGCCACGGTGCGACCAGGCTGGTGGTCACAAACGCCATGCTGGTGCCGACCATGCGGCCGCCGACGTTGGTGGCGAAGCTGCCGCCCGTGCCGCGCAAATGCAGCGGAAAGACCTTGGGCAGGTATTCGCCGAAGTAGCTGAACTGCGCCACCGTCAGCAGGCCGCAAATGGTGTAAGCCCAGAGGAAGGTTTCGCCGCCCTGCGCGAACAGGCTGAAGTAGGTCAGGGGCAGGATGACGAGCGCGGGCACCTGGAACACCTTCAGCAGCGCCACGCGGCTCAGGCCCACGATGAGCAGCACGGCTAGCAAAATGCGACCCGCGAGTCCGCCCATTTCCTGCCGGAACTGCACCTTGTCGGCCATCTTCTTGACCTCATCGTTGATGGGCTTCTGTTTGCCAAAGTTCGCCTTGATCTGGCCGAGCACTGCTTTGCGGGCGGGATCCTCGGCGGCCAGCGCGTTCAACTGCTGGTTCAACTCCTCGGCTTCCTTGCGCAGCGGGGCGAGAGCCTTGGCTTGGTCCTTCAGCTCCGGCAAGCCCGGCGTCACGCGCGCGACCGTCACCTGCAGCGCGCCAAACGCGATGCCGTAGGCGCACGCGGACAGCGCGGCTGTGACCAGCGTCACGCGCCGCAACTCAGGCGCGAACAACGCGCCGAAGCTGGGGCGCTTGAGCGTGCCGGCAGCGCGGCGGTCCCGCCACACCTTCGACTCCGGCACGAACGGCAACAGCAGCGCGATGGGGATGGCCGGGAGTAGGCCGGTCATCAGCAAGTAGCGCCAGGAACCGGGCGCGTCGGAGCCAAGCCCGAGCGGCAGGCCTGCGTGCGGCAGGTCGGCCATGTGCTGGCTGATCCAAATACTCACGACTGTGACCAGCACGCCGCCGAGCGAGGCGAAGGCCTGCGTGATGCCCAGCCATTTCTCGCGCTGTTTCTTGTCCTCGAAGACCTCCGCCAGCCACGTGATGGCCGCGACGAACTCGACGCAGACGCCGATGAAGGTCAGGCTGCGGAACACCACGAACATGGGCAGCGTCGTGGAATACGCCGCGCAGAACGGCGCGGCTGAGTAGAGGAAGATGCTCGCCGCCATGATGGTCTTGCGGCCGAACTTGTCCACCAGCCAGCCGCCCAGCAGGCCGAACACGCCGCCGCACAACGCGGCAATCCACAGGAGCCGGCCCACCCAGTCCGTCACCAGCGGGTTGTTCATCGGCACTTTGAGCAGCTCCGCGATGGCGGGTGCGGCGACCAGCGGGGTCATCAGCAGCTCGTAGGTGTCAAAGAGGAAGCCGATGCTGGCAATGGTGATAATCAGCCACTCGGTGAGGCTGAGTTGTGGGGCAGCGGCGGGCGCAGACGCTTGCGGAGAACTCATGGCTTAGGATTGGACACGAGGCAGAGAGGTCGGACAAGGGTTTTGTTACGCACCCGTATTATCGTGCTTGGCGTAGGATCTACTCCGCAGGAGCGGCGTCGGCCAAAGTCGGCTTTTTGTGGCTGCGGGCGCTGTCGAAACTTTTGTGGGCGGCTGGACTACGGCTCCGGAAGCATCGTGGTGAGCGCGACGTTCACGATGATCGACAGGCGGGAGATTACTTTGGTTTATTGCTTGTCCGCGGGTTTGGCATCAGCCGGCGCGGGCGCAACGGCGGACACGGCTGCGCCGCCGGCATCGGTGAGCTTGCTGGTGACTCGGGTCCTCAGTTTGGAACTGGTAGCCTGGCCGCTAGCCTGCGGGACGCTGACGGTGAACTGAGCGGTTGCATCACTCTCGATGACGACGCCGAGGGTGGGATCATATCGGGAATCGCCGGCTACGGTCGCGCCCTCACCTAACGTGATGGCGGACTGTACCCCTTCTTTGGGCGTAATTACGCCGGCGGTCTCGATCTTGGCAAGTTTACGGTCGTTGCGTTGTTCCCAACCTTTGAAGGTGTTGGTGGAGATCATCACGAAGCGGGCCACGCCAAAGGGAATGTCGCGGGTGGACTCCCATGTATCCCCGACTTTAACGGCGTTGGTGGGTAGGTTTTGATGTAGCGCATTCCAGCCGCGGATGGAGTCCTCGCTGACGAGCGTCCGAATCATGAACTGCGCTTGGAAGGACAGGCCGGTGTTGAGCTTATTCATTAACTGCGGCACTCCGTCTACCCTCGTCACCGCATTGTCAGGGCCGGTTTGATACTTGACCTTGGAGCCAATGAGCTTGCGAAATGCCGGACCGGCTTGATTGAGCTTGGCGTCTTGCTTAGGGTCGCCCTTGGGATCGAATACGGGTGTAACCTTGCCCGCCGCCTTGCTCTCGGAGCGGACAGATACGACCTCGACCTCCACTTCACAACCGCCGGTGGGGCGCTCGGGGCTGGCGGTGAAAGCGATTTCCTGCGTGAGGAAATTCTCTGTCTTCACCGGCTGCGGCAGCGCGGGGTTGCTGATCTCGGTGTCGGTGTGGGTGGTGAGTTGCACGAGCATCCGCTGGCCAGTGGGCCACTTGGGCTTCAACTCGAAGGCTTGCTCTTCCTTGGGTTTTTCCTCCTTAGGCTGTTCAGCGGGTTGTTCAGCGGGCTGGTCGCCGGTGGGCGCGGCGGCCGAGGCTTCTTCCTTTTTCTTGCAGGCGGATAGCGATGCGAGCGATGCACACAGGGCCAGCAAGAGCAAGGTGCGGAGCGAGTTGGTGAGGGAGCGAATAGAGTCGGAGATCATTGGTGGTAAAATGGGACTGGGTTTGCAGGTAAGCGGATTCGTTACCGCGCAGCCTATCATCAAACCAGGCTTTGCAAACAGCAAAGCAGCCTGCCGCGCAACCGGCGGCGGACGCCACGAGAGAGCCCTGTGGGTTTCACCTCGGTCCGTTTTCTACTTTTACATCGGCTCACTAGAGCGCGTACCCACCGACTCATTCTGGCAGTTCTTCATTTTTGGTCTCTGGCCCGAGCCAGATAACGAAGACGCCGATGAGATAGATCGCGGCCATGACTGAGCCAGCCTTGGGAAAGCTGCCCTCGAAGGCCTTCATCAGCGTGGCAGTTTGCAGACCGCCGATGGCCGCCACGATCCGTCCGAAGTTGAACGAGAAACCTTGTCCAGTGGCCCGCACCGCTGTGGGGAACAGCTCTGGGAAATAGAGCGGGAAGAAGCCGTAGAAGGACGCGGTGACACCTCCGGCCAGAAATGCCGCGACGAGGAAGCCCGTGCCAAAGGTCGAATTGCCTTGGTAAAAATACAGTGCCGACGCAATCGAGCCGACGCACATGACCGTGTAGGTGATACGGCGGCCAAACTTTCCCGCTGCGACTGCCGCCACGATGGTCCCCATGATGGCCCCAACAGCGGTGGCAATCTGCGTCTTCTCTTTTGCAAAGTATTTTACTTCCTTTGTGTCCGGTTGGAGTTGGCCGGCCCAGCGCGGTGCCCACTGGATGGAACCCCACGTGCCCAGCAACGCTACGCCCGCCAGGCCCGCGCCCAGCAGCATGCTCTTCACCACGGCCCGCTGCGACTCTGGCTTGAGGGAGCCGGCGGCCACTGCGCGGGCGAGGTATTGACGGACGGGATACAGGTAGCCGACCAAGGCCACCGCCAGCCCGATAATGGTGACGAGTGTCACTACTGCGCCGCTGATGTTCGCCGCTGCCGGCGACCAAACGTATATTATTCCCAACGCCGCCGCGCAGCCGATGAGCACGCCGATCAAGTCCGCGTTGCTCCAATGCGAGGTCGCGCCCTTGGCCTTCTCTTCCTCCCACTTCTCCGATTCCGGCACGAACAGCCGGATGAAAAAGATCAGCAGCGCCGGAAACGCGCCCGAGATCATCAGAAAGCGCCACGCGGAATTGGCCAACAGCTTCGCCGTCGTCGCGTCCGAGAGGCCGATGGCCTTAAGCAGCCCCTCGACGCCGCCAATGAAGCCCGTAAGCCCGATGCTAAGCAGCGCGACCATCAGGAAGCCCACGTTTGCCGCCGCGCCGATCAAGCCCGCGATGAAAGCGCGCGACTTACCCGGCCAAATCTCGTTCACCAGTGCGACGCCCAGCGACCACTCGCCGCCCATGCCCAGCGACGCGATGAACCGCAGCGCCGCGATGTGCCACGCCTCTGTCGCGAACCCGCACAGCCCGGTGAAGATCGCGTAGGTGAAGATGCTCAACGACATCGCGCGCACGCGGCCGATCTTGTCGCCCAGCCAGCCAAAGAGGACGCCGCCGCTGGCCGCGCCGACGAGGAACACCGCGATGATTGCGCCGAACCACATCCCCGCGTCCTTTGCGCCGGCCGCGCCGAGCAGATCCACCAGAGCCGGCTGGCCGATGAGCGGGAACAGGCCCATCTCGAAACCGTCGAACATCCACCCCAGCAGGGCGGCGAGCAGGGTCATGTATTTGGCCCTCTCGGTGGCGGGCGGACGGTTGGATGCTGTGCTCATGTGTGAGTTTTTTGGCTGGCCCAGAATTGCTAATGACAAAGTGCGGATGGGTCAACCCATTTGGCTGTAAACTTGCCTTACGCGGATTTTTTGGGCCCTGTCTACCCTGTTGGTTTGGCAATTAAGAAGTTTTGACTCATAGGACTGTTCAGTAGCTAATTACGAGCAACCAAAAAACGAATAGAACTTTATTCAACTCCATCAAGTTGATATGCCATCCAACGAGCGACCAGGGTCCGTACCGTCCGAGTTTAAATACCTGCTGGTGGCGTCCGCTCTGTTTATTGCCGGCGTCTCCGCTTACTTCTCTGTTCAGGGCTTGGGGTTTCTTTTCGCCGGTTCAGCGGTAGCGGTGATGGTCATGGCGGCGAGCTTGGAAGTGGGCAAGCTGGTGGCGGCGTCCTTCCTCTCGCGTTATTGGCGGCAGACCACCCGCGTCATCAAGGTCTATCTCGTTCTGGCGGTGCTGGTCCTGATCGCCATCACTTCACTCGGTAACTACGGATACTTGGCGCGCGCCTACGAGAGCACCCATACCCAAATCGTGCTCATGGAGGGCCAGATCGCCAGCCACGAGCAGGAAATTGCCGACCTTCAACGCCAAATCGAAGGCTCGCGGGGGGCCGTCTCCAAGAGCACGGCGACTGGGCGCGAAGACGTTGCCAAACTTGAACAACGCTTGGCCGCTGGTAACGACACCTTGGCCCAAGCCCTGGGTCGGCTACAGGATCGGCGCAAGGCCGCTCAAGAGCGCCGTGACCGTGATGTCCAAGCTGTTAACCAGCGAACCACTGAGCAGGGTGAGGTCCTTAAAAAAGCCACTGCCGTTGAGGAAGCGGCCATCACCGTTCTCAACGACCGCATGGCGGCGTTGGACCGTGCGGGCGGACCGGTGTTAACGGCCGAGGAGACGGCCATCGCAGCGTTTAATGATCGGCTCGCCACCCTTGACCGCGCGCCCGGCCCCGTAATCTCGACCGAGGAGTCTGCCATCGCGGTCCTCAACGAGCGTGTGGCGGTGTTGGACCGCGCGGTGGACGCATACACCAAGCAGGGCTCCGGTTTCTTTAAAGCGGACAGCATCAAGAAAGGCCAACTCCTGCGCGAGCAGCAACGCCCGGTCCGCGAAGCCATCGCTGGCGAGATGGCTGGTCATCTCGCGCGCATCGAACAGATACGCGCTGAACACGCTAAGAATCTGGCCAAGACCCGCGAAACCATTAATGCCGGTTTAGTTGAACAACGCGCCCGCATCGAGCAGATCCGCGCCGAGTACACCAAGCGGCAGACCCTTACGCGCGACGCCATCACCTCGGAACTAGCCGAATTACGCGCGCGCATTATGCAACTCCGCGCTGGTTATGCCAAGCAGGTCGAGGCGGCGGATCGCGAGGTTACCTCTGTGCGCGGTCAGTTCGCGCAGGACCTGGGGCGCTTGGACACGGAAGAGCAGGAGGCTCGCCAAGCCAGCCTTACGGCGGGCGCTGAATTGGAGCGTCAATTGGCAGCCCTCAAGGCGCAGGGACAAGCTACCGTCAGCGGTGGCGACACTCAATCGCAAACCCTCTATCAGCGCATCCGCAGCCGCAACGAGGACATTCATCGGCTCCGCAATCAAATCGCCGCTGTAGACATCGGTTCTTACCGGTATATCGCGCGGGCTTTTGACGCGACCGCCGACGGGGTGGTGAAATGGCTCATGCTTGCCTTGGTGTTGGTCTTTGACCCGCTTGCGGTATCGCTGGTGATTGGGTTTAACGTAGCCCTACTGGGCGATCGTTCTGGAACGCCAAACCTCGCCGCTGGAACCGGGGTGGAGACCGAAGCTGCAGCGGAGGCCGTGGCGCGGCCTAAAGCAAATGCTTGGGTGGCTGGGTTGATACTCCTAGTGCTGGCCTTGGCGGCGGTAATGTATGTGGGTGGTTGGGGCACCAAGACGATGCGGGCTAAGTCCCGTGCCGCGCATGGCAGCCTGATCCCAGACGAGAGCTTTCTGGTGATTACGCTTCAGCCGGAAGAGTTCAACCGGGCCACGTCGGGGAACCAACTTGCCAATCTGTTGGGTAAAACCGGCGGCAACCCTGTCGCGGATGGCTTGGTCAAACTCATCACTAGCGGTCTGGCCCCGGGTGCGGATCTCTACGCCTTCGCCAAATTCCCGAACAAGACCGCCGCGAAAGTCAACGAACAGCCCGTGTTGCTGTGCGGGCTCGTGGCCCAGATGACCGACACGTGGGCGGTTGAAGCCGCGCTTGCGGGCTTGGCTGACCAGCTTGGCCACCAACAACGCTCCGCATCCAATGCCGCGCCGTCACGCGTTCGTAGCCGGGCGATGATCCGCCACGGTACGGGGCGTTACCTCGACCCCGAAGGCGGATTCTTCACCTTCGCCTTCACCGACCAAACAGTGATCGTGATGCTCGAACTCGAGGGCAATCCTAACTCGCCCTGCATCGAGGATGAAATCCGGCTTTGCCTTACGCCCGCTGCCGCCTCGCCCGGCTTGGGCACGCCGACGCGCGAACGCCTGCCGCTGCGTGCCCGCACGGGGGCCGGGGCCGTCTCCGTCTGGATCGACGTGGGCCGCTTCACCCAGCAACTGCCCAAAAATGCTGCCGCCCAAGCTCGGTATCAGCAGTTGGAAAAAAACCTCGGCTTCGAGCTGCGGTTGGCCGTGCAGCCGATGGAGGGCAGCCAAGTGAAATTGATCGCTGACTACACCTACCAGACCGACCGGTTCAAAGAACGCCTGCCCGTAGCGCCGTTCCAGGCCTTGGCGCAGCTCGGCCCGGCGGATGCAGCGGGCATCAGCGGCCGGCTCATGGACCGATGCGTAGACACGCTGGATTACGACTCGCTCATTGACCGGTTGCGAACCGCGTTTGAGGCTGGTGGTGGCGCGGGGGCGAAGCAGGTGCTGATTGAGAAATCCTTCACCTCGGACCGTGTCGCAAGCTTTGTAATGGGGGCGCAGTTTGACGCTTCATCTGGCCCGCCGCTTTGGGTCGCCACGCAGGCTCTCTTCCAATGATCTTGTCCCTCTCACAACGCGGTTATTTTTCCCTGCTACTCGCGGGCGTGATGGCACTGGCGGCCTGCCGCACCAAACCCAAGACCAAGACGGAGCCCGTCGCGGATGCGCCGGTGGAGGCAAGCGTCCTTGCGGGCCGATCCGACCAGCGCATATCCAAACCTGCGTCAAGACCGCCGACCACGGGACTGGCAACCGGAACTCGCTCCCCTGACGCGGCCAAACTCAAGCCCGATTCAGCCACCAAACCTAAGCCCCCCTCCGTCGGCACTGAGCAGTCCGCTCCGCCGGTCGCTCCGCCGCCTCCTCCGGTCGTTTCGCCGACCACGTTAGTCGTGCCCCCGCCCCCGCCGGTCGCTGCCAAACTGCCGCCGGCTCCACCACTGCAAACGGGCATCGTTCCTCCAGCGGTCATTGCTCCTCCTGCAGCCGTTCCTGCCCGGACGCCGTCGGCCCCGCTAATCACAAAGGAAAACCCGGCAGCAACGTTCGCTCCAGTCCCTGCCGCACCCGCACCCGCACCTGTATCCGTACCTGTATCCGTACCTGTATCCGTACCTGTATCCGTACCTGTATCCGTACCTGTATCCGTACCTGTATCCGTGCCTGTATCCGTGCCTGTATCCGTGCCTGTCGCACGCTTTACAGCAATCGCTCCACCGGCGTCCGCTCCACTTCCAGTGGCTGTTCCGGTGCCGGCGACGGTCAGCCCGAGGGCTCGAACCGAGTTGGGTGCGCTGGGTATGGTCGTGCCGGGTGGGACCAGCCCCGCTACCAAACTTCCCTTGCCCGCACCATTGGTAGGTTCGTCCACACCGCCCGCAACCGTCTCGCCGCCAG
>Ga0194128_10006176_pt1 | contig 16269 bp, 15 predicted proteins | sample TA2KigCa65mmetaG_FD_148650 | JGI IMG/M metagenome (GOLD analysis project Ga0194128, IMG submission 148650) | Freshwater microbial communities from Lake Tanganyika, Tanzania - TA2015037 Kigoma Deep Cast 65m | ecosystem: Environmental > Aquatic > Freshwater > Lake | place: Tanzania: Lake...
GCGCAGGTCAATCGAGTAAGGTTTGCCCATCCATGCTGGCCTCCACTCCAGCCATCATGGTGAATCACATCCGGAAAAGTTTGGGAATCCCCTTTCCGATTCAACCTGATTTCAACCCGCTCTAGCTTTCGTTCGCTGGAGCGCGGAGACGGCCTGGGCGCAGCGAGCACCGCCTCGCGTGTAGGGGCGCGGCATGCCGCGCCCTTCTGAAGTCGCGCATTCCGATCAGGCTGGGCGCAGCATGCTGCGCCCCTACAGAAGCCGATGCACGGGAGTACCTCACGCTGAGCCTCGGGCGAAGCTCGGTTGGCCCTGGTACGAAGCGTGAGGGCGCCTCCGCAATCTCCGGGGTCTATTGATAAACCTTCTGCGCGCCCGCCTCGCCGAGCAGGGCGACGCGGAACCTCGTCTTGAGGTACTGCCCGTCACGCGGCGGATAGGCGGTCGGGCCCGGATCGGCCTGCACCTTCACATTGCCGAAGACCGGGCCGGCACCGGTCGCGATGGCAGCGGCGAGCGCCGCGAGATCCGCTTCGGTCACGGCATCCATCGCGGTCGGGAAGCCTGCGGCGCGCGCGACCGCGGCGAGCTGGGTCGGGCCGCCCGTGTGCGTCTTCTGCTGGCCCGTCTCGCCATAGAGCTCGTTGTCGAGCACGACGACCGCGAGATTGGCGGGCCGCGCCAATGCGATGGTTGCGAGCGAGCCCATGCCCATCAGCATCTCGCCATCGCCGGTGACGACGACGACGCGCCGCTTGGGCTGAGCTAGAGCCAAACCGAGCCCGGTCACGGCAGCAGCACCCATGCCGCCCCACAGGTAGAAATTATCCGGCCGGTCGCCAAGCGAGAAAAGATCCCAGCTCGGCGAGCCAAGCCCTGACACGATGAGCCAGTCCGATCGGCCCGCGAGCAATGTCTTCAGCGCAGCGCGGCGATGCAGGCGCTTCTCAGCCACGGGCGTCTCCACCGGCAAACACCTTGCTGCCGACCACGCGCTGGTCGATCAGCACGGCCGCGACCTCGCCCGAGGCATAGGCCATGCGCAGCGCCGCCTCGATGGCGCCGTCGGCCTGGGCCGCGTCGGTCACGCGGTAGACGATGGCGCCCAACGTCTTGAGGATCGGCTCGACCGCCTGCCCCATCGGCACCTGCCACGGATTGGTCTCGCCCCAATCGCCGCGCATGGTCGCGATCACCAGCAGCGGAAAGCGACAGGCCTGTGTGATCGATGCCAGCGTGTTGACGATGTTGCCGACGCCGCTCGACTGCATGAGCAGCGCACTGCGCGCGCCGCCGAGCCACGCGCCGGCGGCAAGCCCGACTCCCTCCTCCTCGGTCGTGAGCGCAACCGTGCGCATGCCGTTGTCGGCCTGACAGTCGGCGATCAGGTTCTTGAGGCCGGCGTCGGGCACGTAGCCGACGACAGTGATGTCGGCCGCCTTCAAGCGACGGAAGGCGGCGGCATGCCAGGTTTCAACCATAATGGTGCTGCGTCAGCCTTTCTTGATGAGGCGATAAATGTGCGGTCCCGCCCACAGGGCCAGCGCGATGGCCAGCAGCGTGGCGGAGAGCGGCTTGGTCAGGAACACCGTGAGGTCGCCTTGGCTGATGGTCATGGCGCGACGGAATTCCTGCTCGGCGAGCGGACCCAGGATCATGCCGATGATGACGGGCGCGGTCGGGAAGTCGAACTTGCGCATGACGAAGCCGATCCCGCCGATGATGTAGAGCAGGATCAGGTCGACCGGCGAATTGGAGATACCGTAGGTGCCGATGGTCGCGAAGACGAGAATGCCGCCATAGAGCAGCGGCGTAGGGATGCTCAGCATCCTCACCCACAGCCCGACCAGCGGCAGGTTGAGCACGAGCAGCATGACGTTGCCGATATAGAGGCTGGCGATCAAGCCCCAGACGAGCTGCGGCTGCGACTGCATGAGCAGCGGGCCGGGATTGATGCCGTAACTCTGGAATGCCGAGAGCATGATGGCGGCGGTCGCCGAGGTCGGCAGGCCGAGCGTGAGCATCGGCACGAGCACGCCCGCCGCCGATGCGTTGTTGGCAGCCTCGGGCCCGGCCACGCCTTCGATCGCGCCATGGCCAAACTCCTCGGGCCGTTTGGAGAGCTTCTTCTCCATGTAATAGGACAGGAAGGTCGGCACCTCGGCGCCGCCCGCCGGCAAGGCGCCGATCGGGAAGCCGATTGCCGTGCCGCGCAGCCACGGCCTCCACGAGCGCCGCCAGTCCTCGCGGCTCATCCAGACCGAGCCCTGCAGTGGGACGATCTCGTCCTTGCCATAGCGGTGGCGCGCGCAGAGATACAGCGTCTCGCCGACGGCAAAGAGTCCGACCGCGACGACAATGACGTTGATGCCGTCGAGCAGCTCGGGAACGCCGAAGGTGAAGCGCGCCTGCCCGGTCTGAAGGTCGACGCCGATCATGCCGAGGTAGACGCCGAAGGCGAGGCTGGTCAGGCCGCGCACCGCCGAAGAGCCGAGCACCGCCGATACCGTGACGAAAGCGAGGATCATCAGCGAGAAATATTCGGCCGGGCCGAATTTGAGCGCGAAGTCGACGACGACCGGCGCGAGAAAGGTGATGCCGACCGTGCCGACCGTGCCGGCGACGAACGAGCCGATTGCCGCGGTCGCGAGCGCCGCCCCGCCCCGGCCGCGCCGCGCCATCTTGTGGCCTTCGAGCGCGGTGATGATGGTAGCGCTCTCGCCCGGCGTGTTGATCAGGATCGAGGTCGTCGACCCGCCATACATGGCGCCGTAATAGATGCCGGCGAACAGGATGAAAGCGCTGGTCGCGTCGACCTTGAAGGTGATCGGCAGCAGCAGCGCGATGGTGAGTGCCGGCCCGAGGCCGGGCAGCACGCCGATCGCGGTGCCAAGCGTGACGCCGACCAGCGCCCAGACGAGGTTGATCGGCGTCAATGCGACGGCAAAGCCCTGGGCGAGCTGCGCCAGCGTATCCACCTAGAGGATTCCCTCGAGGATGCCGGCGCCGATGTTGATGCCCAACAGCTTGTCGAAACCGACATAGGCGACCAGCGTCAGGACCGCAGCGACGACGACGTCGCGCAGGATGCGATCACTGCCAAACGCGCGCGCGACGCACAGGAACATCAGGATGGATGCGATGATGAAGCCGAGAAACTGGATCAAGGCGACATTGAGAAGCAGGCCAGAGCCGAGCCAGAAGAGCGCACGCCAGTCGATCGGCAGGGACTCCCCGTCGTCGGCAACTTCGGTACTCCAGCCGCCGCGCAGCGCCTGGATCGTGAGAATGACTCCGAGTACCGCCAAGCCGGCAGCGACCGCATAGGGAATGGCTTTCGGGCCGATGCGCGCGAAGGCGGGTCCAGCCGGGATCTGGCCGATCTGGTAGAACGCGACGGCGGCAATGACGAGGACGCCGACGCCGACGGCGAGATCCCAGACGGCCAGTCTGCCGCCGCGGTCCACCTCGGCGTCAACCCGCGCCTGTCAGTCCCCTGGCGTCAACCTAGGCCGAGATCCTTGAGAATGGCTTCGATGCGCTTGGTCTCGGATTCGATGTAGGCCGCGAAGGCGTCGCCGGTCTGCAGGATGCCGGTCCAGTCGCGCTTCTTGAGCTCTTCCTGCCACTGGGGCGAGGCCGCCATCTTCTCGACATAGGCGATCATGGCGTTGCGCTGGTCGGGCGTGACGCCCGGCGGCGCAAAGACGCCGCGCCAGTTGAACAGTTCGACGTCCACGCCCTGCTCCTTCAGCGTCGGCACGTCGATGCCGGGCTGGCGCTTATCGGACGACAGCGCGAGCGCGCGCATCTTGCCCGCCTTGACCTGCTCGGAGAATTCGCCCCAGCCGCTGACGCCGGCCGTTACCTGGCCGCCGAGGATTGCCGCCTGGGCCGGGCCGCCGCCGGCGAATGCGACATAAGACGTCTTGGTCGGCTCGACGCCCGCCGCGCGCGCGACCATGCCGACCAGAATGTGATCGGTGCCGCCAGCCGAGCCCCCCGCCCACGACACCTTGCCCGGATCGGCCTTGAGTGCCGCGACCAGGCTCTTCATGTCCTTGTGCGGCGAATTCGCCGGCACGACGATGACCTCGAATTCGCCCGTGAGCCGCGCAATCGGCGTGGTCTGGCTGAGGCGCAGCGGCGACTTCGCCGTGATGATGGCGCCGACCATGACCATGCCGCCGACCATCAGCGCATTGCCCTGACCCTTCCACTGATTGATGAACTGCGGCAGGCCGACCGTGCCGCCCGCACCGCCGACATTGGTGACCTGCACGGTCTTGACCATGTTCGCCGCTTTGAGCACGTGCTCGATCGTGCGCGCCGTCTGGTCCCAGCCGCCGCCCGGATTGGCCGGAACGAAGATGCGTAGGCTGTCCATGCTTTGCGCCGCGACCGGCACGGCGAAGCCACCGATGGCGCCGGCGGAGACTGCGCCCAGCACGGACCTATGCAAGAATTCGCGACGATCGAACATAGCCAGTTCCTCCCTGAACATCGGCGCACCGACGCCGGCCCGATTGTGGCTGACGAAGTGGTTTATAGGACAAGGCCTTGCCTCGCTCCAGGCCCAATTTTGCCGACACCGTGGGGCGCATATCGAATTGACGCCACGGCCGTCGCGCATTATGGTGCGCGCCGCCATGACGAGAATGTCTGCCGCGCTTCGACTTAGCTGAGCGGCGCCTACCCGGCGCCGCACGTGATGCGTCACGTCCGTACCCAGCGCTCGGCAGGTCGTCATGGTCAACATCATCTCCCTCGCTATCCGCATCCTCCTCGGAACGCAGAGCGCGCGACTTAGTCGCGGCCGCTGATCGGTCTTGTCCGATCCCGTGGCCGTCGCGCGCCTGCCGTCGATCTTCGTTCAGAGGAGTCTTGCCATGACCGCCATGCCGGTCCACAAGTACACGCGGTTTCCCTCAATTGAGCTGTCCGACCGACGCTGGCCGTCGCGCACGATCGATCGTGCGCCCATCTGGTGCAGCGTCGACCTGCGCGATGGCAACCAGGCACTGGTCGAGCCGATGGGCGCCGATCGCAAGCAACGCATGTTCGACCTCCTCCTGCGCATGGGCTTCAAGGAGATCGAGGTCGGATTTCCCGCTGCTTCGCAGACCGATTTCGATTTCGTGCGCCACGTCATCGAGCGGAAGGTCATTCCCGACGACGTCACGATACAGGTCATCACTCAGGCGCGTGAGGAGTTGATCGAGCGCACCTTCGAGGCGATCCGCGGCGCGCGGCGCGTCATCGTCCACCTCTACAACTCGACCTCGACCTTGCAACGGCGCGTCGTCTTCGGCCTTGACCGCGCCGGCATCATCGATCTCGCCGTCCGTGCGGCGCGGCGCATCCGCGCGCATGCGGAAGCCACGAGCGGCACCGAAATCGTGCTCCAATACTCGCCGGAGAGCTTCACCGGCACCGAACTCGACTTCGCGCGCGACATCTGTGCGGCCGTGATGGATGTCTGGCAACCTTCGCCGGCCCGTAGGATGATTCTCAATCTGCCGGCAACGGTCGAGATGGCGACGCCGAATGTCTTCGCCGACCAGATCGAATGGTTCAACCGCAACGCGCCGCGACGCGAAAGCTTCGTGCTGAGCGTCCACCCGCACAACGACCGCGGCACGGCGGTCGCCGCGGCCGAGCTGGCCGTGATGGCCGGCGCGGAGCGGGTCGAGGGCACATTGTTCGGCAATGGCGAGCGGACCGGCAATGTCGACCTGGTGACGCTCGCGCTTAACTTGTTCAGCCAAGGCATCGATCCGAGCCTGGACATCGGCAACATCGGTGAGATCGTGCGCACTGTCGAGCACTGCAACCAGCTCCCGGTCCATCCGCGCCATCCCTATGGCGGCGAGCTGGTGTTCACGGCCTTCTCGGGGTCCCACCAGGACGCGATCAACAAGGGTTTCGCCGCCATGCAGACGAGCAACAGCGGACTCTGGGAGGTGCCCTATCTGCCGATTGATCCGGCCGACCTCGGCCGCAGCTACGAGGCCGTGATCCGCATCAACAGCCAGTCCGGCAAGGGCGGCGTCGCGTATGTCCTGAAGGAACGTCATGGGCTCGACCTGCCGCGCGCCTTGCAGATCGAGTTCGCGCGAACGGTGCAGGAGATCGCGGAGCGCACTGGAACGGAAGTGACGCCCGACGGCATCTGGCGCGCCTTCCACCGCGAATATCTCGCCGACGGTCCGATTGCGTGGGCCAATAGTGCCGTAGCCGCCGTTGTCGGGCAGCACTCTCACGTGATACCGCATACGGGAGAAATCGCGGCCTATGTCGAGATCGTCGTCGGCGACTGGCGCGGCTTTGGCGTCGGCATCAGCAGGTGCACGGAGACGGCGGCGCAGCGCGCGGAGGCGAGCGCTCTCAATCGCAGCCCCGTGCAGGCGGACTCGCTTGCTGATGCTTAGTGCCGATCAATTCAGCCACGCGCGCCGATCCTTGGCGACGTAGCGGCCGTCGCGGAGATCTCCGAAATGCTTGGGCAGATCGGGATGGTTGACGGGACCGTTGGCCGCATCGGGCAGAAGATTCTGCTCGGAGACGTAGGCCACGTAGGTCGTCTGCGCGTTCTCGGCGAGCAGATGATAGAACGGCTGGTCCTTGCGCGGCCGGATCTCGGCCGGGATCGACTGATACCACTGCTCGGTATTGGCGAACACCGGATCGACGTCGACGATCACGCCCCGGAACGGATGGACCCGGTGCCTGACGATCTCACCAATGGCGAATTTTGCCGTGCGATCCCGATCGGTCATGACAAAAGCATACGAAGCTCGGGAGGACTCTGTAAACCCCCGACGAACCCTCTGGTTTTGCAGTCGTGGCGCCCCTACGGTCGATCGGCTAGATTGATAGTTGACTTGGCAAACAATCGCTCGGCCGCCACAAGGATCGCGCCGGGATCAAAGCGAGGGAGGCGAGGATGATGGGAATGCGCGTGATGCTGAGCGGCCTGATCGCCGCGAGTTTGGCGCTGCCGGCGGTCGCCGCAGCACAGGAACTCACGATCAAGGCGGTCAGCGCCTTTCCTGAAGGCACTTTCAATTCGAAGAACTTCGAAAGCTTTGTCCAGCGCGTCAATGCCGCGGGCAAAGGCGTGCTGCAGATCAACTACATCGGCGGCCCCAAGGCGATTCCGAGCTTTGAGGTCGGCAACGCGGTGCGCACCGGCGTCGTCGAGATCGCCAACGTCACCGGCGCCTTCTACACCACCATCATGCCCGAGGCAGATGCGCTCAAGCTGGCGCAGATCACCGCCGCCGAGCAGCGCAAGAACGGCGCGATCGAGTACATCAACAAGATCTGGAACGAGAAGGCCAATGCCTACTACCTCGCTCGCGTCGTCGAGGGCACGCCGTTCCACATCTATCTCACCAAGAAGATCGACAAGCCGGACCTCAAGGGCCTCAAAATCCGCATCACGCCGGTCTATCGCGACTTCTTCCAGGCCATGGGCGCCACGGTTGTCCAGACGGCACCGGGCGAGGTCTATTCCGCGCTCGAGCGCGGCGTCGTCGATGGCTATGGCTGGCCGATCACCGGCATCTTCGACCTGGGCTGGCACGAGAAGACCAAGTTCCGCGTCGACCCCGGCTTCTACAACGCCGAGGTCTCGATCCTGGTCAATCTGACGGCCTGGAACAAGATGACGGATGCGCAGCGCGCGCTGCTGCAGAAGGAGGCGCTCGCCGCCGAGGCGATGAACGTCAACTACGCCCAGGACGTCGCCGACGACATCCGCAAGCAGGCGGCGGCCGGCATCCAGACCATCAAGTTCGACGCCGCGGCGACCAAGCAGTACGTCGACATGGCCTATGATACCGGCTGGAAGGGCATCATCGACAAGAGCCCCGAGCATGGGCCCCGCCTGCGCCAGTTGATCGGGAAGAAGTAGGATACCGCGGCCAAGATACGGGCTGGTCCTCTCGCCTCACCCTCAGCTTGTCGAAGGGTGAGGACGAGGATCGAAGAATGGAGGCCAGCCTCTTAGCGCAAGTCCAACGGCGACGCCCTCGTCCTTCGACACCCTCAGGGCGAGGGTCTATCCATGCTTGAAACCCTCTCACGCGCGCATACGGCGTTGATCCGCCTGTGCGGCGCGGCGTCTGCACTGATCATCGGCGTGGTCGCGCTGCTGGTGACCTTCGACGTCATCGCGCGCAACATCGGCATCGGCACCTTTCCCTGGATCGTCGAGCTCTCCGAGTACAGCCTGCCGCTCGCCACATTCCTGATTGCGCCGTGGCTGCTGCGCCGGGGCGAGCATGTGCGCATCGACATGGTGCTGACGGCGCTACCGCCGCTGCTGGCGCGCGCCCTCGGTCGGATCGCCGATCTTCTCGGCCTCGTCATATGCCTCGTCTTTCTCCATTACGGCATTCGCGTCATCGCCGATTCCATCAAACTCAGTTCTTTGGTGATCAAGACGCTGGTCTTCCCCGAATGGTGGCTGTTCACGCCGGTGCCGTTCTGCTTCGCGCTCCTCGCCGTCGAGTTCGTGCGCCGGCTTGCCGGTGGTACCGCGGTGCGTCCCACGCCATGACCTGGTGGCTCGCTTCCCTGGTGCTGTTCGGCTGCGTCGGCGCGCTGTTCGCCGCCGGACTGCCTGTCGCCTTTGCCTTCCTCGGCGTGAATGCGGCGGGAGCCTACGTTTGGCTCGGCGGTGAGGCCGGGCTGGCCCAGCTCGTGCGCAACGGCGTCGTCTCGATCACCAGCTTCTCACTGACGCCGATCCCGTTCTTCGTGCTGATGGGCGAGGTGCTGCTGCACACCGGCGTCGCCCTGAAGGCGATCGACGCGATCGACCGGCTGATCTGGCGCGTGCCCGGCCGGCTCTCCGTCGTCGCCGTCGTGGCGGGCACGGTATTCTCCGCGATCTCCGGCTCGACGATCGCAACCACGGCATTGCTCGGCAGCCTGCTGTTGCCGGACATGCTGAGGCGCGGCTATCACCCGAACATGGCCATGGGCCCGATCATGGCGATCGGCGGCGTCGATATGCTGATTCCGCCCTCGGCCTTGACCGTTCTGCTCGGCAGCCTGGCCAATATCTCCATCTCGCAGCTGCTGATCGCCGGGATGGTTCCCGGCGTCATCCTCTCCGTCGCGTTCGTCGGCTATATCGTGCTGCGCGCCTGGATCACGCCCGAGCTGGCGCCCAGCTTCGAGGCCGAGCGGGTCACGGGTTGGCAGCGCTGGCGTCCGCTGGTCGTCTACGTGATGCCCTTGGTCCTGATCTTCGTCGTCGTCATCGCCGCGATGGTGGCGGGCTGGGCGACGCCGACGGAATCGGCGGCGATCGGCGCGGTCGCGACCGTTGCGGTCGCCTGGCTCTACAGATCGTTGACCTGGGACAGCCTCGCCAGGTCACTGATGGGCACGGCGGCAATTTCCGGCATCATCCTGTTCATCATTGTCGGCGCCACGACCTTCGCCCAGGTCCTGGTGTTCTCGGGCGCGACAAACGGCATGGTCACCCTGGTCAGCGGCGCCGGACTGCCGCCCATGGCGGTCCTCATCGCCATGCTCGTCATCCTGTTGATTCTCGGCTGCTTCATCGACCAGGTCAGCATGATGCTGATCACGCTGCCCTTCTTCATGCCGATCGTGCAGCTCTTCGGCTTCGACCCGGTCTGGTTCGGCGTCCTGTTCCTGATCTGCATGCAGCTTGGCCTGCTCACGCCCCCCTTCGGCATGCTACTGTTCACCATGAAGGGCGTCGCGCCCGGGCACATCACGATGGCGCAGATCTACGAGGCGGCCACGCCCTATGTGATTTTCGGCCTCCTGGCCCTGGTCCTGGTGCTGCTTTGGCCGCCGATCGCGACATGGCTGCCCTCGGTGTTGCTGGGTAAATAGCGAGCATTCGATGGAACGTTCATTCGCCGCCGAAGTGGAATCGCTCAAGCTGGGCGACGGACAGGTGTTCCATGGCGAGGGCATCCTCGCCGTCACCAAGGCGCTGCTGCAATCCGGCGTGAGCTATGTCGGCGGATACCAGGGCGCGCCGGTCAGCCACATGATGGATGTACTGAACGACGCGCGCGAGATCATGGACCGGCTGGGCATCCACGTCGAGACCAACGCATCCGAGGCTGGAGCGGCCGCCATGCTCGGCGCCTCGATCAACTATCCGCTGCGCGGTGCCGTGACCTGGAAGTCGACCGTCGGCACCAATGTCGCGTCCGACGCGCTGTCGAACCTCGCTTCGGCCGGTGTGAAGGGCGGCACGCTGATCGTCATCGGCGAGGACTACGGCGAAGGCGCCAGCATCATCCAGGAGCGCAGCCACGCCTTCGCGATGAAATCGCAGATCTGGCTGCTCGATCCGCGGCCGAATCTGCCGACCATCGTGCGCATGGTCGAGCAGGGTTTCGAATTGTCGGAGGCGAGCCAGAGCCCGGTCATGCTCGAGCTGCGCATCCGCGCCTGCCACGTCCATGGCTCCTTCCTCGCCAAGGACAATCGCGCCGCGCGCTTCTCGCGGCAGAATCTGCTCAACGATCCCGATTTCGACGCCGGCCGCATCTGCCTGCCGCCCTCAACCTATGCGCAGGAGAAGCACAAGGTCGAGGTGCGCTGGCCCGCCGCCATCGAGTTCATCCGCCGCAACAGGCTCAACGAGCACTTCCCGGGAACGTCTGACGACGTCGGCATCATCGTCCAGGGCGGCATGTACAACGTCGCGCTGCGCGCCTTGCAGCAACTGGGTCTCGCTGACGCCTTCGGGCAATCCGTCATTCCGATCTACGTTCTCAACGTCACCTACCCGCTCATTCCCGACGAAGTCAGCCAGTTCTGCGCCGACAAGCGCCGGGTGCTCGTCGTCGAGGAAGGCCAGCCGAACTACATCGAGGAAGCGGTCCACGCCATCCTGCGCCGCGCCGACGTGCAGACCCGCGTGCATGGCAAGGACATGCTGCCCATGGCTGGCGAATACACCGGCGAGGTCGTGCTGACTGGCGTCGCCAAGTACATCGAGGCCGCCGCGCCCAAGGGCGTTGACACCGCCGCCGCGCATACCGCTTTCGAGAAGCTCATGACGCCCAAGCGCCGCGCCGCCGAGCTGCTCGGCTCGCCGGTGCCGACGCGGGCGCCCGGCTTCTGCATCGGCTGCCCCGAGCGCCCGGTTTTCTCGGCCATGAAGCTGGTCGAGCGCGAGGTCGGCCGCCTGCACGTGTCATGCGACATCGGCTGCCACACTTTTTCGACGCTGCCGCCGTTCAGCATCGGCAACACCGTGCTCGGCTACGGTCTGGGCCTGGCGAGCAACACCGCGGTCAATCCGATGTTCGGTCGCCGCACGCTGACCGTCATGGGCGATGGCGGGTTCTGGCACAATGGATTGACCTCCGGCATCGCCAACGCCGTGTTCAACCGCAATGACGGCATCCTCGTCATCATGAAGAACGGCTATACCTCGGCGACGGGCACGCAGACGATCCCCTCCTCCGTCCATCAGAGCGAGGGTAAATCGACCGATATGAGCATCGAGAAGGCCTTGAGCGGCATCGGCGTCAAGTGGGTCAAGTCGGTCTACACCTACCGTGTCGGCGAGATGGTCAGGACGCTGAAGGACGCGCTGACCTCCTCGTACAACGGCCTGAAGGTGATCATCGCCGATGCCGAGTGCCAGCTCGAACGGCAGCGCCGGCTGCGGCCGCTGATCGCCAAGCAGCTCGCCGCTGGCGAGCGCGTCGTGCGCACGCGCTTCGGCGTCGATGACGAGGTCTGCACAGGCGACCATTCCTGCATCCGTCTGTCCGGCTGCCCGTCGTTGACCATCAAGCCCAACCCCGACCCGTTGCGCACCGATCCCGTCGCGACCGTCGATCAGGGCTGTGTCGGCTGCGGCCTGTGCGGCGAGGTGGCGCATGCCGCCGTACTCTGCCCGTCCTTCTATCGCGCCGACATCGTGCAGAACCCGCGGATCTGGGACCGCTGGCTCGACAGCTTGCGCCGCGCGGTGATCGGCTGGCTCCAGGGCAGCCCGGCATGGACGCGCTGACCGCGGTCGATCGTGCGTCGTCGGCGGGTGCGCTGCCGACACGACCGATCACCATCCTGGTCGCGGCACTCGGTGGCGAAGGCGGCGGTGTGCTCGCGGAGTGGCTGGTCGCGTCGGCGACCGACCAGGGCTTTCCGGTGCAGAGCACGTCGATTCCCGGCGTCGCCCAGCGGACCGGCGCCACGACCTACTATCTCGAGATCTATCCCGCGGCCTGGGAGCGTCTCGGCCAGCGCGCACCCGTGCTCGCGCTCACGCCGAGCCCGGGCAATATCGACGTCATGATCGCATCGGAGCTGTTGGAGGCCGGTCGCGCCCTGCAGAGCGGCTATGTCAGCCCGGACCGGACGACATTGGTCGCCTCGTCGCACCGCATCTACGCCATCGCCGAGAAGTCGGCCATGTCGGACGGACGCTTCGACACGAGCAAGCTCATGGAAACCGCGCGGGTCCTTGCCAGGCGACTCGTGCTGTTCGACATGGCGAGGCTTGCCCGCGAGGCTGGCACCGTGATCAACGCCGTCATGTTCGGCGCGCTGGTCGGCAGCGGCGCATTGCCGATGTCGCGCCAGGCTTGCGAAGAAGCCATTCGGCGTTCCGGCAAGGGCGCCGAGGCGAGTTTGCGCGGCTTTGAAGCCGGCTATCGCCACGCCCAGGGCGACGACGTCCCGGCACCGCAGCAAGCCGACGACCGCACACGCAGCCGGCCGGTCGACCGCGTGCGCAGCCAGTTTCCCTCTGAGACTCACAAGATCCTCGAAGAGGGCGTGGCGCGGCTCGCCGACTATCAGGACGAGGCCTATGCCCAGCTCTATCTCGACAGGCTCGCGCCGGTGCTCTCCGCCGAGCGCGATGGCGGCGGTGGGGCCACGGGCTATCGGCTGACCACCGAGACCGGCCGGCATCTTGCGCTGTGGATGAGCTACGAAGACGTCATCCGCGTCGCCGACCTCAAGACCAGACCCGAGCGCTTCGCACGCGTCCGCAACGAGGTCCGCGCGAGGCCCGGGGAGCCGGTCATCGTCACGGAGTTCCTCAAGCCGGGCATCGAAGAACTCTGCGCCATCCTGCCGCCATCGCTCGCGCGACCGCTGCTCGCCTGGGCGGCGCGGCGCGGCAGGTCCTATAGCATCGGCATGCACGTGCGCACCAGCACGGTCACGGGCTACCTGCTGATGCGCCTGCTTGCCCGCATGACGGGGCTGCGCCGGAAGAGCTCGCGCTTTCACGATGAGCAGGCGCTGATCGAGCGCTGGTTGGTCGCAGTCAAGGCCGCGGCCGCCGAAAGCATCGACCTCGCGCTGGAGATTGCCGAATGCGCGCGCCTGATCAAGGGCTATGGCGACACGCACCGCCGCGGCACGACCAATTTCCTCAACATCTTCGACGCGCTGATCGGGCCTGCAGCAGGCCGACCGGCTGGGCGTGCCGCGGCCATCGCGCGCGCGCGCCAGGCCGCACTCGCCGACCCCGAAGGCAAGTCGCTGGCGGAGGCGCTGCCCCGACCCGCCGGATCGGCATGACGCCGGAGGAATTGCAGCGTCGCGTGCTCCATTGCGACGCGCTGATGATCATCATCGACAAGCCCGCCGGCCTTCCGGTCCACATGGGGCCAGGCGGCGGACGCAACCTCGAAGCGCTGTTCCACGCGCTTCGCTTCGGCCATAAGCAGAATCCCGCCCTCGCCCACCGCCTCGACCGGGAGACCAGCGGCTGCCTCGTGCTCGGCCGCAACCGCAAGGGGCTGGCGCGTCTCGGCCGCCTGTTCCAGGCAGGCCAGGTCGAGAAGATCTATTGGGCCGTCGTTGCCGGGCGGCCGAAGGCGGATGAAGGCCGCGTCGAGCAGCCGCTCAAGAAGATCGTGCGCAAGGATGGCTGGCGCATGATCGTCGACGCCAAGGGGCAGAAGGCGATGACGGACTATCGCGTGCTCGGCGTCGCATCAGGGACCGGCGGCGACATGAGCTGGGTCGAGTTCAGGCCGCTGACCGGTCGCACGCATCAGATCCGCGTGCATGCCGCCCATCTGGGATGTCCGGTCCTGGGCGACGACCAGTACGGCCATGCCGCCGGCGTCAACCGGCCCGACCGGCTGCACCTGCATTCGCGCGCAGTGATCGTTCCGCTCTACGCGGGTAAGCCGCCGATTGCCGCGACCGCCGATCCGCCCGCACATATGCGCGCAATGCTCACGAAGTGCGGGTGGAAGCCGACGACTTGAGTGCTCAATCCAAAGCGGTCAACGATCGGAGACGACGGCACGCGGCTCCGCGCGCACTGCACGCCATGCCTTTCGGATCGCCGCTGCCGTCCGTCGCGCGTCCGCCGCCGTGGTCGAATAATTGCTGACCGAGATGCGCATCAGCCAGCGATCGCGCCAACGCGACCCACCGGCGAAACAGGTGCCGTCCTGCTGGAGTCGCGCGATCGTCCGCTGCGTCAGCTCATCGCCGATCTTGGTCGGCACGTCGCCGCCAAAACGCAGGACGACCTGGTTCAGCACCACCTTGTTGACCACCGCGATGCCCGGCTCCTTCGCAACCCCGCCGGCGATCAGGCGCGCAAGCTGACAATTGCGCTCGACCAGGTCGGCAACGCCGGCACGACCGAGATGGCGTAGCATCGCCCAGGCCGCGAAGCCGCGCGCGCGGCGCGACAACTCGGGCACGTAGTGCGTCGGATCGCGCTCGCTCTCCGTCACCGGCGGCAGGTAACTGGCGCCGAAGGCCACCGCGCGGCGATGCGCTTCCGGATCGCGCACGATGGCGAAGCCGCAGTCATAGGGTGTCTGCAGCCATTTGTGCCCGTCGGTCGCCCAGGAATCGGCGAGCTCCACGCCGCCGGCAAGATGCGCGCGCGCCGGCGCCGCCTTGGCCCACAGCCCGAAGGCGCCATCGATGTGGACCCAGGCGCCCGCCGCCCTGGCCAACGGAATGATGCGACGGAACGGATCGAAGGCGCCGCTGTTGATCTGCCCCGCCTGCAGCGCGAGGATGCACGGCCCCTTTCCGGCACCGAGCGCCGCCTTGGCGGCATCGACGCGCATGCGCCCCTCGGCGTCGGTGTCGACCACGACGATCTGGCGCTGGCCGAAGCCGAGATATTGCAGTGCCGCTTGTACCGTAACGTGGGCATCCCTGCCGAGCAGGACGCGGACATGCGGCGCCCCGAACAGGCCGTTTGCCTCGAGGTCCCAACCCGCGCGCCTGAGGACTTCGGCGCGCGCCGCACCGAGACCGACGAAATTCGCCATGGTTGCGCCGGTCACGAAGCCGACCGAGGCCTTCGCCGGCAATCCCAGGATGTCGAGCAGCCAACGCGACGACACTGTCTCGGCTGCCGCCGCCGCCGGCGCCGCATGATGGTTGCCCGCGTTCTGGCCCCACGCCGATGTCATCCAATCGGCCGCGACGCCGGCCGGATGAGAGCCGCCAATGACCCAACCATAGAAGCGCGGGCCCGTCGTCGCATGGAGCCCGGGGTCGGCGCGGCGCACCAGTTCATCCAGCACGGCGCGGTTCGCGCGGCCGCGTGGTGGCGTCGGCATGTCCCACGCCGCCAGCGCCTCGCTATAGCTCTGCACGGGCCGTTGCAGACGCTTCGTAATGGCGCCTCGATAGGCAATCGCATGCACAGCGGCTCGGCGCAGCAATGCTGCTGTGCGCGGATCTGCTTTGGCCATGTCGCTTCCCCCTGCCAAGCGGAATCTCACACCAAAAAAAATGAAGCCCACCCCTCGCGGGGCGGGCCCAGTTCACGATCGCATTCGCCGCTGGTGGCTCCTTTGCGGAGCCGCGGCGGTGCGTTGGTTCAGGCAACCTTCAGGTTCGCTGCGGCGGTCTTGCCGCGCTCGCTGACGACATCGAACGTCACCTTCTGGCCCTCGGCCAGCCCATCAAGGCCGGCGCGCTCGACCGCGCTGATGTGAACGAAAACGTCCTTCGAGCCGTCGCTCGGCTGAATGAAGCCGAAACCCTTGGCGCTATTGAACCACTTGACAGTACCTGCAGCCATATTGGCCTCCTCGAGCACATATGTGTGCATTGGCGATCACGCGATCATCGCGCGATCTGGAAACAACCTGCATTTTAGGGTGGCTCGGTAAGGCGCCCGCCAGTGGCGGGTAGACTTGGCTAAGCACGCCAAAACTTCGATTGCGTGTCAATATATGGACCTTCGGAGGGTAGAGGTCAAGGGTTTATGAATGGACGCTTTGACGCAAGTCGGAAGTCATGGCT
>Ga0194128_10006184_pt1 | contig 16249 bp, 15 predicted proteins | sample TA2KigCa65mmetaG_FD_148650 | JGI IMG/M metagenome (GOLD analysis project Ga0194128, IMG submission 148650) | Freshwater microbial communities from Lake Tanganyika, Tanzania - TA2015037 Kigoma Deep Cast 65m | ecosystem: Environmental > Aquatic > Freshwater > Lake | place: Tanzania: Lake...
TTCGGCTTCTCCAATGTAACCAGTTACCAACATCACCAAAGCGGCGATGATCAATTTGAATAGCGTAGAACCTTTGGCGCCAAAAGGCTTGGTCAATAGGTAGAATTCCACGCACATCAAAGGAACAGTCAAGGTCCAGTCTACGTAACGGAAAGCAGTTGGGCTTTGTCCGGTTTGGAGATAGAAGTCTCTCATGTAATAGTAATGTACTGCGGCAATACCCGTGATAAGTCCGGATACCAAAAGGGAAAGTTTCCACTTACCGTCTACGGAGCCTCTCTCTACAAAGAAAAACACTGCAGATGCAAACATGGCCATATACCCAATAAAGAAGGTAATGGCTACAGGATCAGAACCTTTAATCCTGTCAATAGCAGATACCGCTGCTTCAGTAGCAGCAGGTGCTGCATCTAATAGAATGCTGTAATCCATAATTTTTTTTGGTTTTGGTTGATGTTAACTAACATTTACTCTTAAGTAATATTTCCAATCAAAAATTTGTTTAAAAAAAAATGCAAAAAAATAAAACAAAAAAAATGTAATGCTGAAAATCAGAGATATACGGCGTTTTTTAAGACATAAATTTTTTTACACAATTTTTTAAAAAGTCTAAAAAACAGAATATTATTTGGTTGAGTAAATGGCTTTTTCAGAGGGAATTTTCCCCGTAAAGTCTTTGGAAAAGAACCTGAAGAAGTCACTTTTTTTTCCTAAATTGCGACAACTAAAACGAGACAAAACCCTCAAGGAAAAACACCCTTTGCTTGAGGGTCTCCAAAACGTATGAGTGAAGAACAACTGAGCAATCCAGCAGACTACGGCGCTGGCAATATTCAAGTACTAGAAGGATTAGAAGCGGTAAGAAAACGTCCCGCCATGTATATCGGAGACGTGGGAATCAAAGGTCTTCATCACCTGATATGGGAAGTAGTAGACAATTCCATAGACGAAGCCCTAGCAGGACACTGCGATACCATTCATGTGACGGTGAACGAGGATAATTCCATCACCGTAGAGGACAACGGTAGAGGGATTCCCACCGACATGCACCCGAAGGAAAAGAAATCCGCACTAGAAGTCGTGTTGACCGTGCTGCATGCGGGGGGAAAGTTTGATAAAGATACCTATAAGGTGTCAGGTGGTCTTCACGGCGTGGGGGTTTCTTGCGTGAATGCCCTTTCTACCTATTTGAAAGCCACCGTGCATAGAAATGGGGTGATCACCGAACAAGAATTCTCCATTGGTATTCCCAAATATGCGGCGCGAGAAGTAGGTAAAACCGAAAAGCGGGGTACCATCATTCATTTCAAACCCGACGACGCCATCTTTGGAGTGACCGAATACAAGTACGAAACCATTGCCAACCGTCTTCGAGAGATGGCGTATTTGAATGCAGGGATTCGAATCTTTTTAAAAGATTTGCGTGAAATCGAAGATGGACAAGCCAAATCGGATGAATTTTTCTCTGAAGGGGGATTGATAGAATTTGTACAGTACCTAGACGAAACCCGAGAAAAAATCATTGAGAGTCCGATCTACATCGAGTCCCTCAACCAAGAGGTGCCCGTACAAGTAGCGATGAACTACAACAGTTCCTACACCGAAAATGTGGTCTCCTACGTGAATACCATCAATACTTACGAAGGGGGAACTCACGTGACTGGTTTTAGACGTGCACTCACCCGTACGCTCAAGGCCTATGCGGATAAATCGGGAATGCTGGAAAAATTAAAGATTGAAGTTTCCGGTGACGATTTTAGGGAAGGACTCACCGCAGTGATCTCGGTGAAGGTAGCAGAACCTCAATTTGAAGGACAAACCAAAACCAAATTGGGTAATTCCGATGTGGTGGGTTTTGTAGATTCGGCAGTATCTGATGTGTTGCAGGCTTGGTTGGAAGAGCACCCCCGTGAAGCCAAGACCATTGTAGGGAAAGTAATTTTGGCTGCTCAAGCCCGTCATGCGGCTCGCAAGGCAAGAGAAATGGTGCAGCGTAAAAATATCCTTGGCGGCGGAGGATTGCCTGGAAAATTGGCAGATTGCGCCAATTCCGACCCAGAAGTCTGTGAATTGTACCTGGTAGAAGGGGACTCTGCAGGAGGATCAGCCAAGCAGGGTAGAGACCGTGATTTTCAAGCGATTCTACCCTTGAAGGGAAAAATTTTGAACGTAGAAAAAGCGCACGAGCACAAGATCTACGACAATGACGAGATCAAGAACATCTTGACCGCTCTTGGAGTAAAGTTTGGCACCGTCAACGACGACAAGGAACTGGACCTATCTGGGTTGCGCTACCATAAGATCATCATCATGACGGATGCCGATATCGACGGTTCTCACATCCGAACGCTTATTCTTACCTTGTTTTTCCGATATATGCGAACGCTTGTGGAACGGGGCTACGTGTACATCGCCCTTCCTCCTTTATATTTATTGAAAAAAGGAAAAGACGAACGCTATTGCTGGACGGAAGAGGAGCGCAAGAAGTTGGTTTCAGAAATGGCCAAGGATGGGAAAGAGGATAGCGTGGGCATACAGCGTTACAAAGGTCTGGGAGAAATGAACCCCGAGCAGCTCTGGTCTACCACCATGGATCCCAACACCCGTACGCTCAAGCAGGTGACCATAGAGTCCGCTGCCGAGGCAGACCACCTCTTTAGCATGTTGATGGGAGATGAAGTGGCTCCACGCAGAGACTTTATTGAACGCAATGCGAAGTATGCAAAAATAGACACCTAAGAAAAGGGGCTTTTTAGCCCCTTTTTTTCACACAAAAACGAGTATATCCCAACAAGATTACATTTTTCCCGTAGCAATTGGTTGAACCTAAACGCTTAGAACATTGGCAGCAGGAGACAAATACGAATCCATAATCCAAAAAAGTGACCTGGTGAGCAGGGACTTGAGTTGGGTTAAATTCAACGAACGCGTGTTGGACCAGTCCAAAAAATCGTTCCGGAGTATTTTTGAGAAACTGAAGTTTTTGGCCATCACTGCCTCCAACATGGATGAATTTTTCATGATTCGGGTAGGCTCGCTCTACAACTACCTGGATTACGACAAAGAAAGGGTGGATTACTCCGGTCTGAGGGAAGAACCCTTCAAGGAAAAGTTGATGAAGGATTGTCAGAGATTTCATACCGAGCAGCAGCAGCACTTTTTGCAAACCATACTTCCCGAACTGCACGAGGAAGGCATCTCCTTGGTCAATGTGTCCAAACTGACGCCGGAAGAGCAAGAGAAAGTGCATCAGTATTTCCTCAAAGCCATCTACCCCATGTTGACTCCAATGGTCTACGATGGGTACAGGACGTTTCCTATTTTGATGAATAAATTACTGGTTTTTGGGGTGGTAACCACAAGTCCTGGAGATAAGAAGGGAATGAAGAAATTAAGCTTTGTGCAGATTCCTTCAAACATCCCGCGATTTTTTGAAATTGAACGGGATCAAACGCTCTCCCTAATTCCCATAGAAGAGGTGATTCGAGAAAATTTGATTTCACTCTTCCGAAATGTGGAAATTGAATCGGTCAGCTTATTTAGAATTACCCGCAACGGGGACTTTACTCTGGAGGAAAGTGAGGACATGGACGCTAACTTTTTGGAAGAGGTAAAGCGTAAACTCATGGAGCGCAAAACCGGGCGTGTGGTCCGCATTGATATTGAAGAGGGATATTCCAAATGGATGCTCAATTCTTTGTTGGAGCGCTGGAACCTGCGACAAGATGCTGTCTTTTTGGTGAAGCGAGCGAGCATGATTGATTTTACCGGGCTATGGCAAATCGTGGGTAATAAAAGATTTAGGGAAAGAATTCCTCCCATCCCTGACCCCGTAAAGCCCCTTTCCTACCCGGAAGAAGGTAGGGCGGATATTTTCGAAATTCTAAAAGACCGAGATATTCTTCTTCATCATCCCTACAACAACATCGACTGTATTTTGGAACTGATAGAAAATGCAGCCGATGATCCCGATGTGATGGCCATCAAAATGACCATTTATCGATTGGCCAAAGACAGCAGAATCACCAAGGCCTTGCTTCGGGCAGCGGAGAATGGAAAACACGTATCGGTATTGTTTGAAGTTAAAGCGCGCTTTGACGAAGAAAATAATATTCGAGAAGCGCAAAAATTGCAAAAGGCAGGCTGCTTTGTAATCTATGGAATTTCTAATCTTAAAACCCATACCAAACTCCTTCTGATTGTCAAAAAGGACGACCAAGAAATTACCCGATACGTTCACTTGGGATCGGGTAATTACAACGAGGATACAGCGAGAATGTATACCGACATAGGTTTGCTGACTACCAATGAAGTTTTGGCCAACGATGTCTCTGAATTTTTTAATGTAATCACGGGCCATTCCCAACCTAGCGATTACCTGAATCTAATTACTGCTCCGCACGACATGCGCGCTCAACTCATCTCCTTTATTGAGCAAGAGGCCGAACATGCAAAAAATGGACTTCCTAGCGGCATCTTCATCAAGGTCAATTCCTTAGAAGACTCAGAAATCATCTATGCACTTTATAGAGCCACTCAACAAGGGGTACCTATCAAATTGATTGTCAGGGGTATATGCTGCTTGCGTCCTGGAAGACCTGGACTGAGCGAGCACATAGAGGTACTATCTATCGTGGGAGACTTTTTGGAGCACAGTAGGATCTATCACTTCCACAACAACGGAGATACCCGCACCTATTCTGGAAGTGCAGACATGATGGTGAGAAGTTTTGATAAGCGTTTGGAATCCCTATTTAAGGTAGAATCACCATTGCTTGAAAAGCAATTGATGAACATTCTGTCTTACAACCTTCGAGACAATGTCAATGCCTACACCATGCAGGAGGACGGCACCTACGTGGCTAAGCAACCCAAGGAAGGAGAAGAAAAATTCAATATTCACCATGAATTTTTCCATTTGGTCAAAGAAGAGGTGGAGAAGGTCACCCTAGTGCCTTAAAGATTTTTTCTGAAGCACTGCTCAAATAATACCTTTTCTTCCCTCTTCATGTTGCTATTTTCTTCTGGGAGATTACGTTTTTATTAGAAAAAAGACATTAAATGGGAAAAATAAAATTTTTCAAATTTTTCTTTGCCATTTTGAATTTTTGAGATTTGTATTATTTTTGAATTTATTGTGGTAGTTAAATAATAGTTGGTTTAGTTTTCAAATAAAGGGCAGGAGATCTTCTCCTGCTTTTTTATTTGACAGGAAGCTTATCCAAAAAAAAGCCCAAACATTTGTTTGAGCTTTGGAGTACAGACGGAAGGATTCGAACCCTCAACCCTCGGAGCCGAAATCCGATATTCTATCCAGTTGAACTACGTCTGCATGTATTTTCCCTTACAGGGCTGCTTTTACTCTTTCGGCCCCTTCCTTGAGGGTAATGGCCGAAAATACTTTTAATCCTGATTCATCAATAATTTTTGCGCCTTCTTCTGCATTGGTCCCTTGCAAGCGTACAATGATGGGTACTCTGATGTCTCCAATTGATTTGTATGCTTCTACTACACCGTTAGCGATTCTATCACACCTGACAATCCCACCAAATACATTGATTAAAATGGCTTTTACATTGGGATCTTTTAATATAATTCTAAATCCTGCCTCTACCGTAGTAGCATTGGCTCCTCCTCCCACATCCAAGAAATTGGCTGGCTCACCTCCAGAAAGTTTAATCATGTCCATGGTAGCCATGGCCAATCCCGCTCCATTTACCATACAGCCTACATTTCCGTCAAGTTTGACATAGTTGAGGCCAGAATTTCCTGCTTCCACTTCCAAGGGATCTTCCTCTGCCAAATCTCTCAATTCAGCCAATTTGGGTTGACGGTAAAGCGCATTGTCATCCAAATTCACCTTGGCATCTACTGCCAGAATTTTATCGTCAGATGTTTTCAAAACAGGATTGATTTCAAATTGGGAAGAATCTGTAGCAACATAAGCCCGGTAAAGCGCTTCGATAAATTTTACCATCTCCTTATGGGCAGGACCGCTAAGCCCCAATTTAAAGGCGACTTTCCTGGCTTGAAAACCTTGCAAACCAACTTTTGGATCAATCCACTCCTTAATGATTTTCTCTGGATGGTGTTCTGCTACCTCTTCTATATCCATTCCTCCTTCTGTAGAGGCCATGATTACATTGGAGCCCTTCGCTCTATCCAAGAGGATAGACATGTAGTATTCTTTGGGTTCGGAATCACCAGGGTAGTACACATCTTCCGCTACCAAGACTTTCGACACCTTTTTTCCCTCTGCGCCAGTTTGTATGGTCACCAAAGTACCTCCTAATATTCCAGCTGCTTTTTCTTTTACGTCTTCCAATTTTTTAGCTAAAACCACGCCACGCGAACCCGTTTCTTTCACTTCTCCCTTACCTCTACCTCCGGCGTGGATTTGCGCTTTGATCACGTACCAGGAAGTACCCGTTTCGGCATGGAGTCTGATTGCCGCTTGTTGGGCCGCTTCAGGGGAATCTGCTACGATACCTTCTTGAATGCGTACTCCATACCCTTTTAATACTTCTTTCGCCTGATATTCGTGGATATTCATTGGTTGAAAATTTTGCCCGAAGATAAGCGGATGAAAGCAATAAATCAAACCAGAATAGGGTAGACTTGGGCATTTCAACCTCTTTTTTCCTGAATTCAAGGGATTTGTTTTACCTTTAAAAAAACAAATGATACTAGCATGTTGATTGCCAAGGGAATTCATAAATCCTATGGAAATGTAGAAGTACTTAAAGGAGTAGATCTGGAAATTTCCAAAGGAGAAATCGTTTCCATCGTGGGTGCATCTGGTGCGGGTAAGAGCACTTTGCTGCATATTTTAAGTACCTTGGATCGCCCGGACCGAGGGGACTTATACTTGGATTCAAGCCCTCTTTTGCAACTCAAAGGAGATGCCCTTGCTACTTTTCGAAATTCACATATAGGATTTGTGTTTCAGTTTCACAACCTTCTCCCAGAATTTACTGCTCTAGAAAACATTTGCATTCCTGGTTTTATCAAAGGAAGAGCAGAGGAAGAAGTAAAAAAAAATGCCGAAGAGCTTGCCGCTCTCTTAGGAATTTCTTCCAGATTAGGTCATAGACCTTCGGAGCTGTCGGGAGGAGAGCAGCAGCGGGTGGCAATAGCTAGGGCATTGATCAACCGGCCTGAGATTCTTTTTGCCGACGAACCCAGTGGCAACTTAGACACTGTTAATGCCAAAGGCCTTCATGATCTATTTTTTGAATTGAGAAAGGCTTTTCAACTTTCCTTCGTGATCGTCACACACAACCAGGAGCTAGCCGAAATGGCAGACAGAAAAGTGATCATGAGAGACGGATCCGTTTTTACCTCTTAATTTAGGTATGAATCAATTTTAACATGACTGCCACATGAGCCTTGTTTTCAAATAATCCCTCACTTACCCCTGCGATCTTATGTTCTTTGTCCAACAAGTACGTGACTCGACTGGGCATTTTGATCAAGGGAATCAGGGCATCATAGGCCTTACACACTTTACCTGAAGCATCTGAAAGGAGTTCAAAAGGCAAGCGGTGACTCTGTTTAAATTTTTCGTGGGAGGCCAAACTGTCTCTACTAATTCCAAATACGGGAATGTCTAGATCCCTAAAAGCCGCAAATTGATCTCTAAATTCACATGCCTCTGTGGTGCATCCTGGAGTAAAATCCTTGGGATAGAAATAAAGAATCAGCGCTTTACCGGCTAGGTCTTTGGAAAGGGTGATGGAGCCCAGTGTAGTAGCGGGAAGGGTAAAATCTGGAGCGATAGTTCCAATTTTTAGGGCCATGGGAAATTGTTTTTTCTGTCAACCTTTTCTTAGCCAAGAAGGTTTATTGCTTTGCAGGTATTTATCTACAATTTTACGTGGATATCCCTAGCTTTTAAGGATAGGCTTTTCTTAACATCCACCTCTGTTTGAAACTTAATCCCATTACCTCCATGCTTTTGTCAGGACTATTTTTTGCCCTGATGAATGTATCCGTAAAGTGGATTTCTCATATTCCTGCGATCGAAATCATTTGGTTTCGCTCTTTATTTAGTGCCATGGTGACAGGATTTCTTTTGAGGACTAAGGCCATTCCCTTGCTAGGAAATAACAAAGGGAGCTTGTTGATCAGGGGAGTGGTAGGTTCGATCAGTTTGATTCTATTCTTTTATACGCTTCAGCGGATTCCATTGGCTACTGCCGTGACGCTGCAGTACCTATCGCCCATCTTTACCACTCTTCTAGGTATTTTTATTTTGAAAGAAAAAGTAAAGGGGATACAACTCTTGTTCTTTGGATTGGCATTTGCTGGAGTAATTGTTATTCAAGGAGTTGACACTAGGGTAGATGGTTTAAGTGCCCTATTGGGCTTGGTTTCGGCCATGGCTTCAGGGATAGCCTACAATTTGATCCGTAAACTAAAACAGGCAGAACATCCCTTAGTCATTATGTTTTATTTTCCCTTAGTGACCCTACCCATTGCGACTCCATTTCTTTTCACCGATTGGATTACTCCCTTGGGTTGGGATTGGCTGGTTCTCCTATGGATAGGAATTTGTGCACAAAATGCTCAATATTTTATGACCGTAGCCTACCAGTCAGGAACCGTTTCAAAAATTTCTAGCATTAGCTACTTGGGGGTGATTTATGCCTTGATTTTTGGTTATTTCCTTTTTGAGGAAACCTACCCCATTGGGGCTTACTTGGGTATGACCATGGTGCTTGTCGGGATTTTATTAAACTTACGAGTAAAATAGTTCGTAGTATTGCAAGGGTAAGTTGATCCGTTTTTCTAGATGAAAATCACCAAAGATTTATACCAAAACAATCTTTCCTTATTGACCGATTTTTACCAGCTCACCATGGCCTATGCCTACTGGAAATCTGGTAAGGGCGAACAAGAGGCCGTTTTTAATCTTTTTTTTCGAAAAAACCCTTTTGAAGGAGGTTTTTCTATTGCCGCTGGCCTAGATTATGTAATTGATTTTTGCAAAAATTTTAGGTTTTCTCCGGCAGACTTGGATTACCTGCAAGAGATGAAGCAGAGTGACGAAAGTCCTATGTTTGCGCCTGCATTTTTAGAGTATTTGAAAAATCTTCGATTTACCTGCGATATCGATGCGGTAGAAGAGGGAACAGTTGTTTTTCCAAATGCCCCCATGGTAAGAGTAAAGGGCACCTTGATTCAATGCCAGCTTTTAGAAACCCCCTTGCTGAACCTAATCAATTTCCAAACGCTTATTGCGACCAAGGCAGCTAGAATTAACCTTGCGGCGCAAGGAGCTCCTGTACTTGAATTTGGGTTGCGAAGGGCACAAGGAATTGATGGAGGCTTGGCTGCAAGTCGAGCAGCCTACATAGGAGGATGTGCAGCTACCAGCAATGTCATGGCAGGCAAGTTATTTGGTATTCCTGTTTCTGGAACCCACGCCCACAGTTGGATTCTATCTTTTGATTCTGAATTGGAGGCGTTTACTGCTTATGCAGATGCTTTTCCAAATCATGGGGTATATTTGGTAGATACCTACGACACCTTAGAGGGTGTGAAAAATGCAATTTCCATTGGCAAGCAACTTCGTGAGAAGGGAAAAGAATTGCTAGGAGTTAGAATTGATTCAGGGGATTTGGCCTATTTTTCTATTCAAGCAAGAGCGATGCTTGACGAAGCGGGATTTACTTCTACCAAGGTGTACGCTTCCAACGATTTGGACGAGTACATCATTTCTTCCTTAAAATCACAAGATGCTGCCATAGACGTGTGGGGAGTAGGTACCAAGTTGGTCACTGCCTATGACCAACCTGCCTTAGGGGCCGTTTACAAGCTGTCCGCCATAAAAAACGAAAATGGAAATTGGGAACCCAAGGTGAAGGTTTCCCAGCAGTCCATGAAAATCAATATTCCGGGCGTTCACAACGTGCGCAGGTACTTTAGCAATGGAAAGGCCGTGGCTGACATGATCTATTTGGAAGGCCAAAAGATAGAGGCCAAAGGGGTGATCATCATTGATCCCAACGATGCAACGCGAAGAAAGCGGTTGATGCCTGCTTTTTACCAACAAGAAGAATTGCTCAAACCCATTTTTAGAGCGGGGAAATTGGTGTATGAACTTCCTACTTTGCAACAAATTAGGGAGAGAGCTAGTCAACAGTTAGGAAGTTTCGACAAAACCCATCAGCGACTTATCCATCCTCATGTCTATCCTGTAGGATTGGAAGAAAACCTTCACCACTTGAGAATGGATTTGGTATTGTCTGCCAAAAAATTTGAAGATGAGAATAAATAATTCCCAAGTAGCGCTCCTTCTAGTAGATGTGCAAAATGATTTTCTACCTGGAGGAGCCTTAGCTGTAAAAGAAGGAGATCGTATCCTACCTGTGATTCAGAAGCTTCAGGGCCAATTCTCTCGCATTTTGGCTACCCAAGATTTCCATCCTCAGGATCATGAGAGTTTTGCGGCCAATCATTCGGGCAAAACCCCTGGAGAGGTCATTGATCTCCATGGTTTTTCTCAGGTCCTCTGGCCCGTGCACTGCGTTCAAGGGACCTGGGGAGCAGCATTTTCTGAGCAATTGCAGACTGCATCTTGGGAAGCTATTTTTCAGAAGGGGAAAAATAAGTCTGTGGATTCTTATTCAGGATTTTTTGACAATGCGCGGCGAGGGGATACCGGATTGTATTCTTATTTACATCAAGCAGGAATTCGTACCCTTGTGGTTTGCGGATTAGCCTTGGATTATTGTGTAAAATTTACGGCTCTGGATGCACAGGAATTGGGATTTGAAACCTATGTCATCACCGATGCCACTAGGGCGGTGAATCTACATTCTCAAGACGGAGAAAAAGCGCTGGAAGAATTAAAGCATGCTGGGGTGAAATTAATGGAGAGCACACAAGTATTGGCCTATGTTTGATTACGATCCTCAAAAACATTATTCCAAAGAGACCGAAAGCCGTGTGGTGATTCGGTTTCAAGACTGTGACCCCCTTCGTCACCTCAACAATGCGAAGTACTTCGATTATTTTTTCAATGCCCGGGAGGACCAAGTTCCCAAGCTCTATGGCCTAGAAATCATCGATATGATTCGGGAATATAAAGCAGCATGGGTGGTATACAACCACAACATCAGTTACATACGGCCAGCCGCCGCCATCTTTTCCAATTACTTAGGCATCAAAAGAAAATTGGAGGAAATTCCTGGCGGGTTTCAAGTGACCATAGATCTGAAAAATACCAAATTGGTGGATCACTCCGTGATGGAAAATCTGCATCGATTTCAGGAATCTTACGAAGATACCGGAGGAACAGTGAAAATTATCGGCTTGGAAAACCACACACCTGTGTCGGATCATCCATTGGCTGCTCAGAAATCAAAATCTTAAGTTTAGTTGTTTTTTAATTACAGCCTACCGATGCTTGGAGGATGAATGGAAATTAATTCCATTCATCTCCTGGCTCTCGGTAGTACAAACCCATTTTAAGAAAATGACTTGTAAACATTACCTCCTTGCGTTAGCCCTATTTTTTTTCCTAGCGCCGTCCTCTTCTTTTGGACAAAATAACCGGCTCTCTACTTCCAATCACATTGGTTGGTATACCTATTTTGGCACGTTCAAACTTTCCAATAAGTTTGGGCTGCATACGGAATACCAATTTCGTAGAAACCAAGTAATCACGGAATGGCAGCAAAGTTTGTTGCGGATTGGGTTGAACTACGCGCTACACCCAGCCGTCCAAGTAAGGGTGGGTTACGGTTGGATCGAGACCTTTCCTTATGGGGAATATCCCTTAAATGGCTTTGGCAAGCAGTTTACCGAACACCGGATTTTCCAAATGGCGCAATTGTCCCAAAAAGTAGGGAAGGTGGACTTTTCGCACCGCTATATGCTCGAGCAGCGCTTTGTGGGCAAGTACAGTTCTGCCAGTGCTACTCGGGAATCAGAATTTCCTTTACTCCATCGCATGCGGTACATGGTCCGGATGCAAGTTCCTTTAAAAGGAAATGAGATTCAGGATAAAACGCCCTATTTGGCTGTTTATGACGAGGTTTTTATTGGTTTTGGTCAACAGGTAAATGCCAATGTCTTTGACCAAAATCGGATCGGTGTTTTGCTAGGCTACCGGTTTTCTAAAAATTTCAGACTGGAAGGAGGCTATCTCAACCAGACCTTGCAGTTCGGGAGACAAATCAATGGGAAAAATGTCTTTCAATACAACAACGGAATTCTTCTTAATTCCAACTTCTCTTTCGATTTGAGTCGTTAAACCTTTGAAACAAAGGAAATTAATATTGTGTTTTTTAAGATAGTATAAATCCTATTTTCTACGTTTATGCTTTACCTATTTATACTTTCTGAATTTCCCTTAGGAACTAAATTAGAATTAAGTAAATCTTAAGAGTTTGCTAAGGGAATAAATAATTGGCTCATCTAAATTTGAATTTACTTAATTACTACCCCAATGAATGAAAAAATGAATCGCATGGAGTTTCTCAAGAGCCTAGGGCTCAAGGGAGCTTCGCTATTGGCAGTCTACTGTGCCGCTTCTGGACTCAGTAGCTGCGTCAATGAGAGCATGGATCCTACCACTACTGGTGGAACCACAGGCAATCAGTTGTCTTTGGATCTGACTTCGTCTACTTATTCCAAACTCAATACGGTGGGTAATTATGTCATTGTGAGTGGAATCGTCATCGCTCGTATAAGTACCACTGCATTTGCTGCAGTGACGCAGGTATGTTCCCACGAAGGCCAGCGTAAAGTGGTGTACAATGCAGGTGAGTTTTACTGCCCTGCACACGGTGCTCGCTTTGATACGGCAGGTAAGGGTCTCAATTCTACTGGCTCACGCGGGCTGAAAACCTACGTCACTTCATTGCAGGGAACCACATTACTAGTGACTCTATGATTTGGCCGAATTGCTTAAATAAAGGTGCTTTTGGGCTCTTTTGTTGCATCTTAATCCTGTTTGGATCCAGTACTTGGAATGTAATGCTTGCACAGGATGACTTGTTGAGTATGCTTGATGAAGAGCAATCCAAGGATCCTGTGTACACCATGGCAACCTTCAAAGCTTCCCGTCTCATCAATGGGCAGACCATTGAAACCATCTCCAAAAATCACCTCAATTTCTGGATCTCTCACCGTTTTGGAGCGGTAAACTCAGGGTTTATTGCCAATTTCTTTGGCTTGGACGAGGCAAAAATTCGCCTAGGACTAGAATATGGATTTACGGACAGATGGCTTGTGGGAGCTGGGAGAAGTTCGCTCGAAAAGACCTACGACCTGTATACCAAATACAAGGTACTACGCCAGTCCAATAAGATACCCATTACAGTCACTGCCTTGGCGGGCTGGGGGATCAATACCATGCCTTCAGGCTATGTAATGGAGTCGGGTTCTACCATGAAGTTTAACAACAATATCGAACGCTATTCCTATTGGAGCCAGCTTTTGATTGCCCGGAAGTTTACTGAAAAACTTTCCCTGCAGGTGATGCCCACCTTCATCCATGTCAATAAGGTGGAGGACCCCAGTATTCCCAACCAGCTCTATGCCCTTGGAGGTGGGGGACGGTACAAGTTGAGTCAGCGCTTTACGCTTTCTGCAGAATACTACCATACCTTCCGCGAACTAGAAGATGACGAAGATGATGACGATGGGGGAGGTAATGCGGCATTTCCCTATCCCTATCGGGATGCAGTCTCATTTGGAGTAGACATCGAGACGGGTGGTCACGTGTTTCAATTTCACCTGACTAATGCTCGAGGCATGGTGGAGAAGCAGTTTATCGGGCAAAATGTAGGGTCTTGGGGAAAAGGAGACGTCTTTTATGGATTCAACATTGCCCGTACTTTCAGTTTGGATAAATCCGCTAGAAACACACACAAATGAAAACGAAACTCATTTTCCTCAGTCTTGCACTGATGCTCATTACAGGCCTAGTTTCCGCCCAATCCCTCTACCGAACCTCAGTAGGGGAGCTGTCCTTTTTTTCCGAAACACCCGTTTTGGACATTGAGGCAGTCAATCAAAAAACAGGAGCCATTTTAAATGTGGGCACCAAGGAATTGGCTATCCAAGCCAAAATCACTGATTTTCAGTTTCCCAACAAATTGATGCAGGAGCACTTTAACGAAAACTACATGGAGAGTGAACGCTTTCCTACGGCAAAGTTTGCGGGGAAAATCAAGGAGCAGGTGGACCTGACCAAAGCGGGGACCTATTCGGTCACCGCCGAGGGAAACCTGACCATCCACGGAGTGACCAAACCGGTACAAGTTAAAGGAACGATCGTGGCTACAGCCACTGCTTTGCAAGTGAATTTTTCCTTTCAGGTGCGAACGGCCGATTACCAGATTGAAGTGCCTACCTTGGTTTTTGATAAAATCGCCGAGACAATCACGGTATCTGGAAAGTTGAATTTAGTGAAGCAGTAAAAATAAAGTTCATCACCGCTGCCAGCGAAGTATGGTCTGGGTGATGAACTTTTGGTATTTTGCTTACATACCTGTAGCGGCATCCGTTATTCTAGCAGAAATTTCATTGATTCTTTCAATTGATTCTTCATCATCGCAAGTGGCTGTGCTTGCTTGAATTTCAGTTGCTTTATTCATCATTTCGGTATATTCCTTCAAAACACTCTCATCCGTAGGGTCAGCTTGTACTTTCTCCATTACAGCTATGTAGGAATCGGCAAAGTCTTCGTAATCGCTAATAAACTGTTCACATTCACTGTTTGAACCCCCGCAGCTAGATAGGAGTAAGGAAAAGCTCAATACCATTCCGAAAATTGTTGTCATTTTTTTCATAGAAATGCGTAGTCGCCACTTTTTTGATATTTCCGTTTTTTAGAGTGGGTTCTGGACTCCACCGAGAGTTAGGTTAATGTTTAAACATAAATATTTTTATTTAAAAATGAAATAAATCTGTCCTCAAGTTACCCTTTCTACTGGTACCCCTACCGCTGGCTGGAGTTTGCAATTTTAGCCTTGTCTTCCTACCAAGAGGTATTTAGAGGTAGCGATTCGTGTGCTGTGGATTGCAAAAGGGTAGATAAAATCTACTCCTATATCAAGGCACTAAGGGCTGATGTTTGTGCAAAAAGTATGCATCTAAAAAAAAACACTCCAAATAATTTACGCGTAAGTGCCTGAATATGAAGTGGGCCCACTTGGAATCGAACCAAGCACCTACTGATTATGAGTCAGTTGCTCTAACCGAATGAGCTATAGGCCCAAATTTTGGGATTTCCCATTAAATCAAAATCTGGGGTGATTACCTTAATGACCTTGGTTTTGGGACTGCAATGTTACATATTTGAGTTGAATTTATCAACCTTCCTTGCGGATGAAAATAAGGCCAGACCTAGAGCTAATCGTCTTTGATTTGGGCAATGTGCTGATCGACATCGATTATGCCAAAGCCATGTCCCAGATGAAGTCGGTCCTTCCCAATGCCCTGCATCCCAAGGTAGATCAATGCTATGCTGCTGAATTCCACAAAGCTTACGAAAGGGGAGAAATAGATTCTCCAAGCTTTCGCAATGCCTTTCGAGACTACTTTGAGCAAGATTGGTCAGATAATGAGGTAGATGCGCTTTGGAATAGCCTTTTGGGAAGTCTGCCTGCTTACCGATTGGATTTGGTTAGGAAACTTAAATCCCAATATCAAGTGGCCATCCTCAGCAATACCAACGAAATCCACATCCAAGCGGTAGAAGTCATGCTTGCCCAAGAGTACGGGATGGATAATTTCTCTTCACTCTTTGATTGGGTTTTTTACAGCCACCAGGTAGGCTTGGCTAAGCCGGATCGGGCGATCTACCAACACCTAGTGGATACAGTGGGAGTTGATCCATCACAGATTCTTTTTTTCGATGATCTTTTAGCCAACGTGGATGGGGCTGCCGCTGTAGGGATTCCATCCATTCGGGTAGAAGGCCCCCATACACTTTTAGATTTTTTTGCAGATGTATACCACTAAAGAGTACCTAATTCATTCCCTATTATTGCTTCTTACCCTTTTGACTACCACCTTGGCGGGGGCAGAGTGGTTGTACGGTAAGTCCATCTTGGCCTCAGGAGAAGCGGCGTTGACTTGGACCTATTTCATCCGTTCTTTAACCTTTTCCGTCCCATTTGTGGGGATTTTATTGGTGCACGAATTGGGACACCTGATTACATCCATCTACCACAAGGTACGCTGTACTTTACCTTATTTTATTCCTGCTTGGTTGGGATTTTTAGGAAGT
>Ga0194128_10006192_pt1 | contig 16233 bp, 17 predicted proteins | sample TA2KigCa65mmetaG_FD_148650 | JGI IMG/M metagenome (GOLD analysis project Ga0194128, IMG submission 148650) | Freshwater microbial communities from Lake Tanganyika, Tanzania - TA2015037 Kigoma Deep Cast 65m | ecosystem: Environmental > Aquatic > Freshwater > Lake | place: Tanzania: Lake...
AGCGGCGGCGGGTCGCGCCCGCGCTGCGCGCGCTGGCGCGCGGACTGCGGGCCGCTTACGCGCGGTGGTCTTCCGCGGCGTCGATGGGCTCGAAGCCGACCGCGGCGCGCGCGTGGTCGAGGTCGCGGTAGCCCCAGCGGTTGCGGGAGGCCGCGAAGAGGATGTCGAAGCGTAGCGAACGCGGGGCCGCGAGGCACCGGTCGATCATCCGGACGACGTCGCGCTGGCTGCACCACACGGCGAACTCGCGTGGCTCGCGGGGGCGGTCGGCCGCGGCTCCTCGAACGGCGGGTTGAGGCGTACGTCGGCCGCGAGGTGGACGACCGCGTCGACGCCGGTGAACGCCGGCGCGATCGCCTCCAGATCGGCGATGTCGGCGCGGTGGTTGACGACCCCCGGGACCTCGCGGCGGCTCAGCGACCGCAGCTCGTAGCGGGCCGGGTCGAGCTCCCGGCGCATCGCGGTGCCGATGAGGCCGCTCATGCCGGTGACGAGGACGATCATGCGGGGTGCGCGCCCTGCTGGCGCTCGACCTCTTCCATGATCATCGTGTTCAGGTCGTCGACGAGCTTCGCGCGCCGCCCCGGGTCGTCGTTGCGGATGAGCGCGCGGATGGTGGAGGGGCGCGCGGAGAGCATCACGAGGGTGGTCCCGATCTCCACCGCCTCCTCGATCGCGTGCGTCACGAAGACGATCGTGCGCCCGGTGTCCCGCCAGATGCGGCGGATCTCGCGCTGCATGATGCGCCGGTTCTGGGCGTCGAGCGCCCCGAACGGCTCGTCCATCAGCAGGACGTCGGGCTCGATGGCGAGCGCGCGCGCGATGGCCGCGCGCTGGCGCATGCCGCCGCTGACCCGGCCGGGATGGTAGTCCTCGAAGCCCGCGAGCCCGACGAGCGTGAGGTAGCGCTGCGCCCGCGCGGCGCGCTCCGCGGGTGAGAGCGCGAGCGGCCCGAGGACGAGCGCGACGTTGTCCCGGAGCGTCTTCCAGGGAAGCAGCCGGTCCTCCTGGAAGACGACGCCGACCTTCCGCGCGTGCGCGCGCCCGGCCACGATCGGCTCGCCGTCCAGCGTGACGCCGCCGCGGCTGGCCGGCTCGAGGCCGCCGATGATCCGCAGCAGCGTCGTCTTGCCGCAGCCGTTCGGGCCGAGCAGGCAGACGAAGTCGCCCGCGTCGACGGTGAACGACACGCGCTCGATCACGCGCAGCAGGAAGTCCTTGCCGACCTCGTCGACCGCGAGCTTCACCGCCACGCGCCGAGCCTCCGGGAGAGCGTGTCGAACACCAGCTTGTCGGTGGCCAGCATCACCAGCACCATGACGAGCGCCCACACGAAGACCATCTGCGTGGCGAGGATCTCGCGGCTGTAGTTCATGATGTAGCCGATCCCCGAGGTCACGCCGAAGATCTCGGCGACGACCGAGACCTTGAGCGCCAGCCCGAAGCCGACCTTCATGCCGGCGACGAGGTAGGGCACGGTCGACGGCACCACGATGGCCGTGAACTTCTGCCGGCCGCTGAGCCGGTAGACGTCGCCCATCTCGAGCAGGCGCCGATCGACGCTCTGGACGCCTTCGACGAGGTTGGAGGCGACGACCGGCAGCGTGATCATGAACGTCGTGAAGATCGGCGCCCAGCTCGAGAGCCCGAACCAGATGATCGAGATCACGATCCAGACGAACACGGACGTGGCGTTGAGGATCGCCACCACGTCGTGGACGACGCCGCGCGCGGTGCGCGAGACGAAGGCGGCGAGCGCGAGCAGCAGCGAGACGACGACCGCGCCGCCGAAGCCGACGAGGATGCGGGACAGCGAGGCGGCGGTGTGCGTCCAGATCTCGCCGCTGCGGAGGATCTCGACGAACCCGATCACGACGTGGCGCGGCGAGGGGAGCACGTAGGCGCCGTACGTCCACGAGACCAGCGACCACACGACCAGCACGACGACCCCGAGCGCGACGGTCGGCGCGTGTACCCGTTCCGCCCACCCGCGTTTCACCGCGTGGACGGCCGGCAGCCGTCGCGCGCGGCTTCCTCGTGCGAGACGTAGCAGCGTTCCGCCGCCGTCTCTCCGTAGAAGCGCTGCCGCGGGGCGTGAGAGATGCACCGCTCGCCGGAATACGTCGTGAAGCTCCCCTTCACGACATGCGGCGCTGGGGATGTGCGCTCCCGCGGCGGCACGCCGCCCCGGTGGTCGGTGGGGGGGCGAAGCCCCCCTCCGGGTTACGCACGGTGGAAGAACTCCCTGCGGATCCGGTCGGGGTGGTCCCAGATGTCCGACTTCAGGAAGCCGAACTCCTTGTTGATCTTGAGCTGCGCGATCAGCGTGTCGACCTGCTCGTCCGGCAGGCCGGAGAGCATCTTCACCGTTTCCTTGTAGGCGACGTCGATCACGTTCGCCGGCAGCTTGGTCACCTCGGCCACGATCGCCTTCGCGCGGTCGGGCTTGCCGTACCAGATGTCCACGGCGTCCTTCTGCGCGTCGTTCAGGTCCTTCGCGATCGCCGGGTGCTTGCCGAGGAACTCGGTGTGCACGAGGTAGCAGACGTGCACCGGGAAGCCGCTCGCGCGGCCCGTGGCCTTGCGCCAGAGATCGACCTGCTTCGCGAGGTACACGCCTTCGCCGCGCAGCACGACCGCGTCGGTGATCGGCTGCCACGCGATGATCGCGTCGACCTCCTTCTTGCCGAGCAGCGTGACCATGTCGGGCGGCGCGGTGGCGGTGACGATCTGCGTGTCCTTCTGGAGGTCGAAGCCGTACCCCTTCAGCGTGAGCGCGCGGATGTCGAAGAACGTCGAGGTGCCGACGACCGCGGCGACCTTCCGCCCCTTGAGGTCCTCCACCTTCGTGAGGCCCGCGTCCTTGCGGGCGACGATGGCGCCGAGCACCGCGGTCGCCACGCCGGTGACCTTCAGCGGCACGCCGTCCTCGAAGGCCTTGGCGGCCAGCGCGAAGCTCATGTCGATCGCGTCCACGTTCTTCGACGCGAGCTGGTTCAGCAGCGGGCCGGGCGCGCCGGGGACGATCGAGTACTCCGCCTGCCAGCCGCGCTTCCCGAGCAGGTCTTCCTTGTGGATGATCTCGGTGCCGGCCCAGCCGAGCTGCAGGTACGCGAGCCGGACCCTGCCCTTGCCTTGCCCACGCCCGAGGGACGGCGCCGCGAGGAGCGCGCCGCCCGCGGCGGCGCCGGTCAGGAACCGGCGGCGCTCGATCACGCCTTCACCTGCGGCACCCCGGCGAGCGCCTCCGCGATCTTCTCGGCCGGGTACTCGTAGTCCTGGAGCTTGCCCGCGAGGTACTGCTCGTAGGCGCCCATGTCGAAGTTGCCGTGGCCGGAGAGGTTGAAGACGATCGTCTGCCGCTTGCCTTCCTTCTTGCAGCGGAGCGCCTCGTCGATCGCCACGCGGATCGCGTGCGCGGACTCGGGGGCGGGGATGATGCCTTCGCTGCGCGCGAACTCGATCGCCGCCTGGAACGTCGCGAGCTGCGGCACCGCGACCGCCTCGATCACCTTCTCGTCGTAGAGCTTGCAGACCAGCGGCGCCATGCCGTGATAGCGGAGGCCGCCGGCGTGCAGCGGGGCGGGGATGAAGCCGTGCCCGAGCGTGTGCATCTTCACGAGCGGCGTCATGCCGACGGTGTCGCCGAAGTCGTAGGCGTAGACGCCCTTGGTGAGGCTCGGGCACGCGGTCGGCTCGACCGCGACGATGCGCAGCTTCTTGCGCTTGCCGGCGAGCTTGTCGGCCGCGAACGGGAACGAGAGCCCGGCGAAGTTCGAGCCGCCGCCCGCGCAGCCGATCACGACGTCCGCCTCGTCGTCCGCCTTCTCGAGCTGCTTCTTCGCCTCGAGCCCGATGACGGTCTGGTGCATCAGCACGTGGTTGAGCACGCTGCCGAGCGCGTACTTCGTGTCGTCGCGCGTGGCCGCGTCCTCCACCGCCTCGCTGATCGCGATGCCGAGGCTCCCCGTCGACTCGGGATCCTTCTCGAGGATCTTCTTGCCCGCCTGCGTGTCGGGGCTCGGGCTCGCCACGACCGACGCGCCCCACGTCTCCATCATCACGCGCCGGTACGGCTTCTGCTGGTACGAGACCTTGACCATGTAGACCTTGCACTGCAGCCCGAACATCTGGCTCGCGAGCGCGATCGCGGAGCCCCACTGGCCGGCGCCCGTCTCCGTCGCGATGCGCGCGACCTTTTCCTTCTTGTTGTAGTAGGCCTGCGCGACCGCGGTGTTCGGCTTGTGGCTGCCCGCCGGGCTCACGCCCTCGTACTTGTAGTAGATGCGGGCCGGCGTGCCGAGCGCCTTCTCGAGGCGCCGCGCGCGGAAGAGCGGGCTCGGCCGCCACAGGCGCAGCACGTCGCGGACCTGCTCGGGGATCTCGATCCACCGCTCGGTGGAGACTTCCTGCTTGATGAGCTCCATCGGAAACAGCGGCGCGAGGTCCGCGGGGCCGATCGGCTGGCCGGTGCCGGGATGCAGGACGGCCGCGGGCGGCGTCTTGAGATCGGCGGCGATGTTGTACCACTTGGTCGGGATGTCCTTTTCGGCCAGGACGAATTTCGTCTGCGCTCTGTCGGCCATGGGGGACCTCCCGTGGGAAAAGTGCGCCCAACGCTACAGGGGCGCGCGCGAGACTGTCAACACGGCGGCCCTCGGGCCCATGCGTTCTGGATTACGATAGGACGCATCCAGCTCCGGAGGGAGACCGCATGGCGACCGTGAAGCTGCCCCAGGCCGACGGCACGATCCGCGACTACACGCTCGGGCCCGCCGCGAGCTTCGCCCCCGGCAGCGGACCGATCGCGAGCCGTATCGGCTTCGCCGCGGTCCACGTCGTCGCCGATCCGTTCGCGAACATCAATCCCACGCTCGACGTCGCGGTCGACTGGGACCGGACGCTCGCGTACCGCCGCTACCTCTACGCGCTCGGCCTCGCGGTGGCGGAGGCGATGGACACCTCGCAGCGCGGCATGGGCTTCCCGTGGAGCGCCGCGAAGGAGCTCATCAGGCGCAGCGTGGCCGACGCGAAGACCGTGCCCGGCGCGGTGATCTTCAGCGGCGCGGGCACCGACGACCTCCTGCCGTCGCCCTCGGTGACGCTCGCGCAGGTCGAGGCGGAGTACGAGGCGCAGTGCGGCTTCGTCGAGGGCGTCGGCGGCCGCATCATCCTGATGGCGAGCCGCGCGCTCGCCGCGTGCGCGAAGGGCCCCGAGGACTACGCGAAGGTCTACGGCCGCATCCTCACGCAGGTGAAGGAGCCGGTCATCATCCACTGGCTCGGCGACATGTTCGATCCGCAGCTCGCGGGCTACTGGGGCTCGCCGGACCTCGATCGCGCGACCGAGACGCTGCTGGCGATCGTGCACGAGCACGCGGCGCGCATCGACGGGGTGAAGATCTCGCTGCTCGCCCAGCACCGCGAGATCGCGATGCGCCGACGCTTCCCCAGGGGCGTGCGCATGTACACCGGCGACGACTTCGACTATCCGACCACGATCGCCGGCGACGGACAGGGCCACTCGGACGCGCTCCTCGGCATCTTCGACGTGATCGCGCCCGCGGCGGCCGCCGGCCTGCGCGCGCTCGATCGCGGCGACCGCGCGGAGTTCGACCGGATCCTCCAGCCGACGCTGCCGCTCTCGCGGCACCTCTTCGGCGACCCCACGCGCTTCTACAAGACCGGCGTGGTCTTCATGGCGTACCTCAACGGCCACCAGGACCACTTCCGCATGGTCGGCGGCATGGAGAGCGCGCGCTCGGTGGTGCACCTCGCGACGCTGTTCGAGCTCGCGGACCAGGCGCGCCTGTTCCGGAACCCGGACGACGCGGCCGCGCGCATGCGCCGCGTGCTGGCGGTGGCCGGGATCGTCTAGCGGCCGACCACCCAGAGCATCACGCGGTTGCTCCGGCCGTCGGCGTCGATGGTGACTTCCTTCGTCGGCGTCCAGTCGCCCATGTCGTGGCGCTGGGACACGATGCGCGTGCCGGGCGTCATCGCCTGGAGCTTCGGCCGCAGCTTCTGGTTGAACTCCGGCGAGAGGTAGAGCGTCACCACCGTCGCGTCGCGAAAGTCGGCCACGAAGATGTCCTGGACTTCGAACCGCACGCGATCGGCCAGGCCGGCCTGCCGCGCGGTCTCGGTGCTCTTGTTGACCAGGTAGTAGTCGATGTCGAAGCCGACCGCGCGGGCCCCGAAGTCGCGGGCGGCGGCGATCGGAATGCGGCCGTCCCCCGAGCCGAGGTCGTACACGACGTCCGTCGGCGTGACCTCCGCGAGCCGCAGCATCGCGTCCACCACGGCGGGCGGCGTCCCGCGAAACGGCACGTCGAGCCCGATCATCGGCGTGCAGGCGGCGAGCAGCACGGTGAAGACGGCCCAGCGGATCACGGCGTCTCCGCTCGCGGGCGCCGCTGCGAGGACCACCAGTAGACGGGGATGCCGCTCAGCACGATGGCGACGCCCGCGACCGACTCGAGGGGCGCGTACGACACCGAGCCGTAGACCATGTAGGCGGACGACGCGCAGAACGCGAGCGGCGTGACGGGATAGCCGGGCACCCGATAGGGCCGCCGGCGGCCCGGCTCGCGCCAGCGCAGCACGATCACGGCGAGGCCGGTCAGGAAGAAGAAGGCCCAGAACACCGCGGCCGTGTACTTCACGAGCGTCTCGAAGCCGTCCCGCGTGCCGAACGTCGCGATGAGCACGAGCGTCACCACGCCCTGGACGACCAGCGCGCGCGCCGGCGTGCCGAAGCGCGCGCTCCAGCGGCCCACGCGCGCCAGCGCGTGGTGATCCTGGCCGAGCGCGTAGCCCATGCGCGCGCCCGTGAGGATGTGGCCGTTCACCGCGCCGGTGGCGGAGATCGCGACGACCACCGCCACCACCGTCGCGCTCGCCGCGCCGAGCGATCCCGCGAGGAGATCCACCGCCACGGCGTTCGAGGTGCGCAGGCGCTCGAAGCCGAGCCCGTAGACGAACGCGGCGTTCACGCCGAGGTAGAGCAGCGCGATGGTCCCCGTGCCGAGCACCAGCGAGCGCGGGATGTTCCGCTGGGGGTCCTTCATCTCGGCGGCGACGTAGGCGTTCTCGTTCCAGCCGCCGTACGTCCACAGCACGAAGATGAGGGCCAGCGCGAAGGAGCCCCCGGAGAGCGCGCCGCGTGCCGGCGCCGGGTCGACGGGGGCCACGACGGCCACGCCCGCGATCGCGAGCAGGCCGAGCAGCTTCACGGCCGTGAGGGTGTTCTGCGCGAGCGCGCCGTGGCGCACGCCGATCGCGTTGACCGCGGTGAGCGCGGCCACGAGGCCCGCGGCGTACAGCACCGAGCTGGCGCCGCCGAGGGGGAGCACGCGCGCCATGTAGTCGGAGAACACGAACGCCATGGCGGCGATCGAGCCCGTGCGCACCACGAGCAGGTCGGCCCAGCCGAAGAGAAAGCCGACCTGCGCGCCGTACGCGTGCGTCAGATAGACGTAGTCGCCGCCGGCACGCGGATAGGTGGTGGCGAGCTCCGCGTAGCAGAGCGCGCCGAGCAGCGCGAGCAGGCCCCCCGCGGTCCACACGAGCAGGAGCGCGACCGGGCCCGACACGTTCGCCGCCACCGCCGCCGGCGACTCGTAGATGCCCGCGCCGACGACGATGCCGATCATGATGCAGACGGCGTCGAAGAGGCCGAGGCGGGGGGTGGGCCGCGCGTCGGCGGCGCGCGCGGCGGTGACGGCGGAAGCGTCGGACATTTCTTCTCGTTATACGCGGCCTTGCATCGAGCGCCAAGGCCTCTCCGGCACGGTCCGGGAGCATGCCAGTTGACATTTCCGTGACAGCGGGGCGAGCGTTCCGGCGCATGCTCGGGGGGCGATGATGGGCGTCATGCGCTGGGCGGTGGCGGCGGTGGTCGTGGCGGCCGCGGTGCTCGCGGGGCTCGGCTGGATCTCGCTGCGCCAGTGGGAGCGCTCCGCCGAAGCCGTGGCCCGCGAACAGGCCCGCGACATGGCGTCGATGGCCGCGGAGAAGATCGAGATGGTGCTGCGCGACGTGCCGGATGCGGCGGTCGCGCGGCTCCGCGCGGCGGCGGCCGCCGAGCCGGGCGCCGGGCCGCTCGAGGCGGTGCTCGCGGAGCCCGCGATGCGCGAGGTGCTCGAGCGCTCGCTCGGCGGCCTCGAGGCCAGCACGTTCCGGGTCCTCCTCGATCCGCAGAGCCGGCCCGTCTACGCGCGGGAGCCGCTCGGCGGCGCGGTCCGGCTCGCGTCGGCGCGCATTCGCGCGGGGCTGCCGGACTGGCAGGTGGCGCTCTATCAACCCGCGGGCCTCTTTCCGCACCAGGCCGTGCGCCGGCAGATCATGCTGTTCTCGGTGGCGCTCGGCATCCTCCTCGTGGTGATCGTCGCGGGCAGCGTCACGACGTACCGGCTCATGCGCCGCGAGAGCGAGGTGGCGCGCCTCAAGGCGGACTTCGTGGCGAACGTGTCGCACGATCTCAAGACGCCGTTGTCGGTGATCCGCATGTTCGGCGAGACCCTCGAGCTGGGCCGCGTGACCGACCTCGCGCAGCGCGAGGCCTACTACCGTGTGATCACGCGCGAGAGCGAGCGGCTGTCGCGCCTGATCGACAACGTGCTCGACTTCTCCCGCATCGAGGGCGGCCGCCGCACGTACGAGCGCGTGCGCGCGCCGGTGGAGCCCCTCGTGCGCGAGAGCCTCGAGCCGTTCGCGTATCCGCTCGCGCAGGGCGGGTTCAAGGTCGAGGTGGACGTCGCGCCGGACTTGCCGGACGTGCTCATGGACCCGGCGGCCGTCGGGCAGGCATTGACGAACCTCGTGGACAACGCGATCAAGTACTCCGGCGAGCGCAAGACGATCCGCGTGGCCGCCGCGGCGGCGGACGGGGCGCTCGCGCTGTCCGTCGCGGACGAGGGCATCGGGATCCCGCCCGCCGAGCACGCGCGCATCTTCGAGAAGTTCTATCGCGTCGGGCGCAGCGAGACGCAGGGCCGGCGCGGCAGCGGCGTGGGCCTCGCGCTGGTACGCCACGTGGCGGAGGCGCACGGCGGCCGTGTCACGGTGGAGAGCCGTCCGGGCGCGGGCAGCCGCTTCACGCTGCGGCTGCCGGTGGGCTGACGATGGCCGTCATCCTGATCGTCGACGACGAGCCCGAGATCCTGCGCGGCCTCGAGGACAACCTCAAGTTCGAGGGCTACGTCACGGTGACCGCGACCACCGGCGCCGAGGCGCTGGCGGCCGCGACGCGGGAGGCGCCGGACCTGATCCTGCTCGACGTGATGATGCCGGTGATGAGCGGCTGGGACGTCTGCCGCCAGCTCCGCCGCCAGGGGATCGAGGTCCCGATCATCATGCTGACCGCGCGCGGCGAGGAAGCCGACCGCGTGCAGGGCCTCGAGCTCGGCGCGGACGACTACGTGACCAAGCCGTTCTCGCTGCGGGAGCTGCTCGCGCGGGTGCGCGCGGTGCTGCGGCGCCCGGGGCCGCGCGAGAAGTTCGAGGAGTTCGCGTTCGACGACGTGCGCGTGCGGCCGCGCGGGCGGCAGGTCTTCCGCGGCGGGGAAGCGCTCGCGCTCACCCGCAAGGAGTTCGACCTGCTCGTCTACTTCGTCGAGCACCGCGGCGAGGTCGTCAGCCGCGACCGCCTGCTCGACGCGGTGTGGGGCTACGAGCACTTTCCCACCACCCGCACCGTCGACACCCACGTGCTGCGCCTGCGCCAGAAGCTGGAGCGTGATCCGGACCGGCCGGTCTGGATCCTCACCGTGCATCGCCAGGGCTACAGATTCGCGGTCAATCAGGGAGGGAGCGGATGAGGCGACCCATCCCGGGTCTGGGTGGCGCTGACCGTTCCGACGTGCGACACGCGGACGGCCCGGCGACACGGTGTCGCCGGCGCCCGCCCGCATGGCCCGCGAATCCCGTCTTTCCGCAGGCGCGGCGCGTGGCAGCGAAGTTGCGACGGGAACGCGCATGCCGCCGCAGCCCGCCGCCGTCGCGCCTTCCGAGCCGCCGCTGGCCGGGCTGCGCGTCCTCGTCGTCGAGGACCGTGCCGATCTTCGCGAGCTGTTCTCGGTGCTCCTCGGCGCCGACGGCGCGCGCGCGGTGGCCGCCGGAACGGCTGCGCAGGCGGTCGCCCTGCTCGACGGCCCGGTGTTCGACGCCATCCTCACCGACCTTGGACTGCCGGACATGGCGGGTGACGAGCTGATCCGGCGTGTCCGCACCGTGGCCGGCCGGGGCCCCGCGATCGCGGTCATCACCGGCTACGGCGAGCCGCACGTGAGCCGCGCCCTCGCCGCGGGCGCCGATGCGGTGCTCGCGAAGCCCGTCCGCTGGGAGCGCGTGCGGACGTTCCTGACGGCACGTCGGCTGGCGCCGATCGCGTAGCGCGCGGCCGGCGGGCGTGGCGTCCGCTGGCCGGGGGGCGTAAACTGCCTGTCCACATGCGCCTGCGGGGTTTTTCCCTGGGTCTCCGCCAACGCGTCATCCTCATCATCACGATTCCCGCATTCCTCGGCATGGCCGTGCACGGCGGCGTCCGCATCGTCCAGGAGCGCAACCAGGTCCTCGAGGAGGAGAAGCAGCGGCTCCTGCTCACCGCCCGCGCCATGCAGGTCGCCATCGAGCATGCCCTCCGCGACCGTCAGCTCTCGGACGTCCAGCGTCTCGTGGCGTACATGGTCGAGCACCAGGAGGCGATCGACGGCATCCGGCTCTTCGACCGGACGCTGGCGGTCACGTACGTCTCGAGCCCCGAGGCCATCGGCAAGGCGGTCCCGATCGAGGCCTTGCGCCGCGTGATAGACACCGGGTGGCCCGAGCCGCTCTACGAGCGACGGGGGGCGCAGTCCGTCATCTCCGTGCTCGCGCCGCTGCAGCCGCGGACGGGGGGCGTGGACGGCGCGATCGAGATCGTGCGCATCGCCGCGCAGCTCGATCGGCAGCAGCAGGCGGCCATCTTCGACGTCCTGATCCGGCTCGGCATGGTCCTGGTGGCGACGATCGGGATCACGAGCCTCGTCCTGCAGCGGCAGGTCCTGCGACCGCTCGCGCGTCTGACCGACGGCATCCACCGGCTGGGCCGTGGCGAGGCGACCGCCTCGCTGCCCGTCGACCGCAGCGACGAGCTGGGGAGGGTCGCGCAGGAGTTCAACCAGATGGCGGCGCGGCTCGCGGAGGCGCGCCGCCTCCTGGTGGCGGAGACCGAGCGCGCGCTCGAGCTCGAGCAGCGCGCCCGCCAGGCCGCCACGCTGGCGGTCGCCGGCAAGCTGGCCGCGGGCCTCGCGCACGAGGTCGGGACGCCGCTCAACATCATCTCGGGCCGGGCGGAGTTCACGCTCCAGAGCATGGCCGCCGACGACCCCGCGCGGGAGGACATCGAGGCGATCATCAAGCAGATCGACCGCATCTCGCGCGTCATCATGGGCCTGCTCGACGTCGTCCGGCCCGAGACCCCCAAGCTCGCGCCGCTCGACGTCAACGCGGTCGTCGACGAGCTGGTCCCGCTCCTCCGGCACGCGGCGCGCCAACGCGGGGTCACGCTCGAGAGCGCGCACCGCCACGAGACGCCGCGCGTGCACGGCGACAGCGGGCAGCTTCAGCAGATCCTCATGAACCTGGTGGTCAACGCGCTCGAAGCGACGCCGGCCGGCGGGCGGGTGACGATCGCCACCGCGCCCCAGGACCGCGAGGGGCGCGCCGGGGTGGCGTTGACGGTCAGCGACACCGGCGGCGGGATCGCGTCCGACGTGCTGCCGCGGATCTTCGAGGCCTTCTTCACCACGAAGTCGCGGGGGCAGGGGACGGGCCTGGGCCTGGCGATCTGCCGTGACATCGCCAAGGCCCACGGCGGGATCATGGCCGTCGACAGTCATCCCGGCAAAGGGGCCGTGTTCACGGTCTGGCTGCCCGCGGAGTCCCCGGGCGGGTAGACGCCTCCGTGGCGTCGTCCGTGTCGTCGTCGCGTCACGGTGTCGTCGAGGCCGCCGTCGCCGTCTCATGGCGCCGCTGCGGAAACGCGACGTGGCGCGGACTTCTCGGTTCTCCCGACGGCGCGGAATATGGCACCTCGCTTGCCTATCCCCGACGCCATGTCGGACACGCACCTCGGGCGCCCATGACCGGCCGCCACCAGCCCGCCGCCCAGGACCAACGCCCCGTGTCGCAAGGCGCGGGCGCGCTCACCGTGATGATCGTCGACGACGACGCGGAATGGCGTCAGACGCTCAAGACCTGGCTGGACCGGGCGGGATTCCGCACGGTGGCGCTGGCGCGGGCGGACTGGCTCGTGCCCGCGATCGAGCTCCACCAGCCCGACGTGCTCGTCCTCGACGTTCAGCTGCCCGGCCCGGCGACGGGACTCGACCTGCTCGACTCGCTGCTCCGTCGCTGGCCCGACCTCTTCGTGGTGGTGAGCACGGCGTTCGGAGGCGCGCCGACCGCGGACACGGCGCGGCGCCTCGGCGCCTCGGCATATCTCGACAAGCCGTTCCGCATCGGCGCGCTCGTCGAGCTCATCCGAGGTGTCCGGCCCCGGCCTCAGGGATGACCGTCCGCCTGATCGCGGCGATCTGGCTCGTGACCCTGCTCATCGTGGGCGGGTTCGCCTTCCTGCAGATCCAGGAGGAGCGCGCGCGGTTGGTGACCGATCTGCAGCGCCGGGCCACGCTGCTCGCCGACAGCCTGCGGGACTCCGTCGAGCCGCTCGCCCGGCGCGGCGCGGCGCCGGCGATCGAGCGTGCGCTCAAGCGCCTCGCGCGTCCGGACCGGCGCATCGCCGTCTACGACGCCTTCGGCAGCGCGGTGGCGGTGTCCCCCGACCGCGAGGGTGTCGCCCTGCCGGCCTCGGTGCCGGAGGTCAGCGAGGCGATCGCCGGCGGCGAGACGAAGCGGGGCTTCCGCGCGCACGAGGGCCGCAAGCTCTACGTGCACGCGGTGCCGCTCGTCGCCACCGACGAGCGCCCGGTCGGCGCGCTCGTCGTCGTGCTCGATGCCGCCCACCTCGACGCCGCCGAGAGCCTCGTCTGGCAGGCCAACGGCGTGCGGTTCCTCGTGATCGCGGTCGGTCTGTCGCTGATCACGTGGTTCGTCGTCCGCGCGAGCGTCGCGCGCCCGATGTCGGCGATGGCCGATTGGGCGAAGTCGCTCAAGGCCGGGCGGGTGGTGCCGCCGCCGGATCTCGGCGACGCGCGGCTGTTCGGCCCGCTCACCGTCGAGGTGACCGGGCTCGCGCGGAGCCTCTATCGCGCGCAGGCCGCCGCCGAGCACGAAGCCGCCCTGCGGCTGGCCGGCGAAGCGCTGTGGACCGAGGCGCGGCTCAAGCAGTTCGTCCGCGGCGCGTTCGAGGGCCGCGCGGTCTTCGTCGTGTCCAACCGCGAGCCCGTCAGCCACGTTCACCGCAACGGCGGCATCAGCATGCAGATGCCGGCCAGCGGCGTGGTGACCGCGCTGGAGCCGGTCATGCGCGCCTGCGGCGGCGTATGGGTGGCGCACGGGAGCGGAGACGCCGACCGCGCCACCGCGGATGCGCGCGGCCGCATCACACTGCCGCCGGACGATCCGCGCTATACGCTGCGCCGCGTCTGGCTCACGACGGAGGAGGAGCAGGGCTACTACTACGGCCTCGCCAACGAGGGGCTGTGGCCGCTCTGCCACGTCGTGCACGCGCGCCCGACGTTCCGCCCGGAGGATTGGGAGCAGTACCGCGCGGTGAACGTGAAGTTCGCCGAGGCGCTGCTGGAGGAGATGGAGGACGTCGAGGCGCCGCTCGTGCTCGTGCAGGACTACCACTTCGCGCTGCTGCCGGGGCTGGTCAAGGCCATGCGTCCCGACGCGCACGTCGCGCTCTTCTGGCACATTCCGTGGCCGAACTTCGAGTCGTTCGGCATCTGTCCGTGGCAGACGGCGATCCTCGAGGGCATGCTCGGCGCCGACCTCATCGGCTTCCACACGCAGTACCACTGCAACAACTTCCTGGAGACGGTCGACCGCGTCCTCGAAGCGCGCATCGACGCCGAGCACTTCGCCGTGTGGCGCGGCAAGCACGTGACGCACGTCAAGCCGTTCCCGATCAGCGTCGCCCCCGAGTTCGTCGACGAGCCGCCTGCGGTGAGCCGCCCGCAGCTCCTCGCCTCGCTCGGCGTCGAGGCCGAGTTCCTCGGCGTCGGGGTCGAGCGCGTCGACTACACGAAGGGGCTGCCGGAGCGCTTCCTCGCGCTGCGCCGCTTCTTCGAGCGGTACCCGGAGTACCGCGAGCGCGTCACGTTCGTGCAGCTCGCGGCGCCCAGCCGCAGCCAGATCCCGCGCTACCGGGAGCTCCAGGAAGAAGTGCACGCCACCGTCGCCGCGGTGAACGGCGCGCTCGCCACGCGGCGCTGGAAGCCGATCGTCTACCTCGAGCGGCACCACGACCGCGCCGAGATCTGGCCGCTGTACCGCCACGCGGACTTCTGCGTGGTCTCGTCGCTGCACGACGGCATGAACCTGGTGGCCAAGGAGTTCGTGTCGGTGCGCGACGACGACGCCGGCGTGCTCATCCTCAGCCGCTTCACCGGCGCCGCGCGCGAGCTGCGGGACGCGCTGCTCGTGAACCCGTACGACCTCGACGAGAGCGCGGATGCGATCCGCGCCGCCATCGAGATGCCGGCCGCCGAGCGCGCGCGCCGGATGGCGCGCATGCGCACGATCGTGCGGGAGCACAACATCTACCGCTGGGCCGGCCAGCTCCTCGGCGAGCTGGCGCGGATCCCCGCGCCCCCCGTCACGATCGAGCGCACGCCCGCGTAGCGCGGGCGGCGCTACCGCGCGCGGACGGGCGGGCGCGCGAGCAGCAGGCGGTCGCGCTCGCCGAGCGCCGTTTCGAGGCCGCGCACGCGCGCCTCCGTCGCGCGCAGGCGCGCGCGCAGCCGCCAGCGCTGGATCCAGAGCGGAACGCCCGTGATCAGCACGCCGGCCGCCAGCGCGAAGAGCGTCACGCCGGCGAGGGAGATCGACGGCAGGCTCCAGGCGAGGAACCGCACCGCCACCGGCGTGCCGTTCTGGAACGCGAAGACGACGACCGCGGCGGCGACGATCGCGACCGCGGCGTAGCCGAGCGCCATGGGGCTCAGAACGGACCGGGCCACAGCGCGCGCGCCGTGGCCCAGCCGGCCAGCCCCGTGACGATCGTGCCCGCGCCGATCCAGCGCCTGTGCATGGCAAGACTCCTTGTCGGATGTCCGTCGTTCAGGCGGCGTCACCCGCGAACCGTGAGAGCCACGCGGGGCGTACGCCCACGGCGTCGAGCGTCTCGACGACACGGCGTGGCGAGCCCCAGTCACACCACCGTACACCGGCCAGGCGCGAGACCGCCAGCGCGGGGGTGGCGTGCTCGAGCAGCGCGGAGGACAGGTTCGTGGTCGGCATGGCCGCGTACGCCCGTCGCAGCGCGGGCACCTCCCATGGGGTGCCGAGGTGGGGGACGACCGACTCCACGCCGTCGTAGACGGCGGGCAGGAGCTGACGCCCCACGTCCAGCAGCGTCGCCGCCCGGGCCACGAGGACGAACGTGTTCCACAGCGCGCCCCGCGTTCGACACGCGCGTGCGGCGGCCGCCGCCGGCTTCTCGACGAACCGGTCGACGCCCCAGAACTCCGCGGAACCGGCGCGCCCCAGGTGCACGCCCGGCTCAATCCATCCGTACTCGGTCTCGGCGCTGGTCGGCGCGACGCCGATCAGCACGATGCGCTCCGGGTGTCGCGCGACGAACCGCGCGGCATCCGCGACGTGCGCCATGAAGAAGGCCGCGGGCTCGATGAAATGGTCCGACGGGAACACGGCCACGGTGGCCTGCCGCTCGCGCGCGAGGATGCACCGGACCGGCAGCAGCACGCCGGGCGCCGTCCCGCGGTCCGCCGGCTGCAGGATCGCGGTGGGCACGTCGCCGGCGATCCGCTCCTGGTCGAGGAAGCGGCGATGGCGCCGGAGCGCGGAGACGACCGTGCGTGCCGGCGCGATGCCGGCGCGCACGCGGTCGAGCGTCGCGCCGAGCAAGGAGCGTCCGCCCGTCAGCGTCGCGTACTGCTTGGGCCGGCTCTCGCCGTGCACGTGGCGGACGAGGGGGAGGAGCCGCCGCCCTTCGCCGCCGGCGAGCACGACGCCCCACAGCGGCGGCGCCTCGTCCGCGACCGCCGCCCGCGGATCCCCGAACGCTTCCTCCGTGGCGGCGCCGAGCAGCGCCCCCGCGAT
>Ga0194128_10006193_pt1 | contig 16232 bp, 10 predicted proteins | sample TA2KigCa65mmetaG_FD_148650 | JGI IMG/M metagenome (GOLD analysis project Ga0194128, IMG submission 148650) | Freshwater microbial communities from Lake Tanganyika, Tanzania - TA2015037 Kigoma Deep Cast 65m | ecosystem: Environmental > Aquatic > Freshwater > Lake | place: Tanzania: Lake...
GGTTCTCGACTTCGGATTGGCGAAGGCGATCAATGAACGGCCTGTTGCGACAGGCCCCGACTCGCCCACGCTCACGATGCGCGCCACCGAAGCCGGGCTAATTCTTGGCACCGCGGGCTACATGTCGCCCGAGCAAGCCGCCGGAAAGAACGTCGACCGCCGCGCCGACATCTGGTCTTTCGGCGTCGTCCTTTACGAACTGCTCACCGGCAAGCGGTTGTTCGACGGCGAGACGGTGACACACACGCTGGCCGACGTCGTGCGCGCGCCGATTGATCTGAGCGGCGTGCCATTAAAGGAGTTGCTTGAGCGCTGCCTCGACCGCAACATCAAGACGCGCCTGCGACACATTGGCGAAGCGCGCATCGCGCTGGAAAACTATCGCGAGGCCGCACAGGCCAAACCGATCAAGCAGAGCAACTGGATACCATGGGCCGTCGCCGCAGTGGCCTCCGTAGTGGCCGCGGGCGCGTGGCTCGTGCGCCCGGCCGCAGAGCCCAAGCCGCTGGTCCGCTTCAACGTCGACCTCGGCCGCGACGCCCAACTTGGCCTCACCACAACCGGGCCGAACTTCGCCATATCCGCCAACGGGCGCCGCATCGCCTACGTCGTGAAGAACCCAAGCGGCGGAACGGTGCTCGCGACACGCACACTGGACCAGGACCGGGTCACGCTGCTGCTGGGAACGGAAAGCGCCGTAACCCCATTTCTCTCGCCCGATGGCACATGGGTGGCGTTTGTCTCCAACGGCAAGTTGAAGAAGGTCTCGACGGCGGGTGGCGGCGCGATCGTGCTCGCTGATACCGATAGTTTCCGCGACGGGGTTTGGACGGACGATGACCACCTTGTATTCGCACTCACCACGCGCAGCGTTCTTTCCATCATGCCCGCCTCCGGTGGAACCCCACAGCCGCTGACGAAATTGAACGGCGAAGAAAAGTCGCGCCGCTGGCCCGTCGCTGGTCCAGACGGCACTATCTTGTTCATGAGCGATGACACGCCGGGCAACTACGAGGACGCTGTGATCGAAGCCGTCGTGCCGAAAACTGGACAGCGCATCGTTATTCACAAGGGCGGATATTACCCGCAATATGTGGCGAGCGGCCATCTTCTGTCCTTTAGCAAGGGAGCGTTGCTGTCCGCGCCGCTTGATCGCTCCAAGCTCGCCTTGACCCGAACTCCGACGAGCGTTCGAGGCGCCGTCGAAGGCGGCCCCGGCTTTGGTTGCGCGAATCTGCAAGTCAGCTCGAGCGGCGTCATGTTGTACCGGGCCGGGAACGCGACGATGGAGCGAGGCCTCAGTTGGGTCGACGCGGCCGGAACGTCCGAGGTAATCCCAATTCCGCCCGGCGCGTATCAGCGGTTGGAACTTTCGCCGGACAACAAGCGAATCTCCCTCGGAATGTCAACCGGCGTGCTTTCGATATACGACTTGGAACGTAAGATCCTGACCCGACTGACGTCCGCGCAAGGCATAACAGTCAGCCGTCATGTATGGACGAAAGACGGGAGACACATCTTTTACCGCACAGACAATGGAATCGTCGCCATTCCCTCCGACGGCTCGCGTGCGCCGCAAGAGATCACCAAGGACGCCGCGGATCTTCCGTCGGGCATGGGCCCAGACTCCTCGAAGTTCTACTTTCGCCGTGCCGGCCAGCATCGAGTCGTCGATTTGGATTGGAGTGATCCCATGCAAGCCAAAGTGGGAAAGGAAGAAGCCGTTCCCATCCCGGCCTTTTCCGAGATCGATGTGTCGCCCGACGGCCGTTGGCTGGCGTACCTCCAAACCGAAGGCAACTATCCGCAGGCGTATGTTCGGCCGCGGGATACCAAGAACGGCGGGAGGTGGCAAGTATCGACAGACGGGGCGAGTTCCGTACGGTGGTCACCGAATGGCCGCGATCTGCTGTTCGGGGACCTCGACAGGCGTGCCCACGTCGTACCGTATACCGTCGCCGGCGAAGCCTTTGTACCAGGGCAGCCGAAGCGCTGGGAGATGCCGGGCAGGGAAGAGTCAATGGACGTTTTCGCTACCGACGGGAAGCGGCTCCTGTATGCAACTACTCTCCGCGGCGGCGAGAACCAGGCCATGGTGCTTGAGCTCAACTTCGCCGAAGAACTCCTCCAGCGAAAGGACCTCTCGCCGAAATAAAATGAGCAGTCATGAGAATCCTACCGCTCTTCCTCGCCCTCGCCGCTTGGGGCCAAACCACGCGCACTGAAATCGTCAAGCCGACGACGCCGGAGCAGGACGCCAAGGCCAACAGCGACGATGTTCCGGAAGTGTACGCCATCTCTGGCAGCTTCGAACGCGTTGTCGTACTCCGCTTCAAATACGAGGCCGATCTGCTGGCGGGCCTGGAAAAGATGGTCAAGGACCAGAAGATCCAGAACGCCGTGATCTTGTCCGGCATCGGCTCAGTGCGGAACTATCACATCCACTTGGTGAGCAATCGAACATTTCCATCGAAGAATGTCTTTCTCAAAAACCCCACTGAACCCGCCGACATCATCAGCGTCAACGGCTACGTCATCAACGGCCGTCTGCACGCGCACATGACGCTCACCAACGGCGAGAAGGCCTTCGGCGGCCACGTCGAGCCCGGCAACAACGTGTTCACCTTCGCCATCGTCACTCTCGGCGTGTTCGGCAAAAACGTGGACCTCGACAAGGTCGACGATAAGACCTACCGCTAGCGATATAATCAAGCCCTGATGTCCGCGGCCCCTGGAGATCGAATCGGACCGTATGAAGTCGTCTCTCTGCTCGGCAAAGGCGGCATGGGCGAGGTCTACCGCGCGCACGATCGCCAGTTAAATCGCGATGTGGCGATCAAGGTTCTGCCCGCCGCGCTGGCCAACGACGCCGACTATCTCGCCCGCTTTCAGCGCGAGGCGCAGACGCTGGCGGCGTTGAATCACCCGAACATCGCGGCGATCTACGACCTTGAAGGCAGGGCGATCGTGATGGAGTTGGTCGAAGGCGAGACGCTGAAAGGGCCGTTGCCTTTGGCCGAGGCGCTGCCGCTCGCCAAGCAAATCGCCGAAGCGCTCGAAGCCGCGCACGAGAAGAACATCATCCATCGCGACCTCAAGCCGGGGAACGTAAAGGTCACGCCCGAAGGTGTCGTGAAGGTTCTCGACTTCGGATTGGCGAAAGCGATCAACGAGCGGCCTGTTGCGACAGGCCCCGACTCGCCCACGCTCACGATGCGCGCCACCGAAGCCGGTCTCATTCTCGGCACCGCGGGCTACATGTCGCCCGAGCAAGCCGCCGGAAAGCAAGTCGACCGCCGCGCCGACATCTGGTCTTTCGGCGTCGTCCTTTACGAACTGCTCACCGGCAAGCGGTTGTTCGACGGCGAGACGGTGACACACACGCTGGCCGACGTCGTGCGCGCGCCGATCGATCTGAGCGGCGTGCCGTTAAATGAGTTGCTCGAGCGCTGCCTCGACCGCAACATCAAGACGCGCCTGCAGCACATCGGCGAAGCGCGTATCGCGATCGAATCCTATCGCGAGACGCCAACGGCAAAACCGGTAGGCAAACAGAACTGGTTCGTAACAGCAGCGCTGGTAGCGGTAGCGGCGTCCGCAGCTTGGTTCCTACGTCCGGCCCCGCCACCGCGCGAAGTCGTGCGCATGTCGACTCCGCTCACCGAGTTCACGTTCAACTCCGTCGGCGCGACGATCTCTCCCGACGGCAAGTATCTCTCCTACATCCATCGCGACGACACGCGCGAGTGGGGCCAGGTCATGATCCGCAAGATCGACAAATATGCGTTTCGCGCGATTCCCGGCGCGGACGGTGCGACGCGGCCGGTTTTTTCCGCCGACAGCCAGTGGATTGTCTACAGCACCGAGGGTGCAATCAAGAAGGTCTCCGTAAACGGCGGGCCGCCAATTGTCGCCGTCGCCGGTGAGGTTGCTATCGCCGGCAAAACGATGAGTCTCGACGGCACGCTGGTCTTCTGGGGCGCAGGCGGCCTAATGAGGCTGCCGCCAGGCCGGAATAGTCCGGAAACCGTCGTTAAACGAGAAGGAGGCAGAACCGCAACTAGCCCCTCTTTCCTGCCGGATGGACAGACGGTTCTTGCTGCTGGTAGCTCGCTCGTCCGCGAATCGGCGGAGATGCTTGCCGTGAACCTGCAGTCGCAAGAAATCAAGCCTTTATCGCTCGCCGGAGCAAGCCCTCGTTACTCGCCATCGGGCCACATTTTATTCCAGAGAGAAAACGTGTTGTATGCCGTGCCGTTCGATGCGAAGCGACTCGTAACGACCGGGCCGGAAGTCCCAATCGCGCAGGATGTGTACAGCGGCAGCCACTCGTTTGGAATCTCCGAAACGGGACACCTTGTGTACGCAACGGAAAACAGGCGCGCAAATCGAAGACTCGCTTGGGTCGACAGCGCCGGCGCGGTCGCATCGATTGCACGGCCAGCGAAACAGTATTCCGATCTCCGCCTCTCCCCAGATGGGCAACGTGCTGTCGCCGCCGTCAACGGCGACATCTGGGTGGAGGACTTCATCCGAGGCGGTTCGACCCAACTGACAACATCAGGACGAAACTCGGAACCGATTTGGACCGCCGACGGCGAAAAGGTGACGTTCTTCAGCTCGACCGAACGCGCGATCCTCACCCTTCCACGCGCGGGCGGCGTGAAACCCGAACCGAGCGTAACCGGGAAGGACGCCGTTCGCCTGCGGCTTCATCCGGAACACTGGTCGCCCGATGGCTCGACTCTCTTTTTCTCAGGCGACCCGGCGTCTCCCACCAGGAAACTTTTTGCCTGGTCGGCGGCAGGTCCGGAGAAGCCGCTCTTTGAGGGCCCGGGCTCGCAGCGGGAAGCGCACCTCTCGCCCGACGGAAAGTTCATCGCGTATCTTTCGACCGCGGCGCACGGCGGCAATACGTATGAGCTGTACGTCCAGCCGTATCCGAGTGGCGCGCGCGTGCAAGTTTCGGTCAACGGCGCTGATGACGCGTTCTGGTCCCCTGACGGCAAGCAGCTCTATTACAAAGCGAGCCCCCGCTCCAGTCCGCTAATGGCAGTCCCCGTTCAAACCTCGGGTGATCGGATCCAAGCAGGGCAGCCGCGCAAGCTCTTCGATTTCGACGGCGAAATCCGCGGCGTCACACCGGACGGAAAGCGGTTCCTTGCGCTGCATGCTCCGAGCGCCGAAGACCGCGTCTCCAAGATGCATCTGGTGCTTAACTTCGCCGACGAACTGCGCCGGCTGGCGCCCCCGCGCTAACGCTTCGGCAACGCCTGATCGTACGTCGCCCGCCTGGCCGTCGGTGCTTCGAGCAACGGCAGCGCGCCGTTCTTCTCGGCTTCCGACCACCACAACTTCTTCAACTCTTCGAGCTTTTTCGGATGCCGCGCGGCAACGTCTGTCGTCTCCGAAAAATCGTTGGCAACGTGATACAACTCCCACTTGTCGTTGTCGAAACTCGTGCCCCGCGTGTGAATGCCGACCGCCTTCCACCCGTCGCGCCAAATACCGCGGCTGCCCCAGAGTTCGAAGTATTGCCGGTCGCGCGGATGCGGCGCTTGCGCATTGTCGAACGTCGCGCGGATGCTCTTGCCGTGTAGCGGCATCTGGCACACACCGTTAAACACCGCGGGCGCCTCGATGCCAAGGATGTCTAATACCGTCGGCGTAATGTCGATCGCGTCGACAAACTGCGTCCGGATGCCCGGCTTCTGAATCGCGGATGGCCACGATAGGATGAACGGCGTCTGCACGCCGCCCGCGTAGGGCCAGAGTTTGTAGTAGGGAAACGGCGTCGACGACACCGACGCCCAGGGCCGGGGATACAGCGGCTGCGTGGTCGGCGAGCCCATTTCATCGAGCCGCGCGTACACCTCGGCCGCCGGGGTTGGATCGCGATAAGGCCGCAGGAAATTGCCCTTCACGCCCGCCTCCGGCGCACCGCCGTTGTCGGACATGAGAAAGATCGCGGTGTTGTCGAACAGGTTGTTGTCTTTCAAATACTGCACAACGCGCCCGATCTGTTCGTCGGTGTGTTCGAGGAATCCGGCAAAGGCGGCCATGTAACGCGCGGCGACAGCGCGCTCCTGATCGGAGAGACTCTCCCACGCCGGATCGCCCGGATTCATCGGCGGCAGCTTCGTGTTGGGCGGAATCACGCCAAGCGCAAGTTGCCGCTTGTAGCGCGCTTCGCGAATGCGCTCCCAGCCGGTCTTGTACGTCTCGGCGTACTTGTCGACATACGGCCTGGGAACTTGAATCGGCGTGTGCGTGGCGCCGAAGGCGAGGTAGAGAAAGAACGGCTTCTGCGCGTCCGCGGCCTTGTGTTCGCCGAGGTACTTCAGCGACTGATCGACGATATCAACCGAGAAGTGATAGCCCGGCTTCGTAGGCCGCGCGATCGCGTGATTGTCCTCGAACAGATCGGGTTTGTACTGATCGGTCCAGCCCGATTGAAACCCGTACCAGCGATGAAAGCCCTTCTGCAGCGGCCAGTGCGTGCGGTCGCCGGAAGCCTTCGTGTCGGCCAGCGGAACCAGATGCCACTTGCCCGCGCCGTAGGTGCTGTAGCCGTTTGCGCCGAGGATCTGCGCAACGGTCGCCGCCGCCGGCGTGACGCGTCCACGCGAGTGCGGATAGCCCTCGTCGTCGCCGGCGAGTTGCTTCAGCCCGATGGCGTGATTGTTGCGGCCGGTGAGCAGCGCGCCACGCGTCGGTGAGCAGATCGCCTTGCTGTGAAAGTTGTTGTAGAGCAACCCGCGCGCGGCAAGCCCGTCGATATTGGGTGTGGCGACCTCCGAGCCGAAGCAGTGAAGATCGCCGAAGCCGGTGTCGTCAAGGAGGATGTAGACGATGTTCGGCGCGCCCACGCGGGCCCGAGCGTTCGCCAACAGTGCGGGCTTCGAATCGGCCGCGGTGCGTCCGATCGCCCCCGCGAAAGTCTGCGGCGCCGGCGCCGGGTAGTTCTGCGCGCGGGTTGTCGAGGCGAGAAGCATTGAGCTGAAGAGCCGGCGGCGAGTGAGCATCTTCCTAATGGTCTATCACGCGCTGAACAAACACAAAGCGATAGACTAGCGTCGATCATGCGACTCTGGATTGCGTTCGCCGCCTCACTCGCTCTGTACGCCGATGACCCATTCCTGCAGTGGATGGACCGCATCGCGCAACAACAACTCGACGAACGCGCCGCGCGACTGGCCGCGATCCAAACGCCCGAGCAAGTCAAACTACGCCAGGCTCAAATCAAAACGAAGTTCCTCGAAATCATCGGCGGACTGCCCGATTACAAAGGCCCGCTCAACGCGCGCGTCACCGGCGTCATCAACGCCGGCGGCTACGCGATCGAGAAGGTGATCTTTGAAAGCCTGTCCGGCTACTACGTCACGGCCAATGTTTATCGGCCTTTGACGAGGGGCCGCTACCCGGCCGTGCTGCTGCAATCGGGCCACACACAGGAGGGAAAACCCGAACCGCAGATCACCGCCGCCAACCTCGCGCTGCAAGGCTACGTCGCGATGACGTTCGATCCCGTCGGCCAGGGCGAACGCGAACAGACGTATCTGCCGATGCTCGGGCGCGCGCTGTCGGGCGGCTCTGTCAACGAACATCTCGCGATGGGCGCGCAGAACATTTGGATGAATCAGAGCGTCGTTCGCTACTTCGTTCACGACGCGCGGCGCGCGATCGACTATCTCGTCAGCCGCGCCGATGTCGATCCGAACGCGATCGGCGCCGCCGGCTGCTCCGGCGCGGGCGCGCTGACGACATACACCGCAGCGCTTGATGACCGCATCAAAGCCGCCGCGCCCGCCTGTTTCCTGATGACATACCGCGCGCTCTTCTCCGGTCCGACAACCGATTCGGAAATGAGCCCGCCCGCATTCATCGCCGCCGGTTTCGACCAGGCCGATCTGTACATAATGTCCGCGCCGAAGCCGTGGCTATTGATGGCGACCGAAGAGGACTACTTCCCGCCCAAGACCGCGCGGCCCGTCTACGAAGAGTCTCGTAGAATCTTCGAAATTCTGAAAGCGCCTGAAAGGATCCGGTTTCACGTCGGTCCCGGCCCGCATGGAACGCCCGTCGAATCGCGCACCGAGATCTATCGATGGATGGCGAAGTGGCTGAAACACTCCGATCCACCCGTCGAAGAAAAACCCGTGAAGCAGTACTCGAATCTCGAACTGCGTGTGACAAAAACCGGAACTGTCGCCGACGAGCCGCGCAGCCGCCGCTTGCACGAAATCTTGAGGGAAGAACTGCGCAAGAAACGCAGGCCCGCTACGCGCGACGATCTGAAAGCCGAACTGAAGCGGCTCGGTGTCGCCGCCCCCGGCGCGCCGATCGTAAAAACAAACGGCAATGAGATTGTTTTTGACGTCGAACCCGGCGTGCCCGTGCGAGCCAGGCTATACGTCCCATCGGGCAACGGCAAAAAGCCCGCCGTCGTCATCGTCGAAGACATGCCGATGCCGCAGCCGCTCTTCGTCAGCCGCACACGTCCCACCGCGCCGTTGGCCGAAGCGCTCTACAAGAAAGGCCACATCGTTCTGGAACTCGAACCGCGCGATTCACCGCTGCAAGTGGAAAGCCGCGCGTTCACCGGCAACTGGCTCGCCAACGGGCGCGCGAATCTGATCGGCCTCAACCTGCCAGCCATGCGCGCCCGCGACATCCTGCGCGCCGTCGATCTGCTGGAAGCCCGCGGCGACGTGAGCGAAATCCGCGGCGCCGCGCGTGGCGTGAAAGGAATCTGGTTGCTGATGGCCGCCGCTGTCGATGCGCGCCTGAAAAAGGTCTGGGCCGATCGCACTCCGCACAGCATGCTCGCCGCCTATGACCGCCCCATCGGCAACTTCTTCTTCGACGCACTGATCCCCGCCTTCGCGCTGAAGTACGACTTCCGCGATTTCGTCGAGCCCGCGCGCCTGCTATGGAGCGATCCGACCGATTGGATGAACCGCGTCGTCGACGCCGGCACGGCCTATCACTACCGCTACACCGGCGAGCCCGACGACGCGTTAATCGAAGTGTTCGTCACCAGATAGCCGCGCATCACACGAGTAGTGCGTCATCAACAAAGACGGGAATTTGGTCGGATACCTTAAAACCCAGAAGGCGCCCGGCACGGCTCCGGGCGCCATCACGAAACTACGCCCGCGCCGTCCGCTGCGAGGACTTCAACATCGAGTTCATGCAACCCAACAGGTATGCCAGCCCAACGCTCGGACGGAACTGCCCATCGGCGCCAACGCCGCGGCTTGTATCCGGCGCGCCAGGAATCTGGCCCACCGCCGGAATGTGATCCGGAATCACAATGCCGTCGAACTTCACATCGACCAGCGCCTGCATGACTTTGCTCATGTCATAGTAGCCGTCGTCGATCAGCGCTTCGGTGAAGTGCGGCAGCGGCGCCGTCACATTCCGGAAATGCACCTTGAACAGCTTCTTCTTCGCGGCGAAGTACTTGATGACATCGACGCAATCGGCGCCTGTCCACTTGCCGCCTTCCAGCCACGAGCCGACGCAGAAGCAGACGCCGATGTTCGGGCTGTTCGCAATTTCGATCGCCCTCTTGTAGCCCTCGAAATTCGAGAAGATGCATCGCGGCACGCCGGCCAGCATCGGCTGCGGCGGATCGTCCGGGTGAATGCCGATGCGCACGCCGGCTTCCTCGGCCACCGGCACAACCTTCTTGATGAAGTACTCGTAGTTCTCCCAGATCTCTTTTTCGCTGTAGCCACGCCCATGCGACAGCGGCTCGGTGTAGGTCTTACCGCCCCAGAATCCCTTCCAATCGGGGCTCTTCGAGTTACCGTCGCGCGCGCTGTAGCCGCGCTCGTTGATCACGCGGCCGCTCGACCAGATGCCGTTGCCCATGTGCGCGTAGGTTGAATACGGAATCTTTGCCTTGCCCAGGTAGCGGATGTAGTTTAGATAGTCTTCGATCTTCACATCGCGCCCGGGCAGATTCAACGTCACCTCGGGCATGTTGTGCAAACTGCCCGACGGCCCCACGCCGCTGCCGATGTTGTAGACGCCGAAGCCCGCCGCTTCCCAGGTCTCGCGCTGTTTGATGAAGCCTTCGGCGTTCGCCGTCGCCTGCTGCGGCGCAACGCTCAACCACTTCACGCCGAGTTGTTTCAGGTACGTTGCGTACTCCGGGGAATATTGATTGACGCTGACGCCGATCTTGATGCCGGGTGGAATCGGGATCATCGGTTTCGATGCCGCCAGCGCGGCCGCCGGCATTGCCGCCGCGCCCGCAAGTAAGTCTCTACGTGTTGCACTCATGATTTAGAACTCCGCTCGAATGGAAATTTGCACATTGGCTTGTGCAGTGCCGAAATTGGAGAAGTCCCCCACGACGCCCGTGAAGCGGGCCCAAGCGTTGGTATTGGTCAAATTATATGATGTATTCGGCGCCGCCAGATTGGGCCGTTTGTGCGGCAGGTTGTGACCGTCGACGCGAAAGCTGAACTTGTACTTCTCGGCCACTAGCCAGCTCTTTGTCGCGAAGACCTGCATCCAATACAGCCCGGGCGCTTGCAGGATGCGCGAGCCCATCGAACCCGCCGTGTAGGCCGGTGGGTAGGCGAACGCGCTCATGTGGAAGAACGGCGTCTGCGCCGCGGCCGGGAACCGCTGGCCCATGTCCCAGTTCTGCACCTTGGCGTCCGGGGCCGGGACAAGCATGTTCACGCGCGATGGCGCCAGGTATCGATGCGGACTCCCGAGCTGCGAAACCGTAATCGGCTGGCCCGACATCGTGTTCTCGCTGATGTTCACTTTCCACCCGCCCAGCACCGAGTTGATCAACCCGCCCCGGTTCATCCACTTCTGCCCCTTGCCGAACGGTAGTTCATAGACGACGAACGCGCCGAACATGTGGCGGTAATCGTAGGAGGTCCGCGACTTGCCGCCGCGGCTGTAGTAGTAAACACCTTCGTCGTCGTTGCTCAGCGACTTCGACATGTTGTAGCTGGTGTTGAACACCAAGCCCTTGCCGTATCGCTTTTCGACCGAGAAGTTACCGCTGTGCCACGTGTTGTGATTGAAGTTCGAAAGGTAGTTGATCGCCCCGAAGTGCGGATAAATCTGGAAGTTTTGTTGCGCCACAAAAGCCTGATCCTGCCGGGCGCGGTCATTGCCGAACGCCAGTTCCGGCGCGATCCCATTGATGTTCCAACTGCGCTCCAGGCCAACCCCCGCCGATCCTTGATATTGAATCTCGATCATCCATGTATTGGCCGGCTGATACTGGAAGCCGCCCGACCAGTTCATTACGTACGGAATCCGGAAGTTCGGATCGCGATACGTTGCCGTCCGCTGCCCGAAATTCGACCCGGTGTACGGCACCGTGCCATCCGGATTGATCCGGTACGTTAATTGTCCCGGCCCTTGGGAGAGCCGGAACTGATGGCGCGGGTCGCCCACCGGCTGATTGATGTTGATCGTGCCCGCGTACTCGTCGAATCCGCCGCGGCCGGGACTATCCACCGCTAGAATGCCGAACGACATACGCCACACCCACTTCGGATTGATCGTCCACGCCAAGCCCAGCCGCGGCTGGAAGTTGTTCAAGTCCCGCTTGCCGATCGGTCCGGTCGGATGCGTGATCGCTCCGCGCCGGCCCGTCACCGGGTCGATCGCGTCCGGGTCGAACTGCGACTGCTGATTCCAACGCGTGCTGTACGGCGAGAAGTACGACCAGCGAACGCCGAGATTCAGCGTCAGGTTCGGCCGAACCTTCCAGTCGTCCTGGAAGTAAAGCTCCTGATTCCACAGCCGCGGCAGGAACGTCGAGAACTGCTTCGTAAACGTCGCGCTCGTGACGGTCCCCATCAGAAACCCCGCGAAGTTGTTGCCGGTGTTTTGCGCGAACGGCAGCGTCGTCGCTCCGCCGAAATCGTATTGCCCGCTCGGCAGCGCCGTCGCCTTGTCGTTGAACAGCGTGCGAATCATCTCCCAGCCCATCTTCAGGTTGTGCTTGCCCACAATGTAGGTCAGATTGTTCTGCACCACCTTGTCTTCACCCACTTGCCGGAACCGCCCCATAGCCCCGATGCTGAAGCCGATGTTGAAGAACGGAAACGTGTCGACCTCAACGCCGGGAATCGTCAACGCCTGCAACGCGGAATCCGGCCGTGTCGGATTGGACGCCGCGCGCCGGTTATACCCGAGCCGGAACTCGTTAAACAGGCGGCTCGTCCAGATCGAGCTATAGCTGAATACTCCGTTGATAGTATCCACCGGGTTAATCTCGCGCGAAGCGTTGAACTCCGGCTTCGCGAAATTGTCGCCGTTCTGCCCGCGATGCCAGCCATGCGAGTACCGAACCATGATCTTGTGATTGCCCGAGAACTGATGGTCGAATTTCTCGTCCCAACGGTCGCGCATCAAACACCGGCAGCTTTCCGCGCGCTGCAGGTTGAGGCTCGGACCCGTTCTGGCCGGCGAGCCCACTTGATTCGGCGGCAGCCAGATGCCGAGGTCGAGGAATTTCAGCGCGATCGGGTCCATCAAGCTGCGCGGCACTACATTATTCGGCAGCGGATCGCGTGTCCATGTCGTACCCACCTGCCGCGTCGAGAAAGGATTATAGATCGGTAAACCGCCGCCCGGCGCTTCCTTGAACGAAAAATCGCCGTTCAGCATTTCGGGCGTCGGAACGGTAGTGACACGGTAGTTGATGGTGTGCTCGTGGTTGATTGCGTAGTCGGAGAGCCAGAACGTTCTGTTACGGCCGTTGTAGATTTTCGGGATGACCACCGGCCCATGCGCGACAAGATCGAACGTCTGATAACTCCACGGCGCTTGCGCCGGCAACGGATTTTGCGTGATGAAATTGCGATGCACCCACTTGCCGTTCAAGTAGCGGTCTTCGAATGAGGCGTGCAGTTGATTAGTGCCCGTCTTGTAAACCATGCGCATCGAGCCGCCGCCGGTGTGCCCGTACTCGGCCGACGTACCCGTCGTCAGCACCTTCACTTCTTCCATCGCATCGGTGGATCCCTGCGTAACGCCGTCGACCTGATTGACGACGCCCGTGTACGGTGACTTCGCCACCACGCCGTCCATCTGAAAACCGATCGCGTTCTGCGCTTGCCCTTGAATGTGGAAACCGCCCTGGCCTACGACTCCCACAATGCCCGGCATGTATTGCAGCAAGTACACCGTGCGCTTCATGACACCCGGCGTCTCGACAAGAACCTCCGATGGCAGCACGTACGAACTCAGAACGTTCTCCGTGTTCAACAGCGACGCTGATCCGCTCACCGTCACGCTATCGGTCACCGAACCGACTTCGAGATTAAAATCGACGCGCGGCACGTCGGCCGAGCGCAGCGTAATGCCTTCACGCACAATTTCCCTGAATCCCGCCGCCGTGACCCTGATCCGATATTCGCCGGGCACCAGGTACGGTATGTAGTACCCGCCCTCGGCCGACGTCACGTTCTCGGTGATGAAATTCGTCGCGATGTTGACCACCGAAATCTTCGCGCCCGCAACCACCGCGCCGGTGCCGTCGCGAACAGTGCCGACCAATGTCGCGTTACCGCTCGTTTGCGTCCAGGCGGCGGAGCAAAGCAGCGCGAGAGCGAAGAGTGTGCGAGTCATAGCACGCCAAGCATATAAACGATGAGCGCGTGAGTCAACGCCCCATCGAGATTGTGCATTTCATGGGCGGCGAGTAAGATGAGGACATGATCCACGCGGTGAAAGATCTAACACCGGAACAGCGCCAAGCTGTCGAATCGTTGTTAGGGCGAGCGGTCGACGATAACGAGGCAGTGAGCCTCAAGTCCGTTTGGACACCCGCCACCGGAACCCCTCCGTCAACACCGGAACAGCGGCACGAGGCCGCCGAATGGCTGGAACGACATTACGCGAAGGTCGCCGCACGGCAGCGGTCTTATTCCGATCAAGAGTTCGAAGCGACGATCGCCGAAGCACTCCAGGCAGCGCGTTCTGAATCCGGCCCATCGAATTGAGGATCGTCCTCGACACCAATTTTCTGATCAGAGCTCATCGCGAGTTCGAGTCCCTCGCGAGCCGCTTGCACGGGGTCCTGGTGCGTGACGGCCACCAAATACTCGTATCGAACGAACTTCTCTCTGAAATCTCGCGCGTAATGCGATATCCCAAATTGCAGCGGATGTACGGTTTGAGCGACGCCGAACTATATGAGTACGTCCAGCATCTGCGAATCACTTCCGAACTCGTCCACCTCAACCCGTTCTATCTCGCCCCCATGCGCGACCCGTCGGATCTGATCATCCTCCAAACCGCCGAACGAGGCAGCGCCAGCACCATCTGCACCTCCGACCGCGACTTCTCCTCGCCTGAGGTCATTGCCTACTGCGCCAGCCGCGGCATCGAAATCGTCGACGAGCAAACGCTCGCCAGCCGGCTGCTATAGCCGCGGCGCACAATATGGTCGATGGCCCAAAAAGCAAGCCTGTCATTGAGCACGACCAGCACGGTTACTTCCCCTTGTGCCCGGAACTCCGGGTCGGCCGATCGTCGAAGAGGCGCTGGCTCAATATCCAGCGCCGCCAGGATCGCTGGAAAGAATGAACTCAACGCGCGAACGCAAGCGAATGTCCCGCGCCTAGCAGCTTAACTACGCCGAGTGAATCGCGTCGACCGAGCCCTACGAAGCCACTGCCAGGCATTCCTCACCCCGGCGGATCGGGAATCCACAACCGCCGACAAATCACCCGAGCAAGATTATTGGAAATCTCGATATGCCGCAGAACCGCTTCCGCGTGACCTGTTCTGGGATTCTCCCAAGTCGAGCGCCCCAGGCCCTCTCGGCAAAGCACACGGCCGTGCCGCCGAAGGTGCCGGAGCAGCCCTTCGCGTCTCATCCGACGACGACTAACTCCTGCTTCGCCTCGGGCGGCACGGCACGCAGCGATTCGTCGCGCCGATATTCAAGCATCAGCGCGATCGCCTCGCGCAAGCTCTCCAAACACTCCTCGCGCGTAGCGCCTTGTCCGTTCGCGCCGGGCACCTCGGCACAGTAAGCCACAAACCAAGGCCCGTCTTGTTCGACTATCGCCGTGAATTCGTTGCGCATAGCGCCATCTTAACCCTTTCTCCCAAAATCAAACCCAAACCGCTTAATATCCACCCGCAACCCGTGCACCACCACCCCCTCGGCCTCCAGCCGCTGCACCTGCTCAACCCCACTCGCGCCGCGCAACAAAATCTTCCCGCCCTTCCCAATCACCCTGTGCCAAGGCAGCATCGGCCCCACGCCCTTCAACGCCCAAGCCACCTGCCGCGACCCCGTCGGATACCCCGCCGCCACCGCCACATCGCCATACGTCGTCACCCGCCCCTTCGGCACCTTCCGCACGAAGGACCGAATCACATCGAGCATGGATGGAGGCTCACTGGATCGTTTCCCCGGCATCGCCAGACCCTTCCGCCTGAATCGCCCGCAAGTACTCGCGCGGCATCACGCAGTTTTGTATCTCCGCTTCCGTGAGCGACGGCTGCCAGCGAAACAACAACCGCGCGCCATCGCCAAACTCCTCATCCATCGCCACCAAATCGTTCAACCCCCGGAAGATGAACGAAATCATTTTCCCATCCGGCTCGCGCAAATACTGCTGCGCCTTCTCGTGCCCCAAGCGCAGCGCCTTATCGTAGGCCTCCACCGCCGACTCCGCCAGCACCGCGTGTAGATCGAAATGCACCACGCTCGATGGCTCGTCCTCCACCCGAACTTCAGTCACGACCTCGGCCAAGTACCAGTTCGCCATGAGCCTCCTTTCGCCACGCGGCTAGCAACACAATACCAATCAGTATGAGCGCCGCACTCAATCCGGTCCACAACCCCCGCGCGCCCCAACCGCGCGAATACGTCAACCACCAGCCAAGCGGCAGGCCGATCAACCAGTAGCAAACGATATGCGTTGCCATCGCCGTCCGCGTGTCTCCCAGACCCCGCAGCGCGCCCGTCGCCACCGCCTGCACACCGTCGAAGAACTGAAACCACGCCGCGATCGCCAGCAAAGACACCGCCATCGCAATCACTTCGCCATCGGTCGTGTAAATCCGAGCCAACAAAACGGGCATGATCCAGAACGTCAGCGACGCTGCTAGCATGAACGCCGCGCCCATCCCGATCCCCACCCCCCCCCCCCCCCCCGCGCCCCCCCCCCCCTTTCGGCCCCCCCCCCCGCCCCCCCCCCCCCCCCCCCCCCCCCACAACCCCC
>Ga0194128_10006200_pt1 | contig 16219 bp, 12 predicted proteins | sample TA2KigCa65mmetaG_FD_148650 | JGI IMG/M metagenome (GOLD analysis project Ga0194128, IMG submission 148650) | Freshwater microbial communities from Lake Tanganyika, Tanzania - TA2015037 Kigoma Deep Cast 65m | ecosystem: Environmental > Aquatic > Freshwater > Lake | place: Tanzania: Lake...
CCTCTTTCATGGCAAGAAACATCCGCTCGAGATGGGCCGCGCCGAGATCGCCGCGTTCCTCGATCACGTGGCCAACACCGACAAGGATGCGCTGGTGGCCATTGAGTTGGGACGGTCGGCGTTGGAGTTCCTGTACGCGGTGTACCTGCAGCGCGACTTCGGGGAGCTGCCTCGGCCGCGTCCGCCGCGGTTGTTGGATCAGGTCAAGCAGGTGCTGCGCGTCAAGCATTATGCCCTGCGCACGGAGGAATGTTACACGCAATGGATCACGCGCTACATCCTTTTTCACAACAAGCGTCACCCGCGCGACATGGGGGCGGCCGAGTTGCAGCAGTTCTTGACGGACCTGGCCGTGACGGGCCACGTCAGCGCCAGCACGCAGAATCAAGCGTTGAACGCGATCGTCTTCTTGTACCGCGAGGTCCTGGAATTGGACCTCGGCAAGGTCGACGCGGTACGCGCACGCAGGCCGAAGCGGCTGCCCGTCGTACTGGCGGCGGAGGAAGTGGCCAGGGTGCTTGCGCTGGTTGAAGGGGCCGACGGCGTGATCGGACTGATGGCGAAGCTCCTCTACGGCTGCGGCTTGCGCCTGATGGAATGTTGCCGATTGCGTGTCAAGGACATCGACTTTGCGCGCGGGCAGATCATGGTTCGCCATGGCAAAGGGGGCAAGGACCGGATCGTCATGCTTCCCAAGTCGATACGCGAGCCGTTGCAAAGTCATCTGGAGGCGCGGCAAAGGCTGCACGAGCGCGATCTGGCGCGCAGCGTGGCGCGTGTCGAGTTGCCGGATGCGCTCGAACGCAAATATCCGAGCGCCGCGTGTGAGTTGGGTTGGCAGTTTATGTTTGCGTCGCGGCAGTTGTCGCATTGTCCGCGCACGCTGCGGTTGGGCCGGCATCACATTCATGAAGGATCCGTGCAGCGCGCCGTCGGCCGGGCGGGAGTCGCGGCGGGGCTGTCCAAGCGCATTCACTGCCACACCTTTCGCCACAGTTTCGCGACGCATCTGGTGGAGCGTGGCATCGATTTGCGCACCATCCAGGTCATGCTCGGACACGAGAGCCTGGAGACGACGATGATCTACACGCACGCCCTCACCCCCGACCCCTCTCCCATAAGGGGAGAGGGGAGAATTGAGGACCGGCCGGCGTCGCCAGCCCGCTCGACTTGTTGTCGGACGCCGTTGATGCCGTCATTCGCGAGGCGATTGAGGCGACCCGGCGACTGAGGTGATTGCGAGAGGTCAGGCTGGCAAGCCTGACGTACGCGGGCCACGACCCTTCGAGGCAGTGTGACGCGTTCGCGCGGATGTGAAAGCGAGGTCCTATCAGCTACCGGTTGGTGATCGAAACCAGGCAGGCAGCTGGACCGGCGCCCTATTCCGTTGCCGTGAATAGGACGTGTCGAGGACTGTGCTATAGCGGTTAAGCGGAATGAACATGTAGACGCCGATCGGAACATAGCCGTTGGCGCTCGCTTCGGATCGGAGGACGCCGGTGAAGAGCTGGGTATAGCCGATGCGGGCGCCGATTTCGAACCCGCTGGGTCTTCGGATGCCGAGCTTGGCATAGATGTCGTAGCCGCCAGCGAACGCCTCCGTGCGTGGAGCGCCCTGGATGATGATCTGTTGCTTGGTGGGGTCAAATTGGATTGACTGACGTCGGCGGAGGCGGCGGGACGGCATCGCCTGAGCCCGTCGTCGTCGTCGGTTGCGCGATGACGATATTCACATCGCGATGCACTCGCTGCGTCAACACGTCGTACCAGCTGGCTCGGCCGCAACCGTAGCGGTAGGCGGGCGCGCCGAAGTGGAACGCCAGACCTCCCGTGACGGTGGTGCGGAAGACGGCATCGTTCTGGACGATGAAGTGGGCCGAGATGCGTTCGGAGAGCTGTGCTTCGAGTCGGCCGCGCACGCCGTTGGCGGGGCGAATGCCTTCGGCGGAGTAGTGGTAGAAGGCACCGTAAGCGCGGAGGGCATAGCGATCGAAGCCGGGTACGCGGCCTCCCAGTTCGACTTCAACTCCGCCCATGGCGGTTTCGACGGTCTGCGATTGTTGAAAAACGAAATTGTTGTTCGCGATAAACCCAAGCGGGAATCTACCGGTGTCTCCGATGAGGCGATGCCCCGCGCCAATAATGATGTAGCCGTTGGTTCGGAATTCGAGATTTCGGCCGAGCAGTTCAAAGCCCAGACCGAGTTGTTGGTAGTAGTGGAAGTCGGTTTTTCGGCCATCGTAGAAGGTGTTCAGGCCGACGATGGCGCCGACGCGCGGCTCGAACCAGCGATAGCCAGAGCCGAGGTTGTACTCCCAGCGATTCTGGTGATTGAAGCTGACGAGGCGTACGTCGGTGAACGCCAGGGAGAGATCGCGTTGGTAGAACGGTAGTAGGGCTTCGAGGTAGGTGAATCCGCGCGTGTAGCCGACGCCGTCGCCGACGTCGGTGCGAAGCGTAACGCGACCTGTAAACGGGCTGGCGTCGGCGGCGAACACGTCGGCTGGCTTCAGGACGGGCGGCGCTTCGCCCTGCTTTTGCAGCACGGGGATTCCCGTCGTAACTTTCGTGGGATCATCGGGCAACTGGGTAGGCGTCTTCGCGGGCACGCCATCACTCTGGAAGAGCAGCCGGGGACGCGGCTCCTGTCCGAGCGAAGGTCCGGCCAGTGCCAGTATCAAAGCTCCTGTCAACAGGGTCATCGCGATACTTCGTATCTTCACGGCTATGTCCTCCAACGAAACGTCGAAACTCGAGGGAGAGAGCCCAGTGATTCCATGGGTGTTTTTCATGGTCGGTATTGTTGTGGCCGCGTCGAAATAGGAAGTAGAATTAGAACGCCAAGTGCGATGCGCAGAAATGTCGAATCCCTTAGTGTTTGCCCAGCTTACCGAGTTGCTTCGTTCGGTCGCTTTGAATCGCGCAACCGATCGAGAAGCGTTTGCAAATCGCTGGGCAGTGGCATCTCCCAGTGCATCGGTTCGTCGGTGACGGGATGTAGGAAGCCCAACTCGACCGCATGCAGGGCCAAGCGAGGCGCCTCGCTGGCGTCAGAGATAGTCGTGCCATCGGGCCGGCGATTGTAGACACGCTCACCGCACACGGGATGGCCGAGTTCCGCCAGGTGGATACGGATTTGGTGTGTGCGTCCTGTTTCGAGCTTGCACGAGAGAACGGAGTAACCGGGCAACGCCTCGACGACGCTAACGTGCGTGACGGCGGCCTTGCCCCCCTCACCCCCAACCCCTCTCCCCCGGTGGGGCGAGGGGCGGTCAGGTGCGCTTCCGCGTCGGCCGTCGCCCCGATCTTTGACAAGGGTGGTACGAATGGTTTGTGGCACCATGGCGCCGGAGACGATGGCCAGGTAGCGGCGCGTCACGGTGTGTTTTCGGAACTGCATGCCGAGCCCGCGTTCGGCTTCGACGGTGCGAGCAAAGACGACCAGGCCGCTGGTCTCCTTGTCGAGGCGCTGCACGACCCGCAATCGGGGTCGCGGATCGTGCTTCTTGCGCGGCAGCCGCATGCCGATCTGCCGCATCACCAGGTCGTCGAGCGTGACGACGAGCAGGCGGCGTTCTTCGAGCCAGTCCTTTTCGGCCGGATGCCGCACGGTGCTGACGCCGGACGGTTTTTCGACGACGACGATGTGCTCGTCGATGTGCCGAATGACAATCTGATCGATGTGCTGTTGCGGCGACTTTTCCGGCTGCGCCAGGATTTCGATGGTGTCGCCTACTTTGAGTCGGCGCGCATCGTCGAGCCAAACTTCGCCGTTGAGCTTGACGCGTCGGCCTGCGATGAGCTTGCGCAACTGCTTCCAGGTCTGCGGCGCTAACACGATGCGCAGCACCGCCGCCAGAGTCTTGCCGGCATGTTCGGCGGGAACGGAGAAAGGAGGATGATTCACGATGCTACTGGCCGTTCTTCTTGAACTCGATTCGATGGTCCCCGGGGTTCGGAGTACCTCACCCCTGGGCTTCTCCCAGGTTTCTGCCGCGGCCTGGCTTGGCTTGGCGTTTTTGCGATCTCCGCCCCGGGCGGTAGCCGCGTTTTGGCATGGCGTGGACGTAATCGCTGGCTTGATCCATGCGGTCCTTGAGGGCTTCCTTGGGCGGCTGAGCGGGGATGAGGCAATCGCAGCCGTTACCGATCAGATCCGAACGGCCGGCGTCCAGCAACGCCTTGCGAACCTCGAAGTAATTCTCCGGCTTGAAGAATTGCAGCATCGCCCGCTGCATCTTGCGGTCGCGCAGGTTGCGGGCGATGTAGACTTCTTGCTTCGTGAACGGATCGATGCCGGTGTGGTACATGCACGTGGCGATGTCGAACGGGGCCGGGATGAAGTCTTGCACTTGATCGGGGCGATAGCCGTTGCGTTTGAGAAAGACGGCAAGGTCGATCATCGCATGAATATCGCTGCCCGGGTGGCTGGCGATGTAATAGGGCACGATGTATTGCTTCGGCTTGCCGGCCTTCTGCGACGCCTTTTTGAACTCCCTGGCGAAGCCTTCGAAGTTGACGTTGCGTGGTTTTTTCATCAGGTCAAGCACGTGCGGGTCGGTGTGCTCCGGCGCGACCTTGAGATGCCCGCCGACGTGGTGGGCCGCAAGTGCGGTGAGATATTCGGGCGAGAGCTGGGCGATGTCCATGCGGATGCCGGAGGCGACGAGGACTTTGCGAATGCCGGGCTCGTTGCGGGCGCGTTTCATGAGGTCGATGAGCGGACCGTGATCCGTTCCGAGCAGTTTGCAGATGGTTGGGTGGACACACGAGAGGCGTTTGCATTTCGCTTCGACGTCGGGGCGCGTACAGCGCATCTTGTACATGTTGGCGGTCGGTCCGCCGATGTCGCTGATGACGCCCTTGAAATCGGGGTCGGCCGCCATCGAGCGCACTTCGCGCAGGACCGAATCTTCCGAGCGCCACTGGATCGTGCGTCCTTGATGGGCGGTGATCGAGCAGAAGGTGCAGCCGCCGAAGCAGCCACGCATGAGCGTCACGCTGTCCTTGATCATTTCGTACGCGGGGATCGGCTCCGTGTACGAGGGATGCGGCCGGCGCGTGTACGGCAGGTCGTAGATGCCGTCCATCGCTTCTTCGCCGATGGGCAACGGCGGCGGCGTGACGACGACGGCCTGGCGATCGTGATATTGAATCAGCGTCTTGGCATTGAACGGACTGGTGTTGATGTGGATTAGACGTGTCGCTTCGACGAAGGCGTGTTTGTCGGTTTTTACTTGTTCGTAGCTCGGCAACAATTGTGCATCCTGACGCCCACAGCCGACAGGCTGTGGGCTATCTCCCTCGATCCCGCAGCCTGTCGGCTGCGGGCGTCCGTCCGTTTCCCTCGCGCCCAGGACGTACGCGATGCCGCGCATGTCGCGCAGATCCTTCACCGTCTCCCCGGCGGCGAGGCGTCGTGCGATCTCGACGATCGCGTGCTCGCCCATGCCGTAGACCACGAGGTTGGCCTTGGCGTCGAGAAGAATGGACTTGCGAACCGTGTCGGACCAATAATCGTAATGGGCGAGCCGGCGCAAGGACGCTTCGACGCCGCCGGCGATGATCGGGACGCCTGGGAATGCTTCACGGGCGCGATGGCAGTAGGCGAGCGTGGCGCGGTCGGGGCGCAGGCCGATCCTGCCGCCGGGAGAGTAGGCATCATCGTTACGGACTTTTTTGTTGGCGGTGTAGTGGTTGATCATCGAATCCATGTTGCCGGCGCTGATCGCGAAAAAGAGTCGAGGCCGGCCGAACTGCCGCCAGGGTTCGCACGACCGCCAGTCGGGCTGGCTGAGCATGGCGACGCGAATGCCCGCGGCTTCGAGAACGCGATGCAGAATCGCCATGGCGAAGCTGGGATGATCGACATAGGCGTCGCCGGTGACGAAGACGACATCGACCGCATCCCAGCCAATCGCGTCCATCTCGCGGCGCGATATCGGCGCGAGTGCAGTCGACTTCTGCCACACGGGCAGCGCGAATCGATCAGGCTTCGGCTCCGGATTGAGCATCCCGCCATTATACCGCACGCGCATGCGGCGGAATGCTGAACGAGCGTCGCCCGTTCCCGTGTCCTGCCGGCTTCGGGCTTTTTTCTGGCAATTTCACGAGCATAAGTGGCACCATGTCGTCTTATTGGTAAGGAGAATCAGCCATGTTGATTCAACGAATTCGATCGATCGCGGTGTTGACGTTTGTACTGATGGCGGCATTGGTGGTTGCGCTATCCGACCCGCCAGGCGCCGAGGCAAAGAAGGTGATGGAGCGCGGCCCGCGCCGTTTCAAATTCGACATCGATCCGAAGACGCCAGAGAAGGAACTCCTGCCGGCGGCTCCGACGGGGCTTAAAGGGCCGAACTATCTCACCGAGGATCTGTTCGATGTCCCGGAAGTGGCGCTGGGTGACCCGATTCCGAAGAGTCAAAAGAACGCGGACTTCGAAGAAGCCGCTGCATTCGCGCTGGCCAAGATCAACGTATTGAACCGCGACGCTCCTGATGGCTTCGTCAAAGCGATCTTGGCGCACCGAGCCGACCTGCACGGGTTGCCGTTCCTGATGGGAAATGACTGTCGAACCGAAACACGGGACGCTCAGGTCTTTGCGGAGACAGTGGCGATCGTCGGCCGACAGCTACACGAAATCGCCTCGCGCGACCCCGAGGCAGCCGCGATTCCCAATGCCGAGTACACCGAAAAACTGATCTGGGGCGACTTTCCCGATGTACTCGCAAATCGAGGCGACGCCAAGAGTAAACGGCATCAAGCGACGAAGAGCGAGCTTGATCGCGCAGCCATGACGGCGCTGACTCAAATGCTGCCGACGCGGCCTGCGCTCTGGCGAGCCGGTTACGCCAAACACCTGGGGACGATCGCCGATCGCCGGGCGACGGAAGTGTTGGCCAAGCTCACGCTGTTTGCGCCGGAGCAACTGGTGCGCGAGGCCGCCATCAAAGCACTGAAGGCACGTCCTGTCGCGGAATACGACAAGCTGCTTGTCGCCGGTCTGCGCTATCCGTTGCCTGAAGTGATGCATCGTGCCGCGGATGCGTTAATCAAGCTGCAGTGCAAGACCGTTTTAACCGACCTCGTTGACGAACTGGAACAGCCCGACCCACGTGCTCCGCGGAAGCTGAACGATGTGATGACCGTGCGTGAAGTGGTGCGCGTCAATCACCATCGCAACTGCGCATTGTGCCATGCTCCGGCCGTTCAGAAAGATGTGCCGCTGGGCGTTTTGACCGCGCCAGTCACATTGCCGCAGGAAACGATGCGAGGGTATGGGTTCGGCGGCCAATCGCCGGAGACCTTCGTGCGCGTTGACATCACCTATTTGAGGCAGGATTTCTCGCTGGTGCAGGGAGATGCGCGATTCGACTATTTTGTCCGCACGCGAAAGTTGACTCCGAGTGAGGCGACGGACCACGCGAAGCTAGTCGCCAAGATCGGCACGCGCCCCAATCACATGGCAGCACAGAGAGCCCTGGCTGCGCTCGTCGGTCAAACGCCGGACGACCCCACCGCTGCGGGCTGGCGTCGGCTACTGGGCAGGAATTAAGATCGTGTGCACGGCACGTCGAGCATCAACGGTGGGCCGTCGATGTTTGTGCGGGTATGAACTATAAACTGTAAGAGTCTGTCCGGGAAAGCCCGTGGGGCACGTCTTCAACGTGCCACGTCACGTTTTTTTCCAGGTTCTGGCACGTTAGAAACGTGCCCCACGTAGCTTGCCGGATAGCCTCCAACTAAATGGCGAGTGTCCTCGCATGGACCAGCGGTGTAGCTTCGTGGACTTATCGGAATCCCAATGCCACAGTGATTCCGTGGCGAGTATTGGCTCGACAAAGACTCCGTACGAGGCGCCACACTGCAGCCTTCAGTGCCTTCTGATGCGAAGTGTCCCTCCGCGAGCGGTTTCGCCGCCTGGAATGGCGATCGTTCCGCTCCGCGAAAAGGCGGCGTTGCTGGCGATTTTCCGCAACTCGTTATTTCAAAAGATGTTGCGACTATTCCATGTGTGCGCATTATTCCGGTTGTTGTGAACCTCCGGCAAATGAAATCTGTCGTATCCTTTGGTAGGCACGTTTTTCCCCCCTGGCGGACGCACCGCGTTTGCCGATGAACGTATAATATAGTTGTCCCCCCAACCCCAGGGACTCATTCCACTTACAAGCACCCATCGCCCGTTCGTTGTCAATGCTGGTGATCCCGCAAACGAAACCGGAACAGTGGTTTAGCTGCGTGACGGCTGATCGAACCTTATGGGGACAATGCGATGACGCGCTCGCAATCTGAAGCCAAGGCGAGTCGCCGGGGCGGTTCTGCGCCCTTGAGCGATCCTGCCGCAGTGAAACCGGAAGATGCACCCATGAAGAAACGATCCACCACAATGCTTGACGATCTTTACGACATCGACTTCCCGCATGATGCGCACGTCGACGAGGAGCCGGTCGGCGGGGGCGGCGCTGATGATGCGCTGGGACTCTATCTCAAGCAGATGGGGGCGATCCCGCTGCTGAACCGTGAAAAGGAACTGTCGCTGGCGATTCGGCTCGAAAAGGCGCGCATGCGCTATCGCCGGGCCGTTCTCTTTTCGTGGTGGTCGATCGATCGCATCGTCGGCATGTTCGACCGCATTCACGCGGGCAAGATGCCGATCGACCCGCAGATCGACGTCGTGCACAGCCTGGGCCTTGACCGCGAGACGATCCTCGCTCGGTTGCCGTACAATCTACGCACGCTCAAGCACTTGATTCGCAGCGCCGCAAAGCAATTTCGGCTCGAGCAGCGTTCGCGGTCGCAGAGCGGGCGCAGCAAGATGCGTCGGCAGCGCTGGCGCAACTTGCGCAAGGCGATTCGGCTCGTCGAAGAAATCTCTCCGCGCACCGAGCTTCTCGATGCGCTTGCGGAAGAATTTGATCGCACCTGCCAGCACCTTCATTCGCTCCAGGTGCAGGCGAGCCTGCCGGGCCGCTCGGCCATGGTTCGCGAAGGCCGCACGCGGGCGGTGAAGGAGTTGCGCGATCGTAGCCGGGATGTGGTCGCATCGCCGGAGGACATGGTTCGGCTGCTGAAGGTGATCCGCCGACGCCAGGCGAAGTATCAACATTTGCGCAGCGAATTGGCCGAGGGGAACCTGCGGCTGGTCGTTTCCATAGCCAAGAAGTATCGTGGGCGCGGCTTGTCGTTCGCCGACCTGATTCAGGAAGGCAATCGCGGCCTGATGCGAGCGGTCGATAAGTTTGAGCATCGCATGGGCTTCAAGTTCGGCACGTATGCCACCTGGTGGATTCGCCAGGGCATTCAGCGCGCCCTCGCCGACAATGCGCGAACCATTCGTGTGCCGTGCCATCAGGTCAGCTTGTTGGCGGCCATCGAACGTGTTCGCGGCGAGTTGATCGTGCAGACCGGCCGCGAGCCAACGATCGAAGAAATCGCCATGGTCTTGGGCACGACTCCGGAGGAAGCGAAGTCGCTGCGTGCCGTGGCGCGTCAGCCGCTCAGCCTGCATGAGCCGATGGGAGACGACGCCGAACGGGCCTTGAGCGAGTTTCTCGACGATCGCGCGGTCATCAGCCCGGGCGAGAATGTCGATTTGATGCTGCTCCGCGAGCGCATCGGCGAGGTTCTACGGTCGCTCACGCCGCGCGAACGTGAGGTCATCGAAATGCGTTTCGGCTTGAAGGATGGGCATCCGCGCACGCTCGATGAGGTGGCGCAGAGCTACGGCATCACGCGGGAACGGATTCGCCAGATCGAATCGCGCAGCCTGTCGAAGCTGCGTCAACCGGTGCGCAGCGCACGCCTGGCCGGTTTCGCAGAGAAGGAAAAGTAATCGCGGTCTTCGTTTAACGCCCGCGCGGCGCCATGCGGGCGCTAAACGAAAATGTGCAATATAATGATCTTGTTGACACCCCTACCTCCCGTCAGCACGGGAGGTCTTTGTTTTTTGGGAGCGGACGAAACCTCATGACGCCGGATGAAATCGCGGAACTGCGAAGCAAGAGCTACAACGCCACCGTGGCGTCGATCGCGTTTCCGAATGAAGACCTGATGATCGTCCGCGTGCGTCCCGATGGCGGCGTGCAGCCGCATCGTCCGGGGCAGTACTCAACGCTCGGCCTGGGCCAATGGGAGCCGCGCGTTCCGGGTTGCCAGGAGGAGGTTCAGAAACCGGGAGACGAGAAGAAGCTGATACGCCGAGCGTATTCAATTAGTTGTTCGATGTTGGATGAGGCCGGCACAGTGCCGGATCGCAGCGGTCAGGATTGGCTGGAGTTTTACATCGTCCTGGTGCGTCACGCCGAGAAGGCGCCGCCCGCGTTGACGCCGCGTCTGTTCGTGCTGCGTGAAGGAAGCCGACTGTTCATGGGCGAAAAGATCGCTGGGCACTACACGCTCGACCCGGTCAAGCCCACCGACAACGTCTTGTTTCTTTCGACCGGAACCGGAGAGGCACCGCACAACTACATGCTTTGGCAGCTCTTGCGCTCCGGGCATCAAGGCAAGATACTCTCCGCTTGTTGCGTTCGCTACCAACGCGACCTCGGCTATCTGGCGATCCACCAGGAATTGACCCGCCGCTTTCCAAACTACACCTACCTGAGCCTGACGACGCGGGAAGCGACCAGCGCCGGACAAAAGGTCTACATCCAGGACCTCATCACCAGCGGCCAACTCGAGGGACGCCTGGGAGACACGCTCGATCCGGCCCGCACGCACGTTTACCTGTGCGGAAACCCAAAGATGATCGGCGTTCCCGAAATCAGTAAGATCACCGGCGACGCGGTCTTCCCGCAGCCGCCCGGCGTCATCGAGATCCTGACCCAACGCGGCTTCCAGCGCGATCAGGCGAGCTTGAAATTAAAGGGGAACATTCACGTCGAGGAGTATTGGTAATCAGGAATCAGGAGTCAGGAATCAGGAGTCAGGGGTCAGGGACCGGAGAGAAGGCGCCGGGAGGTCGTTTATGGGCCCAAAGTCAGCCAAGGGCCGAATTGTCAACCAGAAGGCGTATCGGCTTGCGATGAGGATCTTTGAGATCAGCAAGACATTCCCGCAGGACGAGCGATTCGCGTTGACATGTCAGATTCGTCGATCCTCGCGATCGGTTCGTATGAATCTTCGGGAAGCATGGGCAAAACGCCGATATCCATTTCATTTCGTCAGCAAGTTGACTGATTGTGATGGCGAAAATAGTGGACCGATACATCGCTCGACTTTGCGCGCGATTGCGGCTACATCACGCCGGCGCTGCATGGTGAACTCATCGGCTCCGTTGCCGAAATCGGCAAAATGCCGGGTTCAATGCTCAACCACCCCGACCCCTTTGTTCTGACGCCTGACTCCTGACCCCTGACCCCTGTCCCCTGACTCCTGGAACAACAATGGCAGACGACATCATCGGCAACTATAAGCTCGTCAAATGCCTCGGCACCGGGCAAATGAGCCAGGTCTGGGAGGTCGTCGAAACCTCCAGCCATCGTCATTTCGCCATGAAATTGCTGCTTCCGGAAAAAGCCGGCGACGCCGACGCCAAGGCCATGCTCTACCATGAAGCGGCCGTCGGCCTGGAAATGGTGCATCCCAACGTGATCCGTATCAACTACGTTAGCGACGATTCGGTCAATCATTATTTTGTCATGGAGTTCTTTCCATCGGGAAGTCTCAAGTCGCGGCTCGTCAGCAAGCAGTACGACTACATTCGCCAAAACGCGCACAGCATCTTCAAGCAGGCCGCCACGGGATTGGCGTACATCAACACGAGCGGCTGGGTGCATCGCGATATCAAGCCGGACAATCTGCTCGTAAACGCCGCCGGCGAGTTGCGCATCATCGACTTCGCGATCGCCCAGCGAATCGGCGGCGAGTCGTTTTTCAGCAAGCTTTTTAGCTGGGGACGGTCGAAGACGGTGCAAGGCACGCGCAGCTACATGTCCCCGGAGCAGATTCGCGGCGAAGATCTCGATAGCCGATCCGACATCTACAGCTACGGGGCGACGATCTTCGAACTGGTCACCTATCGCCCGCCGTTTCGCGCCGACACACAACAGCAACTGTTGCAGAAGCACATCTCGGAGAAGCCCGCACCGCCGCTTTCGTTCGTGCCCGAGTTGACGCAGGAGTTCAGCGACCTCGTCATGAAGTGTCTCGCCAAGAAGCCGGACGATCGGCCCCAGAGCTTTCACGACGTGCTCAAATCGCTGAATCAGCTGCGCGTTTACAAGGACGATCCTGTCAGGAAACCGTGAGGCCACGCCGTTTAGCCATTCGCCTCGGGCGAGCGTGGCGTCCGCGGTCGCCCAAGGCGAGCGTCTAAACGTCATGAGTCGGACCTTGGAACGAGTCGCATGCAATGCCCTGTACTAGCCGTGGATGCCCAACGTCCTGCTGCCGAGGCGATTGCGCGAGCCGCGGAGATATTGCGTTCGGGCGGACTGGTGGCGTTTCCGACCGAGACAGTTTATGGCCTCGGCGCCAACGCACTTGATGCGAACGCCGTCGCCAAGATCTTCGTTGCGAAAGGCCGGCCGGCGACCAATCCGATCATCGTGCACGTGGCGACGATCGACGACGCGAACAACCTTGTGAGCGTTTGGCCGAGCATCGCTCAGCGCTTGGCGGAGCGATTCTGGCCCGGGCCGTTGACGCTGGTATTGCCGAGGGCGGCGTGCGTGCCGGACGCCGTGACGGCAGGCGGACCGACGCTAGGCATTCGCATGCCGGCGCATCCGGTGGCGCACGCTCTGCTGCAGGCGTGCAGACTGCCGATCGCGGCGCCGAGCGCCAACCGATCGACCGAACTATCGCCGACGTTGCCGGGACATGTGCTCGCTGGTCTTGGCGATCGCATCGAACTGTTGCTCGACTCCGGGCCGACGGCGGGGGGCATTGAATCGACCGTTCTAGACTTGACGACGAATCCGCCCCGGCTCCTGCGTCCCGGATTGGCGACGATCGGCGAGATCGAAGCGGAAATCGGGCCGATCGATCGCGGACCGAGCGACGCGCGCATTGCACGGTCGCCGGGCCAGATGCGCCGACATTACGCGCCGAATACGCCCATCGAGGTTGTAACGAAGAGCAAGGCCCGCGTCGCCGAGTTGACCGAGCAGGGTTTGCGCGTCGGCTGGATGACGCACATGGACGGCGAGAGACTCGCTGCCGTCAAAATCACTCTGCCGAGCGACGCCATCGGCTATGCGGCCCAGATGTACGCGGCCTTGCATCAACTCGATGACGCGAGTTTGGACCGCATCATTGTTGAGATGCCGCCGGAAGGGGACGATTGGCTGGCCATCCACGATCGATTGCATCGAGCGTGCGTCGGTGCCTGAAGCGTAAGCGAAGCGTGAAAAGAAGCTTCGCTTGCGCTTCAGGCTCTGACAACAGGAATCACCACGCGCGCAATGGCCGTCGCATGTCCGGTCGTCGCGTCCACTTCGACAATCGCACCGCCCAGACGCACGTCGCCGGTCGCGACATCAAAGGGCGTCGGCACGAAGTCGAGCGAATGCGCCAGCACCCGATCGGCTCGTCGGCCCAGGATGCTCTCGTAGGGCCCCGTCATCCCCACGTCGCAGATGAACGCTGTCGTGCCCAAGATCTGCTCGTCGGCCGTCGGCACATGCGTGTGCGTGCCGAGCACGGCGCTGACGCGCCCCTTCAGAAAATGCAGAAGCTGATACTTGTCTGACGTTGCCTCCGCATGCACGTCGACGACGATGACCTTCGCCTTGCCGGCCAGTTCAGATAGGACGCGATCAGCGGCCTGAAACGGACAATCGACGGGCCGCATGAAAGTTCGACCCAGCAAGCTGAAGACCGCGACCGGCGTTCCATCGCGCGCCGGCGCGACGATCGCATCCCGTCCAGGCGCCTCGCGCGGGAAATTCGCCGGCTTGCAGATGCGATCGTCGTCCTTCAGAACCGTGATAATCTCGGATCGCTTGTAGATGTGGTCGCCCATCGTCACGAGGTCGACGCCCGCGCCGCGCAGCTGCCGAAATTGCTTCGGCGTCATGCCCGATCCGCCCGAAGCGTTCTCGGCATTGGCGATGACGATGTCGATGGCATGCTCGGCCACAAGCGTCGGAACCCGGTCGCGCACCGCATCGACACCGACCTGCCCCACGATGTCGCCGAGGAAGAGGATCTTCATCTGGTGCAGCCTGCGGGAAAAGCTCGATGGAGGTTCGAGATGGAGAGAAAGGGAGAGGAGGAGAGGGAGAGAGCCGCGCGGACTCCTGGTCTCCCTATGTCCCCTTCTCCGTTTCTCCCCGTCACGTACTCGTCAAGTCTACTTGGCTTTCTTCTCAATCTTCACGCCCTTGCCCTTCTTTTTGGCGGCTTCGGCCTTGGCGCGGGCTTCGGGGCTGGGGATGTCCTTCTTGTTCGTCGGCCGAATGATGACGAGCCCGCCGTTGGGGCCGGGGATGGCGCCGCGAACGATAAGGAGATTGTTCTCGATATCGATCTTGACGACGTCGAGATTGCGAATGGTGACTTGCGTGTTGCCGTATTGGCCCGCCGCGAGGTGGCCTTTCTTGGGCCGACCGGAACCGCGGTTAGACGCGTGCGATCCCGTGCTGCCCGGCGAGCGGTGAACCTTCTTGGCGCCGTGGGCGGCTGGCAGGCCCTGGAAGTTGTGGCGTTTCATGACGCCGGTGTAGCCACGGCCCTTGGTGGTGCCGATCACGTCGATGTGCTGGCCTTCCTTGAAGACCTGATCAACGTAGAGGATGAAGCCGACTTCGATCGCGGCGTCCTTTTCGCTTCCGTCTTCTTCTTTGATCTTGACCGAGGGCGGCGGGCCTTCGAGGCGGAATTCTTTGATGAAGCGTTGCGGCTCGCAGTCGGCTTTTTCCAGAACCTGCACGCCTGCTTGCCGCAGCCCCGCGCGGCGCTTGGAGACGAACTCCTCGGCGACGTGGCCACGCTCGGCGCGGATCGCCTTGCGGCGGAGCTTGTCCTTGAAGCCGAGTTGAATCGCGTGATACTTATCGCGTTCCGGTGTGCGAATCTGCAGAACGTTGCAGGGACCCGTTTCGATCACGGTGACGGGGGCCAGCTTCCCCTCCGCGTCGAAGATTTGTGTCATGCCGACCTTGATGCCAAGCAAACCCAGAGCCATGGTGCGTCCCCTTCGGCCATGCGTCAAAAGCGCAGCGGGCCGTGCCATTGGTATGGTAACCTGAGGAACGAAACCTCAGGGGAACAGAATATTATGCAAGGCAGGTGCGAATTGTCTAGTGGCAGGTTCAGAGCCGCGACCGTCAGGGAGCGCGACACGTAAAACGCTCCCGAACGGTCCCGGCTCCGACAGGCATCACTTCCCGAACGGGCCGACGCCGACGCTGACTTCAGGCGGGGTGCACAGCCGGCGAATCTCGGTCTCGAGCGTGGCGGCTTTTTTGCGTGCGTCGTCGAGCGAGATGCCTTTGGGTGTGTCGGGGCGTTTGTGGCCGACGTGCGTGAGCCAGGCAAGGCCGAGCAGGCGGTTCTTTTCTTCGATCAGTTTCCAGACTTTTTTCGCGTTGTCCTGATCCACGGAGAGCAGGTTCGTCAGTGGGATGCCATTGGCGAGTTTCTCTGAGGTAATCGCCATGCGTTTGCCGCCCTCTTTCGGGTTGCCGACACGGATGGCGAGAAATCCGCCAAGACCTTCGACCTTGACGCTGGCGCGATTGACGCGCTCATCGAGCTTCTCCAGTTCCTTCGCGGCAGCTGTCCATGCCGGGTCGGTCGGCATCGGTAACGGCATCGTGAACGAGAATGACACGCCGTTGCGGCGGGCCGATTTGACCTTCACATTTGGATCGGTGGGCGGATCGTTCGGACCTCGCTGCATCTCCTTTGGCACATTGACAACGATGTCGCGAATCGCGCTCGGGGCGTGCAGCGCCTTCAGAAGCTCCAGTGCGATGACCATGTGCCCGTTGGCATTGGGATGGATGCCGTCGCCGGACACGCGATAGCTGGCGTCGGTCGTGCGCATCGTGGCAAGGTGCTTCACCACTGCGGCGTGGGCGTCGATCACGACGTACTTTTTGGCACGCAATGTCACTAGATGGCCATTTTACAAGTCCCTGAGCAGTTGTCCGTTGGGTGGCGACGGTAGGGGCGAGGTGTGTAGAGGAAGCGGTCGAAACGCTGGGGATCTCGGCCACACCACGCTCGACCGAATCGTTGCTGGCGGCGTGTTTGGCTGAAAGGTGTG
>Ga0194128_10006205_pt1 | contig 16214 bp, 13 predicted proteins | sample TA2KigCa65mmetaG_FD_148650 | JGI IMG/M metagenome (GOLD analysis project Ga0194128, IMG submission 148650) | Freshwater microbial communities from Lake Tanganyika, Tanzania - TA2015037 Kigoma Deep Cast 65m | ecosystem: Environmental > Aquatic > Freshwater > Lake | place: Tanzania: Lake...
TAGGCGAGCGCAGTCAGGCCGGGCTCGACCACCACATAGCTCTCGAAATAGAGAATGCGCTCGAGCTCCTTCAACGTCATGTCGAGCAGCAGGCCGATGCGGGACGGCACCGACTTCAGGAACCAGATATGCGCCACTGGCGAGGCCAGCTCGATATGGCCCATGCGCTCGCGCCGGACCTTCGACTGGATGACCTCGACGCCGCACTTCTCGCACACGATGCCGCGGAACTTCATCCGCTTGTACTTGCCGCACAGGCACTCATAGTCCTTGATCGGCCCGAAGATGCGCGCGCAGAACAGGCCGTCGCGCTCGGGCTTGAAGGTGCGGTAGTTGATCGTCTCCGGCTTCTTGATCTCGCCGAACGACCACGAGCGGATCTTCTCCGGGCTCGCGATCGAGATACGGATCTCGTCGAACTGCGGCGCGCCGCTACCGGCGGCCAGGAATTGAATCAGCTCGCTCATGCTCTCTCCTTGCGTCCCTGGATCGAGGGGCGGTCGGTGGTTCAGTGATTGATGTTGCGCAGATCGACGTCGAGGCCGAGCGCCTGCATTTCCTTCACCAGGACGTTGAAGGATTCAGGCACGCCGGCTTCGAAGTTTTCGTCGCCGCGCACGATCGATTCATAGACCTTGGTGCGGCCAGACACGTCATCCGACTTGACCGTCAGCATTTCCTGCAAGGTGTAAGCGGCGCCATAGGCCTGGAGCGCCCACACCTCCATTTCGCCAAAGCGCTGACCGCCGAACTGCGCCTTGCCGCCCAGCGGCTGCTGGGTGACCAGGCTGTAGGGGCCGATCGAGCGCGCATGAATCTTGTCGTCGACCAGATGGTGCAGCTTCAGCATATAGATGTAGCCGACCGTGACCTTGCGCTCGAACTGGTCGCCGGTCAGGCCGTCATAGAGCGTCACCTGGCCCGAGCTATCGAGGCCGGCAAGCGTGAGAAGGCGAATGATATCGGCCTCATGTGCGCCGTCAAACACCGGGGTCGCCACGGGCAGGCCCGGCTCGAGGCTGGCGCCGAGATCGATGACCTCGTCATCGTTCATGCCGGTGACGGTGGCAGCCCCCGTCTGATTGCCGGCCTTGCTGCGTACCGGTGCATCGCCATAGATGTCCTTCAGCAAACGACGGAGCGAATCCGGCGAGTTCGATGAGCCTCGCCGCAGGCCATTCAGGAGATCGCCGATCTTGCGCCCAAGCCCATGCGAGGCCCAGCCGAGATGGGTCTCCAGAATCTGGCCGACATTCATGCGCGAGGGCACGCCGAGCGGGTTCAGCACGATATCGACCGGCGTGCCATCCTCGAGGTGCGGAATATCTTCGACCGGCACGATCTTCGAGATCACGCCCTTGTTGCCGTGACGGCCGGCCATTTTGTCGCCGGGTTGCAGCTTGCGCTTCACCGCAACGAACACCTTGACCATCTTGAGCACGCCGGGCGGCAACTCATCGCCGCGCTGCAGCTTCTCGACCTTGCTCTCGAAACGAGCCTGGATGCGCCCCTGATTGCGCTCGAGCTCCTTCTGAAGCGTCTCGAGCTGGCCCATCAGCTGCTCGTTCTTGAGCACGATCTGCCACCACTGGCCCTTGCCATATTTGGCCAGCAATTCCTCGGTCACCTTGACGTCGCTGCCAAAGCCCTTGGGGCCACGCACCGCCACGCGGTTGAGCAGCAATTGCTTCAGGCGGTCATAAATATTGCGCTCGATGATCGCGAGCTCGTCATTGCGATCCTTGGCGAGCCGCTCGATCTCGTCACGCTCGATCGCGAGCGCGCGCTCGTCCTTCTCGACGCCGCGGCGATTGAAGACGCGCACCTCGACCACCGTGCCCGACACGCCGGGCGGCAGGCGAAGCGAGGTGTCGCGCACGTCCGACGCCTTCTCGCCGAAGATCGCGCGCAAGAGCTTCTCTTCGGGCGTCATCGGGCTCTCACCCTTCGGCGTGATCTTGCCGACCAGAATGTCGCCCGGCTTCACCTCGGCGCCGATATAGACGATGCCGGCCTCGTCCAAGTTCTTGAGACCTTCCTCGCCAACGTTCGGGATGTCGCGGGTGATTTCCTCCTGGCCGAGCTTGGTGTCGCGCGCCATCACCTCGAACTCTTCGATATGGATCGAGGTGAAGACGTCGTCCTTCACCAGGCGCTCGGAGATCAGGATCGAGTCTTCGAAGTTGTAGCCATTCCACGGCATGAACGCGACCAGCACATTGCGGCCGAGCGCGAGCTCGCCGCTATCCGTGCTCGGGCCATCGGCGATGATATCGCCGGTGCGCACCCGGTCGCCCACCTTCACCAGCGGGCGCTGGTTGATGCAGGTGTTCTGGTTGGAGCGCTGGAACTTGAAGAGATTGTAGATGTCGACGCCGGTCGAGGACCCATCCTCCTTGTCTTCGGCGCGAATGACGACGCGTGTCGCGTCGACCTGGGCGACCGTGCCCGAGCGACGCGCCGCGATCGCAACACCCGAATCCCGTGCAACGACCTCTTCCATGCCGGTGCCGACCAGCGGCGCCTCGGCCCGGATCAGCGGCACGGCCTGGCGCTGCATGTTGGAGCCCATGAGCGCCCGGTTGGCGTCGTCATTCTCGAGGAAGGGAATGAGCGCGGCCGCCACCGAGACAAGCTGCTTCGGCGAGACGTCGATGAACTCGATCTGATCCGACGGCGCCATGAGGAACTCGCCGTTCTTGCGGCAGCTCACCAGCGCCTCGGTCAGATGGCCCTTCTTGTCGAACGTCGCGTTGGCCTGGGCGATGGTGTACTTGCTCTCCTCCATCGCGGAAAGATAGATCACCTCATCACTCAGGCGCCCATTCTCGACCTTGCGATACGGGCTCTCGATGAAGCCGTACTGATTGACCCGCGCATAGGTGGCGAGGCTGTTGATCAGGCCGATGTTCGGGCCTTCCGGCGTCTCGATCGGACAGATGCGGCCATAGTGCGACGGATGGACGTCGCGCACCTCGAAGCCCGCACGCTCGCGCGTGAGGCCGCCCGGCCCAAGCGCCGAAAGGCGGCGCTTATGGGTGATCTCGGAGAGCGGATTGGTCTGGTCCATGAACTGCGAAAGCTGGGACGAGCCGAAGAACTCGCGTACCGCCGCCGCCGCCGGCTTCGCGTTGATCAGGTCGTGCGGCATCACGGTGTCGATATCAACCGAGCTCATGCGTTCGCGGATCGCACGCTCCATGCGCAAGAGGCCGATGCGATACTGGTTCTCCATCAGCTCGCCGACCGAGCGGACGCGGCGATTGCTCAGATGGTCGATGTCGTCGATATCGCCGCGGCCATCCTTGACCGCGACCAGCGTGCCAACCACGGCCACCAGATCCTGCCGACGCAGCACGCGCATGCTGTCATCCCACGGCAGATCGAGACGCATGGCCATCTTGACCCGGCCGACCGCCGACAGGTCATAGCGCTCGGAGGAAACGGCGCCGAGGGTGCTGGTCTGCACCCAAACCGGGCCTTCGATCGAAGCCGGGCGCGTCGTGTTCGGCACGATCACGCGTGACCAGCCGTCCTGCTGGTCGAGCATCCACACCGCCGGTGATTCGCCGCGCTTCAAGGTCGCGACCGGCTGCTTCGCCTTCTTGGGCTCGACGAAGCAATCCGCGGTCTCGGCCTCAAGCCGCGCGGTGCCGAAGAAGAGATCGTAGAACAGCTTCTCCGCGGTCTCGACCGTCGGCGGCTCGCCCGGGCGCAGAACTTTGTAAATTTCGATCAGCGCTTCTTCGCGGCTGTTGGTCTTGTCGATCGCGAGCGTATTGCGGATGTAGGCGCCGACAGTGACGTGATCGATCACGAGCAGCGGGAGCTCCGTGACGCCCGAGCCCTCGAGCTCTTCGAGCTTCGCCTTGCTAAGCTCATCGCCCGCCTCGGCCAGAACCTCGCCGGTCTCCTTATTGATCAGATCGAGCGCAAGATAACGACCGACCAGGTTCTCCGACTGGAGCAGCTGCTCGGTCATGCCGGATTCGACGATCTTGTTGAGCACGCGCGGGGTCACGCGCTTGCCCTCCTCAGCCACGACCTTGCCGGTCTTGGCGTTGACGAGATCGGCCAGGAGCTTCACGCCCTTGACCCGCTCAGGGTCGAACGGCGCCTTCCAGCCGGTCTTGATCTTGGTGCAGACCGTCTGGCTGTAGAAATAGTTGAGGATCTCTTCGGCGCTCATGCCGAGCGCGCGGAATAGCACGCTGACCGGCAGCTTGCGGCGCCGATCAACGCGCACATAGACGTGATCCTTCGCATCGAACTCGAAATCGAGCCACGAGCCGCGATAGGGGATCACGCGTGCCGCATAGAGGAACTTGCCAGAGCTGTGGGTCTTGCCGCGATCATGATCGAAGAACACGCCGGGCGAGCGATGCATCTGCGAGACGATCACACGCTCGGTGCCGTTCACGATGAAGGTGCCGTTCGCCGTCATGAGCGGCATGTCGCCCATGTAGACGTCCTGCTCCTTGATGTCGCGCACCGTCTTGAGGCCGGTATCGGCGTCGACGTCCCAGACGATGAGACGGAGCGTCACCTTGAGCGGTACGGCAAAGGTCATGCCGCGCTGCTGGCACTCATCGACGTCGTATTTCGGCTCTTCGAACTCGTAGCGCACGAACTCGAGCGAGGCGGTGTCCGAAAAGTCCTTGATCGGAAAGACCGAGGTGAAGACCTCCTGCAGCCCGCTCGGCGTGCGCTTCTCATGCGCCACGTCCTTCTGCAGGAAGAACTCGTACGACTTCTTCTGCACTTCGATGAGATTGGGCAGCGTGGCGATCTCGGCAATGCGGCCAAAATTGCGGCGAAGCCGGCGATAGCCCATGTACGACTGCGGCATTGGTGCCCCTCGTTGGACGTCGATCCCGATGCGGCTGCCCGGACGGGCCGGCCGCGACCCTCAGCTAGACTTCAGAACGCGCGCAGGCCGCCGGGGGCGCAAGCGCGCTCCCGGCAGCCTCATCCGATATTGACGATCGCCTGCGGCGAACGCCCATCACTTCACTTCAACCGTCGCTCCGGCAGACTCAAGCTGCTTCTTGAACTTTGCGGCATCGTCCTTGGAGACAGCTTCCTTGACGGGCTTCGGCGCACCCTCGACCAGGTCCTTCGCCTCTTTCAGGCCAAGCCCGGTGATCGCGCGCACTTCCTTGATGACGTTGATCTTGTTGGCGCCGGCGTTGGCGAGAACGACCGTGAACTCGGTCTTCTCCTCGGCCGCCTCGGCAGGCGCAGCGGCGCCGCCGGCCGCCACGGCCGCAACAGCAACTGGCGCTGCGGCCGAAACGCCCCACTTCTCCTCGAGCATCTTGGAGAGCTGGGCTGCCTCGAGCACGGAGAGGCTTGAGAGTTCATCGACGATTTTGGCCAGATCAGCCATTTTCTAACTCCTTGGGTCTCGAATCTGTTTCGGTTCTACGGTGCGAATTGGATGGCGGGCCGTCTCAGGCCGCCTCGCCTTTCGTCGCATGCGCGTTGATGACACGAGCGATCTGCCCTGCCGGTGCCTGCAGCACGCCCGCAATGCGCGTCGCCGGGGTCTGCAGCAGACCGAGCAGGCTGGCGCGCAATTGATCGAGCGAGGGCAGTTCCGCCAGGGTCTTGACCGCGCTCGCGTCGAGCACGGTCTCGCCCATGGCGCCGCCGACCACGACGAACTTCTCGTTCTTCTTGGCGTAGGCGACGGCCGCTTTCGCAACCGACGCCGGATCGCCCGAATAGGCGAGCGCGGTCGGGCCCTTCAGCAGGGCCGACAGATTGACATACGGCGTGCCATCGGCCGCGCGCTTGGCCAAACGGTTCTTGGCCACCTTGACGCCCGCGCCGACGGCACGCATCTGCCGCCGGAGTTCGGCCGTCTCGGCCACCGTCATGCCCGAATAGCGAGCGACGATTACGGCGTTTGCCTTGTCGAAGACGCCATGCAGGCTATCGACGACTTCAGCCTTCTTTGCTTTTTCCACGGTACCTTCACGCTCCTCCGGCTCATGCCGTACCCACGCCAATGACGTGGAGACCAGCCCCGCCGCGCCGCGATCGCCCGCTCCATTCGTCGAGGACGATGGGAGCGCACGAGAGCAACGATGCCGCGTCTTTCTCCAATTGGAGAATGACGACGGCGTGGCGGGCCAAGTCCCTGTCTTGGCAGGTGGGGCTTACCCCATTAAGCCGCCGCACGCCGGCGGCACCTGCGGTCTCGGACAGGAACGATACGAACCGGCCGTTCGACCGTTTCGCACCGAGGATCGCGGCGACAGCCCGAGACAGTCCCGCCGCAATCCGAAGAGAGCTTCCTCCTCTCAGGCGCTTGGCGCGCCCGAGCCAATCACCAGCTTGACGCCCGGCCCCATCGTCGACGAGAGCGTCGCCTTCTTCATATAGACGCCCTTCGCGCCCGAGGGCTTGGCGCGGTTCAACGCATCGAGAAAGGCGCGCACGTTCTCGGCAATCTGCGTCTCGCTGAAGCTCGCCTTGCCGATGCCGGCATGGACGACGCCTGCCTTCTCCACGCGAAACTCGATCTGGCCGCCCTTGGCCGCCTTGACCGCGGCCTCGACATCCTGCGTCACCGTGCCGAGCTTCGGGTTCGGCATCAGGCCGCGCGGGCCGAGCACCTTACCGAGCTTGCCGACCACGCCCATCATGTCGGGCGTCGCGATGCAGCGATCGAAGTCCATCGAGCCTTCCTGCACCTTGGCCGCAAGATCCTCGGCGCCCACGAGATCGGCACCGGCAGCCTTGGCCGCGTCGGCTTTTGCACCCTTCGCGAACACCGCGACGCGCACCTTCTTGCCGGTGCCGTTCGGCAAGGTCACCATGCCACGCACCATCTGGTCGGCATGGCGCGGATCGACGCCGAGATTGACGGCGATCTCGATGGTCTCGTCGAACTTCGCCTTGGCGTTGCCCTTGACGATCTTCACCGCCTCATCGATCGCGTAGTTCTTGTCACGATCGACCGTCTTGGCCGCGACGGTCATGCGCTTGCTGGTCTGGGGCATTTGATTTACTCGGTGACGGTGATGCCCATCGAGCGCGCCGAGCCGATGATCATCTGGCAGGCGGCATCGATGTCGTTGGCGTTGAGGTCTTTCATCTTGGCCTGCGCGATCTCGCGCACCTGGGCCTTGGTGATCGAGCCGGCCTTGTCGCGACCCGTGGTCTTGGAGCCCTTCTGCACCTTGGCCGCCTTCTTGATGAAGAAGCTCGCAGGCGGCGTCTTGGTGACGTAGGTGAAGGTGCGGTCGCTGAACACGGTGATCACGACCGGGATCGGCATGCCAGGCTCGAGCTTGGCCGTATCGGCGTTGAACTTCTTCACGAACTCCATGATGTTCAACCCGGCTTGGCCGAGCGCGGGGCCAATCGGCGGCGAGGGGTTGGCCTGACCGGCGGGGACCTGGAGCTTGATGTAGCCGTTGATCTTCTTTGCCATCGGATTGTCCTGACTTGAGCCGGCGCCCTACGCCTTCTCGACCTGCGAATATTCCAACTCGACCGGGGTCGCGCGCCCGAAGATCGACACCGCGACCTTGAGCCGCGCGCGCTCCTCATCGACTTCCTCGACGAGCCCGTTGAACGAGGTGAACGGCCCGTCGCACACCCGCACCTGCTCGCCCACCTCGAAGCGGATCGAGGGCTTCGGCCGCTCGATGCCTTCCTTGACCTGACGCAGCACGCGCTGCGCCTCTTCCTCGCTGATCGCGATCGGCTTGTTGCCGCTGCCGAGGAAGCCCGTGACCTTGGCGGTGTTCTTGATCAGATGCCAGGTCTCGTCAGTCATCTCCATCTTGGCGAGCACGTAGCCCGGGAAGAACTTGCGCTCCGAGCGCACCTTCGAGCCACGCCGCACCTCGACCACTTCCTCGGCCGGCACCAGCACCTCGTCGAACTTGTCCTCGAGGCCCTTCTGCCGCGCCTGCTCGCGGATCGAGGTCGCGACTTTCTTCTCGAAGCCCGAATAGACGTGAATGATGAACCACTGCTTTGCCATGGCTCAGCCGCTCAGCCCGAGGATGGCGCCGATCGCGAGGCCGATGATCTGGTCGACCACGAAGAAGAACAGCGCCATCACGATCACCATGATGATCACCATGGTGGTCGAGATCGCGGTCTCCTTGCGGCTAGGCCAGGTGATCTTGGAGACCTCCTGGCGCACCTGACGGAGATAGATTGTCGGCGATACCTTGGCCATCTCGTCCAACTCTGCGCGCTAGGCATTGCTCTCTCGGCTGGCAGGAGTGGAGGGTCTCGAACCCCCAACCTCCGGTTTTGGAGACCGGCGCTCTGCCAATTGAGCTACACTCCTAGGCGCTTGCCCTCCTGATTTCCTAGCCGCCCGCCGCCGCGCTTATTGAATGATCTTGGCGACGACGCCGGCGCCGACCGTGCGCCCGCCCTCGCGGATCGCGAAGCGCAGGCCCTCGTCCATCGCAATCGGCACGATCAGCGACACCACCATCTGGATGTTGTCGCCCGGCATCACCATTTCCGTCCCCTGCGGCAGCTCGATCGTCCCCGTCACGTCCGTCGTCCGGAAGTAGAACTGCGGGCGATAGTTCGAGAAGAACGGCGTGTGACGGCCACCCTCCTCCTTCGTCAGGATGTACGTCTCCGCCTGGAACTTCGTGTGCGGCGTGATCGAGCCGGGCTTCGCCAGCACCTGGCCACGCTCCACTTCCTCGCGCTTCGTGCCGCGCAGCAACACGCCCACATTGTCCCCCGCCTCGCCCTGGTCCAAGAGCTTGCGGAACATCTCAACGCCCGTGCACACCGTCTTCACCGTCGGCTTGATGCCCACGATCTCGACTTCCTCGCCGACCTTCACCATCCCCCGCTCCACACGGCCCGTCACCACCGTGCCGCGCCCCGAGATCGAGAACACGTCCTCGATCGGCATCAGGAACGGCTTGTCCTTCGGACGCTCGGGCTGCGGGATATAGGCGTCGATCGCCTCCATCAGCTTCAGGATCGCCTGCTCGCCAAGCTCTGGCTTCTTCTCTTCCAGCGCCATCAGCGCAGAGCCCCGGATGATCGGAATGTCATCCCCGGGGAACTCGTACTTCGACAACAGCTCGCGCACCTCCAGCTCCACCAGGTCCAGGAGCTCCGGGTCGTCCACCATGTCCACCTTGTTCATGAACACAACCAGCGCCGGCACGCCAACCTGACGCGCCAAGAGAATGTGCTCCCGCGTCTGCGGCATCGGCCCGTCCGCCGCCGAGACCACCAGGATCGCGCCATCCATCTGCGCCGCCCCCGTGATCATGTTCTTGATGTAATCCGCATGGCCCGGGCAATCGACATGCGCGTAGTGCCGCTTCTGCGTCTCATACTCCACATGCGCCGTCGCTATCGTGATGCCGCGCGCGCGCTCCTCCGGCGCCTTGTCAATCTGGTCGTACGCCGTGTACGTCGCGCCTCCCGTCTTCGCCAGGACCTTCGTGATCGCCGCCGTCAGCGACGTCTTCCCATGGTCCACGTGACCGATCGTCCCGACATTGCAGTGCGGCTTCGTCCGCTCGAATTTCGCCTTCGCCATGGTGAGTCAGGTCTTTCCTGCTTCCGCTCTGTTGTCCTTCGCCGCCGTGCGCGGCGCCTTGCTTGAACCGGTGCACTCCGGCTTCACGCCCACCGGACCACCGTCGCCTGACCGATCCGGGCCGTTCACGCGGCTGGAGCGGGTGACGGGAATCGAACCCGCGTAGCCAGCTTGGAAGGCTGGAGCTCTACCATTGAGCTACACCCGCGAACCGGGAGCCAACCCAACCAGAATCCGCCCGACCCGCTTGGTGGAGGGGGGAGGATTCGAACCTCCGTAGACTGACGTCGGCAGATTTACAGTCTGCTGCCTTTAGCCACTCGGCCACCCCTCCGCGCAGGCACAGCGGCCGTGTGCGACGGAACGGCGAACTATGGGCAAACTTCCTGATTTGTCAACGCGCGATCGCGTCCCGCGTCAGCCTCCCCGTGGCACCTTTCGGCGCCCCACAGATGAGTCGCTCGGAACGACATGGGCCGCAGTATAGTGCGCCGCATCATGAGCCGCAACCGCCGCCATCGCCCGCACCCCTTCCCCGTAGACACCACTACCAATGATCGTCCGCGCGCGACCGCCCGGTCCGGCGAGACCCATTGGCTGTTTGGCCTGCACGCGGTCGCTGCGGCGCTGGCCAATCCCCGCCGCCGCCGGCATCGGCTGCTCGCCACCCGCGAGGCGCGGACGGCGCTCGACCGCACCTTGGAGGAATTCCAGGGAACGGCGGAGGGGGCCCTCGCTTTGGCCCAGATCGTCGATCGCTCGGAGATCGACCGAGTCGTACCGCGCGGCGCGGTCCATCAGGGTATCGCGCTCGAGGTCGAGCCCCTTCCCGCCACCTCTTTGGCCGACCTGGCTGGGACCGGCCGTGGGCCGATCGTCGTGCTCGACCAAGTCACGGACCCGCATAACGCCGGCGCGATCCTGCGCTCGGCCGCGGTGTTTGGCGCGACGGGCCTCGTGGTCCAAGAACGGCATTCGGCAGAGCTGACCGGCATCCTGGCCAAGGCCGCTTCCGGCGCGCTCGAGCTCGTGCCCGTCGTCCAGGCCGTGAACCTTGCTCGTGCACTTGATGAGCTCAAAGAGCTAGGCTATTGGAATATTGGGCTCGACGGCGACGCCGAGCTCTCTCTGAGCAAGGCCGTGGAGGGCCGCTCGCCGGTCGCGCTCGTGCTCGGCGCCGAGGGTACCGGTCTCCGCCGATTGACTCGCGCAAGCTGCGACCTCTTGGCCTCGATTCCGACCACTGGCCCGATCCGAAGCCTCAACGTTTCCAATGCCGCGGCCATCGCGCTGTTCATTGCAACCGGAAGCGCCAAATAGCACTCGCATAAATTGTAGGGCGCAATCTTGTCCCCTTCCGGGTCGAGGACTAAGGTGCGGCCCGGCCGGTGCCGCAGTCGATTCCCTCGCCGACCGCCGGATTAGCTCAGCTGGTAGAGCACCTGATTTGTAATCAGGGGGTCGCGGGTTCGAGCCCTGCATCCGGCACCAGCGCTTTCCCACCCGTCCTTCCGATGCTCAACAGGTCTAACGACCAGCCCAAAGGTCGCCGGTGATTCCGCAGCTCAGCCCTGTCTTCTACGTCATCGGCGTGCTGCTGATCCCACTCGGCTTTGGCATGACCATCCCGGCCATGGTCGATGGCGCGACCCGCAACCCGGACTGGCTGGTGTTTCTCGCGGCCGCGGCCGTGACGATCTTCCTGGGCGGCATGCTCGTGCTCGGCAATCGCGGGCCCCGTTTCGACATCAACCGGCGCCAGGCCTTTCTTCTGACCACGCTCAGCTGGGCAATCGTGCCGGCCTTCGCGGCGCTCCCCTTCGCCTTTGCCGATATCGGCATGAGCTACACCGCGGCCTATTTCGAGGCGATGTCGGGCCTGACCACCACCGGCGCCACCACCTTGACCGGCCTCGACCAGCTGCCGAAGGGCATTCTCTTGTGGCGCGCTTTGCTCCAGGGCTTCGGCGGTGCCGGAATCATCGTCATCGCGATCGCGGTCCTGCCGTTCCTCAGGGTCGGTGGCATGCAGCTGTTCCGCCTCGAATCCTCCGAGCAGGGCGAGAAGGTGCTGCCGCGCGCGACCCAGATCGCGACCATGACGATCTCGGTCTATCTCGGCCTCGTCGTGATCTGCGTGATCAGCTATTGGGCGGCCGGCATGTCGTTCTTCGACGCGGTGTGCCATGCGATGTCGACGATCTCGACCGGCGGGTTCTCGACCCACGACGCCTCGTTCGGTCACTACAACAGCCTCATGCTCGATTCCCTGGGCGTGCTGTTCATGTTCGCCGGCGGCCTGCCCATGGTGCTGTTCTATCGCATGCTGCTGCGGCGCGACTGGCGGGTGCTGTTCGCCGACGAACAGGTGAGGCTCTTCCTGTTCATCTGCCTGGTCGGCCTCACCGTCCTCGCGCTTTGGCAGCACCTTTCACTCGACGTGCCGATCGGCGCCGCGTTCCGCCATGGTGGCTTCATCTTCGTGTCGCTGATCACCTCGACCGGCTTCGGCTCGACCGATTACACGCATTGGGGCGGCCTCGCCGACCTGACGCTCCTCACCATCATGTTGATCGGCGCCTGCACCGGCTCGACCACCGGCGGCATCAAGGTGTTCCGCTTCAACATGCTGCTCGGCGTGATCAAGGCCCATGTCCAGCGTCTCAATCATCCGCATGCGGCCGCAGGTATTCTGTTCAATCAGCGCGCCGTGCCGGAGGCGGTCGCGACCTCGGCCCTGCTACTCATCGTGGCCTTCGTCGTCGCTTTCGTGCTGATCGCTTTCGGCGTGTCGATGTTCGGCTTCGATCTGCTGACGAGCTTTTCGGCCGCGGCATCAACCGTTGGAAACGCCGGCGGTGGCTTGGGCCCGATCAATGGCGGTGGCGCGTTCGGCGCGATGCCGGATGGCGCGCTCTGGCTTTTGTCATTCGCGATGCTGCTCGGCCGGCTCGAGCTGTTCACCGTACTGACGCTGTTCTCGATGCGCTTCTGGCGTGGATAGTCGACGCCGACCGGATCAGCTCTTGGGCGCGATCGCGGCCCTGATGCGGGCAAAGTCTCCGGCTGGTTTGGCACGGCTCGGCAGCGCGGCGATGAATGGAAACAATTCGCGCTTGGCGACCTCGAAGACGCGGCGCAATTCGGCTACCGGGTCGGGATGTTCATCGACCCGCAGGTCGACCAGCGGATAGACCTCAGGGCCACGCACGAGCAGCGCCGCCGATTGCCGCCCACGCCGATCACCGCCCGCCGCCTGCCCGGCCTCGAGCACGCGCATCAGGCGCTCGGCGAGATCCTGGCCGGCGCTGGCCTCAAACGTCCCCGCCATGGCGTCAACGGTCACGGCACTGACCAGCATGTTGCCTTGAACACTGTAGTTCTCGCCGGTGCGGTGCCCGGTCCAGGCATCGGTTGCGCCGCCGGTGAACGCGGCCGCGCGACCGGCCTGATCAACCACGCCAACCTGGCGGATATCGCGATCGACCTCGGACGCCATCACCGCCGCGAGCGCGTCCTTGGCGCTCAGCCCGGCTTCCAGCTGATCAAGGATTCTCGGGCCGAGGCTTGGGTTGACCCAGGCCTGTGTGCACACGGCGCCGACATTGTGACGGATAAACGGACACAGACTTCCCACAGCGGGCACTTTCGTCGACACCGCCGTGCCGAAAAAGCCTGTCTCAGGAGCGCGCGCAGCGATCGAAAAGGTCGCGAGTTTTACAGCCACGCACGCTCTTATTCGTTGTCTTTGGTTAAGCTTTGGACGCGACCAATGCGAACGATTCGCGCCGCGGCAGGATGGATGCCGGCGCGCGCGCAATGTCAACATTACGCGCCCGGCTACGAAACTCCTGCCCGTCCTTGCGGTTGAGCAACTCGATCACGCGACGACGATAGATCGGGTCGAAGACGACACGGTCGAGATCGATCGGCTCATTGATGTCCAACATGGGTTCCTTCGAGCCTTCCCTGCGCAGCGATGATCCTTGGTCGCGAGGCGCAGTTCAATTGAGAACTGATGCCACGCTATCAGAATCCTGTGGGCCGTATTGTGGAAAGGGGAGGATTGATCTGTGGGCCGATTCGAAACGAATCAGCGAAGAAATTCGCCGCCCGTTAGCGATTCATTTAGCTCTGAGAACAGCGCTGTTACGGTGGTGCCGCGCTCGGGCGCGCTCACAATCGAGAATGTTCCGCCCTGCGCCTCGACGAGCGCCTTTGTAAATGGCAATCCGATGCCTGCGCCCTGGTAGCGTCGCGTCATGCGATTGTCGATTTGACCGAAGAGCTCGAGCGCTTTCGGGATCTCGTCTTCACGCATGCCGATGCCGGTGTCGGAGACGCTGAACTCGATTCTGCTTCCGGTGCGATGAGCAATCGTGAGGCGAACCATGCCCTTGGGCGGCGTGAACTTGATGGCGTTCGACAGAAGATTGATCATCACCTGGCGAAGCCTCACCGGATCACCGATGACCAGCGCCGGACGATCGGGCAGCTCGATCACGAAATCCAGGCCTCCGGCAGTGGCATGCCCGCGCATGATCGGGATCGCAACCCTTGCAACCGCACAGAGGTCGGTCGGCACACGATCGATCTCGAAGCGGCCGGCTTCTATGCGCGCCAGATCGAGAATGCTGTTGATCAGGTCGAGCAAGTGCTCGCCGGAAAGGTGTATGTCGGACGCATAGTCCTTGTAGCGATCCGTTCCGATCGGCCCGAGCACCTGATCGCGAATCATCTCGGAGAAGCCGATGATCGCGTTGAGCGGGGTACGCAACTCATGGCTCATCGTCGCCAGAAAGGATGATTTGGCCCGGCTGATTTCCTCGGCCTCCTCCTTGGCCTTGCGCAGCAGGCGCTCTTGCTCCATGCGCGTCGAGATATCCGAGACGACGACGAAATAGCCGATCACCCCGCCGGCCTCATCGAGATGCGGCACATATGAGCAGCTGACCGCGCGCTTTCCCACCTTGGGGAACTGAATCTCGGTCTCGAAGTGTTGAGGGCAGCCCGTGAGCACCGCGTCGATGAAGGGTTTGACCTTTGCGAAATTTGCCTCGCCCAGATTTTCACGCACCGTCTTGCCGATGACCTCGGGGCGCGACTTGCCACTCCACTCCTCATATTCGCGGTTGATAAAGCGATAGCGGCCTTCGGCATCGCAATAGGTGATCAGCACCGGCACGGAATCGGTGATCAGTCTGAGCTGATGCTCGCTTTGCTGGAGCCGTTCCTCGGCGGCATGGCGGTCGGTCAGATCGGTCAGGATCCCCACGGTGCAAAGCGGGTCCCCCTTCTCATCCCGCACCATGGAGACCGAAATCCGGCCCCAAACGATGCCGCCATCCTTGCGTAGGTATCGTTTTTCGAGTTCGAAGCCGCCGATCGCGCCCAATTCCTGTTGGCTAGCAAGCTCCACCTGCTGCTTGCGATCGTCGCTATGAGTCAGATCGAGGAACGACCTACCCGTGAGCTCGTCGGGCTTGTACCCGAGAATCCTCGCGTAGGTCGGGTTACACGATATCAACCGCCGGTCCTTGGCACCGTACATTGCGATGCCAACCCCGGCGGTTTCGAACACGGCACGGAATAGGCGCTCGCTCTCGCTGACCTTCTGCTCGGCTTGGCGCAGGGCTGTAATATCGGTCTCGGTGCTGACAATCGCGCTGACCGCGCCGGACGCGTCGAACAGCGGGTAGGCCCGATTGATGAACGTGTGAGTGCGCCCGAGCAGAAGCTCTTCGCTCTCCACGGCCACCGGCGAGCGGGTTGTCACCACCATCTGATCGCGAGCGGCAAATCGCTCGGCAACGCCTGGCGGCAGAACTTCGAGCGACGTCTTCCCTAGTATTTCGTCCGCAGGCCTGCCGACCTGCTTTTCGAACTCCTTGTTGGCATAGAGATAGCGGCTATCGGGCGTCTTGATGACGATGCTGAAGGGCGCATGGTCGAGCAACTGACGGCTGCCGATCGCGTCGATGAAGGCATTGCCGGCATCGCGAAGAGAAAGCGCGATCAGCCCCCCGCTGACATTTATCGCCCTCGCGTGCACGGACAACGTACTCCGCAGCGACCATATGAGGTCGACGGGATCGCCGCCCGGTCGCGCCTGCGCGAGCGCAGCCAAGAGTGCGCGAAGTCCGTCAGGCTCATAAAGCTCAACGAGCGACTTTCCCGTCGGATCGCCCAATGGCACCCGAGTAAGGCGCAGCGCTTCCGAATTGATTGCCACGATGCGGCCGTCGATCACGTTGCCACGGGCGTCTCGGAGAGGTCTAACGACAAGGGACGCGCCGAAGGTGTGGGCGAGCAGGCGCAATAGGTCGACGCTCGCTGTTTCAGCAACAGCGCGTTCGGCGACGGATGATCGACCGGCCGGAACCGTCATCAGGCAACCTCAGGCACTTGGAACCATGCCCTGGGCCCACGCGGGCATGGTGGTTGTCTATGACGATAGGCCTATTAGGCTAAGCTATTGCTAATCGGACCGGTGGGCCGTGGCCAACGCGAAGCAGCGAGATGTACTGAACCAGGAGTCATCAACCCCGAGTTCCGCATGATGATTGTATACAATCCTTCAAATCAATAATTTGGACGCGACGACGCACGAGCGCCTCCGCCACAGGGCAGGCAATCGGCGGCAATCATCAAGGCGCAAGGGAAC
>Ga0194128_10006207_pt1 | contig 16211 bp, 15 predicted proteins | sample TA2KigCa65mmetaG_FD_148650 | JGI IMG/M metagenome (GOLD analysis project Ga0194128, IMG submission 148650) | Freshwater microbial communities from Lake Tanganyika, Tanzania - TA2015037 Kigoma Deep Cast 65m | ecosystem: Environmental > Aquatic > Freshwater > Lake | place: Tanzania: Lake...
CTCGCGGCCCACGCCGTCGCCGGCGCCGAGCGGTTCCGCGTCGTGCGCGCCGGCGTGCCGATCGAGGGGTGGCTGATGCACCCGCCCGCGATCGACCGCGCGCGGCGCGCGCCGCTCGTGCTCAGCGTGCACGGGGGGCCGCACGCCGCGTTCGGGCCGGGCTTCACGCCGGTGCACCAGGTGCTCGCCGGCGCTGGCTACCGCGTGCTCTACGTGAACCCACGCGGCTCCTCCTCGTACGGCGCGGATTTCGTGGCAGCGGTGAACGGAGACTGGGGGGGCGAGGACTACCTCGACCTCATGGCTGCGCTGGACGCGGCGATCGAGCGGCCCGGCGTCGACCCGCGGCGCCTCGGGGTCTACGGCTACTCGTACGGCGGCTACATGAGCGCGTGGATCGTCGGTCAGACGAGCCGCTTCGCGGCGGCGGTGGTGGGCGCGCCCGTCACGGACATCGCGAACTCGTTCCTGCTCGACGACATCGGCGTCGCGCTGGCCGACGTCGAGTGGGGCGGGACGCCCTTCGAGCGTCGCGAGTGGTACGTGGAGCGCTCACCGATCACGCACGTGCAGCGGGTGCGCACGCCGGTGCTCCTGTTGCACGGGGAGGACGATCACCGCTGCCCGATCGCGGACTCCGAGGCGTACTACACGGCGCTGCGCGTGCTCGGGAGGACGGTGGAGTTCGTGCGCTTCCCCGGGAGCTCCCACGCCTTCGCGCGCACGGGGCACCCCGCGCTGCGGCGCGAGTACCTCGCGCGGGTCGTGGACTGGTTCGATCGCTGGCTCGGGCCGCGCGCACGCCGCGGGGGCGCGGTCAGCCGACGCGCGTCCCGTACGTGACGAGCGAGAACGCGAGCCGCTCGGCGACCGCCGGAGCGCGCGGGCCGAGCCGCCGCAGCACGGCGGCGTAGTCGGCTTCGACGCGCTCTGCGAGCCGCCGCTCCGCCGCCGGCGGGACGGCGACGCGGAGCTCGAGCACCACCTGCACGTGCGCGCCCCCGCCCGCGTGCTCGCGGTACGCGAACCCGAGCTCCGCGCCGCGGTGCGCCGGGGGGAGCGCCGCCTCCACGATCGCGACGAGCTGCTCGAGCGCGTGCCACGCGCCCGGCACCTCGAAGAGCAGCGCGACCGCGCGCGGATCCGCGGGCACCTCGATGCTGCTGCCGGCGGCGAGCCGGCGGTCCTCGGTGTACCAGCGGTGGAAGAGCGCGCCGATCGCGACGAGCACCATGACGCTGCCGGCGAACCAGAGCAGGAAGCCCGCGACCTGCTGATCCACACCCGGCGACAGGCCGAACGGCGTCGGTGCCGCCGTGTAGGGCTGGTAGAACGAGCGCTCGCTGAACGCGTAGATGAGCCCGGGGACCTTCGGGAGCAGGAACGGCAGCACGAGGTAGACGAACCCGGCGAGGTAGGGGAGGCGGCGGGCGTCCGGCTCCGGTCCCACGAGCCGCCACCAGTAGACGAGCGCGGCGACCACCCACGCGGCCGCGATCGCGAACGACCCGGCGGCGTGCGGAGCCAACGCGTTCACGACGGCGGGCAGGTGCGTCGCGCCGAGCGCGAGCGCGAAGACCGGGATCGCCACGGCGGGGTGAGTGATCCGGTGCAGCGCGGTCGCGACCGGTCCGGCCCCGGCGAACAGGCCGCGCGGCACCCCGAGCAGGAGCAGCGGCGCGGCGACGAGCGTGATCACGAGGTACTGCGAGGTGCGCACGCTCACCAGGTAACCGGCGCCGAGCGTGCCGGCCGGCCAGTCCAGCGCGAGCCAGAGCGTGAGCCAGCCCGCGGCGAAACCCAGGAACTGGCGACGCGTCGGCGGGTGTCGGCGCGCGGCGAGGAGGTAGCCGACCGCGAGCAGCGTCGCGACGGCCCACACGCCCGGGTGGGCCCGCCATCCCCACGTGAACGGGGTCTCGGCCGAGGCCGGCCACCAGCTGGTTCCCACGCGCGCCCCCGCACCCGGCGTCCCGTCCGGGATTGTAGCGAGGGCCTTCGCGCGGTCAGCCGCGGACGACCGCGCCGAACTCGCGCGCGAGCCGGCGCACGATGCGCGCCTGCTCGCGGTTCGCGTCCTCCGTGGTGAGCGTGCGGTCGGGCGCCTGGTAGCGGATCGCGAACGCCACCGACTTCTTGCCCGGCGGGAGCTGGTCGCCGCGGTAGACGTCGAACGGGCGCACGCTCGCCACGAGCGCCGAGCCCTCGATGGCCGCGCGCAGCGCGCCGGCCGCGACGGTGGTGTCGACGACGACCGCGAGGTCCTGCTCGACGGCGGGGAAGCGCGGCACCGAGCGCGCGGCGATGCGCGCCGGCACGTGCGGGAGCAGCGCGGCCAGGTCGAGCTCGAAGAGCGTGACGGGCTGCTCGATGCCGAAGGCGGCGAGCGTCCGCGGGTGCACCTCCGCGAGCACCCCGACAGGCGCGCCGGACTCGCCGCCGGCGCGCAGCCGCGCGACGTGCCCGGGGAGCGTCGCGAACTCGAAGTCGGGGACGTAGTCGAAGGTGAGCCCGAGCTCCGCGCAGGCGGCCTCGAGCATGCCCTTGGCGTCGTAGAAGTCGAGCGCGCGGACGCGCTCGCGGCCCCAGCGGTCGAGCTCGCCGCCGCTCACCGCGCCGACGATCAGCTCGCGCTCCTCCGGCAGCGGGTCGCCGCCGTCCCGGCGCGGGATGTACGCGCGCCCCGCCTCGAAGACGAGGATGTCCTCCGCGCCTGCGCGGATGTTGCGCTCGACGATCTCGAGGACGGCGTGGCGGAGCGTCGGCCGCATCACCTCGCGGTCGGAGGAGAGCGTGTTGCGCACGCGCAGCGGTCGCATCAGCGCGAGGTCCTCGGCGGGCATCACCCGCGACAGCACGGCGTCGCTGGTCAGCGAGTAGGTCACCACCTCCTGCATGCCGGCGCGCACGAGCGCGTCGCGCAGCCGGTCGCGGAGCCCGGGCAGCGGGCTCGGCTCCCACGCCGGGATGCGTCCGCGGATCGTCGTCGCGGGCAGCCGCTCGTAGCCGACGAGCCGCACCACCTCCTCCGCCACGTCGTCGGCGATCGTCACGTCGGTGCGCCACCACGGCGGTCGCACGACGAACCGGCCGTCGAGGCGGCCGCCGTCCCCCTCGCCGAGCTCGAAGCCGAGCGCGCCGAGGATCGACTCGACCTCGACGGTGGGGACGTGCACCCCGAGCAGCGTGTCGAGCCGGGCGCGGGTGATCGTGACCGCGGGCGTGCGAGCCGGCGCCGGGTGGGCGTCGACGACCCCGCGCCGCGCGGTGCCGCCGCACACTTCGACGAAGAGCTTCGTCGCGCGCCGCGCGGCGTGCAGGGCGAGCTCCGGCGAGAGGCCGCGCTCGAAGCGGCCGGAGGCCTCCGACCGCAGTGCGAGTCGCGTCGAGGTCCGGCGGATGCTCGTCGGGTCGAAGCGCGCGGCCTCGAGCAGGATGTTGCGGGTCGTCGCGGTGACCTCGGTGGCCTCGCCGCCCATCACGCCGGCGAGCGCGATCGGCCGGCCGGCACCGCGCTCGTCTTCGTCGGTGATGAGGAGCGTGTCCGGCGTGAGTGCGCGGCGCTGGCCGTCCAGCGTGACGAGCTCCTCACCGGGGCGCGCGGTGCGCACCACCACGCGTCGGCGGACGCGGTCGAGGTCGAACGCGTGCAGCGGCTGGCCGAGCTCGAGCATGACGTAGTTCGTCACGTCGACAACGTTGTTGATCGGGCGCATGCCGGCGGCGCGCAGGCGCTCCTGCATCCACGCAGGGGAGGGACCGATCGTGACGCCCTCGATCACGGTCGCGACGTAGCGCGCGCAGAGCGCGCGGTCCGCGATCGCGATCTCCACCGCCTGGGCGGCGTCCGGGCCCGCGGCCTCGTAGCGCTCGTCCGGCTCGCGGAGCGTCGAGGCCCCGACGAGGGCGGCGACCTCGCGCGCGATGCCGAGCATGCACATCGTGTCGGCGCGGTTGGGCCACGTGTGGACGTCGAGCACGACGTCGCCCAGATAGTCGGCGAGCGGCGTCCCGATGGGGGCGTCCGGCGGCAAGACGAGGATGCCCTCGTGCTCATCGGAGAGGCCGAGCTCTCGCTCCGAGAGCACCATGCCCGCGGACTCGACCCCGCGGATCTTCGCGGCCTTGAGCCGCACGCGCTTCCCGCTGTGGCCGTCGACGAGGTCGGCGCCCTCGCGGCCGAACGCGACGCGCTGGCCGGCCGCCACGTTCGGGGCCCCGCACACGACCCGCTGCGGCTCGGCTCCGCCGTAGTTCACGGTCGCGAGCCGCAGCCGGTCGGCCTGCGGGTGGGGCTCGACCGCCAGCACCTCCGCCACGCGGACCAGGTCGCGGTCCCAGTCACCGCCGATCCGCCGGACGCCCTCGACCTCGGCCGAGGCCTCGGTGAGGCGGCGCGCAAAGGTGTCGACGTCGAGATTCGCCGGCAGGTCCACGTACTCGCGTAGCCACTTGAGCGAGACGAGCATGGGCGTGGTCCCCCCGGCTAGCGTTTGCAGCAGTCTCGGCCATGGCGCGCTTGGCGGCCAGCCGAGTCCGGCGGAGCTCGCCGTCGAACGGGTCACCCGGTTGAGATCCGTGCCCAGGGCGCGGTGTGCCCGCCCGAGGTCTCGGACGCCCGGTGGTGCCCGCGCGCTGCGCCCAGGGCGGCGCGAGATGCGAAAGAGGACCTGATCAATGCGAGGATCACGGGACGATGCGCGCTTACGTATCTATACGCGTCGCCACGGCGGCGGACCCGTCCACCGCTGCCCTATGTCCGCGACCTAACTCAGGCGCCGCCGTCTCCAGTGGGCAAGATTATGTAGTGCGATATCGCGGGAGGGGGCTGCCAGCGCGCGGAGGCCGCAGATCGCCGGCACGACGGCCCCCTGCTCCGGCGGCTGCGGCTCCTAGAACTGGCGGAGGAAGCGGAGGTCGTTCGCGTAGAAAGTGCGGATGTCCTCGACGCCGTACTTGAGCATCGCGATCCGCTCGACGCCCATCCCCGCGGCGAAGCCCGTGTAGCGCTCCGCGTCGTAGCCCGACGCAGACACGATCTCCGGGTGCACCATGCCGGCGCCCATGATCTCGAGCCAGCCTGATCCGCGGCAGACGGGACAGCGCGGGTCGTCACCCGGGCAGTTGAAGCAGTCGACCGCGAGCTCGACGCCGGGTTCGACGAACGGGAAGTACGAGTTGCGCAGCAGCACCCGGCGCTCGGGGCCGAACATCTGGCGCGCGAACTCCTGGAGCGTGCCCTTGAGGTCGGCCAGCGAGACGCCCTCGTCGACGGCGAGGACCTCGACCTGCTGCATCATCCACTCGTGCGTGGCGTCGGTCGCCTCGTACCGATAGCAGCGGCCCGGCACGACGATGCGCACGGGGGGCGCGTGCCGGTCCAGGTAGCGGATCTGCATGGGGCTCGTGTGCGTGCGCAGGAGGAGCGGCGTGCGCCCGTCGACCTCTTCGTCGATCCAGAAGGTGTCCCACATGTCGCGCGCGGGGTGGTGCTCGGGGATCCGCAGCCGTCCGAAGTTGTAGTCGTCGAGCTCGACCTCCGGTCCCTCGATCGCGGCGAAGCCCATGCGGCCGAAGATGTCGAGGATATCGCGCAGCGTGCGCGTGACGGGGTGGAGGTGCCCGGGGCGCCGCGGGCGTCCGGGGAGCGTCACGTCGAGCGGCGCCGTGGCGTGGTGCTCGAGGGCGGCGTGCTCGAGCGCCATGCGGCGCGCCTCGAGCGCCCCCTCAAGCGTCTCCTTCGCCGCGTTCGCCGCCTGCCCGACCGCGCGGCGGTCCTCGGCGTCCAGGGAGCCGATGCCCCGGAGCACCCGGGTGAGCGCCCCCGACCGCCCCAGCACGCGTGTCCGCCACGCCTCCAGCGCAGCCTCATCCTCCGCGGTGGCGAGGCTCGCCCGCGCCTCATCGACGATCGCAGCCACGCGCGCGAGCGCGTCACGGTCGCTCATGCGCAGAAGTCTATGCGTGGTCGCGCCGGCCATCCAGCGAGAACTCGTCGTCGCGGGCGCGGTGCGCGGAGCTGGCGGCGGACGCGACGTCGTCGTGCGCGCGTCCGTCGCGATGTCGTGCGCCGCGCGATCGTCTTCATGCGAATCGCGTGCGCGTTGCGCGATCGTCCCCGGCTGATCGTCGCGACGATCAGCGCGCAGCCCGCGGTGATCTGGTTTCGGCTGATCGGTGCGCGATCAGAACACGACGATCTGGTCGCGAGACCGTTGACACTGATCGCATGTGCAGCGCACGATTGCGTGTGCGCTGGTCGTGCGCACTGTTCGTGACGATCACGGACAGGCCACAGGGAGGGCAACAGATGCCGATCCGTGGGTACGTCCTCGTCGAAACCGAAGTCGGACGGACCCAGGCAGTCGGCGATGCCATCCGACACATCAAGTCGCAGTTTGCGACCGTGAAGTCGGTGGACACCGTGACTGGGCCCTTCGACGTGATCGTGCAGCTCGAGGCGGACGACCTCGACAAGCTCGGGAAGTCGATCACGACCGACATCCAGAACCTGGATGGGGTACAGCGCACGACGACGTGTCTCTCCGTGAACCTCGCGTAGGCTTCCCGCGTTGTGTCACACGGGGGGAACGGCATCATGAAGAGGGGAGAGTGACCGTATGGCCCAGGGCAAGGCGAAGACGTCGAGTAGGAAGGCGAGCGCGGCCAAGGCGGCGCCGGCGAAGGCGACCGCAAAGCGCGCTCCGGCCAAGAAGGCTGCCGCCGCGAAGGCGCCGGCCCGCCGCCGCACGACGCCCGCGACGACGACCAAGCGGACGCCGGCGCGCGCGGCCGCGCGCAAGAGCACCGCGGCTCGCTCGACGACCAGCCGCGCGGCCTCGAGCCGCACCCGAGCGGCCTCGACGACCAGCCGCGCGGCCTCCACGCGCACCCGCGCCGCCTCGACGCGCACGCGCGCCGCGGCCCCGCGCCGCGCCGCCGCCCGCCGGTAGCGCTCACACGGCTTCCCGGTCCACGCGCCGACGTGGACCGGGAAGCCGTGGACCGGCCCGTCGCTGTTCGCGCTCCGCCGCGAGCGCCTCTCTCCTCCGCGCTCTCCCGAAGCTCTCGTCGCTCCGGGCCCCGCAGATCGGCAGGCCCCGACCGGTTCTGCTATTGTCGCGCCGCCCCGACGCCTGACTTCCGGGCCTGCGCTGCGACGAGGAGTCTCCCCATGCCGTCCAACCGCTCCGTGTCTCGGAAGGATTGCTCACACCACTGGGTACTCCCCCGGCCGGGCGGCCCGACGAGCCACGGGGTCTGCAAGTACTGCGGGGCGGAGCGCGAGTTCTCGAACACCACGGCGTCGGGCTGGGTGGCGCGCGCCGCCGCGCGCAAGAAGTAGCGCGGGACCGACGGGGGCGGCGGAGGCGGCTCGTGCGGGGCGCTCGCCAGGACACCACCAGGTAGGCCGAGACCGAGACTGACGCGAGGCGGATCCACGACGAGCGCGGCGACGGTCGCGCGCGTGGCGGAGATTGCTCGGCGACGTCGTGCGCGACGGGCGCCACACGCGCGTGCCGACGGACGAGGGCGCGACGGGTGCCGGTACACTCAGGGACATGACGCAGCACGAACACGCCGCGCGCGCGCCTGCAGCGGGAGCGCGCGGCATCCTCCCCGCCGACATGATCTCCGTCGAGGAGGCGCGCGCGCGCATCCTCGAGCACTTCCACGAGCTCGAGGCGGTCGACACGCCGCTCTGGGACGGCACGCATGGGGTGACGGCGCTCGGCCAGGTGCTGGCCGAGGACGTGCGCGCGGACTTCGACATCCCGCCGCTCGCAAACACCGCGATGGACGGCTACGCAGTGCGCGCCGAGGACACGCGAGGCGCCACGTACGAGCGGCCGCTGCGGCTACGCGTCACCGGCTACCTCGCAGCGGGCTCCGTCTACGAGGGCGTGATTCGCGCGGGCGAGGCCGTGCGCATCATGACCGGCGCGCCGGTGCCCGCCGGCGCCGACGCGGTCGTCCCGTTCGAGGAGACCGACGAGCAGGAGCTCGGCCGCTGGGACGCGCGGCCGCGAGACAGCGTGCGCGTGGACGTCGAGGCGAAGCCCGGCGCGAACGTGCGCGCCGCCGGTGAGGACGTGCACCGGGGCGAGTTCGTGCTGGCGCGCGGGACCGTGCTGCAGCCGGCGCAGGTCGGCGTGCTCGCCTCGCTCGGTCGCGCCTCCGCGCGGCTCGTGCGACGCCCCGTCGTCGCGATCCTCTCGACGGGCGACGAGCTCCTCCGCCCCGGCGAGCCCCTGCTCCCCGGGAAGATCTACGACTCCAACGCCTTCTCGCTCGCCGCGCAGGTACGCTCCTTCGGCGGGATCCCGCGCGTGCTCGACGTCGCGCTCGACACGGTGGAGGCGCTCACCGCGCGCATCCGCGAGGGACTCGACGGCGCCGACCTGCTCGTCACCTCGGCCGGCGTCTCGCGCGGCGACTTCGACGTCGTGAAGACCGTGCTCGCCAACGAGGGTGAGGTCGGCTTCTGGACGGTGCGCATGAAGCCGGGGAAGCCGCTCGCGTTCGGCGTCTTCCGCGGTCCGCGAAATCCCGTGCCGCACCTCGGCCTCCCCGGCAACCCGGTGTCCGCGATGATGACCTTCGAGCTCTTCGGCCGCCCCGCGCTGTTCAAGATGCTCGGCAAGCCGAAGGCGTGGCCGCGCCCCACCGTGCGTGCGGTCGCGGCGGACCGCATCCAGAACACCGACGGTCGGCGCTTCTTCGCGCGCTGCACCGTCGAGCCGCAGGACGGGCGCTGGGTCGCCCGCCTCACGGGCCCGCAGGGATCGGGCGTGCTCACCTCGATGTCGCTCGCCAACGGATACGCGGTGTGCCCGGAGGACGTCCCGGCGATCGAGCCGGGCGAGGAGTGCGAGGTGATCCTCGTCGACCGCGACGCGCCGGTGCCGGCCGCGCGTGCGGCGCGGGGCTAGCGTGCCCGCCGTCCTGCGGGTGGTCGGCCCGCGCGGCTCGGGGAAGACGCTCCTGATCGTGTCGCTGGTGGAGGCCCTGCGCTGGCGCGGCTACCGCGTGGCGACCGCCGTGCGCCGCGACGCCATCGAGTCGACCCTGCTCGACGCCGACGCCGACGCCGACGCCGACGCCGACGCCGCCCGCCAGCTCGACGCCGGCGCCGCCGCGACCGTGATCGTGCTCTCGGGCGGGGGGCGCGTGACCCTCGAGCGGACGATGGCGCTGCCCGGGCTGCGCTCGGTCGTCGCCTCGGTCGACCCGAGCGTGGACCTCCTCCTCGCGGAGGCGTTCGAGGACCCGGGGTACCCCGCGGTCGAGCTCTCCCCGCCCGGCTCCCGCGGGCTGACGACCCCGCGCGACGACCTGTTCGCCGTGGTCGCCTCCGAGGAGATCGCGGGCAGCTTCGCCACCTTCGGCCCCGGCGAGACGAACGGCCTCGCGGACCTAGTCGAGCGCGAGCTCCTCGCGGCCGCGCCGGACGTTGAGCTGCAGTTCACCGTCGACGAACAGCCCGTCGAGACGCTGGGATTCGTGCTCGACATGATCGCGAGGCCCGTGCTCACGATGGTCGAGCAGCTGAAGGGCGTGGGTCTGCGGCGCTCCCTGCGCATCCGCATCCGGTGCCGGCGCGGCGACTGAGCGCGGGGCACCGCGGCCCGATCAACTGCGAGCGGACCCTGCCCCGACCGTGGCGGCGAACCGCGCGGGCGTGACGCGCATCAGCAGGTCGTCCTGCCAGCGCCCGTCCACAAAGGCACGGTCGCGGGCGACCGCGTAGCGCTCGAAGCCGCACTTCTCGTAGCAGCGAATCGCCCGCGAGTTGAAGGCGAGTACGCGGAGGTCCACCCGCGTCAGCGCGAGGGCGTCGAAGGCGTGGGCGAGCACCAGCCGCGTCGCCTCCGTGCCGAGTCCGCGGTCCCGCTCCGCCGGGGCGAAGATGCCGATCGCGAAGCGCGCGCGGCGGACGCAGGGGTTGATCCCATCGAGCCGCGCCTCGCCGATCAGCCGGCCCTCGTGCTCGATCGCCCAGCGCAGCGCGTCGGGGAACGCGCGGTACCAGCGGTCCGCGTCGACGTCCGTGAACGCGGTGGCGCGGTGGGGGTCGCCGCCGTTGAGCCGCACAAACTCGGGGTCACGCCCGATCGCGAGACGCTCGTCGCGATCGCTCGGAAGCAGCGCTCGCAGCCGCAACCGCGCTCCGGCCAGCGTGGGGGCGTCGCTCACCGGCCGATTGTATGCCCGGGCCGCGCCGGCGGCCGCTAGATCACCGCCTCGAAGCCGCGGTATTCCCCGGTCGGCTCCTCCCAGCGGAACTCGACGTCGTCGACGCGCGCGAACGGCGGTCCCTCGCGCAGCCGTTCGATGAACTGGCGGAGCGTCGCTTCGTCGCCCTCCGCGACCACCTCGACGCGCCCATCGGGTAGGTTCCGCGCGAAGCCCTCCACGTTGAGGCGCATCGCGGTGTCCGCGCAGAACGCGCGGTAGCCGACCCCCTGCACGCGGCCCTTCGCGAGCGCGACGATCTGGCGACGGCTGCCGCCGACCACGCGCTAGCCCCCGACGAGCTCGCGGACGACACGGTCCACGAGTTCCGGCGGCACGTCGCCGCGGATCACCGCGCGGCCGACGCCCTCGAGCAGGATGAAGCGCTGGCGACCACGCTCGACCTTCTTGTCGAGCCGCATGGCCGCGAGGACGGCGGGCGCCTGCACCCCCGGCGCCGTGGTGGGCAGCCCGAACGTGCGCAGGAGCTGGCCCTGCTCCTCTACGAACGCGGGCGGCACGAGCCCGAGCTCGGCCGAGATGCGCGCCGCCCCCATCATCCCGACGGCGACGGCCTCGCCGTGGCGGTACGTCGTGTACTCCCCTGCGGTCTCGATGCCGTGCCCGATCGTGTGGCCGTAGTTCAGGATCGCGCGCAGCCCCTGCTCGGTCGGGTCGCTCGAGACGATCAGCGCCTTCAGCCGCGAGGAGCGGCCGATCACGTCGGCAAGCAGGTCGAGGTCGAGGCGGCTGCCGGTGAGACGCGCCGCGTCGACACGCAGGGTCTCGAGCAGCACCGCGTCCAGGATCAGCGCGTGCTTGATCACCTCCGCGAAGCCCTCGATGTAGGCGCGGCGCGAGAGCGTGCGCAGGGTGTCCACGTCGGAGATCACGGCGCGCGGCTGGTGGAACGCCCCCACGAGGTTCTTCCCGCTGGGCAGGTCGACCGCGACCTTGCCGCCGATCGCGGCGTCGTTCATCGCGAGCACGGAGGTGGGGAGCTGCAGGAGCGGCATCCCGCGTAGATACGTGGCCGCGACGAACCCCGCGAGGTCGCCCACGACGCCGCCGCCGAGCGCGGCGATCACGTCGCGCCGCTCGGCGCGCTCGCCGGCGAGCCAGCGGTAGATCTCGTCGGAGACGCGGAGCGTCTTCGACTGCTCCCCCGCGGGGATGATGTAGGACGCGCCCGCGATCCCGGCGGCGTCGAGCGCCTCCGCCACCGCGCGGCCGTGCTGCTCCATCACCGAGCCGTCGGAGAGGAGGAAGACGCGGCGGTCGCGCAGGTCGAGCCGCTGCAGCCGCTCGGGGAGGCGCGCGTACTCGCCAGCGCCGACCCAGATCGGGTAGCGCTCGGCGCCGGTGTCGACGATCGCCGCGGGGCCGCGCGCCGGCTCCGCCGCCCCGAGCCGCTCGAGCCGCTGGGGCGCGGCGCGCCGCGCGGCGGCCTCCGTCGACCACGCCGCGAGGATCCGGCGCACCGCCGCCTCCGTCACGGCGGCGTCCTCCGCCGCGTGCGCCTGCACCGGCACCCAGAGGTCCGCGTGGTTGTAGAACGGCCGCCGCTCCGCGTCGAGCTGGGCGAGCCGCACCTCGAGGTTGGCGGCGTCGTCGCCGAGGAGCGGGCGCCTCACGTCGCCAGCGCCCTCGCGGATGCGCTGCGCGATCGCGGCGGGCGTCGCGTCCAGGTAGCAGATGAATCCGCGCTCCCCGAGCGCGCGGCGCGAACGTGCGCTGAGGAAGGCGCCCCCGCCCGTGGCGATCACCGCCGGCGTGCGGTGCGCCAGCTCGACCACCACCGACTCCTCCGTCTTGCGGAATGCCGGCTCCCCGCGCTGCGAGAGCAGCTCGGCCGGCGTCATCCCCTCGCGCTCGGTGATCGCGTCGTCCGTGTCGATGAACGCCCAGCCGAGCCGGTCGGCAAGCGCGCGCCCGACCGTCGACTTGCCGACCCCCGACAGGCCGATGAGGACGAGCTGCTGGACGGTCACGAGCCCCCGCCGCCCGGTCGCGATCGCTCGCGCGCGGCGCGCGGGCCGACGGTCTTCGCGAAGGCCTCGCAGTTGCGTCGGAACTCGTCGATGTGATCGCCGCCGAACTTCTCGAGCGCCGCGTCGGCGAGCACGATCGAGACCATCGCCTCGCCGATCACGCCGGCGGCCGGCACCACGCAGGCGTCCGAGCGCTCGTAGAACGACGTGGTCTCCTCGCCGGTGAGCAGATCCGCGGTGGGCATGCGGCGGGGGACGGTCGAGATCGGCTTCAGGTAGCCGCGCACGACCACCTCCTCCCCGTTCGTCATCCCGCCCTCGAGCCCCCCCGCGCGGTTCGTCGCGCGCTCCCACGGCCGCCGCTCCCACGCGGCGGCGGGGAGGATCACGTCCTGCACCTGCGAGCCGGGGAGCGCGGCGCCGGCGACCCCCTCGCCGACCTCCACCGCCTTCACCGCGTTGATCGACATGATCGCCTGCGCGAGCCGCCCGTCCACGCGGCGGTCCCAGTGCACGTGGCTCCCGAGCCCCATCGGCACGCCGGTCGCGCGCACCTCGAAGATCCCGCCGACCGTGTCGAGCGCCTCCTTCGCGCGGTCGATGGCCGCGATCATCGCGGCCTCCGCGCCGGGATCGGCCACGCGCACGGGCGAGGCCTCCACGGCCTCCCAATCGATGCGGTCCGGCACGTGCGCGCGTACATCACCGACCGAGAGCGTGTGCGAGCGCACGCTCACGCCGAGCTCGGCGAGCAGCGCGCGCGCGATCGCGCCGATCGCGACGCGCGCGGCAGTCTCGCGCGCGCTCGAGCGCTCGAGCACCGGGCGCACGTCGTCGAAGCCGTACTTCTGCGTCCCGGCGAGGTCGGCGTGGCCCGGCCGCAGTAGCGTCACGCGCTCGACCTCCTGGTCGACCGGCTCCACCGCCATGCGCACGCGCCAGTTCGCGTTCTCGTGATCGCGGTTCACCATCGTCAGCGCGATCGGCGAGCCGATCGTGAGCCCGTGGCGCACACCCGAGACGATCTCGGCACGGTCCTGCTCGATCTGCTGGCGTCGCCCCCGGCCGTAGCCGCCCTGCCGCCGCGCGAGGTCGTCCGCGATCTGGTCGGCGCTGAGCGGGAGCCCAGCCGGCACGCCCTCGACCACGGCGACGAGGCCCTTGCCGTGCGACTCTCCAGCGGTGAGGAAGCGAAAGGCGCTCATCCGCCCTCCCCGCCCCGCGACCGACGCAGCGTCTCCTCGGCCGCGCGCACGGCGTCGATCTCGGCCTCCGTGATCAACGCGTCGCCCTCCGGGTCGATCCCGGCGGCGTCGTTCGCCTCGCGCGTGCGCCACGTCGCCAGGATCCCGACGGCGTCGGCGTCCCAGTCGAGCTGTGCGCTGTCCGCGCGCAGCGCGCGCGTCGTCAGCAGGCACGCGCTCTGCGATGCGCCGTCCGGCGCGCGGTACTCCGCGAAGACGTCGACCTGCACCTCCTCGAACCGCACGTGCGGGATGTCGTAGAGCAGGCGCTCGGCCATGCGCACCGCGGCGCGGCGCGCGACGTCGGCGGCGCTGCCGGCCTCGACGCGGCGCCCACCCACCACCCGCACGTCGGGGTCCGCGATCAGCGAGACCCGGCAGCGGTCGCGATCGGCCGCCACCACGGCCGCGGTGTGCAGCGCCCGCCAGTCGGCGGGCGGCATCCCGCGCGGCGGGCGGCTACCGCGCCACGCCTCGAAGGTCATGTCGAGGATCTCCTCGAGCGCGTCGCGGTCGCCGGCGGCGATCACCTGCCGCCACTTCCGGGCGGCGAACGTCGCCTGGATCACCATGAACCCGAGCACGAGCCCGATGAGCAGGATCACGACGATCGCGAGCCCGAGCCCCATCGTCCCTCCCTCGTGCCCAGGCGGGCGCGCGGCCGCCGAGCGCGCACAGTGTCGGGCGGCGCCGGACTCCCGTCGAGTGAGCGCGCCTCAGGCGGAGAGCGCCCCCCGCGCCGCCCCAAACATTACGTCGAGTGGAGCCTCGGCGCCCGTCCAGATCCGGAACGAGGCCGCGCCCTGATGCACGAGCATCGCGAGCCCGTCGACCGGCTGTGCCCCCGCCGCCTCGGCGTATCGCAGGAAGGGCGTCGGCTCCCGCCCGTACACGAGGTCGAAGGCGACCTGGCCGCGCGCGAACAGCGCGCGCGGCACCGGGCTCAGCCCGGCGGTGGCGGTGTGCGGCAGGCCGAGCGAGGTGGACTGGATCACGATGCTGGCTTCCCGCATCGCGCGGCGAAGCGCCGCGTCCGCGGGATCGAGCGGGGCGACCTCGACCGCGATCGCGTCCCCGCCCAGCGGGACGAGCCCGCGGGCGCGCTCGAGCGTGCGGTTGGCGACGGTGAGGTGCGCCGCGCCGCCGTCGCGCAGCGCGACGACGACCGCGCGCGCGGCGCCCCCGGCGCCGAGCAGCACGACGCGCGCCCCCCGCACGGTCGCGCCGGCGTCGGCGAGCGCGCGGAGCACGCCGGCGACGTCCGTGTTCGTCGCGTGCAGCTGCCCGTCGCGGCGCACGACGGTGTTCACTGCCCCCACGCGCTCGGCGAGCGCGTCGTGGTGATCCACCCGGCCGAGCATCGCCACCTTGTGCGGCACGGTGACGTTCGCGCCGATCACCGAGCCGGAGCGCAGCCGCTCGATCGCGATCGGCAGGTCGGGCGCCGGCACGTCCCACGCCTCGTAGCGCGCGTCGATCCCGAGCGCGTCGAGCGCGGCCTGCTGGAAGCGCGGTGAGAGCGAGTGCGCGACGGGGTGGCCGATGAGCGCGATCGTGCGGGTCATGCTCGCGGGGCCTAGCCGCCGCAGCGCGACGCGACGAACGCCCGGATGTTCGCCTCATGCTCGGCGAGCGTGGTCGCGAAGCGGTGCGACCCGTCGCACTCCGGCGCGGCGACGAAGTAGAGGTGAGGGGTGCGCGGCGCGCGGATCACCGCTCGGATCGCGGCGATGCCCGGGTTCGCGATCGGGGCCGGCGGCAGCCCCCGCCGCCGGTAGGTGTTGTACGGGGAGTCGACCTCGAGGTCGCGCTCCGTGAGGTCGCGCTTCCACCACCCGAAGCGCGAGACGTTCGAGGGGTCGGCGACGGCGAACTGGACCGTGGGGTCGGCCTGCAGCGGGATCCCCTCGCGCAGCCGGTTGAGGAAGACCGCCGCGACGAGCGGCTGCTCGCGCGGCACGGCGGCCTCGCGCTCGACGATCGCGGCGAGCGTGAGGACCTGGTGGAGGGTGAGCCCGCGTCCCTCGGCCTCGGCGATGAGCGAGGGGGTGACCTCGTTCCCGAAGTGCTCGAGCATCGCCGTCACCATCTCCTCCGCAGTCGCGCCGGCGCCGACCGGGTAGCTCGCCGGGAGCAGGTAGCCGTTGAGCGTGGCGCCGGCGGGCCGGCCGCGGAGGAAGGGCTCGTCGCGCGGCGCGGCCAGCGCGGCCGCCCACTGCGCCGTCGTGAAGACCCGGCGCTCGGCGAAGATCGCGCCGACCTCCTCGAGGCGCAGCCCCTCGGGCACCGTCACGAGCAGCTCGGCGGTGAGGCCGAGCCGGAGCCGTCGCAGCACCTCGGTGGTCGGCGTTCGCGCCCGCAGCTCGTAGCGGCCGGCCTGCAGCTGCGCGCCGGCGCCGCTCAGCGCGAGCAGCGTCGCGAAGCGCGACGGATCCTCGAGCACCCCCCGGCGCACGAGCGTCGCCGTGATCTGCTGCGCGGAGGCACCGCTCTCCACGATCACCTCGATCACCTCGCGGGACGGGAGCAGCGGGGTGGGCGCGCCGTCGCCCGTCACGGCGCGCGCCGTGTGCCCCGAAGCGCGGTCGACGCTCGCGGCGACGATCGCCGCGACCGCAAGCACCCAAGCGAAGAGCGCCCAGAGCGCAACCGCGCGCGGCTCAGGGCGTCGCATCGCCCTCGCCCTCGCCGCGCCCGGCGCCCGAGCGGCGCTCGTCGATGAACTGCTGGAGCAAGATCG
>Ga0194128_10006215_pt1 | contig 16189 bp, 11 predicted proteins | sample TA2KigCa65mmetaG_FD_148650 | JGI IMG/M metagenome (GOLD analysis project Ga0194128, IMG submission 148650) | Freshwater microbial communities from Lake Tanganyika, Tanzania - TA2015037 Kigoma Deep Cast 65m | ecosystem: Environmental > Aquatic > Freshwater > Lake | place: Tanzania: Lake...
TGGGGCGCCAACGACGTGATTCTGTTCGCGAGCGCCAAGGGCCTTCAGCGTGTTGCCGCATCCGGCGGCACGCCGGCCGTCGCTACAAAAGAAGGAGTGCCGGGCTACTATCCGCTATTCCTGCCCGATGGGGAGCACTTCTTGTACTTCCAACCCTCGAACGATCCGAATGTGGAAGGTGTATACGCCGCTTCGCTCCGGGAGCGTTCGGCCGGGACCCGGATCCTCGCGACAAACCACAAGGCGCTTTACGCACCGCCGTTGGCGGGCCGTCCAGGCTATCTGTTGTGGCTGCGCGATCGCACTTTGCTCGCGCAGCGGTTCGACGCCGCGCGGCTAACGCTGGAGGGTGAAGCGGCGCCCGTGGCCGATGATCTCGCCGGAACAGGCCGTGCGATGAACTTCCCAGCATGGCTGTCGGCGAGCGGCGCGATTTCGTTCCGAAGGCGCACCGAGCGCGGTCTGGCCCGTATGGTCTGGATCGGCAGCAACGGGAAGCGCGAATCGGTTGGACCGGAAGGAATTCTTGGCGGTGTCCGGATGTCCCCCGACAGGAAACGGGCGGCGCTGGTGAGGGCGGAAGGGGCGAATAGGGATATCTGGATCTACGATTTCGCGCGCTCGTTGATGACGCGCCTGACGTTCGATCCCGCGCCGGACTCAACGCCCGTGTGGTCACCCGACGGCCGCGAAGTTGCCTACGCGCGGACGAGCGATCGAACGGTCCAGATCCTGAAACGCGACATCGCCGGTGGCGTTGAGCAAACGGTGCGAACATCCGGCGGTGGGGGCCTGGACGACTGGAGTCCGGATGGCGCGCATTTGCTGTTCTCGGAGCGCACGCGGACGAACCTCAGCGACCTTTTCGTGGCGTCTGCGCACACTGGCGGCGATCGTCTCACTTGGCTGGCGACTCCAAATACGGAAGCGGAAGCATCGTTCTCGCCAGACGGCAAATGGGTCGCTTATGCGGCCACCGAAGGCGCCCAAAAAACGGGCATATACATCCGCGCTTGGACCAACGGGAAGGCTTCCTCCGGCGGCCAATGGCAGGTCGCGCCTTTGGGCAACCACCCGCGCTGGCGCCCCGACGGGAAAGAGCTTTTCTACCAAACGGCCCAAGGAAAGATCATGACGGTGGGGATCACCGCGGGGCCGTCAGGCATCGAAGCCGGAACGCCTCGTGAATTCGCGGCGACAACAGCCTCGTTCAACTGGGGCGCTTGGAACTACGATGTCTCCGCCGACGGCCAGCGCGTGCTGGCGCTGGAACCGGTCAGCGGCGGTCAACCGGCCGCCGGACCGATCGACGTAATCCTCAACTGGCAAGCCATGCTAAAATAACTTTTAGCCCGGTGCGGTGAGGTGCGAGAGTGGTTGAATCGGGCGGTCTCGAAAACCGTTGAACCCTCACGGGTTCCGTGGGTTCGAATCCCACCCTCACCGCCAGAATAAAATCAATAGCTTACAGAGACTTGCGTTCGCCAGCGTGCAATCGTGCTGAATTTTCGTCTTACTTTCGCCCATTTCACGCACGTGTTTTCATTGGCTTACGCTGGTGAGGGTGCAAACAGAACCGTCACCACCTGAATCGCACGCTGCACCCACGGAGCCCCCGCCTTCACCGGTTGCGGGCCGTCTTATGCTCGCTGCCCTTTGAGCCAGTTCATCGTTCCCGGATCTTCGCTCCGCCCGTCCAGAGCTCAGTCCCGGGTCGGCCCAGGACGAACGGTGCGCTTCGGCGGATTGTGGGAACCCCGGTGTGTTCCGGGGCAGTCCCGTCCCAGAACGGCCATAGGCCCGCTATTGAAAGGGGGAAGGGGATTCCCCGCCTACTATAAGAGAGGCGCGCCGATGTGTTGAGGAGGTAAAGGAAGAGAAGGCCCAAACCCCCTTTCCCTTCATCCTCGGCACCACCTCCCGGGACATCTGGCGGCGTGTTCTTGCCGCGCAAGTGCAAACAGAACCGTCCCGTTTACCTGGGAGTAAGGTCAGGCTGTCGCCGTGAACCGGTTCGGGGGCGATCTCTTCGACTGGCGGTTGAACCGGCTGAACTCGAGCTTCGCCGGGATCAACTATGGCCAGGCCCGGACGAAGAGTTTCTACAACGGGGCCAACTTCAGCGTGCGCCGGCGATACGCGACGGGGTTCGACCTCCAGGTGGCCTGCATGCTCGGGAAGACGATTGACTACAACAGCTTCAGCGGTAGCTTGTTCGTCGATTCGTCGATGCCTACAACATGGAGTTGAGCCCTGATGTGTTACTATTGAAAACAGCAAGCTCGTCAAGCGTCAATTCGTATGAGAACATTTTCACAAAAAAATGTTCACAATAGGAAATACGAGAAAATGCGCTGTCGGATTGATCGAGACCGTTGCCCACCAGGGGTTAGCGATCGGGATCGGGTGATGACGCCGGCACTACGAGTAAACTCCCGCTAGGTCCAGAGCCGAGTTGTGGTTGGCAAGACGAGCAGACGTTGGCGCTGGCCCCGACGCCGTTGTTGGGCGCGGTTGCGCTCGACCGCCTCGGGCTTATCGGCACGGTAGTACTTCCAGCAGCCGGGATGCGCGGCGCTCCACATGCGAGCGCTGTCGCGACAGCTCTGTGCGTAGTCAGGATGATTGGCGAGCTTGTGTTGGCGAGTCTCGGCGCGGCGTCGATTTTGACCGGCGGGGGAGGAGCAGGCAAACTGCGCCGGGTGGAAACGGGATGGTGCAAACTGCTCCTGGCAGAAACGGCAGCGCCCGACTATGTCACCGGCGAAAATGCTGTCGTATCACGCCGGCGTCGTCGTCAGACGGTCATAATCCTTTGTGCCCAGGGCGCTGCCCAGGCGCAGCGTGCAATAGCGTGCAATGGTAGGCGGCACTGATGGCAAGTTTGGCGTTGTGAGCAATGTAGAATCTGTAACTACCGGAATCGCTGAGGTGGTCGTGGGTTCGAATCCCACCCTCACCGCCATCTACTTCGTCTCCGCGCCCCAATCGTTTCGAGGCGGGCCGATCCACGGTTCGGCGTATGTGCGCGCGGCCCATTCGTCCCAACGCGCGGTGAGAGCCTTGACGATACGCGGATTCGCCGAGGCGAGGTTTCGCAACTCCGTGCGATCGGCGTCGATGTCGTAAAGCTCCCACTCGCCGGTGTACTTCATCACCAGCTTCCACTTGCCGTCGCGGACGCAGCGATTGCCTTCGTGGAAGAGAAACAGCGGATCTCTTCGCTTGATCCGCTTGCCGGCGAACGCCGGCGTGAGGCTGACACCCGCGGCGGGGTGAATCTTGTGACCGTTCCGCGTCGCCGGATAGTTGGTCTTCGCGAGTTCGACTGCGGTCGGCATGATGTCGACCAGATGCGCCGGATCGTGCACAAACTTGCCGCGCCGATTCGCCGCGATGCCGCGCGGCCAGTGCGCGACCAGCGGCGTCGCGATGCCGCCTTCGTGCGTGAAGTGTTTGTAGCGGCGGAAGGGCGTGTTGTTCAGCGTCGCCCAGTTCATCCCGAGAAACACGTTCGACGTCGGCCCGCCGAGCGGGCTCCCGACGGTCGTTCCGTTCGGCCCCGATTCGGCGTTGCCGCCGTTGTCGGACATAAACAGAATCAGCGTGTTGTCGAGCACGCCGAGTTTGTCGAGCCCCTCGACCAGAGTGCCGATCGAGCGATCGATCCGCGAGAGAATTGCCGCGTAGATCGCCATGATGTGATCGAAACGGTCGCGCGCTTTTTCGTCGAGCGAGTCCCAGGCGGGAACATCCGGCGGGCGCTCGGTGAGCGGCCACTTCGGATCGAGCAGCCCCATCTTCTTCTGGCGCGCATGGCGCTCCAAACGCAGCTTGTCCCAGCCCGCTTTGAAAGCGCCTCGGAAGCGGGCGATGTCTTCTTGCGGCGCCATCAGCGGGAAGTGCGGGCCGTTGTGCGCGATGTATTGGAAGAACGGTTTGTTTTGCTTGACGGCCTCGCCGGCGAAGCGAAGCGCGTAGCCGGTCCACAGATCGGGGCTGTACCACTTGTCGCCGAGTTCGGGTCCGTCGGAGGCGATTTCCTTGCCGTTGTGGAACAGCCGCAGCCGCTGGCCGCTGCGCTGCATCTGGCCCGGGAAGTAGCTCTCGCCGAACGGCGAGTTGAGCGCGTGTTGAAACCCGCGCTTCCACGGAGGCGTGCCGTTCTGCTGGCCAAGATGCCACTTGCCGGTCATGCCGGTGAGGTATCCCGCATTGCCGAGGACTTCGGCGATCGTGACGCATTCCTCGCTCAACTTTCCCGTGTAGCCGCGCGAGTTTTCGCGAATCAAATTGTCGAGATGACCCATGCCCGCGTTATGCGGATAAAGCCCCGTCATCAACGCGGCGCGCGACGGACTGCAACGCGCCATGTTGTAGAACTGCGTGAAGCGAAGACCATTGGCGGCGAGCTTGTCGAGGTTCGGCGTAGGGATTTCGCCGCCGTAGCAGCCGATGTCGGAAAAACCCATGTCGTCGACGAGAATCACGACGACATTCGGGCGCTGAGCCGGTTGCGCCGCGGCCGCGAGCGGCATAAACAACATGCGCCGCCGCGAGATCATGGCACGTCCGCGAGTTGCCCGCGCTCCATTTCGCCGCTCATGAAGGCGTAGGTTGCGAACCAGGCCTGTTCCATCTCGCTAGTGAAATTCTTGCCCAAGCCTTTTCGAAACATCCAAATCAGAGCCGATCCCACGTCGGCATAGTGGTCGACCTTGACTCCGTAACCCGCGTGCCGCCCGCCAATCTGGCGCAACTGCCCCACCAATTCGTCCGGCTGTTCCAAGTGATCGACGATCCAGACCAGCATCTCCGTCAACTTCTGCGCCTGCTTCTCCAGATTGTCGGGGAACATCGGCCGAGTTCGCGGCGCCAGTTCGAAGAGGCGGTCGTAAAACGCCAGCACCAGCGGCTTCGGATCCGATGGGAATAGAGCGATCGTCTCCTTGATCAATCGTTTTGTAGATGCATCCAACATAGCGGCGCGCCGCACCAGAACTAATACTAGCAAGCCCTGGAGGTAGAATACCCAGGAGGTCTGTCATGCATCGATTCGCGCTTCTGGCTATCGCCACTGTTTGTATTCAGGCGCAGGACTACCGCGCCAAGGTGCAAGGAATCGTCACCGATTCGACGAACGCCGCGATTCCGAACGCGCGCGTGTCGCTTCGCAATCAGAACACGGGCATCGAGATGCAAAGATCCAGCGGGCCGGTGGGCTCGTATCTGTTCGACTTCGTCGAGCCGGGAACATACACGATTACCGCCGAGTCGGCCGGCTTTGCCAAGACCTCGCAGCAGAACGTCACGGTGCAGACCCGCGCCGATGTCACGATCAACCTCGCTCTGAGTCCTGGGCAGTTGGCCGAGTCGATTACCGTCACCGATGCGGCGCCGCAGTTGCAGTTCAACTCGTCGACGCGCGAGCTGACGATCGACCGCAAGATGCTCTCCGAACTACCCGTCAAACAGCGCAATCCATTCTCGCTGGCGCTGCTCGACCCGGCGGTCGTCAACCGTTATGGATCCGAGCGCAACCCGTTCTTCATGTGGTCGTCGAGCTCGATCGACGTCGGTGGTTCGACGAATCGAAAGAACGATTTGCTGCTTGACGGCGCGCCGCTGCAGTTGAACCAGAAGGGCAGTTACGCGCCGCCGATGGACGCAGTTCAGGAGTTCTCGGTGCAGCAGAATTCGGTCGATGCCGAGTTTGGGCACTCGGCGGGCGGAGTGTTGAGCTTGTCGATCAAGTCGGGCACCAACAGCGTGAAGGGATCGGCGTATTACTTCGGACGCAATCCGGCGTTCAATGCGGTAACGAATTCGTACACGCGGCCGCGCGTGCCGAACTTGATCCGCAATCATATCGGCGGCGGATCGATCGGCGCGCCGATCAAGAAGAACAAGATTTTCAACTTCGCGAGCTACGAGTTGTGGCGCACGCGCGAGCCGCGCAACACGGTGCGCACGATGCCGACCGACCTGGAGCGCAACGGCGATTTTTCGAGGTCGCTGAATCGGTCTCTCTCGGAAACGTGTCCTTAATGCCTTCGTAGCCGTACATCCAGAAGCTCTTGTTGCGGCCGTCGAGGAGTTTCGGAATCACGATGGGCCCGCTGGCGTTGCCGCCAAAGCGATTCTGGCGGATGATGGCCCGCGGCTGATTGGAGAGGTTGTTGAAGAAGCTGTTGGCGTTGAGCTTCGGATGCTGGAAGAACTCGTACAGGCTGCCGTGCAACCGGTTAGTGCCGGACTTCAGGCTGACGTTGATGACGGCGCCGGAAGCGAAGCCGTTCGAGGCGTCGAACGTGGCGGTTTGAATCTTGAACTCCTCGACTACGCCGGCCGGAGGAATGTAGGCGACGTTGCCGCCGGCTCCGGTCGTGTTCGGTGCGCCGTCCAGGGTGAATTCATTGGTGCCGGAGCGGTTGCCGGCGATGGCGATGGCCGACGGAGAGGCGTTGTCGAACGGCCGCGACCAGCCGCCCGTCGAAAGGTTCATCACGCCCGGCGAAAGGCTCGATAGCATGATCGGATTTCCGTCCTTCAATGGCAGCTCGGCGACGCGGCGTTGATCGACCACGGTGCCCAGCGAGGCGGAGGCCGCATCCACCAGCGGCGCGTCCGCGGAGACCGAGACGCTCTCCGCGCTCGAGCCGATCTCCAGCGGAATGTTCAGCGTGACGCGATCATTCACCTGTACGCCGACTCCGTTCCGAATCCATTTCTTGAAGCCTTGCACCTCGGCCACAACGTCGTAAGTGCCGGGCAGCAGGAACGGCAACAGGTAGTCGCCGGTCTGATTGCTGACAACGGGAGTGCCAATATTGGTTGCGCTGTTGGTGGCCCGGACGGTCACGCCGGGTACGGCGGCGCCCGAGGGGTCCGTAATGCGGCCCTGTATTTGGCCGCGGGCATCCTGCGCGGCGGCGGGCATGGCGATCCACGCGAGTACGGAGAAGAGACGAAGCGTCACGGGAAACTCCTTCCAGTGACAGTCTATTCCAAAAATCAGTTCAAACGCCAGAGCGTATTGTGCGCCCTCTGTCCGGACCTTCGCCGGCAGCGGTTGTGGTGCATTCTCCGGCGAACCGTTGCGATACGTCATGCGGGCCGCGCTCCTTGCGACAGTCTGGGATCTCTGTCGCGGATTGGGTGACGGATCCGGCGGCAGAGCGGAACCTCGCATCGCATTCGGGAGCGTTCCGGATGGCCGGACTTGTTTTACGCCTATCCTGATCGTGTCACGCCCGGGCGCGCGGCCATGAAGGTGTCGTCCCAAAAGACGTGGCGGAACCGCGGTGATCCGTCGAATGGCGAAAGGGCGCCGATGGCGCTTCGTCCACTTATCGGCTGAGCCAACCGAGCGCCGGATCGTTCGTCGTCCGCATGCGCCGCGCGAGAACCTTCCGCAGTTCCGCGGCTAGTTGTTGGCGTTTAGAAATTAAGTTGTTTGTTTCGCCCGGATCCCCGTCAATTTCGTACAACGCCTGCTTGCCGGATTCCCAAACGATCAGCTTGTGCGTCCGGGAACGCACCACGCGATACGGTTCCACGGCCTGACGCGTGGCCAGACCCTCGGGCCGTCCATCATTCCAGACCGCGAAAGAATGTTGACGCCGCGACGGCCGTCCGGTCAACTCCGGGCGCAGGCTGCCGCCGCTGAGCGCATATGCGGGACGCACTCCCGCGTAGTCGAGCAGCGTCGCCGGAATATCGATACTCGCGACGGGGCTGTTGTTCTTCCCTCGCGCTTTGACGGCGCCGCCGGAAACGATATAAGGCACGCGCAGGGACTCCTCCCAAGGATGCACCTTACCGTCCAGTCCCTTGGTCCCGCAGAGGAATCCGTTGTCACCGAGGAACACGACCAGGGTGTTCTCCCACTGGCCCGCCTGTTCAATCGACTTGATCACGCGGCCCAGGTGAGCGTCCAAGTGTGAGATGACCGCGTAATAGGTGGACCAGTCGAACTCCGCGGCGTCCTTCGGATGTACGGGAGGCGGTTGGGGACTCTTGGGCCGGAAGCCATCCACGACCGTGTAGGGAGTGTGCGGTGCGTTATAGGCCAGCCACATCAGGTAAGGCTGCGTGGCCCCACGAATCACGTCGATCGCCGTATTGGAGAACAACTCCGTAATGTGGCCGGGAACGGCCTCGTCCTCGCCATCCAAACCACGCCGCAGTTCCGGATCGATGTACTTGCTGCTGCCGCCTCGCAACCACAGCGGCGCGTGTGAAAATCCGCAGGTCGCGGGAGAGTTCGTAATGTGCCACTTGCCGACAAGGTGCGTGGCGTACCCGGCGCGGCGAAGCTGCTCCACCACGGTCGGCCCAAGATCGGGCTTGAAGGCCTTGTAACCGTTCGACATCAGGCCGGACTGATACGTCTCAAGCCCGGAAAGCAGAATGCCGCGGCTCGGGCAGCACTGCGACGTGCTGACAATGCCGTGCGTGAAGTCCACGCCCCGCGACGCCAGCCGATCCAGGTTCGGGGTAGCAATGTGCGGATTCCCGGCCGCACCCAGACATTGATAATGATGGTCATCCGAGGTGATGACGATCAGGTTGGGCCGCGGCGCCTGGGTCGCGAGAGCAGCGAGAAGCCGCCGGCGAGTCAACATAAAAAATTCTCCTTGCCCCCGCGCGGGAGCCGTTCGAGATCGTGGCGGCGAGGAGTCACTTCGCCCACTCCGCCTTCGGAAGCGGCAGATGCATGCTTTCCACCTTGCGCGCCGGGACGAACGCGCGAACGGACGCGGTGGTCCGCACCTGTTCCAACCAGAATACGCCATCGAAATTACCGCTGTTGCCGCGCGTGCCCAGGAAATCGATGTCGCCGTCCTTATCCAGGTCGTATGCGACGAATCCGTCGTGCATGCCGCGCTTGGTCCGCACAATGTCGTGGCGGATCCAGGCTCCGGCGGGATTACCGGGGTTCTCGAACCAGGCAATCCGGCCCGCGACGCTCTCCGAGGTAACATCGTCCCCATCCCTGTCCCGCGGATAGCCCGAGTAGGCGCCGGCGATCACGTCCATGTTCCCGTCACCATTAATGTCGGCAATCTGGATTCCCGTAGGCGCATCCGGAGCGATGCCGCCAATGTTGTGCCGCCGCCACGGACGGCTCAGATCCGCGGGCTGCTCGATCCACAACACATTGGGCTTCTCGCACAGCACGATGTCCAGCCGCCCGTCTCCGTTCAGGTCGCGAAAGGCGGCCATGAATGCGGTGAGCCGTCCCCCGCCCTCGACCTCTATCCTCCGCTCGCGGAACGCGGGTCTTACGCCGCCCAGGTTTTCATACCACCACATTCTCTGCTCGAACCGGCTGCCGGCCAGCACATCCAAGTCGCCGTCGCCGTCCAAGTCTACCGGCTGGGCATTAACAGGGACTTTGGTCCGGCCGAGTACATGCTCGATCCATCCTGTTGGCCGCAGCGGATCCGATGGCGGCTCAATCCAGGAGATTTCCTTGAGCGGATGTTCGGTCCCTTCCTTGTCACCTGGCTTGATCACAGGGTTCTGTTCCCCTTTGTTTGCCGTAACCACATCCAGGCGGCCGTCTTTGTTCAAGTCGGCGAAAAACACGCGGATGAAGGAGCCGCGGCCCTGGAAGCGCGCGGGAATCACGCGCTCCCACCGGCGGACTCGCGCGTCTTTGCCCGGATTCCGCAGATAGAGCAGATGCGCCAATTCACAAGCCACGATCAGATCGGGGTAGCCGTCCGCATTCAGGTCGGCCACGGCCACATCTTCGGCGGCCCTGGCTTCGGCGCCTTCGGCCAGGGTAATCCGTTCCCATTGGTCCGGGTTGGCCGAGCCGAACGCGATCCGCACGTGGCCGCTGTCCTCGTGGACGGTGACAAAATCGTTGTGGCCGTCCGTGTCGAAATCGGCCATCTGAATTCCGTCCCCTCCACGGACCGCGACGCCACCGTTGATCGCCTCGTTGTCGATCAGGTGTTCTTTCCAGGAGATGTACTGCCCCTGTGGAGTTTTGGCCCGGGTCGGAGTCTCGGCCACCACCGGCGGGCCGCCACTGCGATGCTCCCGTACGGCTCCGCATGATGCAAGCAACAGCAGGGATATGCATCGAAGACGGTTTATCAGAAAATCACCTTCATGCCAAATTGCATGATCCGCGGTCCAGTCACGGTGTTGATCCGTCCGAAGGCCGGCGAGATCAGGTTCACGACGGGATCCCCCAGGTTGGCATGATTCAGCGCATTGAACAGTTCCCACCGGAACTGCAGGCTGAAGCGCTCGGTCAGCTTCGCGTTCTTGAACAACGCCAGGTCCAGGTTGTACTGGCCGGGTCCGTAAACGAGATTCCGCTGCGAGTTGCCGAACTGCCCCAGTGCGGCGGCCGCGAACACCGAGGTGTCGAAAGATCGAGCCTGCTGCTGATCGAAGCTCCGGCCCGGGGAGAGGCGCCAAGCGCCGGTCACATCGGCGCGCTGATTGCCGCCGCCCTGCAACGCCCGGTCGTTGCCTGGAATCACGGTAAGAGGCCCGCCGCTGAGCAGCGTCACGATTCCATTGGCCTGCCACCCTTGGGTCAACCGCGAAAGCGGTCCCGTGATCCGCGGCGCCGGGATGGAGGCGAGGAAGGAAGTGACAAAGTTGTGCCTCCGGTCGAAATCCGACGGTCCGCGGTCGGCACGAATGTTACGCCGATCCTGAATGAGCGGGACATTGCGATCCACCGACTGCAGATCCAGCGACTTCGACCAGGTGTAGTTGGCCATCATGAACAATCCTTTGACGAAGCGGCGGTTGAAGCTGAGTTGCATGGAGTGATAGCTCGACGTGCCGGCGGTAGCGGCCGCCACGACGCTCTGGAAATCACGGAAGGGCCGGCGCGCGTCGATATTCGCCGTGGTCGAGGCGCCGGGCACGAAAACCGCCTGATTCTCCTCGTAGTTGATGTGAAGCTTGGTTCCCTTGGAGCCCACGTAGGCGGCCGTCACGACATTGCCGGCGCCGATTTCGCGCTGGAGCGTGAAGTTCCACTGCTGCATGTACGGAGTGGCGTTGTCGAACGGAAAGTAGCGCGCGATCGTAGTGGGGGTAACGAAGCGGTACGAGCGGCGCTCGTCCGCGGAGGTTGGCGGACGGAACGGGAACGGATCGCCTCCCGGAAACCCGCTCCAGGGATTCTCGAAGCTGGCCGGGTCGTTGATACGGATGCGGAGCACGAAGGGCTGGTTGATTTGCGCTTCGTTGAGGAGGAAACCGCGAGAGGTGTTGTAGAACAACCCGTAACCGGCGCGGACGCTGGTTTTCGAGTTCGGGCCGAAGGGCAGCCAGGCGAAGCCGGCGCGAGGCGCGAAGTTGTTCCAGTCCGAAGGGATCGTCGCGCGGGGAATGCCGGGGTCGTTCGGATACAGCAGTCCCAGAGGCGCGTTCGGGTAGATGGTCGAACGTTGTCCGGGCTGAAACGCCACCATTTCGTTGTTGGCGTCCGAGATGGCAAAGTTGGGTTCCCATCGCAATCCCAGATTCAAGGTGAAGGTACGCGCCACCTTCCAGTCGTCCTGAATGAAGTAGCCGGTGGTCGAATAACGGTTCCCGGAGCGCAGCAACGACTGTTGCGTGTAATTAGCCGGTAGTCCCAGCAGGTAGTCGGCATAACCGTTGCCGGCCCGCAACCCGCTCCAGTTGAACGTCTGCCCGTCCGATTCGTTGCTCGCCTCCCGATTCGCGATGTTGTAGGCATATTCGCCGCCGATCTTGATCAGGTGTGCGCCGCGGGTCCAGGTCAACGTATTGCGGACCTCGTGCGAATGGGGGTCGAAGCCGACGTAATTTTCGCCGGTGATCGTATAGTAGCCGGCGACCTGCCCGAGCCGCGTATTCATAGGGAACTGCGGCGTCGCCGACTTCGTCCGCACGCCTACGGAGTCATAGCGGAAACCCGGAGCCAGTTTGCCCGGTTCGCCCGGATACTTGTCCGGAAGAATCGGAAGCGCGCCCCGGCCGAAGTTCAGGTGGTTGATGGTGTAGCTGAAAGTGTTCAGTAGCGACGGTGTGACGACCTTGGTGTAGTTGACGAGACCGCGATTGTTCGTCCAATTCGCGAAGCCGTCGGAAAGCGGTACGGTGAAGTTCTGCGTGCCGAAGGTGTCGTTGAAGAAATAGCTGACGTAAAGGCGGTCGTTGTCGGTGAAGTTGTGGTCGAAGCGTGTAATGACCTGATTGCGGTCGTCGGTGGCCGGGCTGTTGTAGATGAACTGGTTGGCGCCGAAGTTGGGAAGCGGTACGAGCACATCGGCGATGGCCCGGGCGGCCCGCGATTGCCGGGTAAGCGGAATGCCGTGGTTGGGGAAGGGCAGGCGGTTCGCGGTGGCGGGATCAAAAGGCCTTCGCGCCGTCGCGGAAAAATCGCCGGCCCGTTCGGCGGCGGTAGGAACAATCAGGTCCGTACGGGTTGTCGAGCGCCGCTCGCGCAGCGATTCCCAGGATGCGAACAGGAACGACTTATCCCGCCGGATGGGCCCGCCGGCGGACGCGCCAAACTGATTGCGGCGCAGCTTCTGCTTCGGCACCAGCCCGCGGTGCGCGAAGAACGACCGGGCGTCGAGTGCGTCGTTGCGAAGAAAGTCGTAAGCGGTGCCGTGGATCTGATTGGTACCGCTCTTGGTCACCGCCGTCACCAGCGATCCGGCGCCACGCCCGTATTCGGCGCTGAAACTCGACGACAGCACGCTGAACTCCTGCAGTGCGTCCGGATTCGGCAGAGAAGTTGCGAAGCCGGTGAACACGTCGACGTTCTGGCCGCCGTCGAGAAGGAAGTTGTTGTCGGTACCACGCGCACCGTTTACTGAATATCCGGCTTCCTGCGCGAAACTTGCCCGGGCGCTGGCGTGATTGACCGCTCCAGGCAGCAACGCCTGTAACTGGAGCGCATTGCGTCCGTTTAGAGGCAGGTCGGTGATCTGCTCGCGGCGTACCACGGTACGGATGGTCGAGGTCGCGGTTTCCAGCGCCGACACGTTGGCGGTGACCTCGACGGAGTCCGCAACCGCGCCTACTTCCAGCGCAACATCGACGGTCAGGGTCTGTTCGGCCGTGAGGTTGATCCCGCTCCGCTGCACGCGCTTAAAGCCTTCGGCGCTTGCCTCCAGGCGGTAATCGCCTACCGGAAGCCGCGAGAAGTTGTAGCGGCCCGCCCCGTCCGAAGCCGTCCGGTAGGATACGCCGGTGCTTACATTCGAGATCGTGAGTTGCACACCGGGCGCGGCAGCCCCGCTCGAGTCGGTGGCGACGCCGACTACCGTGGCGCTTCCTTGAGCGAACAATTGCGCGCCAAGCAGACCGAGCGCGGCCATCGGGATCAACGTACGCATGCATTACTCCTTTTTCTCTACCGCGAGTGGCCCGGTCAGCGAAGCCCGAATACGAATAACCCGCTACCGGCGGCAATGGCGACACGCTGCTCGCCGCCGACCGCGAACGACATCGGCGAAGCCCTCACGCGGCCGCCGAGGTTCATATGCCAAAGGTCGCGGCCGTCGCGCGCGTCGAGCGCTTTGAAGTAGCCGTCTTCGGTCCCGGCGAAAAGCAAGCCGCCCGCCGTCGAGAGCACGCCGGCAATGGAAGGAACCCGCAGCTTGTGTTCCCACTTGGCGTCGCCCGTGGAAGGATCCAGCGCGCGCACCGCGCCGTACCAATCGCCGGACACTTGTTCGTTGTTGACGAAGCCCCCTTGGAAGCGGCGGCCCGGCTTGTAGTCCGCCTCACCTTTGTAGTAAAGGCTTCCGCCTTCGCGCGCCGTGACATAGAAGAGATCCGTGACGGGGCTATACGAGGGAGAACTCCAATTCGTGCCGCCGGCAATCGCGGGGTAGACGTGATTGCCTTCCGGCGTCGGGCCCTTGCCTGGAGCGCGCACCGGACGGCCGCGCTCGTCGAGGCCCACGGCCCACGTCTGCTTCACATAGGCCCGGCCGTGCAGAAACTCACCCGTCGCCCGGTCGAGGACATAGTAGAAGCCGTTGCGATTGGCTGTGACCAGCACTTTGCGATTCCGCCCGCGCACGGGGCGGTCGAGCAACATCATGATCTGGGTGGCATCCCAATCGTGCTCGTCGTGCGGCGTGAACTGGAAATGCCATTTGCGCTGGCCGGTGTCGGCGTCGAGTGCGACGACGGAGCAGGAGAACAGGTTGTCACCCAGGCGGACATCGCCGTTCCAGTCCGGGCCGGGATTGCCGGTTCCCCAATAGGTGAGGTTGAGTTCCGGATCGTAACTGCCGGTGATCCAGACCGATGAGCCGCCGGTCTTCCAGGAATCGCCGGCCCACGTCTCCTGTCCGAACTCGCCGGGACCGGCCACGGTATGGAAGCGCCATTTGCGCTGGCCGGTGGCGACGTCGTAGGCGTCAATAAATCCGCGAATGCCGTACTCGCCGCCCGCCACGCCTACCAGCACCTTATCCTTCACCACGAGCGGCGCATGCGTGCCGGAGTAGCCGGCCCGATAGTCGATCATCTCCGTGTCCCACAACAGGCGGCCGGTCTTGCGGTCGAGGGCGATGACATGAGCGTCGACGGTGGCGGCGAAGAGGCGGTCGCCCTGGATGGCAACGCCCCGGTTGACCTGGCCGCAACAGACCTGCGGCAGCGGCGGCATGGCGCGCTTGTACTCCCAGAGGCGGACGCCCGTGGCGGCATCCAGCGCCACGACATCACTCGGCGGCAGGGTGATGTACATCACGCCGTCCACGACAAGAGGCGTGGTTTCGAACTTCTCGACGATCTTGGCCTGGTAAACCCACTTGATCTCGAGGTCCTTCACGTTCGCGGGCGTCAGAGCGGCAAGTCCGCTGTGCCGCTGAGAGCGATAGTCGCCCGAGTACGTTAACCAGTTCCGCGGAGTTTTCAGGGCGTCAATAAGTTGCTGATGGGTGACCTGGGCGACGGCGGCCTGAGCCAACAGTGCCGCAAGCAATAAGCGTGCGGTCATCGTTTACCTCGGCACAGATGAGCCAGCACGTCATCGATTTGACCCGCGCTCAGCGACTTGGCGAACGAAGGCATCAAAGATTCCTTTGGAAATTCGACAGCAGCGAGCCCGCTCCGCTGGAACGAGCGGACTTGCTCCCGCATGTCCAGCAGGTGGATTGTATATTCGTCCTGATTGAGCAGCAACCCATGTACGGCCTCGCCCTGGGTGGTGCGGACGCGCACGGCGCGAAACGCCCTTGAGACGACTTTGTCCGGTTCGACGATCGACTCGCGCAGATGCTCTCGCGAGCGCGTCGCGCCGATGGCCGCGAGGTCCGGTCCTAGCCGCGAAGCCGCGCTGTGGCAATTCTGGCAGACGCTCTGGAAAACGGCGGCGCCTTTCACCGGATCACCGCTGGCGCCGGTCCGGCAGCCTTGGCCTCGCCCCGATGCGTTCTGTTCGATCCGCCGCACGAAAAGCAGAATCTTCCAGACTTCATCCTCTTCGAGAGGATGCCCGGTCATTTCGGTGCCGGGCACGCCGTCGGCGATAGTGCGGTACACCTCACGGTCGGACGAACCGTGCTTGCGGTAAGAGGAAGCCAGTTGCGAACCGCGGCCGGAAGCACCGTCCATCCCATGACAGAAAACGCAGTAGAAGCTGTAAAGCCGCCGGCCCTTCGCCAAAGCGTCCTGGTCGGCGAGCGTGTAAGGATTCGTCTCGCGCGTTTGGGCACCGAGGCCAAGGGCGACCAGGGTCAACGCCAGTCGCATGCGAACGAGGTTATCACAACGCAGCAAAAAGGTTCCTGAAACCCGGCGCAGCCCAGGCATCGTTCCAGTCACTCCGTGTAGAGCCGTCGGCGGCATGGACAAAAAGAATCCTTTTTCCCGCCCCGGTTCTGTCCAGCCGGCTTTCGATAATCCCGCGTCACGTCGACTTTGATCGGAGTGGCGCCTGGCCCGTCGACGCTGCTATCGGGCTGAGGGATTTTCTCGCCATACGCCACTTTTGCTCGTGTTCCGCAACCTCACACCAGAGTGCGTGAATTTGAATGCTTGAGACACTCCGATACCGGCACGACTTTTATAAACGACGGGCCGCACTCCGACAATCGAGAGACTGTCGTTAGTATCTATCCAATAAGATTTTGACATTTTTTGGCAGGAAATCATGAAGTGGCGAAGCCGGAAGCCAGTTGAGGGATGATGACGAGCTCCCGGAGTTTGAGGG
>Ga0194128_10006218_pt1 | contig 16184 bp, 11 predicted proteins | sample TA2KigCa65mmetaG_FD_148650 | JGI IMG/M metagenome (GOLD analysis project Ga0194128, IMG submission 148650) | Freshwater microbial communities from Lake Tanganyika, Tanzania - TA2015037 Kigoma Deep Cast 65m | ecosystem: Environmental > Aquatic > Freshwater > Lake | place: Tanzania: Lake...
CCGGCTACGGCTGCGCCTACGCGGCGCTGCGCGATCACGAGCCGCCCGAGGTCGTGGTGCTGCTCGGCACCGGACATGCCGCGGAAGGCGGCCGCTTCATCGCCACGGCCAAGGGGTTCGAGACTCCGCTCGGCCGCCTCCCGGTCGACCGACCGATCCTCGGCCGGCTGGAGGCCGCGCTCGGCGCGGGGCTCTTCGCCGGCGAGGCCGCCCATCGGCGCGAGCACTCGCTCGAGCTGCAGGCGGTGTGGCTCGCTCACCTGTTCAAGGCGGCGCCGCCGGCGATCGTGCCGATCGTGGCGACGAGCTTCGACGACCTGTTCGAGCCGGGCGCGGGACCGCTCGAGGAGCCGTCGGCGGGTCCGTTCCTGCGGGAGCTGCGCGCGACGCTGCAGATGGAGCGACGGCGCGTGCTGCTGCTGGCGGGCGCCGACTTCGCGCACGTCGGTCCGCGCTTCGGCGACCGCGCGAAGCTCGCGGCGCCGTTCCTCGCGGAGGTGCGCGCGCGCGATGCGGCGGCGCTGGCGGCGCTGGTCACCGGCTCGGCCGCGGGCTTCCTCGCCGCCGTGGCCGCGCACCGCAATCGCGACCGCATCTGCAGCGTCGCCAGCCTGTTCGCCCTGCTGTTCGCCGCCGACGCGAACGACGGCGCGCTCCTCGTCTACGATCAGGCGGTCGATCCGGAGGGCGAGCTCGCGGTCACCTACGCGAGCGCAGCGCTCTACGGCGACTGCGACGATCCGCGTGGGCTGCCGCCCGCGCGCACCCCTGCGCTGGAGCGACCCGAGTGACCTCTTGCACGCGTGACGTGCTGCAGACGACCGTCCGCGAGGTCGCGGCGATCGGCCGTGATGCCTGGCGGCTCACGGTCGCGCTGCCGGCGCCGCTCGCGACTCCGCTTGCGGGCGGCCACTTCTTCATGCTGCGGACGGCGGGAGCCGACTTCCCGTTCCTCAATCGGCCCTTCAGCGCCCACGCCGCCGGTCCGGACGGTCGCGGCCCGGAGCTCGTCTTCCTGTTCAAGACGGTCGGGCGCGGCACCGGCTGCCTCGCGCGTCTGCGGGTCGGCGAGGCGGTGACCGCGATCGGTCCGCTCGGCCAGCCCTTCCCCGACCCGCGACCCGGCGAGACGACCGTGCTGGTCGCCGGCGGCGTCGGCCTGCCGCCGCTCCATCTCTGGCTGGAGCGCCGCCGGCAGCGCCGGCTCGGCGGGGCCGCGCTGCTGCTCTACGGCGCCCGTTCGCACGACCAGTTGCTCGAGCTCGCCTCGGCGCAAGCGCTCGGCGTCGAGGTGCGGACGTCCACCGACGACGGCAGCCACGGCCTGCATGGCCGCGTCGATCGGCTGCTCGAAGGGACCCTGGCCGGGATCGCCGGGCCGGTGCGCATCCTCACCTGCGGCCCCGATCCGATGATGGCGGCGGTGACTCGCGTCGCCGCGACGCGGGGCGTGCCGTGCCTCGTCTCGCTCGAGACCGTGATGGCGTGCGGCTTCGGCGTCTGCAACGCCTGCGCCGTCCCAATCGCCGACGGCGACGGGCGGCTTGCCCGCTACGTGCGCGCCTGCATCGAGGGGCCGGTGATGGACGGCAAGCCGGTCCTCTGGCAGCACGCGACACACTGAACTATCGTCCCGCCCCTTCGATTCCGCGCCGGACGGCAGGTCCGCGGCGCGCCCGTCCGCCAGGAAGACGAAACGACATGGCCAGCGAGACCGCGTCCCTCGAGCGATTGACCTTCGCCCTGCAGCGCGCGATGGAAGGCACCGTCGGCAAGCGCAACCCGCCGCCGTTCGTGCTGGACGATGCGCGCCAGTCGGCGCTCGACGCGGTGGTCGCGCTGGCCGGGGCGGACGGCAAGCTCTCGCAGAAGGCGTACGACGCGCTGAACGACGAACTGCCGGCCGACCTGCGCGCGTGGCTGCTCGAGCTGCCGTCGTTCCTCGCCAAGAAGGGACGCAGGGAGCACGGCGAGGAACTGTGCAGCCGCTACGCCGGGCTGTTCGGCGAGCCCTACCTCGCCGCCGAACGCGCCGTGGTGGCGTGGGAGTCGGGCGCCAAGGAGGACGGTCGCAAGGCGCTCGAAGCGGCGCGCGCCGCCCACCCCGACCATTGCTGGCCCGAACTGCGCAGCGGCTACGTGCAGGAGCAGGACGGCTACCTCGATTCGGCGCAGCACCACTTCGAGGTCGCGGTCGAGAAGGCGCGCAAGGGCGCCGACAAGAAGAACCTCCGCTTCAGCTGGGACGGACTGGTCCAGTTCTGGCACAACAAGGGCGATCGCAACAAGGCGGTCTCGCTCTCGCGCGAGATGCTGAAGGAGTGTCCGGAACTCGAAGAGGAGCTGCGGGTGGAGACGCTGCGCGCGGCGCCGAAGGCCGGGCGCAACGATCCCTGCAGCTGCGGCTCGGGAAAGAAGTGGAAGAAGTGCTGCGGCGCGAAGTGACGCGCGCCGCTCAGCGCCAGCGCGCGACGGCGACGTAGAGCTCGCCGAAGACCGTCGGGCTGCCACGCGCCGGCAACGGCGCGAGCCACGCCTTCTCCGGGAACAGCGCGGCCGCCATCGCCACCAGTTCGCGCGCCAGCGGATCGACCGTCGGATCGGGCACCGGGCCGGTCGCCTGCGCCAGCAACAGCCCCGATTCGAGGTACGGCCGCGACGCCTCGATCAGGTCGCCGAGCGAGCGCCGCAACGCCGCGGCCCGGCTCGGATGGCCGAGGTCGATGCCGCTGCGCACCAGGGACCAGTAGCTGCTGATCGTGTGATACGCGGTCAGCGCGTGATAGGCCATGCGCGAATCGGCCGGATGGTCGATCAGGTCGATGGTGGTTCCCCATGCCAGTCCATCGGGCCAGCCGCGGGCGAGCCACGTCGCGGCGTTGTCGGGACTGCGGATCGCCACCGCGACCTGCGGCAGCAGACCGACGAGGCCGGTGCCCTGCCCGCTGCCGCCGACCAGTGTCGCCGGATTCAGTGCGCGGCCGTCATCGAGGAAGCGCCGGAGCCGACGCTCCGCCTCCGCCACCGGGATCAGCGTCGGATCGGCATGGGCGACGCGGAGCAGGAACAGCGCCGCATGCAGGCCCGACTGCGCCGTGGCCGCAGCGTGGTTGGCGCGAACCCAGCTCGTCCGGCTCCACCAGTCCAGGACGCGGTCCTGGAAGACGCGCGCGAGGTGCACGGCGGCCGACTTCGCGGCCGGGCTGAGCACCGGCCAGCAGTGCTCGGCGGCGCGCAGCGCCCCGCGGAATTCGCGATGGTAGATGCTCGGCTCGCCACCGACTGAATCGCCGCTGCCCATCGGCGGCCGGTAGTTCTGCCATGGCCGCAGGTGGTCATCGACGCGCAGCGCATAGGCCACGTTGCCGGTGGCCAGCCACGCGAGGCTCAGCGCCTCGACCAGGTCGTTCCAGTCGCCGAGGAAGCCGAGATCGAGCGCCTGACCGGGCGGCACCGCCCGGTTGAAGCGCCGGTCGATCAGGTGGCGTCCTGGCAGGATCGTCAGCACCGGGTCGCCGAGCCGGGCGTGGCCCTCGGCGAGGCTGCGCATTGCCGCGAGCGGCGTCCCGTTCGGCTCGATGACCAGCCGCAGCAACTCATCCGGGGTGAGGCCGAGGACGACGCCCGGTGGCGGTACGCCGCCGCCGAGGTCGGGGAGCGGCGCCGCGTGCGGCGGCGGCGGTTGCGGCGTGCCGTGGGTGGCGCCGGTGCCGCCGCCGGGACTGTCTGGCGTCTGACCGACCGCGATGGCGGCGAAGGCGAGTCCGACGCATCCAGCGAGAAGCGAGCGCACCATCGAACTTCTCCAAACGGCAGCGACCGCGGCTCGGACCGCCAGCCACGAGGCGCCTGATGTTCGACGAACGGCGCCGACTTGTGACGGGTCTCGTGACCGCTCTGGGACGGCCGGCGCTGCCACCGGCGGCCACGAACGCGCATACTTTACCGCGGACCCGACAGGATGGCGTGGCCGTGCGCGCGCCCGCCCGGAGCGCGCGCGTGATCGAAGTGGAAGGCTTCTCGAAGAGCTACGGCGGCGACGGTGCCGACGCGGTCATCGACCTGTCATTCACGGTCGCGCCGTCCGACATCCTCGGCCTCGTCGGCCCCAACGGCGCCGGCAAGACGACGACGCTGCGCGCGCTGGCCGGGATGCTGCGGCCGACCGCCGGCCGGCTGCGCATCGGCGGCTTCGACGTCGTGCGCGATCCGGTCGCCGCCAAGCGCCGCCTCGCGCTCGTGCCCGACACGCCGAATCCCTACGAGATGCTCACCGTGCGCGAGCACCTCGAGTTCGTGCGGCTCGCCTATGGCGTCCCGGCCGGGGTCGACGTCGAGGCGCTGCTCGAGCGCTTCGAGCTGGCGCCGAAGCGCGACGCGCTGTGCGGCTCCCTCTCGCGCGGCATGCGGCAGAAACTGGCCATCTGCTGCGCGCTGCTCCATCGTCCGGCCGCGCTGCTGCTCGACGAGCCGCTCACCGGCCTCGACCCGCACGGCACGCGCGTGATGCGCGACGTGATCCGCGACGCTGCGGCACTCGGTACCGCGATCATCGTCTCGTCGCACCAGCTCGAACTGGTCGAGCGGGTCTCGTCCCGCATCCTCGTGCTGAAGAAGGGGCGACGCGTCACCGAAGGCACGCTGGAGGAGGTGCGGGCCGCGGCCGCGCTCGGACCGGAGGCGACTCTGGAGGAGGTCTTCTTCCGGCTGGTCGAGGGCGAGCGGACCGGCCCGGCGCCGGAGGGCGCCACGGAGCGTGCTGCGTCGTGATTTCGCTCCTGCTGCGGCTGTGGTGGCTGCGCCAGCGCGGGTTGCTGCGGCAGTTCGCGCTCTCCCTCCGCCAGCCGACGCGCCTCTTCGGGGTGCTGGCGGTGGCGGCGGCGATCGGCTTCATCACCTTCGTCTCGCTCGGCGGAGCGGAGGAGAGCCATCGCGCCACCGAGTTGTCGCGCGACTCCTTCGCGCTGCTCTGCTCGATGCTGTTCGCCATGGCGGTGATCGGCGGCTTCGCGCAGGAAGGTCCGCGCTTCACGCCTGCCGACGTCGACTTCCTGTTCCCGGCGCCGTTCACCCAGCGCCAGTTGCTGGTCTGGCGGCTGTTCCAGCTCTGGCCGCCGACGCTGGTGACCACCCTCTTCCTCGGCCTCGCCTTCGGGTTGCGGCTGCCGCAGCCGGGCCGCTTCCTGGTGGCGATGGCGCTGCTCCAGCTCAGCGCGCTGCACCTGCAATTGCTCATCGCGGTGGCGATGGCACGGATCTCGGACGGCGTGGCGCGGCGGCTGCGCCGGGGCGCGCGGGCGGTCGCGCTGCTGTTCCTCTTCGGCGGCGTCGCCTGGGTGGTGTCCAGGGTGGCGGTCGGCGGCGGCCTGCGCGGCGTGATCGCGCCGCTGGTCGACGCACCGGTGATCCGGGTCGTGCTGTTCCCGGTGGCGGCGTGCGTCGACTTCGTCTTCGCCTCGACTCCGACGGCGCTCGGGTTGGCATTGGCCCGCCTGCTCGCCGCGGCCGGCGTGACGCTCTGGGTCCTGCTGGCGCTGAAGGTCGACTTCCTCGAGGACTCGGTGGCCACCACCGCCCGCCTGGCGCGCGCGATGGCGCTGCGCCGGGGCGGGAGCGTCGCGATGGAGGAGGCGGCGTCGGGCGTGACGCCGCGCCGCCGACTGTCGTTGCCGCCCGTTCCGCTGCTGTTCCGCGGCGCGGGAGCGCTGGTCTGGAAGAACGCGCTGGTGATGGCGCGCTCGTGGCAGACCACGGTGCCCGGCATCCTGATCGGGTTGCTGGTCGTCGTCCCCGGCATCTGGGCGGCGATGAAACAGGAGGCCTCGCTGAACGTCGCCATGGCGTCGCTGATCCCGGCGACGATCTTCTGGTCGAACGCGCTGGCCTTCGACCTGCGCCGCGACTTCGACCGGCTCGACGAACTGCGCGCGCTGCCATTCCGGCCGTCGGCGCTGGTGCTGGCCGAGCTCCTGCTGCCGTGGCTGTTCGGCGTGCTGCTGCAGGAGACGCTGCTGCTGGCGATCGTGCTCGCGCGTCCGGTCGACCGTGAACTCCTCGTCGGCGCGGTCGCGGCGATGCCGCTGCTGATGTTCACCGCGCTGGTGATCGACAACCTCGCGCTGTTCCTGTTCGCGCCGAAGGGCGTCGGCGCGGGGCGAGGCGGCGTCGCTCCCGGCCAGGCGCTGCGGCCGATCGCGTGGCTCGCGTCGGTGGCGCCGGGGGCCGTGGCGTGGTTCCTCCTCGTGCGGGCGGGCGCGCCGCCGGTCGCGGCGATCGCCGTCGGCGTCGCGATCGACCTCGTGATCGCGCTGCTGCTCTTCTTCCTGCTGGTGCGGCTGTACGAGGCGCGCGCGTCCGCGGCGAACTGAGCAGCGCCGCGTTCAGCGACCGCGCACGATCACCTCGTGGCGTCCGGCGGGCACCACGATCCCGCAGGCGTGGCCGAAGACCGGCTCGATGCGGATCGGTGCGCCGTCGAGCTCGGCGCGGAAGTGGTCGCAGCCGCGCCGCATCGTGCCGAGGATGAAGCGCAGCGGATCGACCGGGCCGAGCCAGGTCACGCCGACCACCAGCAGCGCCGGCCGCGGCACGTCGACCGTCGCCACCAGCTGGAGATCGAACGCCGACGGTCGCCGCCGCTCGCCGGGCGCGGCCGCCAGCGGCTCGATGCGCCAGTCGAGTCGGTCGGTCGGCAATGGCGCGACCAATCCTGCGAGCGGTCGCTCGATCAGCGCCGTCGCCAGCGGATCGGCCAGCTCGCGCGTGCGCGCGACGGCGGCGGTCTCGAGGAGGAAGGGCGCCAGCGTCGCGTGCGGTGCGGCCGGGGCCGCCAGCAGATCGAAACCGCCGGCGAGGAAGACCGCCGGCAGCTCGCGACGCTCGCCGAGCGGGGCGGCGGGCGGCCGCTCGACCAGCGCCGCTCCGTCCCACTCGAACGGGCGCACGCCGCCGGCGCTCGCGGCGTCGGGCGGCTCCAGCGCGAAGAAACCGTCGCGGGTGACGAGCGCGGCGTGGGGGAGGGCGAAGCCGGGGGCGGCGCGCGGGGCGCTGCCGGCGACGCGTGCAACGCGCTCCTCCTCGAGCCGCAGCCCGCGCACCACCTGGTCGAGGTAGGGCGGGGCGTTGATCAACTGCGCCGCGGGGGCGTCGAGGAGCGCCGTGCCGGCGGCGCGGACGGCGGCGGTGATCCGACCGGCCTCGTCGTTCGCGGCCGCGAGCAGGAACAGGCGCGGCCGCACCTGCACGAGGAAAACCACCGCCAGCGCCGCGGCCGGGAGCCAGCGGGCGCGCCGCGTCGCGCCCTGCTTCATCGCGGCCAGAGCCACCGGTGCCGCGGCGGCGAACGCAAGGACGCCGAGCGCGGTGGTCAGCAGCGCGTAGCGATCGGCGTGGCCGGCGATCGCGAACGGCAGCGGCGCCAGCGCGAACTGCGCGGCGAGGAAGCGCCGTCGCCGGTCGCGCCATGCGGTCGCCGCGATCAGCAGCAGCGCCGCCCACGCCAGTGGCCGCGCGCCGCCGATGGCGTCGCCACCGAGGCCGCCCTCGAGATAGCGCGGCAGCGCCTGGACGGCGCGCGCGAGCAGCGGCATGAACTCGCTGCCGGCCGCCGGTCGTGCCGCGGTCTCGAGCCAACCGGCATGGAGCAGCAGCAGCGCGCCGATCGGCGGCGCCAGCAGGAGGGCGCGTCGGCGCGCGCCCGGCGCGACCGACGGCGGCACGAGGCAGAGCAGCGCGAGGAACGGCGCGAGATGCCACGGCGCCTGACTCGTCGTCAGGCCGAGGGCGGTGAAGAGCACGGCCTGCACGGCCGCGCCGCTGCCGCCGTCGCCGCGCACGTGGCGCAGCGCCGCGGCGGTCGCCAGCAGCGTGCAGCCGACGCCGAGCGGCCACGATGCCGCGACCGGCCAGCCGGCGGTCGTGACGGCGGGCGGGGCGAGGCAGAACAGCAGCGCCGCGGCGGCGGCCACGCCGCGCGGGAGCCGCAGGGCGCGGGCATGGCGGAACAGCGCGAGCGCCGCGAACCAGAAGGCGAGCAGCGCGAGCAGTCGCAGCCCGCGGTCACCGTCGCCGAGCAGCGTCGCGCCGAGCCGGTCGGCGCCGGCGTGCAGCCAGTGGAACGTTGGCCGCCAGAACGGGTTGGCGTCGCCGCCACCCGCGGCGAACAGCGCTGCCGTCGACTGGGTCCGCGTCTCGACGCGGATCGCCCAGCTGTCGAGCAACGTCGGTTCGGCGACGAATCGGCCCGCCAGCAGCGCGAGTGCCGCGCCACAGCCGCCGATCGTCGCGACCCGGCTCCACCGGGGTCGCGCCACCTTCTCTCCCGCTTTTTCCGTTATCGCCGGGGCGATGCCGAACGGACGAGCAGCGCACTGGCGGCCGCGAGCAGCAGCAGCGCGACGATCGTCTCGATCGCATGCGGATGCGGCAGATCTCCTTGCCGCCGCGACCCGGCGAAGAAGGCATACGCCACCAGCGCAACTCCCGCCAGACCGGTGCCGGCGACGAATCCGGATGCGCACAGCACGCCGCCCTCGAGCGGCTCCTGCGCCCCCTTCGCGCGCGCCTCGGCCAGGCGCCGCAGGCAGCCACCGACGAAGATCGTCGTCATCGTGGAGAGGGGCAGGTAGATGCCCAAGGCCACCTGCAGCGGCGCCAGGCCCACCAGCGCGCTCACCAGCGTGATGCCGCCGCCCATCGCCACCAGGTCCCACGGCAGCGAGCCGCCGACCACCGCCTCGATGATCGCCTTCATCATGTTGGCCTGCGGCGCGGGCATCGCATTCGGGCCGGTGAAGCCGCCGTCCTCCTGACTGCCGATCATCAGCACCACCGCCGCGACCACCCAGCACGACACCGCCGCGGCCAGCAGTTGGCCGACCTGCTGGCGCGCCGGCGTCCCGCCGACCAGCCACCCGGTCTTCAGGTCCTGCGAGATGTCGCCCGCCTTCGAGGCGGCGACGCAGACCACGGTGCCGACCGTCAGCACCGCCGCGCGCGTGCCCGGATCCTCGGCGCGGCCGAGCGCGACGAAGAAGAGCGCCGTGCCGGCCAGGGTGATCAGCGCCATCGCCGACGTCGGGTTCGAGGAGACGCCGATGACGCCGACGAGGCGCGAGCTCACCGGGACGAACAGGAAGCCGAACACGATCACCGCGGCCGCGGCGAGTAGGCGGATCCCGAAGGGCAGGTCGCCGCCGATCACGCCCGGCGTGAACGCGAGCAGCAACCCGAGCAGCGCGAGGCCGACCACCAGCACCAGGGCCGGCAGGTCGCGGTCGGTGGCGACGCCGCCGCCCGTGGCGGCGCCCCGACGCAGCCCGCGCGCCACGGCGGCGAAGCTCCGCCCCATGGTCGGCGCGGTCCTGAGCACGGTGATGAGCCCGGCCGCCGCCACCGCGCCGATGCCGATGTAGCGGACGAAGCCGCTCTTCGCCGCGCCGTAGGTGAGCTGCGCCGCTTCCGGGCCGGCACCGATCTGGTGCATCTTCGTGACCAGCGGGTAGAGCACCAGCGCGCCGAGCAGGCCGCCGGCGACCATGATCGCCGCGGCGCGGTAGCCGACGATGAAACCGACCGCCAGCAGCACGGCGTCGATGCTGAGCGTGAGCGCGCCGTTCGGCAGGAAACCGAGCTCGAGCTTCAATTCCTCCGGCACGTAGCGCATGCCGCCGGCCAGCGCGTCGGGCGGCGACAGCAGCGGCCAGCCGCTCACCGCCAGCTTGATCAGCACGCCGAGCGCGAGGCCGATGAAGATCCAGCGGCCGCCGGCGGAGTCGCTCTTCGCGCTCTTCAGCACCTCGGCGCAGGCGCGCCCCTCGGGATAGGGCAGTTCGGCGTCGGCTTGCACGATCAGCAGGCGGCGCAGCGGCACCATCGCGAGGATGCCGAGCAGGCCGCCGGTCAGCGCCAGCAGCGCCACCTGGAGGTAGCTCGGCGCGAGTCCCCACATGAACAGCGCCGGGATGGTGAAGATCGTGCCGGCCGCCAGCGAACTCGAGGCGCTGCCGATGGTCTGGGCGAGGTTGGCCTCGAGGATCGTGCCGCCGCCGAACAGGCGGAACGCGGCCGCCGACAGCACCGCGATCGGGATCGAGGTCGAGACGGTGAGCCCCGCCTTGAGTCCGAGGTAGGCGTTCGCGGCGCCGAACAGCGCGCCGAACAGCAGGCCGCAGGCCACCGACTTCGCGCTCCATTCGCGCTCGGCCGGCGCCGACCCGCCGCGGTCTCCGGGCGGGCACGCAGGATCGGTCATCGCGGTTCGCTCCACGAGGCGGCGGGCGTTGCTCCATTTCGGTGGCGCCCGCGCAGCGGCCGATCTTCTCATGAGACGGCATCGCCGTATCGTGCGCACCGTCATGACTTCGAGGAGCCAGAGTCCGTGCGCGTCGCCTGGCTGATCACCCTGCTGCTGGACCTCCCGGTCCAGGAGTCCGCGGCGCCGGCACCGCCGGCTGCGGCCGGCCCGGTCGGCGCGACCGACCTCCCGTTGGTCATCCAGGGGCTGCGACCGCCGGTCGAGCGCGACGATCCCGGGCGCGCGGCGCGGCTCGCGGCGCAGGGCGACGAACTCGCCACGCTGCTCGCGGCGATGGAAGCGCACGGCCAGGAGGAGGCGTGGATCGCCGACGCGAAGCGGCGCTACCAGGAGTGGGACGCCGCCCACCCCGGCGAGCCGGGCTACGTCACGGCGGGGGAGTGGACGCTCACGACCGCGTTGTTGCGGGCGATCTCGCTGGCCAGCGCGCCGAAGACGAGCGGAGTGTTCGCGCCGAAGGAGGACGGCACCTTCAACCTCCTGCTGACGCTGGTCGACCTCGATCGGCAGTTCGCCGCGCGCGGGATCGACTTCCTGGTGGTCAGCGTGCCGTCGAAGTTGTCGATCCACCCGGAGATCACGCTGCCCGATTTGCCGGCGGCCGGCTTTGCCGGGATGGGCGCGACCGTCGCGCGCCACCTGCTGAACGCGTCGCGCGCCGGGGTCGAGACGCTGTCGCTCACGCCGGCGTTCGTCGCCGCGCGCGGCGCCGCGCCGATCGAGCCGCTCTACCTGAAGAGCGACCCGCACTGGACGGTGCGCGGCACCGAGCTCGCCGCGGAGCAGGTGGCGGCGCGCCTCCGCGCCTATCCGTGGTTCAAGCCGGGGCCGCTGAAGGAGGGCCGGCAGTTCCGCGTGCGCGAGGGCGAGGTGAAGTACACGGCCGGGACCGAGCTCTCGAGCAAGGGGGCGCGCGACGAGGTGATGCAGGGACGGGCGGTGCTGGTGGCCGCGCGCACCTCGACCGGCGACGAGCCGTTCGAGGCGGTCGACGACAAGAGCCCGATCCTGGTCTTCGGCGACAGCTACACGCGCGTCCACCATGAGCAGGGGGCCGACTTCGTCAGCCACCTCGCGCGCGCCATCGGGCGCCGCATCGATTGCGTCTACGCCGCCAACGGCGGCCAGCGCGAAGTGCGCCAGAAGCTGGCGCGGCGCGACCTCGAGGCGTGGAAGGGCAAGCGCCTGGTGATCTGGCTGCTGCCCGACCAATTGGCGATCGCGCCGATCCGCGTCGAACCGCTCGAGCTGTTCGCCGGGGATGGCGGATGATCGCGGCTCTGGTCGCACTGGCGCTGCTGCAGGAGCCGGCGGCGGACGCGGCGGCGTCGACGCGACCCGGGCGGCTGCTGGCGCAGGAGCGCGAAGCGCTGGCCTTGGCGGCCGCCATCGACGCGGCCGGCGTCGAGCCGGGTTTCTGCGCCGCGCTGCAGGCCGTGCTCGACGCCCATCCCGGCGATCCGGAGACGCTGCCGTTCGTCGACGTGCGCAACGGCAAGGTGCCGATCGGCGCGTTCCGGCAGTTCGCGCGCTGGAACCTCCCGGACCGCTGGCCGCTGCCCGCCGACGGGGCGGCCGCAGCCGGGCCGCAGGTCGCCGTCGATCGCGCCGTCGCCCACCATCCGCTGCCGGCGATCGTCGATTTCGATCGCCAGCTCGCGGCGCACGGGATCGAGCTCCTGGTGGTGCTGCTGCCGTCGCGCCTCGAGATCCATCCCGAGCTGCTGATCGACGTGCCCGCCACCGGGTTCGTCGGGCTCGGCAGCGGGACGCAGCGCTTCGTCGCCGAGCTGGCGCGCGAGGGGGTCGACGCGGTGTCGCTGACGGCGCGCTTCGTCGCGGAGCGCTTCGGCGCGACGCCTTCCGACCAGCTTTTCCTGCGCTCCGATCCGCACCTGACGCCGCGCGGCTATTCGCTGGCGGCACGTGCAGCTGCCGAGCGGCTGGCGCAGTTCCCCGGCTTCGTGCCGGGAACGCTCGCGGAAGGGCGCGACTTTCAGGTGGTGGCGGCCGAGTTCGGCTACCAGCCGAGCGAGAGCCTCGTCACGCGCGGTGCAACGATCGAGGCGGTGCGCGGCGAGACGCTGCAGAAGGAGCGCGCGATCGTCGACCTGCACGACCCGGCGGCGCCGCTGGTGGTGCTGGGCGACAGCCACCTGCGGCTGCATGCGTTCACCGCGTGCGACTTCGTCTCGCAGTTGGCGCGCTTCCACGGCGCGAAGGTCGACTTCCTCAAGGCCGATGGCGGCGCGATCGACACCGTGCGCGTCAAGCTGGCGCGACGCGACGAGGCGCGCTGGCAGACCATGAAGACGGTGGTCTGGCTGCTCTCGGAGACGGTGATCGCGCCCGGGCCGCGCTGGAAGCGGATCGCGCTGCCGCCGCCGTGACCGCCCGCCGCGGCGTCTACTCCGCGGTCTCCTTGAACAGCAGCGGGTAGTGGATCACGTTGCGGCCGACGTCCATGGCGGGGTTGAACTGGAGCGAGGAGCTCTCGCCGAAGCGGAGCCGGTGGTCCTCGAGCAGCACCTCGAAGCGCATGCCCGGCGAGTAGCGCGCGGGCGGCAGGTCCTCGCCGAGCGCACGGCCCGGGAAGCCGACCCACACCTTGTCGCCCTTCGCCTTCGGCGGGAGCGCGCCCTCGATCACGCGCACCACGTTCAGCTCATGCACGCAGAGGGTGAACTCGTAGTCGAATTCGGGGTCGATCGGCGACGCGAGCGCGAGCTCGACGATCAGTCGCACGCGAGCGCGCGGGACGTCCGCGGCGGGCTCGTAATCGGGCTCGCGCAGCGTGTCGGTGGTGAGCCCCTTGGTGCCGATCGGCTGGCCGACGCCTGGCAACTCGGTCGGCGGGGTGACCGGTGCGTCGGGTTGCTCGCCACCGCCGTTGCCGCTGCTGCCGCCCGGCGGCGGGAACTCGACCTGCTTCCACTCCTCGTCGCCCGAGGCGAGCATCCGCACGCCGAACTGCCAGATCACCACGCGCTTGCCGGCGAGCGGGTCGCCGGGACGGCGCGCCAGCGCCTCGCGCACCTGCGTCGCCGAGCCGCCGGCGATGGCGAGGACGTCGAGCGGTCGATCGAGGTGCAGGGCGAGGTGCTCGCCGAGGCCGGCCGCCTCACCGAGCCCGAGCTGCGGGTCGGAGAAGACCTTGGTCAGGCTGTCGCCCAGCAGCACGACGTCGGAGCGCGGATCGGGGCGCACCGGCGCGCCGGTCGCATCGACGATCGGGGCGATGGTGAGCTCCATCGGCGGATGGATCGTCTGGCCGTCCGGCAGCGACAGCATCCGCAGCAGGTCACCCTGGCCGGAGAGCGACATCGGTCGCATGGAGAAGCGGGGCGCGCGTGGCGCATCCTCGAGCAGCAGGTCGCGCACGCGTTCGGCGATCCGCCCGGCGCAGAACGCCATCGTCTCCGGCGACCAGTGGGTGTCGCGCGGCAGCGACAGCGGTGCATGCGGGTCGCCGAGTTCGGCGCGCCGTTCGGCGAAGAGCTCGTCCATGCGTACGAAGGCGTGGCCGCGCTGCTCGAGCTCGGCGTAGAAGCGCTCGAGGTCGGGGTTCGGCGCGGCGGTGATGCCGGCGCTGAAACGCGACAGGAAGTGGGCGTCGAGCAGTTCCTTGCTGTACGACGGCACCAGCAGCAGCTGCACTCCGCGCGCGTCGAGCTGGTCGCGGAAGTGGTCGATGGCGGCGAGCGCCGCCTGCCCGCCGGCGTCCGGCTCCAGATAGCCCTGCCCCCACGCGCTGCGCAGGTCGTCGGCGAAGAAGAGCCAGCCGTCGCGCCCGCTGACGGCCTTCTCGTTGCCGTGGCCGAACAGGCCGGTCAGCAGCCACTGGTACGGCGGGAGCGCCGCCTTCGTGACGAACGAGACGTCGTGGAGGTCGGTCTCGAAGCGGCGCAAGCGCTGGTCGTCGATCACCGCCTCGCCGAGCGAGACGGCCCACTCGCCGGTCGGCCGGCCGCGCGGGCCATGGAGGAAGTCGAAGTAGTCGAGCGCCTGCAGCGGCTGATCGCGGGCCGACTCCCAGGCGAGTTGCACCAGCGGCGCGCCGAAGCAGGTGGCGACGAAGAGCGCCGCGGCGGCGCGCAGCGGGGCGCCGGCGCGCGGCGGGTGGAGCGCGGCGCCGGCGGCGGGAGCGCCCGCGGGGCCCGGTCCGGTGCGGCTCGAGTGGGGTTGGCTCATCGGGTCCGCCGCCTCAGAACCGGAAGTAGAGGAAGGGGTTCTCGGCCTGCGAGAACAGGGCGAGCACGCTGACCACGAACGCGGCGAAGAGCCCGAGCGCGATCCGCCAGCTCCGTTCGGCCCGGACGACCAGTTGCCGCGTCTCCGTGCCGAGGAAGACGACCGCGGCGCACAGCAGCAGCGCGAAGCAGTACCACGGCGTGATCACCTGGCCGGCCAGCACCGCCTGTCCGGTGGCGTTGCCGCGACCGCCGAACATCGCATCGAGGTAGTCGGCGCCGTCGGCGAGCGTCTCGCAGCGGAAGACAATCCAGTTGAACTGGAAGATCGCGACCAGCACCGCCGTGCGCGCCACCTTCGGCAGGAACCACCAGAGGCAGCCCTTCCCGGAGAGCCGCTCGAGCACCAGCATCAGCCCGTGCGCGCCGCCCCAGATGAGGTAGCGCCACGCCGCGCCGTGCCAGAGCCCGCCGAGCAGGAACGTGATCATCGTGTTGCGCGCGGTCTGCCACTTGGTGCCGCGGCTGCCGCCGAGCGGGATGAAGACGTAGTCGCGCAGGAACGTGGTCAGCGACAGGTGCCAGCGTTGCCAGAACTCGGTGAAGCTCCCCGCCTTGTAGGGCGAGGCGAAGTTCTCGACGAAGGTGAAGCCGAACATCTTGCCCAGCCCGATCGCCATGTCGCTGTAGCCGGAGAAATCGAAATAGAGCTGGAAGTAGAAGCAGACCAGCCCGAACCACGCGGCGCCGGTGCCGAGCGCCACGGCGTCGTCGAAGCAGAGGTCGGCCGGCTGGCTCACGGTGTTGGCCAGCAGCACCTTCTTGATGAACCCGCACATGAAGGTGAGCGCGCCGGCGGCGAAGAGCTCGCCCTTCTGCGGCCGTGAGCGCAGCTGGTCGGCGACGTCCTGGTAGCGGACGATCGGGCCGGCGACCAGCTGCGGGAAGAGCGACACGAAGCATATGTAGTCGATGAAGCTCTTCGCGCGCTTCGCGTGGCCGCGGTAGAGGTCGATCGAGTAGGACATCGTCTGGAAGGTGTAGAAGCTGATCCCCATCGGCAGCGTGATCAGCACCACCGGGCTCGGCGTGCCGCCGAAGAGTTCGACCAGGCGATTCCAGTTCTCCTGGGCGAACATCGCGTACTTGAAGTAGCCGAGCAGCGCGAGGTTCGCGCCGAGCGAGAACAGCAGCCCCGCCTTGCGTTGCCGCGGCGATGCCCCGGGCGCGCAGATGATCGCGCCGGCCCACCAGTCGATCACGCTCGACAGCGCCATCAGCGTGACGAACCACGGGTTCCACCAGCCATAGAAGACGTAGCTGATCAGCGTCAGGAACAGGTTGCGCCAGCGCACCGGCAACAGGTAGTTGCCGAGCAGTGCCAGCGGCAGGAAGTAGAAGAGGAAGATCTGGGTCGAGAAGACCATCGCGGTCCTGTCCGCCGCCGGCGCCGTCCGGGGGTGGTCCCGGTCGAGGTCCCGCCGCGGCGCCGCGCTGCTGGCGCCCGGGCGGCGGGATGGTACTACGGTGCCGGGCGATGGCAGCCGGAGCGGCCATGAGACGAGATTCGCGCGGACGAGGTTTCGCATCGGTGCGGGGCGCGGTCGCCGTCTTGGCGGCGCTGCTCGCGCTGCGGCCGACGCTCCTCGCCGCGGACGCCCGGCAGGACGCTCCCGCCG
>Ga0194128_10006219_pt1 | contig 16181 bp, 16 predicted proteins | sample TA2KigCa65mmetaG_FD_148650 | JGI IMG/M metagenome (GOLD analysis project Ga0194128, IMG submission 148650) | Freshwater microbial communities from Lake Tanganyika, Tanzania - TA2015037 Kigoma Deep Cast 65m | ecosystem: Environmental > Aquatic > Freshwater > Lake | place: Tanzania: Lake...
GCGGCGCGATGCGCGGCGCGATGCGCGGCGCGATGCGCGGCGCGATGCCCGGCGCGATGCGTCGGGCGCCTCGCAGCCGCGCGAGGCGTGGATCCGCCGCGTCGCTCGGCTTCGCTGGGAGCATCCTCTCGCGACACCGGGGAGCGACGATCCCTTGCAGCCGTACGGCGCGATTCGCGAGACCGCGGCACTCGCCGGCGAGGACGCGATCGTCACGACCGACGTGGGGCAGCACCAGATGTGGGCGGCGCAGGCGTATCCGTTCTCGTCGCCGCGGCAGTGGCTCACCTCGGGCGGTCTCGGCACGATGGGATTCGGGCTTCCCGCGGCGATCGGCGCGGCGCTCGCCCGTCCGGAGAAGAAGATCGTCTGCTTCACGGGCGACGGGAGCCTCCTGATGAACGTGCAGGAGCTCGCGACCGCCGCGGAGGAGAACGTGAACGTCGCGATCGTGCTCCTGAACAACGGGCACCTGGGCCTCGTGCGCCAGCAGCAGGAGCTGTTCTACGGCGAGCGCTACTGCGCCTCTCGCTTCCACGCTGCGCCGGACTTCGCAGCGATCGCACGCGGCTTCGGCGTCGAGGCCTTCGACCTCGGCCGTACCGCGGACCCGAGCGACGCGCTCGAGAGCGCGCTCTCGCGACACGGCCCGTGCCTCGTCAACATCCCGATCGAGGCGGCGGAGAACGTGTACCCGATGGTCCCCCCGGGCGCCGCCAACCGCGACATGATCATGGGGTCCGGTTCGTTTGGGCGCATCTGCACCCAGGCTCGATCGAGCCTGGGTGCAGATGCGCTGTAACGAACCGGACCCCCTTGGAGGAAGCGCCCTTGGAGGAAGCGATGGACTGTTCGAGTAGCGCGGTGCTGCGGCTCGTCGTGAGGAACCACCCCGGCGTGATGTCGCACGTGTGCGGGCTGTTCGCGCGGCGGGCGTTCAACCTCGAAGCGATTCTCTGCGTGCCGGCGGGCGACGGCCGGCGCAGCGTGATCCTGCTCGTCGCGAACGAGGAGGAGCGGCTCGAGCAGGTGATGCGACAGCTCGCAAAGCTCGAGGACGTCGTCGAGATCCGCCGTGCGCCGGAGGCGCAGCATGCGTTCGCCGAAGCGGCGCGCGTCGTCTGCTGAGCAAACGGGCTCGTGGGCGGCTTGCGTCGGCGCGCGCCAGCGCGCTTGCCAGGGGTGACGCTCGCTCTCGTCGTTTTTCGGTCGATTCGGGGTCGTCCGGTTTCTCCGGGTCCGCCCAGCATGGACCCTTCCTCGACGAGACGAGACGAGACGAGACGAGAGGAAAGGAGCCGAGCATGCTCGCACACCGCCGATCGCCCCGCGCCCCAAGGCGAATTCGATACGCACACGCGACCTCGCGTTCTTCGCGCGCCGTCGGCGCCGTCCTCCTCGCGCTCGTCCTCGCGGGCTGCCCGAAGGAGAGCGGGCCGCGCCTCGAGGTCGAGGCCGGAACGCAGCACGGCCTCCTCGCGCGGAGCTTCGGCGGCGTGATGGACTCCGCGGGAGACTCGGTGTGCTGGCGCGACGTGAAGATGAGTGGGATCGGGAAGCTCACGGTGCGATACAGCAACGGCGAGGGAGCGGGCGACGCGGTCGACGTGACGTACCGCGGTGCCGCGATCGGACGCATCGCTCTTCCGAACTGCATCGCGGGAGGACCCTGGGCGGGAGCCTGCGGAACGGCGTCGACCCAGATCCCGGCGCAGCAGGGATCGGGCGAGCTCTGTCTCGTCGGCGTGGGCACGGGCTGGATCGGCGCCCTCGACTACGCCCAGCTCGGCGCGACGCTTCCGTCGCCGACGTCGTCCCCGTCGCCGGGCCCCGCTCCGTCCCCTTCTCCGTCACCGGCGCCGTCCCCGTCACCCGCCGGGTGCGCCGGCGATCAGGAGTGCGAGGACGGGAATCTCTGCACCGAAGACCGCTGCGAGCACGGCTCGTGCACCTACGCTGCGAGCGACTCGTGCGGGAGCATCGTCCCGCTCTACGACGGGAGCACGGTACTCGAGCCGCCCCTCGTCGAGGAGACCGCGACGGCGCTCGTCTCGCGATGGGGGGACCGGGCGCGGGACCGACACGCGCGCGAGAGCCAGTTCCAAGCCTACGAGCACTACCTGAGCCACTACTGGGAGCATCGCGCCGCGGCCGTCGAGATCGTCGATCGCGTTGCGAAGGGCGGGACGACGATCACGTTCCACGTGACGACGGAGTGGAAGCTGAAGGAGGGCCAGGAGGAGTTCCGTCTCTTCTTCCGGGGCATCAACACGGTCGCCGAGTACTCCGACAACCGGACGATGACGCGCATCGACGACCTGCACTATACGCACGACGTCTCGTACAACTCGCGCGAGCACCGCCCGCTCCGCATCGGCGACGCGATGGAGTTCGAGCTGAGCCAGTTCCTCGATTCCCCGCCGCGCGGGCGCGACAACTACTACGGCACGACGATGCTCTACGTGGTGGGGAAGGGCCTCGTGCCGTGGGAGGGAAGCGGACCGCTTCGCGACTCGCGGCCGATCCCGGAACGAGAGCTCCTCGGAGGAGGCACGACCGTCCATCGGAGCGAGTCGGCCGAGCCCGACAACGTGTTTCTCCAGTTGACGCAGAACGCTTCTCCGCAGAACGCGCAGCGGTTCGTCCGCGGACGCCGCGTGCAGCACACGAGCTTCGTCGACGGCGCGCACGACGAGTCGCCTGCGAATCCCGCGTGGACCACGCAGGCCGGAAAGGCCGGTCCCTTCTACGTGGACGAGTCGTGCACTGCGTGTCACCCGAACAACGGGCGCGCGCTGCCGCCGGCGGTCGGCGCGGCGCTCGAGCGCTACGTCGTCCGCGTCGGCGACGCGAGCGGAGCCCCGGATCCGCTGCTCGGCTTCGTGCTCCAGCCGCGGGGCGTGGGGGGACCGGGCGAGGGTGACGCGATCCTCCAGGGTTGGACCCTGGAGGGCGGACTTCGCAGTCCGCGCTTCGCGTTCACGGGTGCTTCGCCGAGCCATTTCTCCGCGCGCATCGCGCCACCGCTCGTCGGGCTCGGTTTGCTCGAGGCGATCCCGGAAGACGCCGTCCTCGCGCGAGAGGATCCCGGCGACGCGAACGGCGACGGGATCTCCGGTCGCGCGAGCGTCGTGACCGATCCCGAGAGCGGCGTTCCGCGTCTCGGCCGCTTCGGCTGGAAGGCGGCGCAGGCGACGCTCCGGCATCAGGCCGCAGCGGCCTTCCGCTCGGACATCGGCGTGACGTCACGCGTCTTCCCCGATCCCGACTGCGGTACGTCGCAGGTCGGTTGCGGTGCTCGCCGCGTCGAGGTGAGCGACGTCGATCTCGACGACCTCGCCGCGTATCTGGCGCTCCTCGGCGTGCAGGCGCGACGCGATTCGGACGATCCGGTGGTCGAGCTCGGCGAGGAGCTGTTCGCCGCTGCGGGCTGCACGGGCTGTCACACGCCGACGTTCGTCACGACGTCGTTCCATCCGTTCGCCGAGCTCGCGGGTCAGACGATTCGTCCGTATTCGGATCTCCTGCTGCACGACATGGGCCCCGGCCTCGCGGCGACGCTGCCGGAAGGGAACGCGTCGGGTGCGGAGTGGCGTACGCCGCCTTTGTGGGGCATCGGCCTCACCGCCGGCCCGAGCGGCGGGGAAACCTATCTGCACGACGGTCGTGCGCGCACGCTGAAGGAAGCGATTCTCTGGCACGGAGGCGAGGGCCAGCGCGCACGCGACGCGTTCGCGTCGCTGCCCGCCTCGGATCAGGAAGCGCTCCTCACATTCCTGCGCTCGCTCTGATCCGAAGCGAGGGACCTACCAGGGCGGCGGCGACTTCCAGTCGTTCCAGTAGGTGGTCTCCGACGTCGACCGGCGAAGCGTGTTGCCGAACCGGCCGCGCGGGTACTCCATCGGGATGCAGCAGTGGAGCTCCGCGGCGTCCGGCACGCGAAGCATCTCCGAACGCGAGGCATCACGTCCTCGTGCAGCGTCGTCCCGCCGCTCGGCGCCTTCGAAGCCGCGTCGAGGATCAGCTTCAGGTGCGCGTCGGGGATCGGGTCGGGCTTGAACCTGCGGATCGCGCGCTGCGTGAACATCGCTTCGCCGACTGGCATGGTCAGCTCGGGCGGCGGCGGAAGGCGAACGGGGTCTCCCATGCGCCGACCCGATCAGGATCGAGGCGCCGAGCGAGAACGTGGAGAGCCCGCACGAGATCGAGATCAACGAGGGATTTCGTCGCGCTCTCGATGCGATCGACTCGCGGGTGCCCGTCGTGTTCCTCACGGGCCGCGCGGGAACCGGCAAGTCGACGCTGATCCATCTCGTTCGCGAAACGAAGCCTCGAAACTGCGCCGTCGTGGCGCCGACCGGCGTCGCCGCGCTGAACGCCCGCGGGCAGACGATCCACTCGTTCTTCGGCTTTCCTCCGCGTCCGATCGACCTCGACTCGATCGAGCGGCGCCGGGATCGAAAGCTCTGGGAGAAGCTCGACCTCCTCGTCGTCGACGAGGTTTCGATGGTGCGCGCCGACGTGATGGACGCGATCGACCGCTCGCTCCGTCTCAATACTGGCCGCGAGAGCGAGGCGTTCGGCGGCGTTCCGCTCCTCCTCGTCGGCGACCTGTTCCAGCTTCCTCCCGTCGTGGCGACGGACGAGGAGGCCTTCCTCCTCGCGCACCGGTACGCGAGCCCGTGGTTCTTCTCCGCCCGTTCGCTGCAGCAGGTCGAGCTCCACGTGATCGAGCTGACGCGCGTCTATCGACAGCGCGACGCGCGCTTCCTCTCGCTGCTGAACGAGATCCGCGAGCCGGTCGAGCCCGCGAACGCGATCGCTTCGCTCAATGCAGCGTGCTGCGAGAGCGAAGAGGCGCCGGATCCGTACGAGCCCGGCGTCGTGACGCTCGCCTGCACGAACGCCGTCGCGGGGCGCATCAATGCGAAGCGGCTCCGGCAGCTCTCCGGGCCGGAGCGGACGTACGTCGGCGAGATTGCCGGACAGTTCAACGTCCCGCAGGACAAGCTCCCGTCGCCGTACGACTTGACGCTGAAGGTCGGAGCGCAGGTCATGTTCACGCGGAACAATCGGACCGCGGGGTGGGTGAACGGCACGGTCGGGACGGTGGCGGGCCTCGAAGGCGATCGCATTCTCGTCGAGGCCGCCGAGTCCGGCGAGACGATGCTGCACGCCGTATCACGGGAGACGTGGGAATCGCACCGGTACGAGTGGGACCCGGCTCGCGGGAGCGTCGTGGCCGTGCCGATCGGCCACTATCGCCAGTTCCCGCTGATGCCGGCCTGGGCGGTGACGATCCACAAGTCGCAAGGGAAGACACTCGACCGGGTCGTCATCGATCTCGGCAGCGGCGCTTTCGCTCCCGGGCAGGTCTACGTGGCTCTGAGCCGCTGTCGCTCTCTCGGCGGAATCCGCCTGACACGGCCGATCCGCGAGGACGACGTTCAATGCGCGCCGGAGGTGCTCGAGTTCCACGAGGCCCTGCGCGCGGCGCAGCCTGTGTTCTCGCGGACGACGCGATCGCGGAGACGCTGAAGCCGGTGCTGCGCGCGATGGCGGACGGCGTGCCGTTCGTCGCCGCTTCGGTGGAGGCGATCGACACCTGGGCTGCGGAGAACGGCACGGCCGGCGATCCGCCGCAGGTCGCGGGCGCGTTCAAGACGCCGTACCGCGACGTCGAGATCGAGGCGTTCGCGCGGACGTACACGCTGTGGATGGTGCAGCGAACGCTCGACGCGTGGGCCGCGCTCTCGGAGCCGGAGCGAGAAGCGGTCCTCGCCGCTCTCGACGGAACGGGATGGGACGCAACCCTCGCGCTACGGCCGCGGCACCGGCTCGTGAAGCGCGGCTACCAGCTCGCCTGGCAGGAGGGTTGAGCTTCCTGGCTATTCCACGCACCCCGTCGGGGCGGGGCAGTCCTTTCCCTGGAAGAGCTTGCCGAGCATCCCGTCGCGTCCCGGCGGCGCGGTGCAGGCGAGGCAGAGCCGCTCGAGGCCGCTCTGGATCGACGCCTCGACCTCGCCCTCGGAGACCGCGATCCGGAGGTCGTAGTCGAGGGTCGTCGGCCCGTCGCCCCGGAGGACGGCCTTGAAGGTCTTTCCCGCGCGCCACTCGATCTGCTGCGCGGTGCCGTCGTCGCGCTCGCGGTCGCGGTAGACGAATCCTTTTGGCTTGACCTCCGAGCCCTGGAGCGACCAGTTCTGGCAGGGGAGATCGGTCTCGTGCCGCTGGCCGCTCGTGGCGCTCGCGACGATCAGGCGCGCTCTCACCGTCCCGTTCGGGTCGGCGCCGCAACGCGGGTCGTCTTCGCTTCCCGGAACGGGAATGCGGATCGATCCGTCCTTCGAGGCGATGACGATCCGGTTCTTCGACTCGTCGTCGGCGAGCTGGTTCTGGATCTGTAGGAGGCTCGCCTCGAGGAACGTGTCGTTCGGCTTGCCGGGGAACTCGTTCGGATCCGCCGGGTCGGTTCCGCCGTCGATCTCGTCGCGGTCGAAGACGCCGTCGCCGTCGCGATCGAGGCCCGTCGTCAAACCCTCGCCCGGCGGCACGCACGTGTAGGTCAGCTCCTGACCGGATGCGGCCGCGAGCGCGCGGAGGGCCGCGTCGCTTCGCGGCGGCTCGAGCTCGCGATCGGAATCGAAGGAGCCGGCCGCGTTCAGCAAGAAGCCTCGCGCCTCTCCGCCGACGATGCCCTTGACCACCAGGTCGCACTCCGTCGCCTCCGGCTGCCCCACGAGAGCGAAGGGAGTGAGGGCGCGCGCGATCAGGAGATCGACGCGCGGCCCGACGACCGCGGCATTGGTACCGTCGAGCGTGACCTGCTGTCCGACGATCGGCGCGTAGGTCGTGTCGAACGCCATGACGAATTGCTCGAGCTGCCTTCTCTGGACGTCCGTCAAGGAGAACACGTTCGCGCCCAGGAAGTGGAAGACGGTGTCGATGGCGCCGTCGTGCAGGAAGCCGAACCCGCGCACCTGCGGCCCGAGATGCTGGCGCTCGGCGGGCGGGACGTTCAAGGCAGCGACGCCGACTGCGCCGAACATGCCGACCTTCTGATAGGCGTTGCGCAGGTGCGCGACCTTGAACTCCTGACTTTCGTTCTCGAAGCTCGAGCCGCCGTTTGCGCCGAAGAAGCCCTGTGAGGGGTCGAGCTCGTGGCAGCCGTTGCACGTCTCGATGATGTCCGTGATCTGGTTGAAATAGGTCGAGCGCGCCGCCGCCTCCGCTGCCGTGTCCTGGTTGTCGAGCCGTTTGATCGGGTTCGGCGGCAGCTCGACGCTCAGGATGAAGTCCGCGAACGCCGACATGTCGGCGTCGGGGATCTCTCCCTCGTCTCGTCCGAGGAGGCCGTCGAAGGCGGCGTTGAAGGCTTCGAAGGCGAGCTTCTCGTCGAGCGGGTTCCCCGGTGGAGCGGCGTTCCCACCCGTGCGGTCGCCGCGCCAGTGCATCGGTCCATGGTGGTCCATCCCGCGCAGCGTCTGCGTCGTCATCGGACCCTTCATCGGATGGAAGTCGTCCGAGAAGCCGACGACCGGGAACGGATTCGGGTTCGGCATCACGACGTCGTCGGGATTGCCGAGGTCCCAGGCGAGGCTGTCGAAATCCGCGAACACGTGGCAGCTCGAGCACGAAGCTTCTCCGTTGCTCGACGTGAAGCGCGCGTCGTACAGGAAGCGGCGTCCGTCGCGGACCTCCGCGGGCTCCGGGCTGTGCAGGGAGTGCGCGGCGATCTCGGTCGCCGTCGCGAGATCCACCTCCTTCACCGCGTTGTCGAAGCGCGTCAGGACGTAGAGCCGCTCGTTCGCCTCGTCGAGGACGAGGCCCGACGGGCCACCGCCCGAGAGCTCGATGTGGTTCGCCGCGTTGGGAACGAACGAGTCGTTCTCGACGGCGGCGACGTCGAAGACGCCGACCTTGCTCGATCCGAACGCGGCGACGTACAGCGCGCCGCTCGTCGAGAGGGCCATGCCCGTCGGCGTCGCGAGGCTCGCGTCCTCGACGGCTGCGGGCATCGGGCTCGTGCCGTAGCCCATCGGCAGCGCGGTGATGTGCTTGTTCAGATGCCGGGGCTGCACGCTCGTGCCGTCGAGAACGGTGACGCGGGCCTCGTGCAGGTGACCGCGCACCGTCGTGCCGAGGATGCCCAGACCCTCGAAGCGCACCTCGTTTCGTGCCTCGGTGTTCGTCACGTAGACGCGGCCGCTCGTCGGATGGACGAGCATGTTGAAGAGGATCGTTCCGACGTGAGCGAAGCTCTGCGTCTCGACGGGGTCGGCAGCGTCGGCGTCGATCGCGAACACGTCGAGATCGGGGAGGTCGAAGCGGACGCCGTTCGTCCAGTTGCGGCCGAGCCGGTCCTCCCAGATCCCCGTCCCTCGATTGAAGCGGAGGACGAGGCCGACCTCCGGCCCGAGGACGCCCTCCACGTTGACGTTCGGCAAGGGGAGCCCGCCGGGCACGACCGCGCCGGGCAAGCCGTTCGGGACCTGGACTCCGTCGAGCGCGCAGGGCGGGGCGCTCGCACCGCCGTTGCACACGATCCCGTCGCCGACCGTCATCGTCTGGTTGCCGGAGTGGAAGATGGCGGCGTAAACCACAGCACCGTCGGCCGTGGCCGCAAGCGCGCGCGGCGTGTCGCCGAAGAGCGCGAGGATCTTCTCGGGCGTCCCCGTGAGAGTCGTGCCGAGGTTCGTCGCGTCGAAGACCCACACGAGAGCGCGCGGCGTCCCTTCGGTCGTGAGGAGGGGATCGACGGGCGCGTTCTGACCGCGTCGCGCCGTCGTGACGAAGGCGCGGCGGAAGTGCCCGCTGCCGTCGTCGGGGCCCGCGAAGACGACGTCGCGCGGCTCGTCGCCGACGAGCAGGGTCCGGACGACCCGCGGCGGATCCGCGCTCGTGTCGACGATGCTGATCGAGTCGGACAGTTGGTTCACCACCCAGACCTCGTCGTCGGTGCGCGCCGCGACGGCGACGGGGTCGAGCCCGACCGGCACGGAGGCCGCGTGCACGAGGCCCGCTCCGCCGACGTCGAAAATCTCGAGGCGGTGGTCCGGCGTGTTCACCGCGAAGAGACGCGTGCCGTCGGGCGACAGCGCGAGCGGCCGGACGTGTCCGCTCTCGAACGTCGCGCTGGAGACGGTCGCGGTGAGGAGCGTCGTCGCGAAGAAGAGAAAGGCCGCGACGCGGCGCATGATCGACGCTGCGAGCTGGGTCGTCCTCACGGCGGTCCTCCTATTCGAAGAGGCAGTCGGTCGTCCCCTGCAGGAACGCGCGCTGGGGCGATCCATAGATCGTGCCGGGAGGAGTGATCTGGAGCCGGTACGAGCCTTGGGCGCCTCCGAACCCATCGACGAACACGACGTAGGTCGTGCCGGCCTGCACGAAGAGGGACAGCCGGGAGCTCTCGCCGCACGCGTCGTTGTTGCAGCCGGCTTCGGCGAAGTCGCCGCACGATCCCGCGCGCACGTGCACCACGGTGTCGAAGGACGAGCCGCAGGTCTCGAAGCGCGCGACGCCGCTCTGGACCGGAGTCCACGCGTACACGTCCTCCGGGCCGGCGCCGCCGCAGCGGCTGGTCGCGCCGCTGTCGCCGGACGTGGTGCCGAAGAAGGTGCCGCCGCTCGGCTCGACCTCCGTGACGTCGGCGCAGGGATCCGGAGCGCAGAAGGAGCAGCCGTTGCAGACCTCGCCCTCGTCGCAGCCGTCCGGGTCGGCGGAGAAGTCGCACGGCTCGAAGCCGGTGACCTGTCCGTCACCGCAGATGGGGAACGGCTCGCAGCCGCACTGCGAGTTGCAGAAGTCGTCCGGCCCGCACCCGGACGGGAAGGTGTCGAAGTCGCACTCCTCCTCCCCGCTGATTCTGCCGTCTCCGCAGATCGGCTGATCGGCGCAGAACAGCGTCGGCTCCTGCGGCGCCCACGATTGCTCGACGAGCGCCATCGCGTTCGGGCAGGTGAGCGGCGGGCTCGTGCCTTGCCAGCACTCGGGTGTGTCGCCACATTTCAGGCACGATCGCAGGAACCGGACGCGCGCTTGGTCGACGCAGGTTTGCAGGGCTCCGTCGGCGCCATTTCCGTCGAGCGCGCCGACTCCGCAGGCCTCGGCTTCGACGCGGCCCTTCTGTCGCCTCTGCTGGCAGTCCTGGAAGCACTGGCGCAGATGGCTCTGGAACCGGCTGCTCGCACCGACGAGTCGGCTCACGCAGCGCTCCTCCGCGGCGCTCGATCCGTCCGGAGACGAGCCGTCGTCGCACAGGAGAGGCCGGAGGCGGATGGCCGTCCTGCGCTCCGTATTGAACAGGACCGAGCGCGGAAAGTCCTCGCAGCTCCCGCCGAAATAGCACTCCGGGCAGTCCTCCCCGACGCAGGCCTTCAGCATGCGGATCTGCGACAGGACGCGTCCCCGCGAGAGGCAGAAATCGGTCGCGGCATCGAAGCCGAACGGCCCGCAGAACCGCAGTGGATCGGTCTTCGCCGCCTCGTTGCACTCGAGCAGGCATTCCGTCGCGAAAGCGGCGTACTCCGAGACCTCGCGCGCGCTTCGCCGCGTGCACTGCCACTCGCGGCTCGTCAAGCCGTCCGGAGACTCCTGGGCTCGGGTCGGGAACGCGGCCAACAACACCAGCGAGACGGCCAGCAGCGGCGTAATCGAGCGGATCGTCATCGACGCTTCCCTCCAGTCGGCTTGGTCTTCGGCGGCTCGCTATCAGGCACGCACGGCCTTGGGCAAGACGAAACGGCGCGAACGGCTCGTGCTTACTTCGAATAGACGCCGCACGGAGGCGATCCTTGCTTGCGGTCGGACCTAAGCTCGGACGGGTCTTCGGCCGCCCGAGGCTCTTGCGCGACAGGCTGCCCGCTCAGGGCACGAGGCCGTTCGAGGCGAGACCCGACACGATCGCGTCCGCGATCACTCGATAGCCCACGGGCGTGCAATTCCCGTCGTGCTCCCAATACAGCGGCTCCTCCGAAGTGAGGGAGGCGGCGCGCAGCGCCGGGAGGGTCGGAATCAGCGTACCAGCGCTCCGCGGCGCACGAGAGGAGCCACCCGGAGCTGGACGCACAGAGCCCGTCGAGGCCGGGGTGCGTGTCGACCACGTCGTTGGGAAGAACGCCGACGAGGATCAGGTCGGGCGCGAACTGCAGTCCATGGTGCTCCAGGGTCAGGCGCTCGAGGAGCGGGAACTGTCGCGGCAGCCCGAGCTTGACGATCTCGACGCGCGGTGCACGCCGGGGCGCGCCTCGAGCTGCTGCTCGACGCGGCGGAGGTAGGTCTCCTCGAAGCTCGCGCCGACGCCGTAGGTGAAGCTGTCGCCGACCGCCACGATGCGGAACGTGCCGGGGGGCTTCTCTATCGAGTGCTCGGTGTCGCGAAACCCGAGGCTGTTGTGCGCGTACTCGACCTCGAGCTCGCCCGAGGGGTTCTTCTGACGCTGAACGGAGTGCGGCTCGCGGCGGAAGACGATGCGCTCGTCGCGGACGTTGTCGCCGTAGAGCGTCGGAACCGGCGGCGCGAGATCGAAGAGGCGGAGCGCTCCCGCGAGCGCCGCGAGCGTCACGCACAGCGACGCCAGGACCAGGACGGCACGCCGCGGCACGGCGGTCGTCGTACGGGACTTCGGCGTCGCGATGAAGCGGTCGTATCCGCGGGATATTCCGCTTTGATCTGACGAAGACGGCCGTTGGACTCCCTTTGCGAGAAGAATCGCGCCCTTCCGTCTTCACGAGCGTGGCATCGGCGTTGCAATCCGGCTCGGCAAAAACGCCCGAGCGCGGGCCAAGCGAGGAGGAACGACCACGAACCAGCGCACGAACCACTCGATCGGGAGCAAGCTCCTTTCGGCTCTTCTGACCGCGACCGCACTCTTCGCGGCGTACGCCGCGCCCACGTCCGCAGCTCCGACGGGGCAGATCCCGTGCCACAGGACGGGAGGCGTCGTGGTCTCCTGCGACGTCGCCGCCATGTGCTGGGCCGAAGGCGGCGAGATCCGCGGCGACGGGATTCGCGCCTACTGCTGCAAGACGTCGGGCTCCGGCGCCGATCAGATCACGGTCTGCGACGAGGTCGACCAGCTGATCGATCTCGACTTCATCCAGAAGTCGCCTCCGAAGAGCACGCGGCCGTTCGGAGCGCCGAGCCGGTTCCAGCGTCGCTGATTCTTTGCTGCATCGCCGAGGCGGAGTACGGTCGCGCGATGACGTTCGACCGCTTTGTCGGCATGGAGTTCGAAGAGGAGGGCGGCGAGCTGGTGGCCCGGCTCGCCGTCCAGGCGCACCACTGCAATCCGACCGGGAACGTGAACGGCGGGGTGATCCTGTCTCTCGCCGACAATCTCGCGACCGGCGTCGCGAACCGGGCGTACCTCGCGAAGACGGGCGAGCAGCGCTTCCTCGTCGCGGTCGACCTGCACGCCGTGATGCTGGCGAATCAGCAGGGAGGCGCGCTGCGCGCGGTCGCCCGGCCGGTACGCGTCGGCCGGCGCGTCACCGTGATCCGGACGGAGGTGCGAGGGGAGGGCGACCGCGTTCTGGCCGAGGTGACGAGCACCCACGTGCCGACGTGACGAGCACCCACGTGCCGACGAGACGAGCGCGCACGTGCCGACGAGACGAGCGCGCACGTGCCGACGAGACGAGCGCGCACGTGCCGACGAGACGAGCGCGCACGTGCCGACGTGAGTCGAACGGCGCTCACGGTGCGCGTCGCCGTCGACACGGCGCGCATGGAGTGGACGCTCGAAGACGAGACCGGCCGCTTCGGCGCCGGTGTGTGGCTGCGCTTCCCGGTAGGCTCGAGCCACGCGCCTTCGACGGCCGGCGGATGCGTGCTGTACGTGAAGGAATGTGGCTTCGAGTCTCTCCAGTCGGCCTGAGCTGGCTCGGGTGAAGGCGACCGTGGACAAGGCCGAGGTGCTCGCGCTGCTCCGACAGCGACTCGCCGAGCGACTCGAAGGCCTGACGGCTTCGCAGAAGACGACGCAATCCGGCGCCTTCCACGCGGAGACCAAGCAGGAGAATCCGAAGGACACGCGCGCGATCGAGGCGAGCTACCTCGCACGCGGTCTCGCCGAACGGGTCGAGACTCTGCGTGAAGGCATCGCCGCGCTGGGCCGGCTCGAGATCCGTGAGCTCGGCGACGAGGACGCGGTCCAGCTCGGCGCGCTCGTCGGGCTCTGCGACGAAGAGGAGCGCGAGACCGTCTGCTTCCTCGCTCCGGCCGGCGGCGGCGAGCGCGTTCCGGTCGGTGACGCGTTCGTCCTCGTCGTCACGCCGCACGCGCCGATGGGAGCGTCGCTCGTCGGCAGCCGCGTCGACGACGAGATCGAGGTCGAGCTCCCCGGCGGCAAGCGCTCGGTCGCCGTGCGCTGGCTGCGTTGACGAGCGGATGCGTCGAAGCGGGCGGAGCTCGGACTTACGGCCGAGCGCCGCCGACGATCCACGCCTCGATCGTGTCGATGTCCTTCTGCGGCAGCGTCCCGCCCTGGGGCATGCGGTCGCCGATGCCTCCCACCGAAAGCTGCGTTCCGGAGATCTTGTGGAACAAGTAGCTGCCCGCCACGTTGCCCGGTGAGACGTAGACGAGCGGGCTCCCCTTCGACGGCACGTTCACGAGCGCGCTTCGCCCCGCCGCGAAGTTGAACTGGCCGAGCGTGCTCGAGATGTGGCAGGTGCCGCAGGCGGTCTGAAGGACCGGCGCGACGTCGGCCGCGAACGTCGGCGTGCAGACGTCGTTCGCGGCTCCGAAGGCGATGCCGCTGAGCGATCGGCCACCGGACGCCGTGCCGCCGCAGGTGTTCGCGATCTCGCTCACCTTCGCGAACCAGGCGTCGAACTTCGATTCGGGGTTCTGCTCGTCGGTGAGCGCCGTGAAGCACGAGCACTTGGGGTCGCCGATGAAGCAGAGCAGGTCGCCGAGCCCGTCGACCGCGCCCATGGCGACGCCCGTGAGCAGGTCCGACGTAGCGCAAGGGCTGGAGGGGTTGGCGAAGCACGAGTCGAAATCGTTGCACGACGCCGCGGCTGCTCGGGCGTCGGTCGGCATCGACGCGAGCAGGAGGACGCTGGACGTGGTCAAGAAAACGGCGGACGCGGCGGCTCGGACGAGGTTGAACATACCGTCCTTCTACCGTCCGGCCCGCCGATCGTGCAACCGGATCCGTCAGCCCCGGCCGAAGATCGAGAGGAACTCGCGGCGGGTGCGCGCGCCATAGACGCGGAGGCTCCTGTCGGCGCGGAAGCCGCCCTGCTCCTGCTGGAGCTTCTCGAGGCCGTCGGCCGGCACGCTGCAGCGCGGGTTTCGCGAGCGCACGCGGTAGAGGCGCGCGGCGGTCCTCCCGAGGATCCGTTGCTTGGTGACCTCCGTCAGCGCGGGATAGCCGAACTCCTCCTGCATGGATGGCGGGATCTGAAGCGCCTTGAAGCCGTCGATGAGCCACTGCGGCGAACCCCACCAGATCGAGTCTGTTCCCCAGAGGATGTTGTACGGCCCGAGGGCGCGGAGGAGCTGACCGATCAGGTGCGCCGCCTGGTCCGGCCCGGCGAGGAGGGCCAAGGCGAACGTGCTGCCGATCTCCGCGAACACGCGACGGCGATGGCTCTTCGGCATGCCGCCGACGACCTGGAGGAACTCGCTCAACCCGTCGAGCCCGAGCGGATGGTCGCCCGCCTGGAAGTAGCCCGAGTGGTAGGCGCAGAAGCGAAGCTTCGGCCAGTCCGCGACGACCTTCGGCAGATCGATCGTGCGCACGGACTCCTCGCTGCCGGGAGCGAAGATCGCGGGCAGGCCCTTGTGGCAGTTGATCAGGCGGAGGCCGAGCCGCTGCGCTTCGGCGAGCATGGGATAGCTCACCTGCTCGTCGTCGAGGAACCAGTTGCCGTTGTAGGTGTAGCACTTGAGCGCAACGCCCCCGAGGTCGCGGACCTGATGCTCCATGCTGTCGATCGCCGTCGGCGAACCGGGCGCCGCCTTCGGATCGATCATGACCTGCGACAGGCAGCGCTCCGAGCCGGCGAGCTGGTTCACGAGATCGCGCGTCTGCGACATGACCTCGGGACCGAGCGGCACGCCGTTCGGCAGACCGCTGATCACGCCGACCGTCGTCTGGCTGTCGACGAACGTTTCCTTGACGAAGTTGAGCTGTCCGAGGATCTCGGGATTCTGCTCGCAGCCTTGCGTGTCGAGGAAGCGGAGGAAGCAGAGCCCCGCGCCCGGGAAGAGCTGCGTGTCGGCGTGGTGCGTCTGCACGTCCATCACGAACATGTCGCGGTCGAGGAGCTCGCGTCCCGCGTCGAGGTCCTCGCACTGGATGCGCTGGAGCGGGATCACGGCGGCTTCGCCGCTCTGCGGCAGCCCGTTGATCTCGTTCAGGACCCAGAAGGCGGTCGCCGTGCCTGCGGCCGTGCGGAGGAACTGGGCGCGGGACATCCCGTGACGCTTGGCCTGGATCGCCGCTTCTTCCGCGATGAGCTTCTCGGTGAGGCGGGCCTTGGCGGGGATGTCCGCGGCGGGGAGCCACTCGCCGTTCGAGACGGGGGCGACGGGGAAGGGCGTCGAGGCGTTTTCGGGATCCCGCTTCATGGCTCGAAATGCCGTTGGCGGAGCCTAGCCGATTCGTTTCGACGGCGTCCAGGATCTTTCGGGTGAGCGGTGGGTTTACAGAATCCGCAAATTTTCGTTGCACAGGCTGTCTTCGTTGCGTGCTCGGGAGGAGGAGCGGATGAAGGGACGGATCGCAGAAGTCGTTCGAATCGGGACCACCGTTGAGATTGTCGACCCGGAGAGGGCATCGTTCGGCGAATTCGCGCGTCTTGTCGGCGAAAGGAGCCTGGGAGGGAACCTCGATGGAACGCCAAACCACGATGCTGGATCTCGTCGCCGCGGTCTCGGAAATCGCCGAAACGGAGGCCGAGGTGATCGCCACGGTCGTCTACATGGTCAACAGCGGCCGGGTGCGACTCTGCGGAAATTTCAAAGGCGCGCGGTTCGACCTGAACGCGGTCGAGAGCCTGCTCCGCCCGGCGGCCTGAGCCGATTTCTCCCGGAAAAAGGGCTTCGCACGGGGGCCGATCGACGCTAGCCTGCATTTCTCACCAGATCCCTACTGCGGCGGCCGATAGCACCGAATCTTCGCGAGCTTCTCCCTCCGGGCTCCTCGACGTACTGTTCAAGTACGCCTG
>Ga0194128_10006222_pt1 | contig 16179 bp, 14 predicted proteins | sample TA2KigCa65mmetaG_FD_148650 | JGI IMG/M metagenome (GOLD analysis project Ga0194128, IMG submission 148650) | Freshwater microbial communities from Lake Tanganyika, Tanzania - TA2015037 Kigoma Deep Cast 65m | ecosystem: Environmental > Aquatic > Freshwater > Lake | place: Tanzania: Lake...
AGGCGGCGCGGCCGTCATCCGCCGCATGGCGGCGCACGGGCTGGTCGCCCTCCGCGACGAGCGCGAGGAGCGCGACCCCTTCGAGCGCGCGCTGATCGAGGTGAAGAGCGATGCGGCCCGGACGCTCACGACCGGGCAGGACGAGGCGCTGGCGGGGCTCTCGCGCCTGGCCGACGCCGCGGCCTTTCGGGTGGCTCTGCTGCACGGCGTCACCGGCAGCGGCAAGACCGAGGTGTACATACGGCTCGCCGATCGCGTCTGCCGCGGCGGGCGCCAGGTGCTCGTGCTCGTGCCAGAGATCGCCCTGACGCCCGCGGTCGCGGCGCACTTCCGCGCCGGCTTCGGCGACCGCGTCGCCATTCAGCACAGCGCGCTCGCCGACGGCGAGCGCCACGACCAGTGGCAGCGGATCCGCCGGGGCGACGTGGACATCGTCGTCGGCACGCGGTCGGCGGTGTTCGCGCCGCTGCCGCGGCTCGGCTTGATCGTGGTCGACGAGGAGCACGACGGCTCCTACAAGCAGGAGGACGCGCCTCGCTACCACGGCCGCGATGTGGCGATCGTGCGGGGCCATGCGGAACAGGCGCTGGTCGTGCTCGGCTCCGCGACGCCCTCGCTCGAGACGTTCCACAACGCCCAGACGGGCAAGTACGCGCGCGTGGTCCTGGAGCGCCGGGTGCTCGATCGGCCGCTCGCGGACGTCCGTCTCGTGAACATGCGCGAGGAGTACGCGGAGCAGGGGCCCGACGCGATCGTGAGCCGTGCGCTGGCTGCCGCGATCGAGGACCGCCTGGCCCGCCGCGAGCAGGCGGTCGTGCTCCTCAACCGGCGCGGCTACTCGACGGCCGTGTTCTGCCGCCAGTGCGGCGACACCTTCGAGTGCCCCAACTGCACGGTGTCGCTGACGGTGCACCGCACCCGGGCCGGCGGGCCCCGGAGCGCGCCGGGGGGTTGGACGGCGCGGTGCCACTACTGCAACTACTCGATGCAGGCGCCCCGGATCTGCCGCACCTGCGCCGCGCCCTACCTCGAGCAGGCCGGCTTCGGCACCGAGAAGGTCGAGCAGCAGCTCCTCGATCTGTTTCCCGACGCGCGGATTCGGCGCGTCGACCGCGATTCGATCCGCCGGAAGGGCGCCCTCACCACGATCCTGTCGAGGTTTGCGGCGGGGGAGATCGACGTGCTCGTGGGGACGCAGATGATCGCGAAGGGGCACGATTTCCCGCGCGTCACGCTGGTCGGCGTGATCTCGGCCGACATCGGGCTGGGCCTGGCGGACTTTCGCGCCGCCGAGCGGACGTTTCAGCTGCTGACGCAGGTCGCGGGGCGGGCCGGACGAGGCGATCGTCCCGGCGAAGCCATCGTCCAGACGCTCTATCCGGAGCACTACAGCATCCAGGTCGCCTGCCGGCAGGACTATTCCGCGTTCTTCACGCGCGAGCTGGCCTACCGGCGCAGCATGCGCTACCCACCCGTCGTGGCGCTCATCAACGCCGTCGTCCGCGGCCGGACATTTGCCGACGCCATGCAGGCCGCGACGACGCTCGTCGGCGACCTGGAGGGACCGGTGCGGGCGGGACGTATCACCGTGCTCGGCCCCGCGCCGGCGCCGCTCGGACGGCTCCGCGGCGAGCACCGCGTGCAGTTCTTCCTCAAGGGCACGCGCCGCGCCGACATGCGCCGGACGCTGCGCGAGGCGCTGGCCGCGCGTCCCCAGATCGCGAGACGGGTGACGGTCGATGTCGATCCATTGAACGTGCTGTGACCGTTCGGGTCGTTCGGATCGTTCGGGCGGTCGGATCGTTCAGGGCCTGCCGACGATGTCGAGCGGTTCGATGGGTGTCGGCGTGAAGCAGAGGACGAACATCACGAGCGCGAAGGCGGCCAGCCAGAGGCGGCCGCGATCGAGCGGCACGTCCTCGTCGAACGTCCGGGGGTGGCGTGGTCCGAACGTCAGGAGCATCACCACCGTCAGCACCGTCCAGACGACCCACGAGGTCGAGACGAACGTCAGGCCGATCAGCACGAGTAGAGTGCCGAGCGTCACCGCGGTGCTCCTGCGGCCGAGCACCGCGTAGGAGATGTGCCCGCCGTCGAGCTGGCCGATCGGGAAGAGGTTCAGCGCCGTCGCCAGCAGGCCGAACCAGGCGGCAAACGCCATCGGGTGCATGTTGATGGAGTGCCCCTCGGGCGGCGTGCCCCAGAAGAGCCACGCCGCCGCCTGGAAGAGCAGCGGTTCGCCAAGCTCGATGAAGCCGCGTGTGTCGCTTGGCAGCTCCGTGACGCGCGACAGGCCCATGCCGATGAGCAGCACCGGCACGGCCACGACGAAGCCGGCAATCGGTCCGGCAATGCCGATGTCGAAGAGCTCGCGCTTGCCGGGAATGATCTGTCGAATCCGAATGAACGCGCCGAGCGTCCCGGTCAGCGGGAGCGGCGCCGGGAGGAAGTAGGGGAGCGACGCATCGACGCCGTAATAGCGGCACGCGTAGTAATGGCCGAACTCGTGCGCGCCGAGAATCGCGAGAATCGAGCCGCTGTACCAGAATCCGTTGAGGAGAAGCTCCGTCCCCGACAGATCGAGGCGCCGGGCCCCGAAGTCGGCATGAAAGCTGGCGAAGTGCTCGGCGCCGACCAGCATGGTGGTCACAACGGTCAACACGAAGAGGGCGACGTGCCGCCACCGGCGCGGCGGCGGACCGGCGGGGACCACCGGCCCGTAGGGGACGGGGGGCGACGGCGGCGGACTGGCGCCGTACTCCGGGTTGGGGGACGGGGAGACGCCCATGCGGGCCGATTACGCGATATTCTGGAGTTCTTTGCCAGGCTTGAAGCGGATGGTTCGGCCTGGCGGGATGCGTACTTCCTTGCCGGTCCGGGGGTTTCGCCCGATGCCGCGCTTGCGGGGCTTCACCTGAAACACCCCGAAGCCGCGGAGCTCGATTCGGTCGCCCCGCTGCATCGACAGCCGCATCGCGTCGAACACGGCGTCAACGGCTACCTCAGCCTTCACCTTGGTGATGTCGGCAATCTTCGAGACCTCGTTGACGATGTCGACCTTGATCATGCTCGTGGAAACCCTTCGGCAAAACGCTGTAACTACTATAGAGAGCATCATTTAGGCTGTCAAATGACCCCCCGCGAGGCGAGTCGGGCGCGGACCCGGCGGCTGCCCTCGGTCGCGCTCGTGGGCCGGCCGAACGTCGGCAAATCGACCCTCTTCAACCGCCTGAGCGGCACGCGACGCGCCATCGTCACGGCCATCCCCGGAACGACCCGGGACGTCATCGCCCACCCGGCCGACTGGCGCGGCGTGGCCTTCGAGCTCGTCGACACCGGCGGCATGTTTGGCGCCAGCCAGGACCCGCTCCATGCCCTCGTGGTCGAGCGAGGGCGGCGGGCCATCGCCCAGGCCGACCTCCTCGTATTCCTGGTCGACGGGCGGGAGGGACTGGTGCCCGCCGATCGCGAAATCGCGCAGCTCCTCCGATCGGCCAGCACACCGGTCGTGCTGGCCATCAACAAGACCGACGACCGACGGGCCAAGGGCGGGCTGCTCGAGTTCGCCGAGCTCGGGTTCGACCCGATGGTGGAGGTCTCGGCCGAGCACGGCGAAGGCACCGGCGATCTGCTCGATGCCGTCGTCGAGCGGATCCAGCCGGCGCCGGTCGCGGCTGCCGCGCCGGGAGGCGCCGCGGAGGTCCGCGTCGCGATCGTCGGGCGGCCGAACGCGGGGAAATCGTCGCTCGTCAACCGGTTGCTGCGAGAAGAGCGGATGATTGTGAGCGAGGTGCCGGGCACGACCCGGGACGCCGTCGACGCGGTGCTGCGGTGGCACCGGCGCGAGTTCCGCATCGTCGACACGGCCGGGATCCGGCGGCCCGGGCGGGTCGCGGGGGGCGGCCAGGTCGAGGCGGTCAGCGTCGTGCTCGCGCGCCGGGCCATCGAGTCGGCGGACGTCGTCGTGCTCGTGGTCGACGCGAGCGCCGGGCCGACCAGCCAGGACGCGGCGATCGCGGGCGACGCCGACGCGTCGGGGCGGGGCATCGTCATCGCCGTGAACAAGTGGGATCTGATGAAGGCGCGGGGCCCCGAGTTCGTCACGGAGTTCGACGAGACCCTGCGCCGGGAGATGAAGTTCCTCGACTATGCGCCGGTCGTCCACGTGTCGGCGCTGACGGGCGAACGGGCGCCGCGCCTGCTGGAAGTGATCGACCGCGTGGCGGCCTCCCGGACGGCGCGCGTCAGGACGCCCGAGTTGAACACGTTCTTTCGACAGGTCACCGCGGCCCATCCGCCGCCCAGCCGCGACGGCAAACCGGTGCGGGTGCTCTACGCCACGCAGACCGGGGTGGCGCCGCCGACGTTCGTGGTCTTTACGACCGGGGCGACCAGGTTCCACTTCTCCTACGAGCGGTTTCTCGTCAACCAGATTCGCGACCGCTTTGGTTTTCTCGGCACGCCAATCCGACTCCGTGCCCGTCGGCGGCGGGGGCGGGCGGGCCGTACGCCGGTCAGGGGCCGGAGCTGACCTCCGGGTCGGGCCGGACCGGACTGCTATACTTCTTGACGTGACGCTCCGGCTCTACAAGGCGGCCGAGGTCTGCGACGCCACCGGGCTGCAGCCCTACGTGCTCCGCTCCTGGGAGAAGGAGTTTCCCGGCATCGGCGTGCAGAAGTCGGCGGACGCCCCCCGGTTCTATCGGGAGTCGGACATCGAGTGCGTGCGGCGGATCAAGGAGCTCGTGTTCGGCGAGGGGCTGACGCTGGCCGGGGCGCGGCGCCGGCTGGAGACGTCGCTGCCGCGGCCGATGGAGACGCCGTCCGAGATGGACGAGGTGCTCGACACGCTGGGTGCCGACGTCCGGACGCGGATCGACATCGTGCGCAGCGGGCTCCGGTCGATCCTCGAAGTGCTGTCGAAGCGCGCCGGGGCGATGCCGGTGCCGGCGCTGCCGCGGAATGGGTCGGCGCCGGGCCGTGCGGCGGCGGCGCGTCGTCCGGCGCGGACCGTGTCGGGCCGGGCGCCGATGAAGGCCGCCAAACGCAGCGCCGCCCGCAAGCGGCGGGCGGCCGGTCGGAAGGGAAGCAGCAAGCGAAAGCGCGCAAGCGCCTGACGGGACGTAGCGCAGCCTGGTAGCGCACCTGAATGGGGTTCAGGGGGTCGCGAGTTCGAATCTCGCCGTCCCGACCACTTACTCCCTCGCGGTCGACGCCTCGCCGTTTCCCGGACCGACCGACGCCAGCTCGATCATGCCTGCCAGGGCGAGGATCTGCGCCAGCGCCATCCCGAGCGCGCGCAGGACGGCCACCACGTCCGGCACGAACCGGAGCGTCACGTCACGCTGGTCGACATTGGCCAGCGCGAGCAGTCCTCCCACATTGCGCACCTCGCCCGACGACGTCCGATAGGCCTCGTCGTAGGCGACCGGCAGCACGAGCAGGTGTCCAGCCGCGCCGGACGGATCGTCCAGACGAAGCCTGACGAGGGGCGGCTCGATCGCCAGGGAGGTGCCTGGCAGCGGCACGAGCGCCGGGATCAATGCTGACTGGTCGGAGAGCGCCGGCGTGCGCCTCAACGGCTCGGCGAGCCGCGCGACCGACACGGCCCGGATTCGATCGTCGACCTCCCGTGCGGCGTCCATCTCGAACCGGTCGTCGACACGCAGCCCGGGAATGCGGGACCACGGCGCGCAGACCGGCACATCGGCGGGACGGATGAGAGCGCGGAGCTGGAGGAAGGAGACCGCCCGTGCGTCGCACAAGATGCGGGCGGAGAGCTCGGTGGACTGGTTGAACAGCACGCCGTTGTCGTCGATGAGGCCGCGCATCGTCCGCTGCTTGGTCCAGGCCGTCACGAGGAGGTGGCCGGCGTCGGCAAAATCGGTGCTGGGCCGCCGGGAGCTCCGCATCGACTGACGGACGTCCGGCCAGAGCGCGAGGCGGCGTCCGGGTGGCAGCCGATCGGGGGCAAGTCCCCTTCGTGACGCGCGCGTTTCAGGCGGGGTCAGATCGCGAGTCCAGGATTGCTCGTTGCCGAGCTCGCGCGAAATGAGCGTGGCGGCGAACGCGGGTCCCGGCAGAGCCGCGACCGCGAGCGCTCCAGCGGCACCGCGCTTCAGCAGAACCGCGCGCCGGGGCGACGCGTACGCCGCCGCGGCGGCCCACGCGCCGCTCAACACGGCGAACGCGCCGGCGGCGTCTCGGAGCGTCCAGCTGGAAGAGGGCTCGAGGGCTGCCACGGCTTCGCGCGTCGACAGCGTTGTCGCGGCGACGGCCAGCGTGAGCGACGCCAGCGCGGCGCCGAGGATGACCGCGCGGACATGGGGCCGCGGTGACGCGAGGCCAATCGGGACAGCGACGGCGGCAACGAGGAGATAGGTGAAGGGGAGTCGAGCGCCCACCTGCCCGAATGGGAAGATGTTGCTGGCGAGCAGACTGAACGAGACCGGATCGATCGAGCGGTCGGTGTCGCCGCCGGCGAGTGTGGCGTTGAGATCGCGCAGCAGGTCGATGGCGGGCAGCGCGACGGCCGTGAGTGAGACGAGCGCCAGAGCGGCCACGACCGCCAGCCGCGCCCGGACGGCGCGGTCGGATCGGCACGCGGTCACCAGCGCGCTCAGGCCCAGCGCCAGGGCGAGCAGCGGCCAGTAGCCCGGGTGCGCGAGCGCCAGGAGGGCCCAGACCGTTGCCGCCACCGACAGCGCGCCCGCTCGTCGTCCGCGTCGAGTCGCCGCGGGGTGGAGTGCGCTCAGCATCGCGTGCGGCGCAAAGACGCACGCCACGGTCGCGCAGTAGGTGACCGCGACCTCCGGCCAGTCGTCGAAGATGGTGTAGTTCACCATCGGAACCGAGCAGAACAACGCGCCCGCCGCCGCCCACGCAATGAGACGGCCGCACGTCGGCTCGAGGGCGCGGCGAACGACGAGCACCGCGCCCGCGATCGCGAGCAGCAGGCCGTAGGTCACTGGCACCGGCAGGTAGGGCGCGAGCGCCGCGGCAGGCGAGGCGCCTAGACTGCCCTGGAGGGGCAGGCGAACGCCGAATCCCAGCGCGAGCGTGTGGACCGGCTGGCCGAGGACGGAAGCGGAGCGGACCGCCGTCCCGCGGTCCAGCGAGAACACGACATGCTCGTAGCTCTCCAGGTCGCGCGTCCCGACGAGGATCGCGGCCGTGGCAACGCCGGCTCCGAACGCCAGTGCGGCCACGAGTCGCGACGCCGTCGTCCACATCGTTTGGAGTATAGTGCCCACCCATGCGACTGACACGACGCGCGATCGGTGCGTGGCTGCTGCTGACGGCCGCGGCGCCCGCTGCGGCGCAGGACGCGCCGGTGGTCATCCGCGCCGCCCGCGTGCTCGATGGGCGCGGCGGCGTGCTGGTGGACGCGGCCGTGACGATCCAGGGCGGCCGCATCACGCGCGTCGAGCCGCGGTCGACCGCGCGCGCCACCTACGAGCTCGGCGCGCTGACGCTGCTGCCGGGCCTCATCGACACGCACGCGCACATCGTCGCGCACTTCGGCCGCGACGGCCGCGCCTCGTCCGACGGGGAGAGCGAGGCGGAGCGCGCGCTGCACGCCTTGCAGAACGCGTACGAGACGCTGCTGGCCGGCTTCACCACGGTGCAGAGCATCGGCGCGCCGCTCGACAGGGAGCTGCGCGCGGCGATCGAGCGCGGCGCGCCCGGGCCGCGACTGCTCACGTCACTCGAGTCGCTGACCGACGCGTCGCTGACGATCGACGAGCTGCGGCAGCGCGTGCGCGCGCGCGCGGCGGAGGGGGCCGATCTGATCAAGCTGTTCGCGTCGAGGAGCATCCGCGACGGCGGCGGGCAGACGATGACCGACGCCCAGGTGGCGGCCGTGTGCGGCGAAGCGCGGTCGCTCGGCAAGCGGACGTGGGTCCACGCGCACGCGCCGAGCGCCGTCGCGGCGGCGGCCAGGGGCGGGTGCTGGGCGGTGACGCACGGCTTCTACGCCACGCCCGCCGAGTTCGCGCTCCTGGCCGAGCGCGGGGTGTACTTCGAGCCGAACATCGGGCTCCTCATCCAGAACTATCTGCGCAACAAGCCGCGCTATCTGGGGATCGGCAATTTCGACGAGCGGGGGTTCGCCTTCATGGAGGCCGCCGTCCCGGTGAACCTGGCCATGTTCAAGCAGGCGCTCAGGCAGCCGGGGCTCAAGATCGTCATGGGGACCGACGCCGGCGCCGGCGCCCACGGCCGCAACGCGGATGAGGTGATCGCGCGGGTCCGCGACGGCGGTCAGCGGCCGATGGACGCCCTGATCGGCGTGACGTCGCTCGCCGCCGAGGCGCTCGGCCTCGGCGATCGGATCGGCGCCCTGGTGCCGGGCCTGGACGCCGATCTGATTGCGGTCGACGGCGACCCGCTCGCCGACGTCACCGCGCTCGGCCGCGTGGTGTTCGTCATGAAGGGCGGGACGGTGTATCGGCACGAGGCGCCCTCGCGCCCGCCCGCGCGCCCCTGATCAGCGGCACGAGGATCACCGCGGCCGTCAGCAGGAAGAAGACGAGCGCGATCGGCTGCTGCACGAAGATCGCGAGCTCGCCGTTCGACACGATGAGCGCGCGCCGCACGCCGCGCTCGAGGAGCGGTCCGAGCACCAGGCCCAGGACGAGCGGCACGGGCGAGTAGTCGAGCTTCAGCATGACGAATCCCACCGCGCCCGCGACCAGCGCCATGGCCACGTCGCTCATCGCGTAGTTGATCGAGTACACGCCGAACGTCACGATCCCGATGATCACGGGATAGAGCACGGCCGTCGGCACGAAGACGATCGCGGCCAGCAGCGGGATGAGGAGCAGCGTCAGCGCGACGAGCATCAGGTTGCCGATCCAGAACGTGCCGAAGACGGTCCACACGAACTCGGGGTTGTTCGTGAAGAGGAGCGGCCCCGGCTGCAGGCCCACCATCAGCAGGCCGCCCAGGAGCACGGCCGTCGTCGCGGAGCCGGGGATGCCGAGGGCGAAGAGCGGAATCATGGCGCCGTAGGAGGCGGCATTGTTGGCCGACTCGGGCGCCGCGATCCCCTGGATGGCGCCGCTCCCGAACTCGTGGCGGTTGCGGGACGCGCGCTTGACCATGGCGTAGCAGACCATCGTGGCCGCGGTGGCGCCCACGCCGGGCAGTACGCCAATCAGAAAGCCGGCGCCCGCGCAGGTCGGAACGATCCACCGGCACGCCGCCAGGTCGTCGAGCTTCGGCAGGAGCGCCCGCAGGCTGAGGCGGGCCACGGTGCCTTTGGTCTGCTGCGAGAGGCTCACGAAGATGTCCGACAGGCCGAACAGGCCGACGGCGATCACCGTGAAGTCGACGCCGTCGAACAGGTCGCTCAGCCCGAAGGTGTACCGCGTGGCGCCGCCAATCGGGTCGAGGCCGATCATCCCCAGCCAGACGCCGATGAGGAGCGACGTAAAGCCCTTGGCCGCGTTGCGCCCGCCGAGCACGCTGACGAGCGAGAGCGCGAAGCACATGAGCGCCGTCATCTCCGCCGGCCCGAAGGCCAGCGCGGCCTGCGCCACCGGGGCCGAGAGCACCGTCAGCAGCACGAGCCCGACGCACCCGCCGAGACACGAGGCCGAGACGCTCATCCCGAGCGCGCGGCCCGCCTCGCCGCGCCGCGCGAGCGCGTGGCCGTCGATGACCGTCATGACCGACGGCGAGTCGCCCGGAATCCCGAGCAGGATCGAGGTGACGCCGCCGCCGAACATCGCTCCGTAATAGATGCCCGCGAGCGCCGCGATCGCGCTGGCGCCGCCGAACCCGACGGCAACGGGCAGCATGATGGCCACGCCGGCGGCCGGGCCGATGCCCGGCAGCACGCCGACGAAGAGCCCGATCACCACGCCGATGAGGGTGGCGAGGAGGAGCGGCGGGGAGGCGGCCTGCCAGATGCCGTCGGCCAGCCCGGCGAACGCGTCCATGCGAGCTCAGAAGCCGAACGCGCCTCGCACGAGCGGCACGCGCAGGTACTCGGCGAACAGGAGGTACGCCAGCAGGGGAAACAGGACGGCGATCGCCGCCATGGTCGCTGCGAAGCGCGCGGTCCACTGCGGACGGATGACGAAGGCGACCGCCGGCAGCAGGAGGCCGCTGCCGACGACCATGCCGACCCACGGCGCCGTCACGATGAAGGCCACCACGATCGCGCCGATGGCGAGCGTCCCGACCACGCTGTGGCGGTCGAAGCGGCCCTCGAGCCGCTCGCGGCCCAGGAGGCTGCGCGCGAGGTTGACGGCGCTCAGCAGGATGAGGCCGATTCCGATCCAGAGCGGAAAGAAGCCCGGACCAGGCACGGCGTCGCGCAGGTAGCCGTACACGACCGCGTTGCGCACGATGTAGGCGCCGAGCAGGAGCAGGGCGGCAGCGAACACCCGGTCGGCCGTCCGGGTGGCCATCATCTGAGCAGCCCGAGCTCCGTCATCAACTGGCTGTACAGGCCGTTGGTGCTCTCGAGCACGGCGCCGAACTCCTTCGACCCCACGAACCGCGGTTCCTCACGGAAGCGATCGAGGTACAGGCGCCTCCACTGGTCGCTCTCGGCGACGGTGCGCAGCAGGCCCTCCCAGTAGGCGACCGCGTCGGGGGGCACCGCGCCCGGCATGACGATACCTCGGAGCTGGACGTGCTCGATCGGGAAGCCGCGCTCGGTGAACGACGGCGTGTCGGGGAGCGACGACAGGCGCGATGCCGTGCTGACGGCGACGGGCCTCAGCGTGCCCGCTTCGATCTGCGGCAGGACCTCGCCGGGGTTGCCGAGCATGAAGTCCACGTGCCCGCCGAGCACGGCGGTCATGACCTCGCCCTCGCCGTCGAAGGGCACGGCGTCGATCGTCACGCCGGCCGCCTTCTGGAGCATCCGGGCGATCAGCACGGGATCCGAGACGACGCCGACCGTACCCGTCGTCAGGCGGCGGCTCTTCTGGATGTCCTCCAGCGCGCGAATCGGTGAGGCGGCCCGCACGGCCATGATGTACGGCGACATCGCGATGGCGGCGACCGGCGTGAAGTCGCGGTAGCTCACCTCCGACGCGCCGAGGAGCGGTGTCGTGAAGAAGCTGACGCTGACCGTGGCGAGCGTGTAGGGGTTCCCTTTCTGCTGCGCGACGTAGGTGTAGCCGACGGCGCCGCTGCTGCCCGGGCGGTTCTCGACGAGCAGCGTGACCGGCAGCGCGCCAAGCTCGCCGATCACGGTCGCGATCGTCCGGCTGAGGACGTCGCTCCCGCCGCCGGCGCCGAACGGCACGATCATCGTCACGTCGCGCGAGGGGTAGGCGGCGGTCTCGCCAGGTCCGCCGCCGCAGGCGACGGCGGCGCAGGCGCCCGCCAGCAGGAGGGCCATGCCGCTTCTCATGAGATCGTCTCGCGCAGGAGGTAGCCGTGGCTGTCGCGCCCCTCGAGGAGCGACTCGCGCGGGTCGTGCACCCGCGCCGCGCGCAGCGCCTCGTAGTTCGGGGTGAAGCCGAGGCCCGGCGCCGAGGGAATCGTCAACCGGCCCTCGACCGGGTCGGGCGCGCCGTGGAAGAAGTGCTTGCCGGTCTGCCACATCCCGTAGTGAAACTCGACCGGCCCGCCGTTCATCAGGCCGCACAGGTGGTGCATGTTGAAGATGGGCCAGCCGCCGCCGTTGGCCATCGGCAGGTTGAACGCCTGCGCCATGTGCGCCACCTTCAGCGTCTCGGTGAAGCCGCCGTTGTAGAGCACGTTGGGCTGGATGACGTCGACCGCGTGGTGCACGATGAGCTCCCGGTACCGCCAGCGGTGGCCCTCCATCTGCCCGGCGGCGACCGGCACGCCGGTCCGGCTCCGGAAGTCGGCCAGCGCGCGGGCGTCGTTCTGCTGGATCGGCTCCTCGAACCAGAGGATGTGGCAGTCTTCGATGCCGCGCGCGAGCAGCCGCGCGTCGTGCGGGTTGAACCAGCAGTTGGCGTCGATCATCAGGTCGACGTCGGGTCCCACCGCCTCGCGCGCCGCGCGCACGCGCCGCACGTCGTCCTTCCAGGTGCGCGTCGGTTCGCCGCCCACGACCATCTTCAGCATGCGGTGCCCGTCGGCGACGAACTTCCGCCCGTACTCGGCGAGCTGCTGCTCGTCGAAGAACGGGTAGCCGAACGTGGCATACGTCGGCGCCCAGTTGCGATAGCCGCCGAGCAGCTCGTAGATCGGGCGCTGCTCCTCCTTGCCGCGAAGATCCCACAGCGCGATGTCGATGGCCGAGAGGGCGTTCGAGATGACGCCCGTGTAGGTCCGGCTGTTGAGCTTCCGCCAGACGTGCGAGTGGATCGCCTCGGTGTGCCGGACGTCCCGGCCCCGGAGCGCCGGCGCCAGATGGTGCTCGATGCAGGCGATGACGGCCCACGGCAGGATCGATCCGGTGATGCCGAAGCCGGTGAGGCCTCCGTCGGTCTCGACCTCGACGAACACGAACATGCGGCTCTCGATCGACTTGCCGATCCCCGGCAGATCGATCTCGTGTCGATGGAGGGATGCGCGGATGTCGCCGATCTTCATGCGCCACCCATGCTATATGATGTGGTCCATGCTGAAGAAATGCGCCGCCGCGCTCGTCGCGGCGACGTGCGCGGCCACGCTCCTTGATCGCGGGTCAGCGTAACGATCGGCCCGCGATGACGCGCGACATGAATGTGGCCGACGGCCAGACGGTCACGCTCGGCGACACGACGGTGACGCTCGCGCTGACACCGGGCCACACGCCAGGGACGATCGCGATGCTGCTGCCGGTGAAGCATCGGGGCCGCGCGCACACCGCCCTCCTGCTGAGCGGCACGCAGATGCCGTCGCGCGCGTCGCTGGCGGCGTTCGAGCGCGTCTTCAACGGCCTGGCGAAGACGCAGAAGGCCGAGACCGCGCTCAGCTCGCACCCCGACATCCTGGTCAACACGCTGGCCGCGATGCAAGCCATCGGCCGCCAGTACCCGGCGGGGCCGCACCCGTTCCTCTACGGGCCCGAGCGGTTCGCGCGCTACCTCGACGTCGTGCTCGAGTGCGGGCGCGCGCGCCTCGCGGCGCTCGGCGCGTCGTAGCGGCCGCGCACGTCGGTCCGCCGATCCAGACGAGGCTGGCGGCGGGGCGTTACAATGGGCGCATGCGCTATCTCGTGACCGCTCGCGTCAAACCCGGCCGCCGCGCCGCGCTGGCGCGCGCCATCGCGGACGAGTCGCTCGGCGCCGGGTCGATCGCCGGCGACGAGTACCTGCGCGACATGGCGCACGCGCGCGAGCTGACCGACGGCCGCGTGAAATGGGTCGAGGTCTGTTTCTGCCCCACGCCGCTCGCCGAGGAGCGGGAGTACTGGGAGGAATATTTCGACCTCGTCGCCGTCAAGGACGCCCACGCCCGCAGCCGGTGCCGGGACCAATCGGGCGAGGAGCCGTGGGCCTGCACCGACTGCGACTGCACGGCGCGTCTCGAGCGCTGGCTGGCCGCGCAGGGCCAGCCGTTCGACCCCTGAGCGCGGCGGTTTCGGTGTACAGTAAGTGCGCGTGTTGATACCGTTTCTCGCCGCTGTGCTCGTCCTGATCGGCGAACGGCCCGCCTTGGCCTACGTCGATCCCGGGACCGGCAGCCTCCTGTACCAGACGGCGCTCACGATGGTGCTCGGCCTCGGGCTCGTCTTCAGGCGGGTCCGGGTCTCGATCGCCGAGTTCGTCCGGCGCCTCGGCGGCCGCATCGGTTCCGACGGCGGCACACCCCACCAGCACTGAGTCGTCCAGCATGCTGCGGCGGCTCGTCATCGCTGCATGGCTGGGCCTTGCGCTCGCGGCCCTCTTCCTCTATCCCCTGGCGGTGGCGCTCTCCACCGACGCGTACTACCTGCAGTGGCAGGCCGGCGACGTCGTCGAGACGGCGGTCGCGCTCGCGGGGCTGGCCGCCGTGTTCGGCGCGATCGTCTTTGCCCTGTGGTACCGATCGACCCGGGCGGCGCACGGCGCCCTCGCCCTGGTCAGCGCGCTGCCGCTGGCATCGTTTGCCGCAGGCGTGTCGCGGCAGCTGCCGTTTCAACGCGCGCTGATCTCGGCAGGAGAGACCGTGCCGCTCGGCACGGCGGCATCCGGGCTCGTTGCCGCGGCGGCGATCGTCGCCCTGACCGTCTGGCCCGCGGCGTTCGGCCGCGTGCTGCGGCGGCTGCTGATCCTGCTGTCGCCCGTGTCGCTGGTGGTGCTGGCCACCGTCGCGCTGTCGGCCACGCGACCCCACGCTGCCGTGCGCACCGACGCCGAGCCGGGCCCGGCCGCCGCGCGGGTCTGCGCTCCGGTGCTGGCGCTCCTGTTCGACGAGCTGTCGTTCTATTACGTCTATGACCAGGACGACCACATCCGCCCGGAGCTGGAGGCGCTGGGCCGCCTCGGGTCGGAGGCGACGCATTACGTCTCGGTTGCGGCGCCCGGACGCGAGACGCTCGACGCGCTCCCGTCGTTTCTGGCGGCGCGCCGTGTGCGCGAGATCGAGGTGCGCCCCGAGGGTCTCCTGGAGCGGGGAGCCGAAAGCGAGCTGATCCCGTTCGACGCCGCGGGCCGCGACGGCCTCTACGGCACCGCGCGAGCCCTCGGCTACACCACCGAAATGGGCGGTTACTACCTCGCCTACTGCGAGCTGCTCGGCGCCACGGTCGACGTCTGCCGCTCGCGCAGCTTCTACAACGCGTCGTCGCCGGGCGAGTTCTCTCCCCTCGACCCGCTCCGGACGACGCTCGTGCTCTGGCCGCGGCAGGCGCCGTTCGGCCTGTTGAAGCATCCGGCATTCGCCCGGCACCAGCGCGAGATGGTGGAGGAGCTGACGGCGTTTGCGCGGCGGCCCATCTCGCGGCAGCCGCCGACGTTCCGGCTCGTCCACTTCAGCATCCCGCATCTCCCGTTCGTGTTCGACGCCGACGGCTACAACCCGCCCTCCGATCCGCTGGCCACCGCGCCGGACGACGCGTACGGCCGGCAGGTGCTGTACGTGGATCGCGTCATCGGCGAGCTGCTGGACGCGCTGCGCCGCGACGCCGTGTACGACGACATGACGATCGTGGTGCTCGCCGACCACGGGTACCGCTTCGGGGGCCACGAGCGCGACCCGCTCCAGATCCCGTTCATCGTGAAGCACGCGGGGCAGCGGGAGCGCGTGGAGGTCCGCGCCGAGCAGCAGGGCGAGACGCTGCTGAAGGACACGCTGCAGATCGCGTGCGCCGCGCCCGAGCCGAGTCGCTAGAATTCGATCAGTGGCCTTCGACCGCCGGACCGCCCGCGACCTGGCCCTCGTCGGGGCTGCGCTCGCCGCGGCCGCGGCGCCAGCCGCCCCGGCGGCCACCGAGCGCTGGTTTTCCGCCGGGCTCTACCCGTGGGTGCGGCAGGGACTCACGGCGGTCTCGAACCGCGTGCCCTTCGCGGTCTTCGACCTGCTGATCGTCGTGGGCGCCGGCGTATTCCTCGTCGTGCTGGCGCGCGCCCTGACCGCGGCCTGGCGCGCGCGGCGGATGGGGCCCGTTGGAGCCGCCGCTCGGCGTCTGGCGGTGGGCGGGGCGGCCGTGTACCTCCTGTTCCTCCTGCTGTGGGGATTCAACTATCGACGCGTGCCCATGAGCGATCGGCTGCTGGTCGAGGAGGGCGTTCCGCGCGCCGAAGACGTCATGCGCTTGGGCCTCGAGACGGTGGACCGCCTGAACGCGCTGTACGAGCCGGCACACGAATCGGGCTGGCGGGCGGCGTGGGACAACACGGCGCTGCGCGACGCGTTCGCGAGCGTGCAGCGGGAGCTGAGCGACGCGCCGGCGGCCTTGCCCGGGCCGCTGAAGAGCACCCTGGTCGGACCCTACCTGCGATGGGCGAGCATCGACGGCATGATCAATCCGTTCGGCCTGGAGGTGCTCGCCAACCCTGACCTGCTGCCGTTCGAGCGGCCGTTCGTCGCCGCCCACGAATGGGCCCATCTGGCCGGCTACGCGGACGAGGCCGAAGCGAGCTTCGTCGGATGGCTCGCGTGCGTGCGCGCCGATGCGGGCGCGGCGTACAGCGGCTGGCTCGCGCTCTACTGGCAGCTCGCCGGCGAGGTCGGCGCCGCGGATCGGGCGCGGCTGGCGGCGGCGCTGGCGCCGGGGCCGCAGCGCGACCTCGACGCCGTCGTGGCGCGCGTGCGGCGGGGCGAATGGCCGTG
>Ga0194128_10006225_pt1 | contig 16177 bp, 17 predicted proteins | sample TA2KigCa65mmetaG_FD_148650 | JGI IMG/M metagenome (GOLD analysis project Ga0194128, IMG submission 148650) | Freshwater microbial communities from Lake Tanganyika, Tanzania - TA2015037 Kigoma Deep Cast 65m | ecosystem: Environmental > Aquatic > Freshwater > Lake | place: Tanzania: Lake...
GAAAGATTGGCGAGCGTGCGCTTGACGATCTTTTTGCCTTGGCGGAAAGCGGTGCGGAGCAGAATCGCGGGAGGCGAGGAGCGGTTCGGCACGGTTTCCACGTACATGGTAACAGTATGCAACAATAGGCGCTACGTGTAAATACATATACGAGTATTTACATGGGTATACAGAACAAGGCAAAAAAACGCGCAACCCACGCTGTCTGAGAACCTTGCGGTGAAAACTACTGCTTATCGGCGGGGGAACTTCCGTCTAAAACCGCCTTGGGCGTTTCCGAACCGAGGAGCGATGAAACAAGCACACTCGTGTCAATCACCACCCGGATCATTTGGCCGGCGCATTAGCTCGCTTCTTCGTTGCGGTTCGCCGCGCTTCGGAGACAATGCTGTTGATCTGGGTCATCGACAGCTTGTCCGTGCCTCGCTGCTTTGGCTTGGCGCGAATCTCGGCTAGCCAAGTGGGTGCGGGCGCGAACGTGTCCATGTAGTCTTTCACGCTCATGATGATGACGCTGGGTTCGCCGCGGCGATCGATGAGGAAGCGCTCGTTCTTCTGCGTTGCCCGCTTCATGATTTGTCCGAGTTGTGTTCTGGCGACAAGGGCGGAGACTACGTTGGTTGTGGTGTTTGATACTTTCTTCACGTTTGGCATTCGAAGGATAGCAGACAGGGACGGCGCGACCGAACCTGCGCCACCCTACTCGATCGGCGGCGTAACCACCGCCAAACCGTCATATCGAAAGTCCTTCGCGTTCATCGTCACCACCACGAGCCCGTGTTCAAACGCCGTTGCCGCAATCAGCGCATCGGGAAGCGAGCGCGTCTCGCCTTGCGCCGCAACGTCCCGGCGCATCAACCCGGCCCGTTTTGAAATGGCCGGCGTCACGGAGTACTCTTTGAACTGCGAGAGCAACGCAACGGTTCGCGGCTCCTCCCATTGCCTCATGCCGGAATACATCTCTGCCGTTGTTATTACCGAGCAAGCGACCTCGCTTCCCCAAATCGCGAGTTCGGCCAGATATTCAGCGTAACCTGGCCGGCGTCGAACCACGCGAATCAGGAGATTCGTGTCGACAAGAAATCGCCGGCTCAACGTGTCTCCCGCTCCAGCCGCCGGCTCCACTCCTCGCGCATCTGCTTGACGTAGGCTTCCTCATCTTCGCCAATCTCCGGGTGGTCCTCGGTTTTCCAGATTGGTTCCTTGTCGAGTAGCAGCTTGACAAGCCGACGGCGCCGCATCTCCCGCTCCATGACTTCGGCCATAAAGGCGCTACGACTGCGCTTCCCCGCAGCCCGGTCTATTTCTTTCAGCAGTGCAGGCGGCAGTTGTACAAGTGTCCGTTTCGCTCTTGGCATCTCGCGTCCTTGATATCCACATGTATATCACACCCGGCGAAGGCGGCTGGCCGGGATCGCTATCGGGTGGGCTTGGCGGCCGCATCGACCGTTTGGGGCAAGCGCCACTTGCGTCCACTCTTCGCGGATCGACTGCCCCACGACTATTGGCGTTTGACTCGCAGTACCCGCGCCGAAGCCGGTCTATTGACGCACCCGTATAATCATCAGTGGAAGGGTTGGTTGTGCCCGATTCCATCGGGCGGCGCTCCCAAAAGTGTTTTTGCGAATTCGAACCCAATCGGTGCCACTGCGGCCAACAACGTCGATTTGCAAAACCAACCCATCCTTCGTCAGGGCGAGGGCGCAACGGTAATTTGCCGATTCGAACCCAATACGGAGGCCCGCCCCAGCAACGCTTCAGCCGCGACGGTCTTCCTCCACTACTGCACCGCCCTCGTCGCCGAGCCGATTCGCGCAACGCGGAGCAACCTGTTGTCCTCGACCCGGAGTTGTGGACGCTCGTGGCCAGCAACGGACGGATCCGCGACCGTAAAATTGGCGAAGTTAATGCCGGAAAATCCGGTCGATCAACGCCGCATCGCCGTCTATGGCGACGCCGATTGGCAGGTAGTGAACCGTTAGCGGCGCGAGCAGTTCGTCGGCGCCGGCTGGCAGGTTGACCGCATCCTTTTCCGTCGTGACCAAGTGCGTTGCGCCCGCGTGCAGTGCGTGGTGGCGAAGGCGTTTGAGGTCATTCGGCCGGTATTGATGATGATCGCCGAAGGCCCATCGATAGCAGGGTTCGATGTCGAGTTTGCGAAGCGTCGCCCAGAATGACGCCGGATTGCCAAGGCCGCAAAACGCGGCGGCTTTGCCTTCGGCTAGCGCGGGCTGCCAGGGCTCCGGCTCAACGTGCGAATAACATACGGGCATACTAGGCTTGTATTTCTCGATCCGGCGGAGCAGCTGTTTGTAGGCGCGGCCGCGTTGCACGCGCGTCAGCACGATGGCGTCGGCGCGGGCGAGGCGCGATGGATCTTCGCGAAGCCTGCCAAGCGGAAATACGGCATTGCCGGCGAACGGGTCTTGCGCATCGAGCAGCAGAAGATCGAACTTGCGCGCGAGTTGGCGGTGCTGGAAGCCGTCGTCGAGGAGCACCACATCGGCGCCCATCGTTTCAAGGAGTTTGCGGCCCGCGCTGATCCGGTCGGCGGCGATGCCGAGATGAGCGATGCCGGCGCGCACGAAGATCTGCGCTTCGTCGCCGGTGTCGAAGACCGGCGCTTGATCGCCTTTGGCAATGAGTGTAATCGGCTCGGTCGACATACGCTTGTAGCCGCGCGTGAGGATCGCGACTCGCTTTCCTTGCGCGGCGAAAGCGCGCGCGAGATGCAGAACCATCGGCGTCTTGCCGGTGCCTCCCATGGCCAAGCCGCCGATGCTGATGACGGGCGCGTCGAGCGTCTGGCGGCGCGCGAATTTTCGTTCCAGGCCGCTGTGTGAAAACCAACGCCAAAGCAGGGAAAGCGGCCCGAGGAGAGCGCGCGCTAGCAACGAGTGGCGAGGCGTTGGCCAGCTTTCTTCGAGGATTTCGATCGCGGCATCGCGGGCGATTTTCGTAGCGCCGCGTTTGGACTCGGCGATGGCGCGGGCCTTCTGGCCGATCGCCGCACCGTGGTCGAGCAGTTTCTCTAGCGCCGGCGCGAGCTCGTCCGCCGCCGAGATCCGCTCGAGCGCCTGCGCGTCAGTGAACTCGCGGGCAATCTCGGCGAAGTTCTCCATGTGTGGCCCGGCGACGACCGGCTTGCCGCAGAAGGCGGGTTCGAGGATGTTGTGGCCGCCGCGCCGGACGAGCGTGCCGCCCATGAAGACGGCGCCGGCGTGGGCGAACAGCGGGCCGAGTTCGCCGAGTGTGTCGAGCAGCAGCACGCCGGGCAGTTGCAGTTCGCCGAGTGCCGTGCGTCGCACGAACCGGATGCCGCGCGCGCGCAGTTTTTCGGCGGCGGAGTCGAAGCGCTCCGGGCGGCGCGGCACATGGATCCAGAGCAGCCCAGCGCGGCGCGCGGCGAGTGATTCGAAGGCGTCAAGCGTAAGGATGTCCTCGTCGAAATCGGTTGCGTCGATGCCGGGCATGGTGGAGGCGGCGATGACGATATCGGCTGCATTCGTCCTTTCGATCCAGGCGCGAAGGTCATCGGCGACGGCGTTGGCGCGCGGTTCGAAATCGTACTTCAAGTTGCGCCCGAGATGCAGTTTTTCCCGCGGGGCGCCGGCGGAGAGATAACGATCGGCATCCTGCTCGCTCTGGGCGTAGATGGCGTCCGGCAGCGCGAGCACAGGCGCGAAGAACCAGCTGAACTTGCGGTACTTGGGTAGGGCGTGATCGGAGATCCGCGCATTGATGACGAGCAGGCCGGCGCCGGTTCGCTTGGTCTCTCGCCACAGGTTCGGCCAGATCTCGGTCTCCATGACGACCAATATCGACGGGCGGATGGCGCGCAGCACACGGCGCACGGCGAAACAGAAATCGAGCGGCGTGTAGAAGACGCCGTCGGTGAGCGCGGTCAGTTTATCGACCGCAAGCGCGTGGCCGGTTATCGTCGTTACCGAAACGTAGATCGGCGTATCGGGCAGTTTTTCGCGCAGCGCGCGGATCAGCGTGGCCGCGCTGAGCACCTCGCCGACCGACACCGCGTGCAACCAGATGCCGCCCGTCGCCGTCACCTGAAATGGCAGCCCGCCGAAACGCCCGTTGATCGAGCGCATCCAGTGCCGGTTCTTCAACCCTCGCCACAAAAGATACAGTAGGATGAGTGGAAACCCGAGGATCTGTACCAGGCGGTAAAGGACGAAGATGAAAACCGGCAAGCTCCTATTCCTAATCTTGAGTGTAGCGGTGGCGATGAGCGCGGACAAGAAAGAACCTTTTCGTCCTGGCGATATCGACAAGTACGCGAACAAGCAAAGTAACCAGGGAGTGACGATCGCGGCGCAGCCTTACGATAATCCCGATGATCTCAAGATTGCCTTCGGCAAGTTGAATCCGTACGAACACGGCGTACTGCCGGTACTGGTCCTGATCCGTAACGATTCCAAGACCGCGCTGAAAATGGACGGCCTGCAGACGATGTACATGGCGTCCCGCGGGCGGAAGATTGAATCGACGCCGCCCAAGGATGTAATGCTGCTCGAAGGCACGCGGGCGAAGCGAGGGCCGACCATCACGGGCGGGATTAAGATCAAAGTGCAGAAGAGCAAACTGAACGACCCGGTGATCGAGGAGCGCGCGTTCGCCGCCAAGATGCTGCCGCCGGGCGATACGGCGTACGGGTTTGTCTATTTCCAGACGGGCTATTCGCGCGGGACCTCGCTGTATCTGTCCGGGTTGAGCGAGGCGGGCACGGGCAAGGCGCTGTTCTTCTTCGAAGTGCCGTTGGATTAACGCCGGTGCTATACTGAAAGAAGGTGCTTTATAGCGCACAGGCCGCATTGCGAGTCCGTCGTGCGCGAGTAGTTTGGAGCACGCCCCACCTTTTAGGACAAATCCAATGTCAAAACTCAAAACCCACAAGGGCGCGGCTAAGCGCTTCAAGAGGACCGGTACGGGCAAGATCAAGCGCGCCCACGCTTTTGCGCGCCACATCCTGACCTCCAAGGGTTCCTCGCGGAAGCGCCGTCTTGCCCAGTCGGTCATGATGGACGATACCAACACCAACGAAATCGCCCGGATGTTGCCTTACAAATAAGGCTAAGCTTCCGAGCAACCGAGCGGCCGAGGCGCGCGGCACGTGCCCGTTCCGCCGGATCTGATAACCACAAACTGAAAACGTAAGAAGGAGACAAACGTGCCCAGAGTAAAACGCGGTACAAAGCGTACCGATAATCGGAAAAAGACACTTGGCTTGGCCAAGGGCTTTTTCCTCGGCAAGTCGAAGCTGCACCGCTTCGCGCAGGAAGCCGTTGAGAAGTCGCTGATTTATGGATACAAGGGCCGCCGCCTGAAGAAGCGCGAATTCCGCTCGTTGTGGATCGTCCGCATTTCGGCCGGCTGCCGCGCCAACGGCATCTCGTATTCCAAGTTCACGGCGGGGCTGAAGCGCGCCGCGATCGAGCTGAATCGCAAGATGTTGTCCGACATCGCCACGCGCGATGCAGCGGCGTTCACGTCGCTGGTCGACAAAGCCAAAGCCGCTCTCGCGGCCTAGAGTAGTACACTAACCCCCAGAGAGGACACCTCTTATGGATTTCCAACTGGAGGAAGTTGACACGTTGAGCGGCCTGGAAGAGCGCATCCTCCGGGCCGTTTCCGTTGTCAGCCAACTCAAGCAAGAGAACGCCGAATTGAAGTCGCGGCTCGCCGAAGCCGAAGACGAAGCGCGGCTGGCAAACGCCGCGCGCAACCGGGCGGAGTCGGAACTGGAAGGGCTGCGCTCCAACAGCGGCAAGGCTGAAAAGGACCTCGAAAAACTACTCGCGGAACGGAAGCTCGTGAAAGCCCGCATCGAAAAGTTGCTGGGCCAGCTAGACATGTTAGGCGCAAGCTAACATGCCCACGAGCGTCCGCGTCAACATCTACAATCAGTCGTTTTCGCTGGTGACGAATGGGCCGGAGGGCGAGTTGCAGGCGCTCGCCCACAAGGTCGATGAGTTGATGCATTCGATCGCCAAGGGCGCCAATACGGATGCGTCGCGCGTGGCGATCTTGGCGTGTCTGCACTTGGCCGATGAGTTGCGGACGGCCGAAGGGAAGCATCGGAAGCTGAGCCGGTTGATTGAGGAGACGTTGGGAGACTAGGTTTTCGGTTGCCCGGTCAATGCTCGCGGCACTCGGGGTATTCGCCCAAGATGGAAGCGCCCCGGTAGCCCAGCGTGTCGGCCATGCCGGCTTTCGAAGTCCAGAATCCATCGGAGGTCAGCGACTTCATCGCGCGGAAAAATTTGCGCGAAGGCGTGTCGACCTTACCGTTGTCGACCGCATCGCACAGCGGCTTGATGAGCGCGAGGCGCGCCTCGGCCGGCGCTTTCGCGAACTTGTTCTTGCGCAGCCACGCCACGCCATCGGAGAAGAGTTTCTGTTGGGGCTTACTGCGGCTGACGACGAAATCGATGTAGGCCGGCACGCCGGCATCGAGTGCGCCGGGCGCACCGGGCGTGCGCGGGATGATCATCTCCGCAAGCGCCGCGATCATCTCGAAGTCGTCCTTCTTGAAATACTTCGGCTCGGGTAACTTCGCCGCCACGCCCTCGGTGTGCGTGTGCTCTTGCTGCGCATAGAGTTCATCGGCCGCGAACGGAAAGGCGCACGTCGCGCCGATCGCGCCGATGATCTTCAGACTTTCGCGTCTTTCGCTCATATTTCCCTCCGTTGCAAGCGCCGTGCGATATCGTCAGCGGCGCGCGCGGCCAGCGCCATGATGGTGTGCGTCGGATTCTTCTCCGACGCCGATGGGAACACGCTGCCGTCGATGACATACAAGTTCGGCACATCGTGCGCGCGGCACTGTGCGTCGACGACCGAAGTACGCGGATCGCTGCCCATGCGCGCGCCGCCCAATTCGTGATTCGGACGCGGCTCGTCGTGGATCTTCAGGATCTCCACGCCCGCCGACCGCAAAATCTCGGCCGACCACTTCTGCATGTCGTTGAAGATCAACCTGTCGTTCGGCCCCCACACCAAATGGCGGCGTGCCGAGGGCAGGCCGAACTCGTCCTTGCGCTTGTGGTCGAGGTCGATGTAGGACTGCGCGTTGGGGATCATTTCTCCGTACGGGCTGAAGACGACGAACGCCGGATACCGGTCTTTCACGGCCTGTTTATAGTCAGCGCCCATGCCCTTGATCTCGCGGGCCCAGCCGATGCTTCGACGGTTCTGATAGCCGAACTGCGCTCCAAAACTGCGCGCGTAATCGCGCTTGCGCTCGTGCATGAAACTCGGCAGATAGGCGTGATCGAGAAAGCCTTCGTCGTTCTTCAGCGGCGAGCCTTTGAGGCCATCGAGGAACGCTTCGACGCCGCCCGTGAAATGCGGGATGAAGTGCTTGCCAAGTTGCCCGCTTGCGTTCGCGATGTTCGACATCTGCAACAGCGCGACCGACTGTACGCAGGCGCACGACACAACGACCGTGCGGCCCAGCACTTCGCCTTCCTGCTTCGTTTCGCGATGCACGTAGCGCACGCCGGTGGCTCGGTTCTCGCCGTTGACGACAACCTGGCGAACGACCGCGTTGGGGATCAGTTCGAGCTTGCCCGTCTTCAACGCGGGCAGCATGTGGCAGTCGTAGGAGTTGTACTTCGCGACGACGTCGCAGCCTGCCATGCAGTTGCCGCAGTAGTGGCACGCCGGCCTTCCGAACTGGTTACGCGACAGAGTCGACTTGCGGACATGAATGATCTTCAGGCCCAGCTTTTTCGCGCCTTTGGCGATCAGTTGATCGGAACACTTGAATGGCACCGGTGGAAGGAATACGCCGTCGGGCAGATCGGGCAGATTGTCGTAGTTGCCGCACACACCGACTTCGCGCTCGATCTTTTCGTAGTAGGGAGCGAGGTCGGGGTAGTCGATCGGCCAGTCTTCACCCGCGCCTTCGATCGACTTGCCTTTGAAATCGCGATGACTTTGCCGCCACGCGACGGCGTTCCAAGTGAGCGTCTTGCCGCCGAGTCCGCGCGCTCGCTCGCTGGCCATGCCTTGTTTGCCGGGCTTCATGCGCGGGATCTGCCGGTTGGCGAACTCCCACGGCATCGCATGTGTGTTGAAATCGGTGCGCGTGTTGATTTTCGGGCCGCCTTCAACGACGGCGACGTCGACGCCTTTGCGCGCCAAATGCGCGGCCAGTGTGCCGCCGGCGGCGCCGGAGCCGACGATGACTACGTCGTAGGTCTTTACCGATTGAGCCATGATTTCATCGTCCGCGTGACTAACTCCGCCGCATCCTGCTGTACGAAGTGTCCCGCTTTCGGTACGGTGACCAGCGTGAGGTCGGCGTCGAGCCACTCCCACGTCTGATTCAACGCGCCATGCAGCAGCGCCGTGTCGTCGAGCCCGTGAATCATCAACACCGGCACGCCTACCCGCTGCGGCACTTCGCGTTTTTCGTAGGGTTCGCGCGGATAGTTGCGGCGGTAGTAACTCATCATCGCGTTGAAGTCCGAACGGCCGAATGCCTCAACGTACTTCTTGCGAGCTTCCGGATCTTTCACCCAGAACGCCAGGCCATCGGCGGTGAGCTTGGTGTGTGAGTCTGGCTGCTGAAAGCGTCGCGCATACGCGCTATTGGCTTGCTGCTTCGGATTCGTCGCCAACTCGCGCGCCAGGCCATTCGGATGGGGAAGATTCAGGATGATCAACCGCTCCAACATCTGCGGCACATGGAACGCGAAGTTCCACGCGACGATTCCGCCCCAGTCATGACCCACGACAATCGCCTTCGATTTGCCGAGATGTTTGATGACGGCCGCGACATCGCCGACGAGGAACTTCATGTCGTAGTTCTCTTCGCCCTTTGGTTTGTCCGACAGATTGTAGCCACGTTGATCGATCGCGACCACTTGATATTGCGCGCGAGCGCCTCCATCTGATGCCGCCACGTATACCAGAAGTCCGGGAAGCCGTGGATCATCACGACGAGCGGACCGCTGCCGGCGGTGACGAAGTGAATCTTTACGCCGCCCGAGTCGGCGTAGCCGTCTTTGTATTCGATCGCCAGCGCGGGTAGCGCGAGCGCAAACAGAGCGAGTTTCATTTATCGGTCACCCTGTTCGATCCATGCGGCGTCGAAGCGCGCGTGCTTGATCGACTTGTGTGCTTTGCCGTCTTTGGATTCGTGGCTGGAATAGGTCACGTGGATAGCGCCGTCGGCGGATTGAATCACCGACGGATAGCTGTAAGAAAAATTCGTGCCGCGTTCGAGATGGCGCTCCCATTTCCAGGTCTGGCCTTCGTCGTCGGACATGCGAATGGTGAGCGAAGCGCGGCCCTTTTCCGTGTCGTTATAGACCATGACCCAGCGGCCGTCCTTGAGCGAGATCGCTTCGAGGCTAGAGCCGGGATTGGGAATCAACGTGTCGACAGCGCCGGTCCACGTCTCGCCGTTGTCCGTGGAATAGCTGACGTGCGCGCGCTTCGGCGCGGGGCCGTTGTCGCGCATATAGGCGACGAGAGTGCCGTCTTTCTTGCGCACGACGCTGGGTTGAATATTGCCGAAGCCGACCAGCGGTTCGCTGGCGTGCCAGGTCTTCCCGCCGTCGTCGCTGATTCCCATCAGGCCCCAGGAGAAGCCGTCGGAGTACAACGGCACGAGGATGCGGCCGTTGGGCAATTCGATCGGATGTGTGCGGGTGAACCAGCCTAGGCGCGAGAACTGTTTATCGCCGGCCAGCGCGATCATGCGCGATGCCCATTGATTTAGCGGACCCGGACTGCGCAACTCCCGCGCGTATACTTCTTGCGCTTTCTCTTGCGCGCGCTTCGGTATCAGCAGCATGTTTTCCTGCCACGCCCATTTCGGCGGGCCTTCCGATTGCATGAAGTCGGTTGACCAGCGGACCTTCATCAACGCCGATTCCCAGGTGTTGGCGAGGATCGCCGGCCACATGAGCCAAAGCTGTTTCTTCGAGTCGAGCCACACGACACAGTTGGTGTCGGGGAAGCCCGGCGTGTCGGCGAGTTCGAAGCGCTGTGACCATGTGCGGGTTGATTTGCGCCAGCGCGCGCCTTCGATCTTTACGTCGTCCGATTGCCGCTCGCCGGAACCGTGGAACCAGGCGACGAAGAGATCGCCGTTCGGCAGTTCGACGATCGACGAAGAGTGGTTGTGCCACGTCTCCGGAGGGAAGAGAAGTTCGCTTTGAAACGCGGGCTGTGCCGCGGCGATCGCGGCGGAAAGTAGAAAGAGTCCTAGGGTTTCCAAATCGTTGCTCCAATGAAACGTTCGCTGTCTTTGGCGGTGTTGAAATAGTAGACCGTGACAAGATTTCCGTCGCGGCGGCGCACGGTGCGCGTGTAGCCCAAGTCCCAGGTGCCGCCGTCGTCGCGCAGCATGATGTCGGGCGACCACGTCTTGCCTTCATCGCTCGACACACGCGCGCGGATGGAAAACGGCGCGTTGCGGAAGCCGTAGGTCATCACGATCTTGCCATCGGGCAAACGGTTGATCATCGGCGGATTGCCGCCGCCGGTGTCGTCGACCGGTTTGCCGACCATTTTCCATGAGGCGCCGTTGTCGTCGCTGCGCCAGGCGGCGATGAATTTGCGGTGGCGGATCGTGGTGAGGATCGACTTGGCGCTGAGACGCACGCTGGACGGCATGATGGCGAAGTCGTCGCCTTCGGGCTCGGGACACACCCAGCTCAACATCTTCCACGTCTTCGCGCCGTCTGTGGTGCGGGCGCAGAGTACGCGGCCTTCGCGCTTGTTGGTCTTGCCGGCGGTGAGGAAGATGGTCATCTCTTTCGCGCCGTCGATGAGGTAGTCGGTGCGCGCGGCGATGCCGGGCGTGCCGAAATCCGGCAGCTTGAATGGGCCTTGCCAGTTGTAGCCTTTGTCGTTGGTCACGTAGAAACGCGATGGGCCGGTGTGAATGGATGTCATTCGCGCGGTGAGCGCGAAGCCGGGCGCCTTGAAGTTGAAGTTGCCGGGGCTGTCAATCTCCGGACGGCCGTCGCTTTCGACGGGCACGCCGGCGACCTTCACGCCGGGCGGCGGCTTCAGGCCCGCGGGTTTTTCGAGCTTCCACGTTTCACCGCCGTCGAGCGAGCGCGCGAGCAGATGTTCGGCGGGCCTGGAATAGTCGATGGAGTGCTCACGGCTTTTGGCGTCGTTGAATCGGAAGTGGCCGGCTTCAAAGCCGACGAGCAGTTCATCGCCCCAGGCCCACATGCCATGATTGGCGGGCCATCCGCCGAAGCGGCCTTTCTCGTTAAAGACGAAGTTGTGGCGCGGCGCGGCGGCTTGCGCCAGCGCGGCGGCGGGCAGTTGCAACAGAGTACGGCGGAGAATACGCATTGACTAGTTAGTATAATTCGGCATGCGAACTCTTGCCTTGGTCGTTTTTGCGGCGATGGCCGGTTGGGGCCAGGATGCCCGTGGTAGGATCGCCGGGCGGATCACCGATGGCTCCGGCGCGGCGGTGCCTGCGGCCGAGGTCGCGGCGATCAAACAGGACACCGGCGTGCGTGTCGTTTCGCAGTCCTCCGCCGAAGGAGTGTTTGAGTTGCCTCTGTTGCCGCCTGGAACGTATCGCGTGGAGGCGCAGTCGGCGGGCTTCAAACGTTACGTGCGCGACGGCTTCGATGTGCGCGCGGGCGAACGATTGACGCTCGATGTCGCACTGGAGATCGGCCAGATTACCGAATCGGTGAATGTGACCGGGCAGGCCGCGCTGATTGAAACGGGCACGGCGACGATGGGACATGTTGTCGACCGCCGCAGTTTGATCGAACTGCCGCTGCCTGGCGGGAATTCGTTCGCGCTGGCGCGATTGTCGGCTGGCGTGGTGAATCTCGGCTCGCCGAATCACCCGAGCCTTGGGCCGGCGGTTGAAGTGCTGTCGAATATTTCGGTGAACGGCGTGCGCCCTGGCAACACGGAATTCACGATCGACGGGGCGCCGTCGATGTGGGGGACCAACGCCAGCTATGCGCCGCCCGCGGAGATGGTGGCCGAGTTCAAGGTGCAAACGGCGACCTACGACGCCAGCGTTGGCCGATCGCCCGGAGGCAGCGTAAACGTCGCGCTGCGTTCCGGCACGAATAAGTTGCACGGCAGCTTCTACGAGTTCCACAACAATCAAGCGATCACCGGCATGGACCTGTTTCAGCGCCAACTGCTCTACAACCCGCAGACCGGCCCGGTAACCCAAGCGAAGAAGGCACAGGCGAATCCGCGCAATATCCTGAACCGCTTCGGCGCGAATCTTTCAGGGCCTGTCATGCTGCCGAAAATGTACGACGGCCGCAACAAGACGTTCTGGATTTTCGGTTGGGAGATGTTGACGCGGCCCGGCGTCGAAAGGGGCAACAACTTTTATACGGTGCCAGACGCGGCGCAGCGGCGCGGCGATTTTTCGGGCCTTCTTCGGCTCGGTTCGGCTTACCAGGTTTACGATCCAGCCACCGCGGTGGCCGCGCCGGGTGGCCGCATTCAACGCCTGCCGCTGGCGGGCAACGTTATCCCCGCGGCGCGAATCGATCGCGGATCGCAGCGGCTGCTTGAGTTCTTTCCGAATCCGAATTCGCCCGGCACCGTTGATGGCCGCAACAACTACCAACGCCTGCCGCAAAGCTACAACGAGTTTCGTTCGTACACAACCAAGGTCGATCACAACCTCTCGACGAAACACCGTATTTTCGGGCGCTACACGCGAACGTTTAATCTCTTCAGCGCGGGCCAGTTGTTCGAAACTCCGACCACTGGGACCGACCGCTACCGCCGTATGAACGGTGCGGGTTTCGACGACGTCTATACCTTCAGTCCCACGCTGCTTTCAAATTTCCGCTATGGATTTTCGCTGTTTCAGCAGCAGTTCGTACCGCTGTCGGCGGGCTTCGATCCGGCGTCGATCGGTCTGAACGCAGCTCTGGTGGCCGAGCTCGATCCGCAGGGCCGGCAGTTCCCGTCGCTCGGCATCGACGGCTACACGGCGATCGGCGGTGCGAACTACTCGAACGCGAAGACGAATTTCCATTCGTGGAACAACGACTGGACAAAGCTCGCGGGACGACACTCGCTCCGCTTCGGCGGCGAGTTCCGGCTGTATCGCGAGCACAACTACAACTTTGCCAACGCCGTGCCGGCCTACAGCTTCGCCGCCGCGTTCACGCGCGGGCCGCTCGACAATTCTCCGGTCGCGCCGATTGGCCAAGGCATGGCGAGCTTTCTGTTCGGGCTGCCGACGGGCGGGCAGTTGAATACGAACGCATCGCTGGCGGAGCAATCGACGACAACGGGCCTGTATGTGCAGGACGACTGGCGCGTTACGAAGAAGTTGTCTTTGAACCTCGGGCTGCGCTGGGATTACGACAGCCCGATGACAGAACGCTTTAATCGATCGGTGCGCGGCTTCGCCGCCGACACGGCCAGCCCTATCGAAGCGGCGGCGAAGGCGGCGTACGCACAGAGCCCTTCACCGCTGTTGGCGCCAGCCGATTTCCGCGTGCGCGGCGGGCTGACGTTCGCAGGTGTGGACGGACAGCCGAGGACGTTGTGGAAGGGTGATCGCAACAACATCGCGCCGCGAATCGGCATCGCATATAACGTGAACGACAAACTTGTGCTGCGCGGCGGGTACGGTGTTTATTACATTCCGTTCGGCTCGGACCGGCAGTCGGTGAATCAGAGCGGCTACTCGATCGTCAATTCGCTGGTGCCGTCGAACGACAATGGGTTGACGTTCATGGCGACGTTGGCGAATCCGTTCCCGTCCGGTCTAATTCCGCCGCCGGGTTCGTCGGCCGGGCTGCGCACCGACATCGGCCGCAACGTGAACTTTTTCAATGCGGCGCCGCTTAACGGTTTCATGCAGCGGTTTAGCTTCCGCGCGCAGCGCGAAGTTTGGAAGGGCTTGGTGGCGGACCTGAGTTTTGTCGGCAATCGAGGCCGCGGTATTGGCGTTACGCGCGGGGTGAATCCGTTGCCGAATCGATTGCTCAGCACAATGGGCTCGCGCGATCAGACGACGATCGACCGGCTGACGGCGCTGGTGCGCAATCCATTCGCCGGGCTTGCGGCGGGCACGCCGTTGAACACGGCAAACGTCGCGACGCAGCAACTTCTGCGCCCGTATCCGCACTTCACCGGAGTCGGCACCGATCAGCAGATCGGGAGAAGTTGGTACAACAGCATGCAGGCGCGGTTGGAGAAGCGTTTCTCCTCGGGCTTCCAATTTCAGTTCGACTACACGTGGTCGAAGAATCTGGAAGCGATCGGATTTTTGAACGGCGGCGACGATGCGCTGGAGCGCGTGATCAGCGACATCGATCGCCCGCACCGCATCGCGTTTTCCGGTCTGTACGAACTGCCATTCGGAATGCAGTTGCAGGCCGTGTGGCAGCGGAATTCCGGTCCCGCTCTAGGCTTCGGCAACGCGCTCTTGCGGGGGCCGGTGACGAGTTTCCCGTCGTCGAGTCCGACACTCGGGCGCTGGTTCAATGTCGACGCGTTCGACCGTGTGCCCGGCAATCAACTCGACTTGAATCTCCGCTCGCTGTCGTCGCGATTCACGGGTGTGCGCGCGCCATTCCAGGAGACCTGGGATCTATCGATGCTTAAGAATTTCGCCATTCGCGAACGGCTGCGCCTGCAACTGCGCACAGAGTTCTTGAACGCGATTAATCGCACGAACTTCGCCAATCCAAACACGGCGCCGACGAATACCTTGTTCGGCCAAATCACGGCCAACAACGGTTTCCCGCGCCAGTTACACGTGGCCTTGAAGTTGATGTTCTGAGGCGATCGCTTCGTTCAGCGAACCCTGCCGATAGCCTTGCAGGTCGAGCGTCACGTAGTGAAATCCGAGTGGCTTGAAGATCGCGACGAACCGCGCGGCGGCTTGCGCATTCAACGCCGCGGCCATCTCTTCGGCGGCGATTTCGATGCGGACGAGGTCGCCGTGATACCGCACGCGGAACTGCCGAAAACCGAGCGCCTTGATCGCTTCTTCGCCGTCTTCGACGACCTTGATGCGATCCTTGGTCACTTCAGTGCCGTACGGAATGCGTGAGCTCAAGCAGGCAGCGGCGGGGCGGTCCCACGTCGGCAGGCCGGCCAGCCGGCTGAGTTCGCGGATTTCGGCTTTGTGCAATCCCGCATCGACCAGCGGCGCCTTCACGCTGTGCGCCTTCGCCGCGCCCTGGCCCGGCCGCCAGTCGCCGAGATCGTCCATGTTGACGCCGTAGACGACGTTGTCGATACCTCGTTCGATGCAGACTTGATCGAGGCGGGTGAAGAGTTCGTCCTTGCAGTGAAAGCAGCGGTTCTTGTCGTTCTTGACGTAGTTCGGATTCTCGAATTCGAAGGTTTCGATGTACTCGTGCCGGATCGCGAAGTCGCTGGCGAACTGTTCGGCGTCGCGTTTGTGGGATGCGGGGATGGACGCGGAATCGGCGGTGATGGCGACGGCGTTGTCGCCCAGGACGCGCTGTGCGGCCCAAGCGAGATACGCGGAATCGGTGCCGCCGGAGTAGGCGACGATGATGCGTTCCATGTCGCGAAGAAGATCGAAGAGGCGCTGTTCCTTCGCGCGGAGGACGCTGGTGTCGAGCGGACCGAGTTGGACGAGAGTGGCCATTGCCTCTCTCGATTATACGGTGGTGCGGATGTTGAGCGCCCCGCAGTTGGGTAACGCTTGGTGGCGACCGTTTCAACAGCGTGGTCCGCACGGCAGCGGCGAAGGAGCGTGCGTTTAGACGCCGAATTGCAGAAAGGTCTCCTGGCCTCGGCGTCGTCTTCTATCTCTCGATTTGCATAGGTGAGAGTTGTGCTTTAATGCTCGTAGCATGAACTCGTCCGTCGATAATCGATATGATGGCCTAAGGGCAGAAGTGTTAGTTGAGCACTTCCTACTCCAATTCCTTTCAATCGCCAAGCCCACGCCGGATGAAGGAATCGATCTCGTCGGTTGGTTCCGAACGAGGGAGTGCCTTGCGAACTACGGACACATCTGCTTTTACTTTCAAACGAAATCTGGGAACGAGTTTCGCCTCTCGAAAAGACGATTTCGCGAACTCGCAATCCTTTCGGAGTGGAGTTGTCCCCAAATCTGAGACACGAGTCTAGACACACAAAAATTCCCAAAGGAGAATTTGAGTCATGTCCGTGTCACGAAGAAAGTTCAACCGCG
>Ga0194128_10006226_pt1 | contig 16177 bp, 11 predicted proteins | sample TA2KigCa65mmetaG_FD_148650 | JGI IMG/M metagenome (GOLD analysis project Ga0194128, IMG submission 148650) | Freshwater microbial communities from Lake Tanganyika, Tanzania - TA2015037 Kigoma Deep Cast 65m | ecosystem: Environmental > Aquatic > Freshwater > Lake | place: Tanzania: Lake...
CGGGGTCCACACTTCGGTGGGGCCTACCCGGAAGCTTACCGGCGAGTCCGGAACGACCGTATCCGGGCTGTAGCCGCTGTCGATGGCGGCCGTGTAGACGAACAGTTTGAAGGACGAACCGGGCTGCCGTGAGGTCTGCCACGCGCGGTTGAACTGGCTCTTGTCGGTCCAGCCGGTGCCGCCCACCATGGCGCGGATGTAACCGGTTTTCGGCTCAATCGCCACCAGTGCTGCCTGGCGCGCGCCGGCCCATTGCGCCTCGCGCACGCCCCACTTGATGGCTTCCTCGGCGTCGCGCTGCATTTTTGGATCCAGGGTCGTGTAGATGCGCAGTCCGCCGCGGTAAAGAACGTCCTCGTCGTACTTCTGGAACAACTCGTGCAGCACGTAGGAGGTGAAATACGGCCACTCCAAAACGTCGAAATGCTGTTTTGGGCGTGCCACCTTGAGCGGTTGCCGAATCGCGTTGAGCGCCTGCGCCTGCGTGATGTAGCCGACGTCCACCATGCGCTTGAGCACCAGGATCTGGCGATGCTTGGCCATTTGCATGTCAACTTGAGGGGAATAGCGGGACGGCGCCGCGGGAAGGCCGGCGATCACCGCGGACTCCGCCAGCGTCAGCTCGGATGCTTTCTTACCAAAATAGGTTTCCGAGGCCGCTTCGATGCCATACGCGCCGGATCCAAAATAGATCTGGTTTAAGTAGAATTCGAGGATCTCTTGCTTGGTGAATTTTTTCTCGAGCTGCATCGAGATCAGGATTTCCTGGATCTTGCGCTGCATGGTGGCGCGCGGATGCAGGAAGATATTGCGGGCCAGCTGCATGGTGATGGTCGAGGCGCCCTGGGCGGCCCCTCCAGAACGGTAGTCGGCCAGCGCGGCGCGCATGATGCCCACGAAGTCGACGCCCTGGTGCTGATAGAAACGTGCGTCCTCGATGGCCAGGATGGCCTTCTTGAAATTGTCCGGAATTTTCTCGAAGGGAACCCCGATTCGGTTTTCTTTGAACAGCGTCGCGATAAGCTCGCCGTTGGCCGCGTAGATGCGGGTCGTCTCGCTGGGCTGGTAGGAGCGCAGTCGCTCGACGTCCGGCAGGTTCTGGGAATACCGGTTCACCAGGCTGAGTCCGAAGCCGACCGCCGCGGCCGTGAGGCAACTGACCATCAGGAAGACCGACAGCACGAACATCAAACAGCCGCGCCCTCTTTTGCGCGGTTGGATCTCAGACAACGGCCTTCACCTTCCTATGGTTGATCCAGGGGGAGGGTTGATCCAGGGGGAGGGTTGATCCAGGGGGAGGGTTGATCCAGGGGGAGGGTTGACCCAGGGGGAGGGTTGATCCAGGGGGAGTGTCCTTCGCCCCCTGGGACCCCCCTCTGGAGTTGCCGGGCTGGGGCTACGGATTGTGGCGGCGGCGCTTTCGGTAATTTGGCGATCCGCCTTGCTGGTTTCCTCCACCGCGGCTCGGCCCTTCACCAGACCGGCCCTGGGCGCGCCCGCCTTCCTGGCGGCGGCCGCCGTATTGTCCGCCGCCGCCTCCGGAGCGGCCATATCCGCCTCCGCCCTGGCGCCGACTCTGTCCCTGCTTGCCCATGGCCCACAGGGGAACGATTTTTTCCTTCTCGCCGGCCGCCACCATGCCCGGGGAATGGTAGGTGGGGGTGGCGGGTCCCCAGCGCCGGCCAGCGGTGCGCCGCGGGGGCTCCTCGTAGCGGGGCGGCGGTTGGTCGTCGCTGGGCGGGCGGTCGTAGCCGCGCTCTCCGCGGGATTGGCCGCGATCGTAACCGCGGTCGCCACGCTCTCCCCGCTGCTCGCCGCGGTTGGGTCCGCCTCCGCGATTGTATCCGCGCTGCTCGCCGCGCTGGTTGCCTCCGCGGTCGTGGCCTCGGTCACCACTCTCGCCGCGGGATTGGCCGCGATCCTCGCCGCGGCCGTAACCACGCTGCGAGCGGTCGTAGCCGCGATCACTGCCGCCCTCCGCGCGGCCTTCGCCGTCGCGCTGGCCGCGCCCTCGGCCGTAGCCGCGTTGCTGCGCGCCGCGGTCCTCGTCCGCGCGGTCGTAGCCGCGGTCATCGTACGCCCGGTCGCGATGCTCATAGTCACGCTTGTCGTGGTCGCGATCGTTGTACCCACCCTCGCCGCCGCCGCGATCATACCCGCGCTGCTCCGCGCCGCCGCCGCGATCATACCCGCGCTGCTCCGCGCCGCCGCCGCGATCATACCCGCGCTGCTCCGCGCCGCCGCCGCGATCATACCCGCGCTGCTCCGCGCCGCCGCCGCGATCATACCCGCGCTGCTCCGCGCCGCCGCCGCGATCGTACCCGCGCTGCTCCGCGCCGCCGCCGCGATCGTACCCGCGCTGTCCTCCGCCACGCTCGTAGCCCCGCTGGTGGCCACGATCACCGCCGGACGTGCTCGACCACGCCCGATCGCCGCGCTGTCCGCGCCCGTAGCCACGTCCACCGGCCTCGCGGGTATCTTGACGATCTCCTCCGCTTGATGAGCGCTCGCGCGAGCGGTCCTGGCGGTGTCCTTCGTGTCGCTGGGACCGGCTGGAGTACGAAGTATCAGTGGGTCGGCTGCCTTCCTTGCCGGTTTCCGGGCGCTCTCGGCGATCGTCGTCGCGATATACCTCGTCCCGCTCGTCGTGATCGTCATCGGCCCGAGGCTGGGGCGCTGGAGCCTGATAACCGGCGCGCGCCTGCTCTTCCTGGGTGAAGCGACGCACCGCGCGCGTCGTGGGCCCTTCCTCAGGTTCGATGCTGTCAATCACGTGGCTCACGTGGGGATCGTCAAGCAGGCCGGGACCTTCGGTGTCGCCCTGCACCGCGGGCGAAGGCGCCGCTGCCTTGCGGCCGCGCCGGCGGGGCGCCGCTTCAGGCTGTTCGGGCGCGGGCGGCTCCTCCGCCGCCGGCTCGGCCGCCTTCTTGCGGCCACGTTTTTTTGGAGCCGGTTCTTGAGCGGGGATTTCAGGAAGCGTTTGCTGCTCGACCTGCGGCTCTTCCGCCTCGCTCTTCTTGCGGGTTTTGCGGGCCGCTTTCTCCGGCGGGGCTACGGCCTCCACTTCGGCCGCCTTCTTACGCCCGCGTTTGGGGGTCTCCGCCTCCGGGGTTTCCTTCACATCTGGCTCCGCGGCCTCTTCGGCGGCGGCTCTGGCGGTGCGCTTTCTGCGCGCGGTTGCAGCGGATTCCTGCATGATTGTCTCCCGGTTCGGTTTGTCGTTTTCCCCTGCGGGGGCGATTGCGCCCAGTACCCCGTTGATAAACCGGGGCGACTCTTCGTCTCCGTACTCACGCGCAAGCTCGACGGCTTCGTTGATGGAGACGGCGGCGGGAATATCTTCCCGATAGAGCATTTCGTACAGCGCGAGGCGCAGAATAGTGCGGTCCACGCGGTTGAGGCGATCGATCTGCCAGCGGGCGCGCGATTCGATGACGCCATCGAGGTCAACCACGTGGTTCCAGGCGCCATGCACCATTTCCTGCACGAAATGGCGGGCCTCGTCTTCTTCTACACCCTCCAGGACGTGGCCTAATGCCGATTCCGGCGTTTGGCCGCCGACCTCCATCTGAAAGAGGGCTTGCATGACGCGCAGTCGCGCGTCTCTCCTCGTTGTCATGCCGGGTTCACTTCCTGATTTCTGCGCGCTTGAGGTGGCGGGCCAGGATCAGTGGATGGCGGCCAGCGCCGGCGTCGCGGACAAGTTCTCGACGAACGTCGTGTGAATTTTGTTCTTGCGGAAGAAGGCGTTATTTATAATAGTGCGCAAAAATGGCGCGGTGGTCAAGACTCCCTCGGCGCGAAACTCCTCCAGCGCCCGGTTCATGCGGGCCAGCGCCTCCTCGCGGTCGGCTCCATGGCAGATGACCTTGCCCAACAGCGAGTCGTAGAAGGGCAGCACCTTGTAGCCTGGCCCGATGTGGGTGTCCATCCGAACGCCGGGACCGCCCGGCAGGTGCAGATGCTCGATCCGCCCGGTGCTGGGAGCGAAGCCGCGCTCGGCGTCCTCGGCGTTGATCCGGCACTCCACCGCGTGTCCTTTGAGGCGGATGTCCTCCTGGCCGATGCCCAGGGGCTCGCCCGCCGCGACGCGGATCTGCGCCTTCACCAGGTCGATTCCGGTGACCATCTCGGTAACCGGATGTTCCACCTGAATTCGGGTGTTCATCTCCAGGAAGTAGAACGAGTTGTCTCGCTGGTCCAGCAGAAACTCGATGGTGCCGGCCGAGGTGTAGCCGGCCGCGCGCGCGCCGCGCAGCGCCGCCTCGGCCATGGCCGCGCGCAGGGGCTCGTCCACGACGCCCGAGGGCGCTTCCTCGATCAGCTTCTGGTTGCGCCGCTGCACGCTGCAGTCGCGCTCCCCCAGGTGAAGCACGTTGCCATGCTCGTCCGCCAGCACCTGGATTTCGATGTGGCGCGCCTCGGGGAGGAATTTCTCGAGATACACGTGATCGTCGCCGAAGGCCGCGTGCGCTTCGGCGCGTGCCGTGCCAAGCGCCTTGAGGAGACTGGCGGCGTCGTGCACGACGCGCATTCCCTTCCCGCCGCCGCCGGCGGTGGCCTTGATCATCACCGGGAAGCCCGCCTGCCGCGCGAAGGCAATCGCGTCCTCGTCGCTCTCGATGTCCCCGGTGCCCGGCATGATGGGCACGCCGGCCTGGCTCATCACGGACCTGGCGCGCGACTTGTTTCCCATCATGTCCATTGCCTGCGGGGTGGGGCCGATGAACTTGAGTTTGTGGCTGGTGCAGATCTCGGCGAAGTTGGAGTTCTCGGCGAGGAAGCCGTAGCCCGGGTGGATGGCTTCCGCGCCGGAAACGAGCGCCGCACTGATGATGTTGGGGATGCTCAAATAAGAGTGGGTGGCCGCGGCCGGGCCGACGCAGAAGGCCTCGTCGGCCATCGCAACGTGCACGCTCTCCCGGTCTGGCTCCGAGAACACGGCAACGGTGCGGATCCCCAGTTCCTTGCAGGCGCGGATGACGCGCAACGCGATCTCGCCCCGGTTGGCAATCAGAACTTTATTGAACATCAAGTGTGCACCTCGAGCACCGCTAACGGCTGGCCGTACTCCACGGCGTGGCCGTCCTCCACCAGGATCTCAGCGAGGCGGCCGCCGCGGGGGGCGTTCACCTCGTTCATAAGCCGCATGCTCTCAATCCAGGCGAGCACCTGGCCTTCATTCACAGGTTCCCCGACGCGCGGCACCCGGGTCGGCCCGGCCGTGCGAAACACGCCGACCAGCCCGGAGTGCACCGCCAGCATCCGCGCCTCGGGCGCTTCGTCGTGGATTGGCGCGCGGCCGGCTTCGAGAGGCGGCGCGGCGGGCCGCGCGCTGGGATTGCGCTGAATGCGGATGGCTACGCCGTCAGACTCCCAGGCCACCTCGCCGAGTTGGCGCTCCTCCGCGAGCGCGATCAAGTCGCGCACGGCGGGATGCACCTTCTCGCGGATCTCACGAGAGAATTCCGCGCTCATTGGTTCCATCAAATTTCTCCTTCGATCACGCGCGGGTGGCCGGCCAGATCGGAATGCCCGTGGACCTTGCGATACCCCAGTCGCTCCAGCAGGTCGCGCACAACGGCGCCCTGGTTGGCGCCAATCTCCACGGCGAGCGCGCCGCTCGGCTCAAGGTGCGCGCCCGCGCCCTCGGCGATGCGGCCGATGACGGCCAGACCCTCTTCCTCGGCGACGAGAGCGAGTCGCGGCTCGTAGTCCCGCACGTTGACCATGAGGGCCTCGTGTTCCTTCTCCGAGACGTAAGGCGGATTGGCCAGGATCAGATCAAAGCGGCCCTTCACCGCTTCCCAGAGGTCGCCGTGCCGCAGGGACACGCGGTCCGCGACGTCGTTGGCAACTGCATTCTGGCGGGCCACTTCGAGCGCCGCGGGAGAGATGTCGGTGGCGGTCACCCGACAATTCCGCAGAGCGCGTGCCACGGCGACGGCCACCGCACCGCTTCCGGTGCAGAGATCCAGCACGGTCGTCGGCTTGCGCTTCAGCGCGACCTCCACCAGCAGCTCGGTCTCCGGGCGGGGGATCAGCACGTCCGGCGTCACCCGCAGCATCACCTCGTGGAATTCCCTGCGGCCGGTGATGTAGGCCACCGGCTCACGTTTCATGCGCCGCGCAACGGCGGCGTGGAACGCCTGCACTTCGGGGTCGCCCACCGGCCTGTCCCCCCAGGTGAACAGCCACCCGCGGTCGCGCCCGAGGACGTGGCCCAGCAGCACCTCAGCGTCCAGGCGGGGCGTGTCGCTCTCCAGCGTGCGCGCGGCCCAGTCGAGCAGGCCGCGGACGGTCATCAGGCCAGGAGGCGTTGTCGTCACGAGGCGCTGGCCAGGCGCTCTTTCTGCTCGTGCTGCACCAGCGCGTTCACGATGTCGTCGATATCCCCCTCCATCGCGCCGGCCAGGTTGTGCGTGGTGAGGCCGATGCGATGGTCGGTGATGCGGCTCTGCGGAAAATTATAGGTGCGGATCTTCTCGCTGCGCTCGCCGGTGCCGACCTGGCTCTTGCGGCTGTCCGCGATGTTCTTCTCCTGGCGCTCGCGCTCGGCTTCGAGCAGCTTGGCGCGCAGCACCCGCATGGCTTTGTCGCGGTTCTGGTGCTGCGAGCGCTCGTCCTGACATGCCACCACGATCCCGGTGGGAAGGTGAGTGATGCGCACCGCGGACTCGGTCTTGTTCACGTGCTGTCCGCCGGCCCCCGAGGCGCGGTACACGTCGATGCGCAGATCCTCGTTGTTGACAACGACGTCGACCTCTTCCGCCTCCGGGAGCACGGCCACGGTTACCGTACTGGTGTGGATGCGCCCGCCGGACTCAGTGGCGGGCACGCGCTGGACGCGGTGGACGCCGCTCTCGTGCTTGAGCCTGGAATAGGCGCCGCGGCCTGCCACGCTGAAGACGACTTCCTTCATGCCGCCCAGCTCGGTGGGATTCGCATCGATTACTTCGGGCTTCCAGGACTGCCGTTCGGCATACTTCGTGTACACGCGGTACAGCTCGCCAGCGAACAGCGCGGCTTCCTCGCCGCCGGTGCCGGCGCGGATCTCGATGATGATGTTTTTCTCGTCATACGGATCCTTGGGAACGAGCATCTGGCGGAGCTGCTCCTCCATCTGTGCCTTGCGCGTCTGCAAGGCGCGCGTCTCGGATTCCATGCGCGCGCGCTCGGCGTGACTTTCCTCCAAGAGGATTAACTCGGCCCAGTCGTTGAGCTCGTTGTCGAGACTCTTATAGGCGCGCCATGCGGTCACCAGCTCCTCCATGTCGCGGCACTCGCGCGTGACCTCGCGGTAGGCGTTCGAGTCGGCGAGCACGGCCGGATCGCACATCTTCTCCTGAAGCTGCTCGTAGCGCGCTTCCAGGGAGGCGAGTTTGTCCAGCATTTGAATCTCCTTCCGGTTGGGGGGTCCAGGGGGCGCCGAAGGCGACTCCCCCTGGGTCCGATCCCTGGGGGGTCCAGGGGGCGCCGAAGGCGACTCCCCCTGGGTCCGATCCCTGGGGGGTCCAGGGGGCGCCGAAGGCGACTCCCCCTGGGTCCGATCCCTGGGGGCGGAGGGCCCTCCCAGTCCCCAGGTGTGAAAATACCCGCATGGAGTCCTCCATGCGGGTACTGCGCGCCTCGGAAGGGGTCGCTACTTCTTTGCCGTGGCCTTCGCCTGGGCGGCTTCCTCACGCTTGGCGTAGCGCTGGTGGAAGCGCTCGACCTGGCCCTCGCGGGCCATGCTGCGCTGCTTGCCCGTGTAGAACGGGTGGCACTGCGAGCAGACTTCCACGGTCAGGCTGGGCCTGGTGGAGCAGGTCGTGAAGGTGCTGCCGCAAGCGCAACGCACTTCCATCTGAAACCAGCGCGGATGAGTCTTGTCCTTCATTGTTGACACCTCGGGAACGCCGCGCTCGGCCAGCAATCAGGGAGCGGAACAGGCGTTGAATCGTCGTCTTCGTCCTGGGGGTCTCAGGCGGCGCCGTGGGCGGCTCCCCCTGAGATCACGTCCCTGGTGGCCGACAGGGGCCCGCAAAGACTGAGGCATTATAGCATGGGCGGTTCCTGTTGTCTACAGATCTCGCACGCCGGCACGCCGGTGTTCCGCACCAGGAAGGTCCGACAGGCGGGGGCCGCTCGTCGTGCCTTAGCTTAGTGGTCCGCGGCGCAAGTCTGATCATGAAATGGAGTCCCGGGCGCGGACCACAAGCCCCAAATCTGTTTGATCGTGCCGCGCGACACGCCCCGGTCAGTCGTTGTCCCGTAAGGCGAAGCTACTTGTGTCGCGCGCCACTCAGCGCGGATCGCGCCGACCCGGGTGCCTTGCATGGACGGGCGGCAATATTTTAGGAAGTGCCGGATCCACGGGAAGACACGCCTCAATGTCTGGGCGCCAACAGGTTCAAAAAAAGTTGGTCAGGTTCCTTAAGTTTTCCAGGCACCGTCCGATGGATCGTTTAGAGAGACAAAAATAGGCTCTCTGAAAAACTAACTTCTCCTTCTCGGATCCCTGATTGGCCGTTAGGGGTCCTTTCATTTCCGTGGGTTTCGCCGGGGCGGCGCGGAGGTGCTGGCCACCTGTCTGGCCGACCGATGGCGCTTGACCACTAAGACCCAAATCGGTTTGATCGTGGCGCGCGACACGCCCGGGTCCGTAAGGCGAAGCCACTCAGCGGCGCGCGGCCAGTTGCTCCACCACCTCGCGGACGCGGGCGCGGGTTTCCTCGGACTGGAAGCCCTTCTGGAAATCCTCGGCGCTGGCGTGCAGGTTGGCGCGGACGCGGGCGAGCAGGTCGGCGTGGATGTCGGCCTTGGTGTGGCGCATGGCGCTCGGCGGCTTGCCGGCGAACTCGCGCGCCACCGTGCGGGCGCTGGCCTGGATGAGATCCGGGTCGGCCAGCTGGTGGATCAGCCCGACCGACAGCGCCTCCTCCGGGTTGAGCAGCCGGCCCAGCAGCACGACCTCCGCGATCGCGCTCCTGGGGAGCACGTGCAGGGCCAGGTCGAGCACCGGCTGGGGGAAGCGGATTCCCAGGTCGACTTCGTTCAGGCCGATGCGGAAGTCGTCCTTGACCATCAAGCGATAATCGCACGCCATGGCCAGCACGCATCCTCCCGCGATGGCGTGGCCGTTCACCGCCGCGATCACGGGGAGGGGAGAAGCGACGAAGGCGAACATCGTCTCGCAAAAGTCGATGATGAAGGCCCGCAGCGCCTCGCCTTCGAGGGCAGACACGACCGGCAGGTTCAGGCCGGCGGAGAAGATGGAGCCGCTTCCCGTCACGATGAGCGCGCGTGCGCCGCTGGCCTCGGCCTCGGCAAGGGCGCTTCGCAGGCGCCGGATCATCTCGGGGCTCATCGAGTTTCCCTTGCCCTCGTCCATCACGATGGTGGCGACGTTGTCATCGAGCACGACTTGCATGGCGGCACCTCCAATTGGGGGTCCCCCCGGGTCACTCCCCACGGCCGCTTCGTTGCCCTCAAGGATGCCACCTTCCGGGCGGACATCCCCGTCATTGGGCCATTCGCAGGGCCTTCAACAGGACTTGCGGCTGAAGGAGAGCCCGACCGGGTGCCCGAATCCTGGGGCCGTGGCTCAGAAGATCCTGGTCGTGGACGACCAGTCTGTCATTCGTCAGATCGCGCGAAGCACGCTGCAAAGCCAGGGCTATCACATCCTCGAAGCCGAGTGCGGGGAAGAGGCCCTCGAGATCGCGCGGGACGAGCGTCCCGACCTCATCCTCCTGGACGTCCGCATGCCGGGCATCAGCGGATTCGACGTCTGTCGCACGATAAAACAGGACCCCTCGACTTCGCACATCAAAGTCATCATGCTGACCGGCGAGCTGCTCGAGGAGGACCGTGACGAAGGCTTGCGGGCCGGCGCGGACGAGTATTTCACCAAGCCCTTCAGTCCCATCCAGCTGCTCAACAAGACGCGTGACCTGATGGGCGGCGGCGCGCCCCCGATGGAGGGCCCCGCAAGAGTGGCCACCCCCGCCGCGGTTGCCGTGGATGAGAGGGCCAACGTCATTGTGGAGAGCTTCGGCAGGCGCGTCCACTCGGTGACCGACCTGCAGCTGATGGAGCGCAACCAGCTCACCATCTACGCATCGGAGCTTGGAGAATTGTTTGGCCGCGAGCTGGAGAAGTCCGCCGCGCTTCAGCTCGCGCTCACCCGCCTGGAGGAAGCCCAGAAGCGGCTGGAGCAGGCGCACGAGGAGACCATCTTGCGGCTCTCAATCGCGGCCGAGTACCGCGACGACGACACCGCCGCGCACATCCAACGGATGAGCAGCTACTCCGAGGCGCTGGCCCGCCGCATGGGCCTGGATGCCGACCGAGTGACCACCATCAAGCGCGCCAGCCCCATGCACGACGTGGGCAAGATCGCAATCCGCGACGCCATTCTGCTCAAGCCGGGCAAGTACACGCCGGAAGAGTTCGACGAGATGAAGTCGCACACCATCATCGGCTCCCGCATCCTGAGCGGATCGAGTTCCGAGCTGCTCCAGATGGGCGAGTTGATCGCGCTCAATCACCACGAGAAGTGGGACGGCTCCGGCTATCCGAACGGCACCAGCGGGGACGAGATTCCCATTGAGGCCCGCATCGTGGCGCTCGCCGACGTGTTCGACGCGCTGACCACGAAGCGCTGCTACAAGCCGGCCTTCGAGGTGGACGTCGCCCTCGACATCATCCGCAAGGGAACGGGCACCCACTTCGATCCCCAGGTGACGCGCGCGTTCCTGGGGATTCTTGAAGAAGTCCTCCAGATCCGCGAGCGCTTCGGCGATCCGGAATAGGGGACGACTCCTCCGGCTCGATAGGCGCCGAGCAGCAGACGAGGCGCCTTCCGGAGTGTGGAAGCGAAACCAGAGCGCCATTCAGGGAGTCTGATTTTTCAACCACCGGCCCGAACCGGCGTTCGAGTCACGGTGACGACGAATTGAAAGAATCGCCGACAGTCTCTGGTTTTCCGTTCAATCGCCTTGAAGAATTTTCCCCACGCTGTAACCATTTTGTAATGTTTCCTTGACCAAAAGGAAACCGTGCCTCGGTAGAATGGGACGCATAAAGGTATCATCCGATCCATGCGCCGGCTATTGTCCTTTCAGAGCCGACGCGGGATCGAGAGTGATTGGAGAACGATGAGCCAGACGCCACGCCACATTCATATGGTCGCCATCTGCGGAATCGGCATGGGATCACTCGCCGGACTGCTGAAGACCGCAGGCTACCATGTGACCGGCTCGGACGAGAACGTGTATCCCCCGATGTCACATCAACTGGCGGACATGGGAATCCCGGTCGCCAACGGATACGGCCCCCACAATCTCGAGCCGAAGCCCGATCTGGTCATCATCGGCAACGCGGTGAAGCCCGGCAATTCCGAGGTCGAAGCGGTCATGGCCAGCGGCCTGACCTACATGTCGTTCCCGGAGGCGCTGGCCGAGTACTTCATTGAGGACCGCACCTCCCTGGTCATCACCGGGACGCACGGCAAGACGACTTCCACCTCGATGCTGGCCTGGCTGCTGGAGAGCGCCGACCGCTCGCCGAGCATGATGGTGGGTGGCGTGACCAAGAACTTCGCGAAGAGCTTCCAGGTGGGCAGCGGCCCGCACTTCGTCGTTGAGGGGGACGAGTACCGCACGGCCTTCTTCCACAAAGTGCCCAAGTTCCATTACTACCGCGCGAAAATGGCCGTCATCAACAGCATGGAGTTTGATCACGGCGACATTTTCGACAATCTCGAGCACATCCAGGACACCTTCCGCCAGCATCTCATTGCGCGGATGCCGCAAGACGGGTTCCTCTCGGTGTGCAGCGATTACCCCGCGGCGGTGGAGCTGCTGCCCGACATCAAGTGCGCGTACGAGACGTACGGCTTCTCGGGCACGCCCAACTGGACCGCCACCAGCATCCGCATCACCGAGGAAGGCACGACCTTCACCGTGACGCACGACGGAAAACAGTTCGGCCGCTTTTTCATGCCGATCGCCGGCCGCCACAACGTGCAGAACGCGCTGGGCGTCATCTCGCTCTGCCACCGCGTGGGCTTGACTCCCGCGGAGATCAAGGAGGGCCTCGCGACGTACCTTGGCGTGAAGCGCCGCCAGGAGATCCGCGGCGTGGTGGACGACGTGGTGGTCATCGACGATTTCGCCCACCATCCCACCAAGGTCCGCGAAACGGTGAAGGCCGTGAAGGCGCGCTTTCCGCGCCGTCGCGTGTGGGCGATTTTCGAGCCGCGGACGCAGTCGAGCCGCCGCAACTTCTTCCAGAAGGATTACGCGAAATCGTTCGACGCGGCCGATTTCGTGGTGGTGGCCGACGTGTTCATGCCCGACCAGATCGAGCCGGAGCGACTGTTCGACTCGGCGCGCCTGGTGAACGACCTGACGGTTGGGGGGCACCGCGCCTACCAGCTTCCCAACGCGGACGCCATTGTGGAGATGCTTCGCAAGGAGAGCCGCCCGGGCGATGTCGTGCTGGTGATGTCGAATGGCGCTTTCGACGGCATTCACGACAAACTGCTGCACGTGCTGGGAGAGCGCTCGCTGGGAAACCGTGAGGCGCAGCCGGAAGAGGCTGCGGAAGTGCTGGCGAGCCGTGGGATCACGGAGTATCGTCCCCGTCTGATGCCGCTGCGGGCGCAGCCGGCCGTCTGACTGGATTTACCTGGACTCGAATAATCCATCTGCCAGCGACTTTAGGAGACAAAATCCTCACATATCGACCGCATATGTGAGGATTTTGTCATCTTAACGGATGCGTGTCACTTCTTGTCGACGGCTTCGTCTTTCTTGATCGGCGGCGGCGGCACCGGCTGCATGGCGCGCATCTGCCAGAAAGTCATCCCCGCGTAATAGTGCATGACGCGCTGCACCTCGTACTCCGATACTTCAGGACAGATTTCGAGAATCTGCTTGAGCCCCAGGCCGGAGCGGAGCAGGCGCAAAATGTGATTCGCGGAGACGCGGAGGTCCGACAGTGAGGCGAGATCGTTCAAAGGCTGCCCTCCATGGCTTACTTCCTGTTTATCGGCCAGAAGGTGATGCCTCTTCACTCCTGAGGGGAGTCGCCCCTTATCGGCCCGTGTACGGGACGCTGGTCCGCTGCACCGGATAGGCCGAGCAGCGGATCGCGCCTTCCAGCTTGCTGACCGCGGCCATCTGCACCGGGACCACCTCGTAGCCCAGCGACTGATAGGTGCGCGTGGCCATCTCGTCGAGCGGGCGCGCGCCGTACACCGGCAGGTAGATCTTGCGGACCTGCTGTCCCTGGGCGTTGGTGTACACTTCTTGCAGTGAGTTGTTGTAGGTCAGGTAGGGGAGGCGCCACGTGGTGCGCACTCCGGTAAGGAACGGCACGCGAACCACGTTGTAGCCGGCTTCGCGCATCTGGCGGGCCACGTTCTCGAAATTCGCGGTTTGCTGCTCGTCCGTGTTCACTCCAATGAGGTCGCTGATGACGTCCTTGTCGGCGGGAAGGCCGGCCGCTTCAGCCATCTCGCGGTTGACCTGGGCGCGCTCGGCGGGGCTGAGCGCCTCCAGCGTCCGGATGGCAAGATTGGGGTCGCCCACCACGAACGTGTTTGGATCGGCCGTGGGCGTCAGCCCCATGTCAATGTGGAAGACTGGCTGCGTTTCCTTGATCGCGGTGTTGGGATCGTCGGTGCCAATCTCGAAAATCTCGCGGCGGAACTCGCTCTTGAACACCTCAGGCGCGATCTGCCCCCACATTTGCTCGACGGTGACCTGGCCCGCGCCGGGCTGGCCGGACTCGATGACGTCTTTACCCGTCTGATTTTCGAAGAACTCGATAATCTCGGCGCGTCTCGCGGGATCCTGAGCTAACTCCTTGAGGCGATCCGTCGTGTGCTGGAAAGAGTCATTGCCGATAAACGCGATGCTCCGCGTGCTCACCATGTTGCCGCCGTCGATGCGCAGCGCGGGATGGTCGACGGCGCGCATGCCGTCCGCCTGCTCGCCGATGATGGCGGGGACGCGGTTGTCCTCAGGGCCGGGCCAGTAGGTGCGGTCCTGGATGAGCAGCTTCCACGAGCCATCCGCGTCGCGCACCGGGATCATCGAGTCGCGGATCCAGATGGAAATCCCCTTCTGGGCTTCCAGGTTGATGATCTGGACGCGCTCGGGATCTTCCATGCCCGAGGAAGCCACCAGCGCCCGCAGCTCCGTCTCGCCCGCGGTGTTGGCGGCCACGATGGTGAAGCGCGTGTCCGGGGACATGTTGAGGAACAGGGTGCGGTACATGCCGCGCAGGTTGGCGGCGGTTTCCCCGGGGAGCGGCTTGTCGAACTCGACGTTGCCGTACTGGAACGCCATGTGCTTGATCTCGCCGGCGTTGTCGGGGAGCAGGCTGCCGCCGTTGCCGAAGAGGCGGGTTTCGCGCTGGCCGTGGAAGGTGACGGGCGGCTGCTCGTCCGTGCGGGTTGTCGAGGTGGACCGGCTGGCGTCGGCGGCGGGCCGGGCGGCGCCGCACCCCACGGCGCCCACCAGGCTGAGCGCGGCCATGACGCCGCAGGTGAGGCCGACGGTCCAGGACCGCTTGGAGGGGGCGTCCTCGGCCGGCTGCGTGCCGCTCAACGCGACCACGTCGACGGCTGGCGCGGGCGCAAGCGACGGCTGCGTCGAGGCCGGGCGCTTGCTCCACGGCGATTGAGTCAAGTCTGGTCGAATGGCGCTGATCACGGTACGCGGACTCCCGGCTGTATCTTGATCTTGATGCACCATTCTATACCGGAAGCGGCGGATGTGGCGTTGCCGGCTTGTTAACCTATCGATCAGGCTTGCCCGGACCCTGCCGTCGTCCCTCATGTGAGTGATTTTTGCCGCTCACACCAGGAAGGCACCCCGACCCGAAGAAGAGGGCGCCCGCCTGGGCCCCGGCCAATGGCCGCAACAACGCGCAGCACCCTGCGCCGGCCCTCGAACCCGGAGGAGTGATTCGCATGGCTGACACATCTCGCCGCGTGGCCGTTGTTGAAGGGCTGCGCACCCCATTTTCCAAGGCCTGGACCGAGTACAACCATCTGTCCGCGCTGGACCTGTCGCGGCGCGTGGTGCAAGAGCTGCTGGAGCGCACCGAGCTGGACCACGACGCGCTTGACGAAGTGATCTGGGGAGCCGTGATTCCGCCCACCTACACCCCGAACATCGCGCGCGAAGTCGTGCTGTCGCTGGCGCTGCCGGCCCGCATCCCCGGATTTTCACTGGGACGCGCGTGCACCTCGAGCTTTCAGTCGGTGACCAGCGGCGTGGAGTCCATCCTGGCGGGGACCCACGAGGTGGTCATCGCGGGCGGCGCCGAGTCGCTGTCGCACATCCCCATTCAGTACTCCGAGCGCATGGTGGACTCGCTGCTGGCGTTCCGCAAAGCGCGCTCGGTGCAGGGACGGGTAAAGGCGCTGAGCCGCATCAACCCCGCGAAAGACCTCCTCCCGAGAGTGCCCGAGCTGGCCGAGCAGGCCACCGGCCTCACCATGGGCCAGCACGCCGAGGACATGGCGCGCAAGTGGGGCATCACCCGCAAGGAGCAGGACGAGTTCGCCGTCCGCAGCCACCACCTCGCCGCCGCCGCGCTGGCCGACGGGCGCCTCACGAAGGAGTTCGCCGCCGTCTTCGCGCCGCCCGACGCGCACCCGGTGTTCACCGACAACGGCGTCCGGGCGGACGCGAACATGGAAGCCATGAGCAAGCTGAAACCTTCCTTTGACAAGAAGTACGGCACGCTGACGCCGGGCAACTCCAGCCCGCTCACCGACGGCGCGTCGGCCGTGCTGCTGATGTCCGAGGAAAAGGCGAAGGCGCTGGGCTACAAGCCGAAGGCGTTCATCAAGGCCTGGGCCTACGCCGCGCTGGACCCCAACCAGGGATTGCTGATGGGGCCGGCCTACGCGGTGCCGAAGGTGCTTGATCGGGCCGGGCTCACGCTCAAGGACATGGATCTCGTCGACATGCACGAGGCCTTTGCCGCGCAGGTGCTGTGCAATCTGCGCGCCTTCGAGTCGGAGGAATTCGCGAAGGAAAACCTGGGCCGCGACAAGCCCATCGGCGCGCTGGACATGAACCGGTTCAACGTGGCCGGCGGCTCGATCGCCATCGGACATCCTTTCGGGGCGACCGGCGGCCGCATGATCACGACGATGGCCAACGAGCTG